>Ga0209709_10001298_pt1 | contig 23177 bp, 18 predicted proteins | sample ArcticOcean_MG_C_2_FD_187435 | JGI IMG/M metagenome (GOLD analysis project Ga0209709, IMG submission 187435) | Marine microbial communities from western Arctic Ocean - ArcticOcean_MG_CB4_136 (SPAdes) (version 2) | ecosystem: Environmental > Aquatic > Marine > Oceanic | place: Arctic Ocean...
AAGGAATGACTCATTAACCCCCCCACTTATAAACTGCTCAATGCCTTGAGCATTAAGAGTAAAAGGAATTGAAGTAATTAATATGAATTTAAGAAATTTTTTGTAGTTTATTTTTAGCTTCATAATTAGGGCAGATTGACTCAATAAGGGTGATTAATTTTATAAAAAAATATTCTTTAAATTTGAATTATAATAACAGATTCTAAATTAAAAAAATATCACGATTTTCTTAATTGAAATTTTTCTATGGTCACGCTAGAGTTCATTTTAGACTGAATTAAGAGTTTTCAAGACCTATTGCTTTTCTAAAGACGTATATTGGGATTTATAGCAGCTTATTATAAAGAGAATAATGGTCATCAACTACTGATTCATCGTTAAAAGATATCTCAGCTAACAATCTAGCCCGCTCACCCATATATTTTTTTAGGGAGTGATTTGTTAGCAGTTCTATAATCCCAGAAGCTACTGCCTCATGATCTTTAACATTAACCAAAATACCAGTTTCTCTATCTTGAATAGCATCCCTGCAACCGGGATGGTCAGTTGTGATTATTGGGATGCCGCTCGCAGCAGCCTCTAAAAGAACTTTAGGCAATCCCTCGGGATAATAAGATGGCAAAACAAAGATAATAGCAGAAGCTAATAGCTCAGGCATATCCTTTCTGTTTCCCAAATATTCCACTCCATATTTATCAACAAGATTACTGAGCTCATATTCAGAAATAGATGTAGGCGAGGAACTATCAATTGGGCCGGAGAGTTTAAATGTTATGTCATCACCAAAATCCCGCCTCACTCTCTCTGCTGCTAAACAATAATCTTTAATACCTTTATCAAATAACATCCTTGAGGACATCAAAATATATTTTTCTGAATTAGGCCTCTTTTTAGATGGTGAGTAATTTTCTAAGTCAACACCTGAACCATTAATTAATATAATTTTTTCGATTGGGCACAAATCATGGCTTACTAAAAAATCTCGATCATGACAATTTTGACATATTACGCTGGCATCTTTTCTTTGAAATACAAGCCTAAAGATCCTTAGAACTATCCATAATCTGAGTTTTGCAAAGAAGTTATCTGCTCTAAATACTGGACCTAAGCCAGAAATTGATCCAATAAAGGGAGTGGATGTTAGCCTAGCGATAACCCCCATTACCAGGATAGGTTTAATAGTCACTGCATGAATTAAATTTGGCTTACCTATTTGAATGATTTTATAGACTTTTGCAAACTCCAGAATGAAGTGCAAGACAGACTTGGATCTCCTTCGCATAGGACTGCTTAGAAGATTAAATCCATCTAAGAGATTTTTGTTATGAGATCGAGTAAACTCAGTATAGACAGTCATGTCAATGTTATTTTTTTGTGCAGCTTTGGCAATAGGTAGTCTATGAGATAAAAAAAACCAATCGACGTTTACAAACATAAAAACTTTTTTCATGAGGCTGGTTTTAATTCCAATTTTTGGAGTACCACAGCTTCTCTGTAACCTCCTTTAAAACTCTGTCAAACGATACTGATGCATCGATCATATTATAATTTTCTCCTAAGAATTTTGCATCAGAGTTGATAATAAACCTTTCTCGTAACTCATCTTCAGTTTCTTTGCCAAATTTCTTCCTCAAACTATTTCTGTGAATGGCAACCTCTAGAGGAACTGAGAGTTGAAAAATAAATTTTGCCTGTTTAATTGAGCTATATAATTTTTGTTCAAGGTTATAGCAATATTGATATAACAAACCTCTTGATTCCATTTCTGGAATCCTAGGGGAGTCCATTTTTCCAATTTCGAGACCTGGATAGCGATCACAAATTACTATATAGCCATTCCTACTAAGCTTATAAGCCTTATGTGACTGGGCTTTTCTATCATAGGCGAGTAATACAGAGCGTATTGCATAGATAAGGGATATTTTTTTTGATGGTGGGGCCGAATAAGTCTCTGTTTGAGTAGCTCTAAATCTCTTAAAAAAGCTATATATCGCAACCAATGAATTAAAAAGAAATGTAAGGATGGTTGACTTCGGCCTGCCTAAGTGAAATACCTTTGTAGAGAAATCTGCTGATAAATTCATTTGCAAGGTAGAAACTAGAGAAGATTTCCCTGATCCATCCAGCCCGCAGATTGCAACCACGATACCTGGAATTAAAATTTTTTTCTTTTTTAAAATAAGCCTATTAAATAATCTAAGCGCTAGATTTTGGATTATAAAAACTTGATGCTGAAAGTAACTCCGCCTCCTTAGGTCTCTAAGTTGTTTTTTAAATTTTATAGATAAAAGTAATTTTTGAAAAGAAGAGGATGATTCATAAACTTGATGCATTTCATTGAGAGCCTTACTTGATATTCCAAGCTCCACAATACTGTCATAATCAAAAATATTGCTATAAGAATGCCATTCATTGGAATATTTATCTGATTCTCGCCAGTATTGAAACAAGCCATAAATGGAACCAATTTTTAAGAAGTAACGAATCAGAAAGATTGCATGCTGACCAGAAATATTGATTTTTGGCAAATGGAATGAGTTATCCAAATTCTCTATTATGAATCTCTCTAAAGGTAGTTCATAGTTTTTAGATGCATGCTCCCCAGTTATTATTTTAAAATATACATGTATATGCACGAACTTTGCAGTAGTTTGATCTAAGCTAAAGTAGTGCTCTATATAATCATGGTCAGCTTGATAAGAGATAACACGCCGAAAACCTTGTGATTTAGATACTTCTTCAAAGTGAGATTTGAAACGTATTGGTATATAAATATCTAAGTCGCCATCTCCATTTAAATGCTTCTCTATAGAGTGATGATCCTTCCAGTTACAAAAAATAACATTTTCGGCATGCAGGGCTTTAAATAAATTATGAAATACTTGTAACATCTTTAAAAATCTTAAATTTCTTACAGACTTTAGGGTACTGAGCGAGCACAGTCTCTTCAATCTCACCGGTCCTAATTATAAATGAGCTCAAATGTAAAAATTTGAGGCGTTTATGACCTCTATTTAACAATCTGTGATGAATAACATCATATCCTGGAGATCTGAGGTAATGAACATCTGTTGTTCGCAGCTCGCTGGCAATAAAATCTATAATTAGGGTAGTATCCGTTTTTAAAAAAAGAAACGGTAAATGGGATACTCCCTCGTCCACTAGACATCGCGCCACATTATTACCGATTGATGCTTGAAAGCTCAAAAAAATACCAAATTTAGATACCGCATTACGGAAAATATTCATTTTAAAATAAATAGGAGCATCCTCACCCAAAGACCAATAAAATAAAATTTTTGCTCTAGTTAGACCTAAAAAATTTATACCTGAGCAGAAATAAAATATTCGCCTAAAAAATCCTTGCTTAAGAATGTTGAGCTCTTTATCTAGTACTTTATTTGAAATAAGACTTGTTTTCCCAGAGCATGGTTGACCTGTAATTTCTATAAAACTCATATCTAATATATCGCCTAAGATTAGTTTCCAATATTTAAAAGTGAGTTATAAACAGTCATATATTCTTTAAGCATATTATCTAAACCAAAATTTTTCACGGAATATTCTCTTGAAGCTGCCCTATTAGACCTTATTAATGGAATATTATCTCTTATAAAGTCCAGGGAACTGATTATTTCTAATAAATTAGATGCGTCAACATAAATACACCTGTTCATAGGAGGTGAAATTTCTTTGTGTGGTGGAATAGTTGATAGTATTTGAAAGCATCCAGCATACATAGATTCCAGAACGGCAATTGGCAACCCTTCTCCCTTAGAGAGAGAAATAGAAACGTCAGCCTCAAGCATATGTTCGATAGTAAGATTTCTAGATACGCGACCTTTAAAAATAGTTTTTGTATATCTATCAAGCTCTTTAGAAAAATCAATCAGTGAGTCTTTATTAGTGCCATCGCCTAAGAAAATAATCTCAGCTTCAATTTTGGCTGTCTTTAAAGCTTCGAGCAAAGCAATCTGATTCTTTGTATTATTAAGCGCCCCTACACAAAGAATCCTAACCTTTGAACTTTGGTTAAAGTGTTTAGCTGTCGAGATCGCACTCTCAACACTATCAATCCTATGATGATCAAAGCCATTGACTACTGCTAAGGTTTTTTTTTCTATGAAAAAATTAATCATCTTTGGAATGCTATCTTTGCTAGATTTTCCACAAGTACAGATTTTCATTGAGGCAAGCATTACTATAATGTTCAGAATTTGGTTTCTTGCTTTAATAATATTCCAGCTATTATGAAGTGTAAAAACAGTTTTTTTTAATAAAAAAATTCTAAAGGGAAGTATTGCAATCAAGAAAATGATTCCTGTAATTCCACTGTGAATATGAACTACGTCATAATTATTCTGGGTAACTAGCTTTCTAACAACTTTTATCATTTTGAATATAGATCCATCTCCATGAAATCCTTTAATGCAATTATCAATTGGTATATCGTTTTTAAGCAAGGAGCAGTAAGTTTGATCTATGGCAGTCTTCAATCCAAGGGAAAACTGGTTGTAGGGTGCGCTTGTTGGATTTAATGTAGTCGCTAATCTCAATAATTTCATTAGTACCTATGCAATGCAATAAAATTCAATAAATATAATTTTACAAGGCCCAGCTTTTGCAAAAGTATACTAAGAATATCGCCATTGGCTATGTTTAGTTTCATTTTAATATTAGCAATGCTCTTGGAACCATGAAGCGAATGAATATAAACCATAATAACCTCGCTTGTGATGTCTCTTTCTATTTTTGAGAAGAGAAAAACCATTAATTCCTGTTTTAGTTCTTAAATAATCATTGTCACTCTCGCTAAAAATCTCTTTATAGGAGTTTGTTCTCCACCCAAAACCTGTCTTTGGGAGGCTCCATCCAGAATGATTTAGTTGAGACTGATATATTTCTTTTAAAATAGTTTTTGGTCCATTTTGCATCATCACAGATGACGAGATACTTAAAGCCGTGTCAATCATTCTATTATTTAAGAATAATGGTCTCGCCTCAACTGAGTTATACATTGATGCTCTATCAACCTTGAAAAGCATCTGATATGGCAGCTTAAATCTAAGATTTAATATTCGAAACTTATCCAAAGGTCTCAAGCCATCAAGCTCATTCAATATATTATGAATATGCTGAAATGGATCATAATCAGTATCAATTAAATCAGCCCATTCTCTCTTTTTAAATCCATTGCATGATAAATCAATCAAAAGGTCTTCCTCAGACATAAATAAACGGGTTAAGTCTATGCTTTTGTATTTTGAAATAGGAGTAGCGAATATCTTTCCGGGTAATCTAATTAATGAATCAAACTTAGGGTCGAGAAATTTCTCCAATTTAGATAAATTAGCAAATGAAGAGTACCCACAGAATAATTCATCGGCACCATCTCCAGTTAGAGCCACGGAATAACCAGACTTTTTTACAGATTCAAAAACTATATTGCTTGGAATTATAGATGTATCATCAAAAGGGCTTTCACAAATTTTGGAGATAATTTTTAATGAGCCAGCAACATCATCGTTTGAAATTTCTCTGATTAAATGGTTTTGATGCCTCAAAGACTCAGCTAGTGATCTAGATCGTAGCTTCGCATCATCTCCCTCACCAAAATCAGCAGTAATTGCAGCAATTTCTTCATTTATTTTTCTAGCATTAGAGAGTATTAAACTGGAATCAACTCCCCCGCTAAATAAGCATGCCACCTCAATACTGGAGTCCAGTCCTTCTTTCACGGAACTAGTCATTGCATCTGATATCGCTTCAGTTGCTAGATTAAGGTCTGTTATTTCATTGGTGATCACAGGCTTCCAATAAGAAATATAGCCACTTGTTATTACTTTTTCATCACAAAAAGAGAACTCTACAAAGCTACCAGGCATTACTGAGAACATATTCTCAAACATAGTATTAGGCGCAGGAATAAAGCCAAAAGTAACAAAATCAATAAAAGATTCTTTTCGTGTATTGCCACGAAATTTCTTAGGCACAAAGTTTGCTGTTGAGCCAAAAAAAACAGATCGAGCATTTGATGAATAGTACAAAGGTTTCTGACCAAGCCTATCCCGAGCCAGAGTTAAACTTTTTTTATCTCTATGAAAACAAGCAATAGAAAAAAATCCATTAAATTTTTCAAAGGCTTGATTCCCCCAATGATAGATAGCTACAGCTACAACCTCAGTATCAGAGATACCTTTAAAACTATAGCCCAGTCGCTCTAGATCTAATTGAAGAGCGTTTTTGTTATATAAGTTTCCATTAAATAGGATTACTATATTTTTAAAACAAATGGGTTGAACGCCATCTCCTTTATTGCCCTGAATTATTAGTCTTGAATGAACGGCTAAAAAATTTTCTAAATCAATATGATTATTTTGATCGGGCCCTCTTCTTGCAAGAGGTTCATCAACTTCTTTCAGGTGCGCATTGAAATCATGGCGTTCAACAAAACCAAAATTACCTAATATTCCACACATAAGCTCTAGTTATCCAAAACGTTATTCCATTTGTTCATAATGCTTTCAACTGAATATTTCTCTCTTATGGAGACAGAATTCTCAGCAATACTTTTTCGAAATGGTATATCGATTATCATTTTTTCTAAGGCTCTTATGAGACCTTTCTCTTGATCCTCGGGATTAATTAATACTCCATTGAATCCATCTTGGATCATGTCCCTAGGCCCCGTATCACAATCAAAACTAATGGAGGGCAATCCATATGACATTGCTTCAAGCAAAACATTTGGAAAGCCTTCTACTGAGGAGCTCAACACGAATAAGTCTGCTCTTTCATACCATTCTGACATATTTCCAGCGCTCCCAGGAAGAAAAATTCTGTTAGAGGCATCAAGGTTTTCTAATTGCTTATTGAGACTTTCTCTCTCCTTTCCCTCCCCTAAAATAACTAAATTCCAGTGAGGATATTTGTCTTTAATCTTTGCATAGGCCTTGATCAGTAGATCAAATTGCTTAAATTTATGCAGCCTTCCACATGCAAGTATTATTTTTGTATCTTCAGAAGTGACTTTGAGTGGTTGAATAATGCGACCTTTCTGCAATGTTAAGGGGTATGAGACTGGATTGGGAATTACTGTAACGCTAATACTGGGAAAATGAAGATTTAACCATTGCTGGCTTTGATCAGTTTGAACAATAATTCTTTTAATTTTCTTGAATAAAATTCTATATATCCAAAAAAAATTATTGCTCAAGGTGGCAAAAGGCGTCCAAGTTCTCTCACAAATAATTAGAGAAGATTTTAAGCCTAGCATTGATAGTGCCGCAGCCACATTAACCCTTGTCAGAAATGAAATAACCATACTAGGATTCTCTTTCTTTATTATCCGCCTGAGTTGAACTAGTTTACCCATCAAATTCAGTATTTTGTTTTGTGGAAAAAAGGGATTGTTAGTTAAAGATTTTAAAATTACATTATCATGCACCTTGTAATGGTCTGTTTTTTTTCCGGTAAAGGTAGAAATGAGAGTAACGGCATAACCTTTTTGAGACCACTGATCGCATAAAATGGAAACCACCCTCTGGGCACCACCCAGATTCATCGCGCTAACTAAAATAATAATATTTTTATTCATCAAGTATTGTTAGGATAAATTTGAGATCATGAAGAATGTGGTCAGGATGAAGAATGGAATGAAGCCAACAGTAAAGACTTCAATTTTTCTTTCCTCGCCCCCCTGGATTAGGAACAAAAAATACAGCAATAATGCATTTCCAATATATCTACTGTAAGACACATCAATAAAAATTCCAGTGAAATAGATAAATATCATCCCAGCTGACATAAACCCAAACACATTTTTCATTAATTTTCGATCAGTGAAAATCATTAACAATGAAATGTAAAAAATTAAAAAGTTATATGCAAAACTTGAACTAACAGCTGCCTCCACATGAACTACCCCTCCGACAATCGCAATAAAAATTGACGAAAGTAACAACACAATAAAAGTAAAAGTATTATTTAACTGAATGCCATCGAAGCTTAAGCGTTTTATTAAATGAAATAAAATATAAAGACCTACAAAAGGAATCATAGAAAAGTGAACAATGCTAGATAATCCAAACAAAGCTAGCCTTGGCAATCCCCTGAAATAAGCTATGCCAATCATCAGTATAGTGAATCCAATGCCAGATCTTATATTTGATGAAAATAATACATGTGTTATGGGAGACAGAAAAACCATTACTAACAATGGAAGTAAGTAAATTAGATATTTTTTAGACTTAATGTTTGTTATAAATATGTAAGCTATGACAGTAGAAGTTATAAAGCCAAAAGCGCTAAGAATAGTTAATGCTTGAACGCTAAACAAATCTCTTAAGAAGAAAATAGTTAGTCGAAAAGCTCCATCCTGAGCCAAGGTAAGTTCTGGAGCGCCTTCTCCATCGTATTGATTAAAGAAGTGAAGGTAAGAGCCAATATCACCACTGCCCTGCTTGTATTGGAGCTGAAGCAAGAAAATAATAAGAGAGCCATAAAAAAATGAAAAAATTACTGCTAAACATTTATAGAAACTTCCCATCTTCATAACAATTCGATATTTTTTATATACAGAAGCTTCCATTTTTACTAAAGAGCACTTCCCTTATTCATACTGCTATCTTGATAGTATTTTTTGAGACTAGTTTGAAGATGTCCCTCTAGATTAAATTCATTTTCATCCTCATCTCTTAAGCCGCAATAGCGAAGTGCTTCATCAGTTAGCGCTAATTGATTACTATCCAAAAAATCTTCCAAGCTTTTTTCACTATCTATTAACATTGCTACATTATAATTTAAAAGATAGTCATAAAAACCGTTATTAAAAAGATCAACAATGCCGGATTTACTTCCTAGCATCAAAGCTTGCAGTATTGATGAAGAGGATGCGGTTAGAAATCCATCACTGGTAGCAATGGCAGAATTAAAATCAAAATCATCAAACAGGTTAAATCGATTCGAAACTATTGATTTCTTTTGTGTTGAATCTCCGACAAGAATGATATTTGATGGCTGCCCTGCATCTAAATATGCATAATTTGTTATTTTTCCATCATCCTGAGTATGTGTCTTGATAACAAAAGTAAAATCTGGGTTATTTGCAAAATAGTTAAATAAAAACTTTTCGGTTTGATAGCGTTGAGACTCCTCTTTAGAAGGATCTGATGCATAAAAAATAACTTTCTGACTATGATTTATTTCAAGTAATTGATGCAAATAATCATCCTGTTTAATAGTAAAATTTGACAGGCGGTAATTGATATTAGAATTACTACCTTTAAATGTAATTTTACTATTATCGTCTAATGCTAATTTTACAGCCTCAGTAAATTCAGATTCAGAGGAACAAACAGCGGCATCGCAGTAGAAAATTTCCTCCATAATGTCTCCTAGAATAAAAATTTTTTTTCTTCTAGCCTCTATAGCAAAGTAGTTATCTAAAGCATTTGTTTGTAATCTGCTGATATGAGCATCAATCTTATTGTCTAGCACAGAATGAACTGTATCAACGCTCATGCTGAGGTTTGAGTGATTCTTAAAAATTAAAAGAATATCTGCAATATAGCTATCCGAGTTCCAACATAAGTACCTTAGGGTAAATAAGCCATGTAATAATCCCTTTTTTCTTTTTATCTCGATCCGCTCATAACCATCCGGCGTGACACTCAAAACACCAACACTATAAATAAAAATATTAAATTTTTTACCAAGTTTTTCTACATAACTTATGAAGAAATCCTCTGGCCTTCTCCTTGGCATGGTAATTAAAATTGAAGGGACATCTGAGCTAAGATGCTTAGCAAAATAATATTTTGGCAAAGTCGTTGGTGTGATGAGCATTTTAATGACAGCTGCTGTTCTCATAAAAATTGAGTTAATGGTAATGCAAGCAGTTAGCTGATAATTAGATATCCAATGAATGTTGTGTGAGGAGTAATTTAAAAATAAAAAGGTCAACTTCATAATAGAAATAGTTTGTCTATCTGTAATGATTTCTAGATTACCGCCTCTTTCATGATTTAAGTTTTGTATCCTATATGCACATTTCAATAAGCCAGCCAGTTTTAACTTAACTTGACGAGTATATAAGCCATATAACTGTTGATTTTTTATTTTAATAGCGTCGCAACTTTTTGACTTTTCTAAATATCGATAAAATTCAAGGCTCAAGGCATCAACATCGGCCGCACGAAATCCGATGGGCATTCCGCTAAGATCTCTTTTATCTCTTATAAAAATATTATCTTTATCTAATCGATATAAAACTAATCTAGTTTTAGTATGAGCTGAACTATTGAGTAGTTTGCCAACTACGGATAGATAACACTTTCTTAATGGATTGACTATATGTATAGAATCAAAAGATAAAATATTAGTCATGAACTTCTATGAGATTAATTGTGATGAGGAGGAAAAATTTAATATATTGTTGTGTTAATTGGGCGTTTTAATTGGAATGTATTTTTTTTAATAACTTTAAAATTGCTTTCTGCCCTTCTGACCAGGTATATATAGCTGAAGCAAATTGTGCAAATACTATTCCATTGTCAGCAATAAAATGCTCAAGCCTTTCAAAAGCCGCTAAGCCTTTAACTTCTGCAACATCCTTGAGAGAGCCACAAATTAGTTCTAACTTATCTCCAAAACTATTGTGTGCTGAATAAATGATGCTATCTTCAACCCCCTCACAATTTAGCCTCAACATCACAACGTAATCATTGAATTTTTCGCTTAAATACAATTCTAATTCTTTAAAAAAATCATTAGTAGAGACGCCAAATGCTGCTACAAAACTATCCTGGTTAACATTATGCTTCTCTAAAAATATCGAGCTTCCCTGCGAGTATTCCTGACCATCACCAAGGTATAATTTTGCTATTGAGGTAGGTTTGTGCTCTTCATCAGTTAGGGCTAAATTAAAAAATAAATTAGCATTAGGGTAGAATTTTTTCTTTCGGGCTATCTTGGAGTTTGCTTCAATAAAAATTGAGTAAAAATCATTGGATCTTTCTCTTATCTTATTTCTGCAAGTAATGATTTCTTTTAACTCTTTGTTACTAACAAATTTTCCACGCTTAAAAAGCCTTGAACTTATTAAACGTCTTACAATGAAGCTATAGAAGTAAAAATCTGAAGAGAAGATAGAGCTATGCTCCTGTGCAAAATGTGTTCCAATATCTATCCATATTATTTTTTTCATTTGACTATATGATCCCAGTTGACTGCCGTTCCTAAAGAAATTGTTTGTGATGTTTTGTGCCCAATAATATCATGATAATATTTGGGAGCTAACCCATAGCCTGGCCTGATACTCTTGATGTGCTCTTCTGAAACTATTTCACCCTTTGCTATATCTTTCACAAAATATAGGGAGCGACGAAATTTTGCATTTTCTTGCTCGCTTGTTTTTTTACTATAGTCCAATCGTCCCAAAGAATTCCATGCAATTTTAGCACCTGTACATAATTGCCTTAATTCTTCTGGTTCTAAAGAAAAAGAATCATCTGGGCCGCCTCCATTTCTATCTAAAGTTACATGCTTCTCTATAATGGCGGCACCTAATCCAACGCTAACAATTGCAGTGATATTGTCGATCGTATGATCAGATAAACCCGTAACCAATCCAAAATTGTTCCGCATGTCTGTTAATGTTCTTAAATTATAATCTTCTGATGGTGCTGGATAACCGCTTACGCAATGAAGTATTGCAAGTTCTTTGCAGCCTCCTTCTTGAGCGGCTTCAATAGCCTCTTGAATTTCCTCGGCATCTGCCATGCCTGTAGAAATAATCATAGGTTTTCCAGTGTTAGCTACATACTTAATTAATGGAAGATCAATAGCCTCAAATGAAGCAATCTTATAAGCTGGAGCATTTAAGTCCTCCAAAAGGTCAACAGCAGTATTGTCAAATGGAGAGCTAAAAATAGTAATATCTTTTTTTTTAGCATGATCAAATAGAGGTTTATGCCACTCCCATGGCATAAAAGCACCCTCATACAACTCATATAAACTCTTACCATCCCATAATCCACCGTTAATCATAAATTCAGGTGTATTCATATTCATTGTAATGGTATCTGGATGGTATGTTTGCAGTTTGACAGCATCTGCTCCAGCAACCTTGGCCATATCAATAATGCTAAAAGCTTTCTCGAGACTGCCATTATGATTGGCCGACATTTCAGCTATGATGTATGGAGGATAATCAGAGCCTATTTTCCTGTTATTAATATTGATAAATACGCTCATATAGTTACTTGAATCTTTTTTTTTCCATGCAAATGATGGTTTGATCTTCGATTATAGTGCTATTAATAAAATTAAACCCGCATCTTTTGTAAAAATTAATTGCTTTTTTATTGTGCTCTAACACTTCTAAGTTAATTTTTTCTACATCTAACTCATTAAATGCATACTCACTTGCAGCTGACTCCAGTAATATCCCTAAACCTTTAGTTTTAATAAATGGGTTGATATAAATCCCAAAATCTACAGAACTTCCATACCTTATGTTCGAAAAATTGATTGATCCGATAACAGTATCCTTCTGTTTAACTAAAAAATACCGCTTTTCTGTATCAGTTTCTAGATTAGCAATAAAGCCAAGATGCCCTTCCTCTAAAATAGGGTTTTGGCGGTACATCCAAGTGCGAATCTTCTCATGATTACGCATTTGTAGAACCAAGCTTATGTCATTATGATTTAGATTAGTGTAATTACATAAAACAATTTCACCGAAATCTTTTAGAGTTACGACTCTGTTAGTCATTTTATTAAATACTCTGTTGCTGCCAACACCATCACATATTTCTGCAGCCAAACTTCCAGTAGCACTCATCCAGATGGGGGCGCTTTCTAATAAATTAATAATTTCTTTAATTTCTTTAGCAAGCATGATTATATTTTTATCAGCTAGAACCTGAGCTAAATTTTTTTGATTTTTTGAAATAACAATTTGAATTGATGGCAGTCCTAGACAGCAACGCTCCCAAGTAGTTGAGCCAGATGCACCAATTGCAATATCTGCATCAGCCATAATTTCAGCCATATTCTTAACGTCCACTAAAAGTTTTGTATTTTGAGATAACTCACGTGCCTTGATCTTGATGCTCTCTAAATGTGGTGCATTTATCCCCATGACAATAGTAATATTTAGCTCTTTGCCTATATTAGATGCCTTGAGATGATCTAAAATTTTCTCAGTAACATTTTCAATATCAATTCCTCCCATGTTAATAAGTAAATTATTGAGAGTTGGATTAGTCCGTCTTTTAAGGCTAGAAATTCGAAAATCAGAAAACTCTGGTCTAAGGAGAGCATATTTTGAACCCAGTAAAAGGTGACCATCCACTGGAATGCGATTCAAATAATCCTTTTCTATTCTTCCATATGTTTGGTCAAGTAAAATGTCGCACTGATGATTTCTATCTGCCAAATCATCAATAACCATTAGTCTTTTATAATGAGGTTTAAGGGAATTTTGCCACTCGTGGTCTAAGGCATAATGATCAACAATCAACCAATCAAATTCTTCATTATTAAGAATAGTAATGCAGTCATCTGCATCATTTTTTTGGGTTACTTCCAGCCAATGAGAGTGGTCTAACTTACTATCAATATTATTTTTTTTATTATTTGCGCTCAACTCATGCACATGAAACCCATCTCTAACTATCTTTTCAATTAAGTGTCCATTGAGCTTTCTGCAGATGAATACAACTTCAAACCTATTATTTTTAAGAGTCTGCGCTAGAGTTAAACATCGCATTACATGACCAGAGCCAATTTGTAATGAGGCATCAACACGAATAACTGCTCTCATTAATTCAGGCGTTTAAAATCACCATGACACAAAGGACCATCTAGAATCGTCTCAATATCCAAGCCGTCTTCACAGTCCTTAATTAATGCAAATACTGGATCAAGTTTTGTAAAATATTCATCAATTAGATTCTGCGTATGCTCCATGCATACGTAAATACTATTGCCGGCAAGATAACCTTTCTTTAACATCTCTTGGGTAATGAGAGTTTTGTAAGAAAGAGCATTAGCCGAGTTGAATGTAAATCCACTCAGTGCAGGTATGCCCCAAGTATTAATATCTAATTCATATTTTTTAGCAAGAACCTCCCATTGATTAGAAATATAATTGCCTTTTTCAGTAATATACTCCCAAGATTTCTCTCGCTCCATAACTTCCAATGTCTTTAATGCCGCAGCTGAACCTATTCGCTCAGTCCAAAATGTTGAGCTGATAAACGTTTGCTGTGCAGCTTGCATTACCTCCTGAGTACCTATGCATGCAGTAACAGCATAGCCATTGCCCATAGCCTTGCCAAAAATAGCCATATCGGGCTGCACATCGTATTTTTTATGAAGACCACCAAATGTTTCTCTAAAACCGGAAGTGCACTCATCAAATATTAAAACTAAATTATTATCCGTAGCAAGATCTCTAACTTTTTGTAAAAAATTATCTTTTGGGCCAGTATTTCTAGAAACTTCCATTTTAATAGCAGCAATTTCTCCCTTATTGTCTTTGATTAATTTTTCTAATTGATCAATTTGATTATACTGAAAGGGTAATGTGGTTCCAGTTAGGGCCTTGGGAACTCCTTTAGACTCCAATCCAGGCAATAAGTGTGTATCGAGGTTTTGATTGTCGCTAAGGTTGCTAGAAATATACCAGTCATGCCAGCCATGATAGCCACAAATAGCGATTTTATCTCTGCCAGTAAATGCTCTGGCTATCCTAACTGCAACTGAATTGATCTCACCACCAGATCTAGCAAATCTAACCATGCTTGCCCAAGGATGCAGCTGAACTAATTTTTCAGCTAAATAAACCTCTTCTGGACAGTTTAATGTGGACATATTGCCATCCTGTATAATTTTTTTGACAGCCTCATCAACTTCTGGGTGCCCATAACCAAGTATGTTGGTTCCTACGCCCATCAAGGATGTATCAACAAACTCATTTCCATCTAAATCCCAGACCCTGCATCCCTTTGATCTACTAAAATAGGATGGCCATTTTCCAGGAAGAAACATCTCAGGTCTTTTTGACAACAGCATATTGCCGCCGGGTATAATTCTTTTGGCTCGTTTATAAAGTTTTTGCCCAGCACCCATAGTGGAACCCTCGTTATTTGAAATAGTTTGATTGGGAGCAAATATTTCAGGCTTTAAAGTCTTTAATTCTAATACTTTTTCCCAGTCAAAAAGTATATCAGGCAAAAAATATTGGAATATTTTTGTGACTACATCCAAGTCTTCTGGCTCATCAACAGACCATCTCATGCTAGATAAATCTTCAGAACATTGAATGGAAGATTTTAAAAAATTATTAGAATTGCGAATATAAGTTGTTACATGCTCTCTATCAAACGATGACACAGCTTCTGCATTGGCTCGCTCAAGAGAACTAAATGATATGACCTCAACATCGAGACCATCCGGAAAAGTTGCTGGATCTGTATTAGAGAAATAATCAACATTAGCATCTCTGAATCCTTGAATGCATTGATCAACTAGCCTGGCATCAATCAAAGGACAATCACCAGTAATTCTTACCACCACATCTGCTTGAAAATGCTTAGCCGACTCATAAAATCTTTTTAATACATCTTTTTCGCTGCCCCTGTAGCATTGAAAGCCCAGTGACTCTACAAATAATTGAAGTTTATTATTAAGAGGTTCTTCTGAGGTAGCCACGACAATTTCATCTATCTCGGTTGAGCGTGATAACCGAGTCAATAGTAATTCAATCAATGGCTTGTCAGCAATTTGTCTCAAAACTTTTTCAGGCAGCCTGACTGAGCCTAACCTTGCCTGAACCAGTGCTATAACTTTCATAACGAATCCCAATTTGATGGATTTAGTAAGAGAGCATCATCAGTGTATAGCTCATCAGGAATTGTTGGCAAAAATCCAGATGAAGCCTTAACTATCTCAGTTAATTGATTAACTGTATCTATCCCAACCAAAACCTGAGATATTTCTGTCACAGACATAACATACCTAACAGATGCTTCAAGTGGCGATATCCTATGATCATTCAACCAATCATGCCATATTTTCCATAAGTTGCTCCAAGGATTAAATTTACTGGGCATACTTTTATCTGACATGAGGGTTAATCCCTGCAAGAAAATAGATCGAGCATGAACTTCAATACCTTTAGAGTTTAGCAATGCAAGCATTCCGCTGTTAATTAATCTTCTGTCAAATATATTAAAAGGAAGTTGAACCATATCAACATCAAAATTATTTAGAACAAAAGTTAATTGTTGATCATCGTATACAGAAACACCAATCTTTTTTATTTTTCCAGCTTTTTTTAAATTTTTGAGATGATCAATTATTCTGAATGCACCAGCTTTTAATAAGTCATTGCTATTGTGGACTAATAGCGCGTGAACTGAGCTCAGCTTTAAATCTTTTAGTGAATTATTAAAATCTTGATTTAATAATAAAATTTCATTATCGGTAATTTCAGTGTTATTAAAATGCCTTGTCTTAGTTACCACCTTAAAATCCTTAGCATTCATAGTACCAAGCACTTTTTCACTATTTCCATAAGTGGGTGCGGTATCTAAGAAATTCATGTTAACTGATTTGGCGTAGTGCAAAATGTTTTGCACTTCTTTGGGTTCAACCTTGCCACGAATTGAATTGATGCCATAATCCATTCCAAATTGAGCAGTGCCCAGTGCAAGCTTATTCATTCATATCAATTTCTAGGTGAGGCTGGGCATATAAATATCCAGCAAAACCATCTTTAAAATGTGAAATAGATAACTCTTTGCTCGAGGCGGAGCTGTCCTGGAGATTTGTAGCCTTTTGCCCTAAAAGATAAGTTTTGCAGCCTATATCTTTAAGTTTTTTTATTGCAATCATTTGAACAGCATGGCCAATAGGCTTATCAAATAACTCTCTCTTGTATGCTCCTACAGAATACATACCTATATCTCTTGAGTAATTGAAAAGGCCCGCGCCGATTAGCTCCATATCATCTCTAACAGTTACCAAGAAAGCTTCTTTATTTGATATTTGTGCTTTTTGAATACTCCAGGTATCCATGCTTCTTGTTTGCTTGCCAGCCTCTTCAAAGTGAAGCTTTCTAAATTCCTCAAAAGGCATTTCAATATTATCTTCGCAAATTTCAACTCTCCACTCTTTAAGAGCCTTATTTACTAAAGGTTTGTAGCTCTTTCTGAACCCCAATCTAATGTCTTCAATGGTATGTTGTAAATCGATTGCAAATTGATATGTTATAAAATCTTTATTGGCTCTATCAAGCCAAAGAAGATACCAGCTTGAAAGAATTCTAGAATGCTCAAAAAGGATGATTTTTCTTATTTCTAGTTTCTTAGAAATAATTCCAATAACCTCTAATATTTGCTGCTCTAATCTCTTCCTTAACCTTCTAGGAACATCCTCAATAAATAATGGTGAAATTAAACCTGAGCCATTTGAGGTTATGGTCCATCCATCTTTTTCTTGGTAAACAAATAATGGAACAATAGCCACTGGCTTATTGCTCTCATGTAGCACAAAAGACATATTGCTACCCTGAAAGTAGGCTGAATAGTATTCAATAGTACTTTTTAAATGAAAGACTGAGATTTCAGAAGAGATATTTAAGACCTGATTCCAGCTTGATAGATCAAAGCTAAGATTTTCAAAATCTTTTAAGAGAAGATTTTTAGTATCTTCAATCATGATGGAGGCAGCTAACCACCCTTTTACATTGATCCTCTGTTAAATCAAAATAAATTGGGAGACTTAGGCAATGCTCATAAACACTTTCGCTATTTTTGAGACTCTTAAAATCATGAAATGGCTGTGAGGTAACTGGAATATAATGAACTTGGGTTTGTATGCCTCTATTCAAAAGCTCTTCATAAACTTTTTTCCTATTCTCCACCTGGATCACAAATAAGTGCCATGAGGAATTTGAGTCAGGATGTTGAAATGGAACAATAGCCTCATTTAAATTTTCAAGATAAAAACTTGCAATTTCTTGTCTCCTAGAAACAAAACTATCTAGTCTTTTTAATTGGCTAATGCCTAAAGCTGCTTGGATTTCAGTGAGTCTATAGTTAAAGCCTAAAACCTGTTGTTCGTAATACCATGGCCCATGAGGTTGATAATTAAATTTATCCTCTTCTTTTGTGATTCCGTGACTTCTTAGCAATGCTACCCTTTCATCTAAATCCTTAGAGTTGGTTGTGATTGCTCCGCCTTCTCCTGTGGTGATCATTTTTACAGGATGAAAACTAAATACAGACATATGACTATACTCACAATTACCAACTTTTTTACCTAAATATGAGCCGCCTAGAGCATGACTAGCATCCTCAACAACCCAGAATTTATAATCTTTTGATAATTGCCAGATTTTTTTCATGTCGCAACTTTGACCAGCAAAATGAACAGGCACAACTAGTTTAGGGAGTTTTTTATCTTTTTTAGCTTGAATCAACTTTTTCTCTAAAGAATCAACGGACATGTTGAAGGTTTGTAAATCTATATCTACAAAGTCAACCGTGGCACCACAAAATAATGCAGCATTAGCAGTAGAAACAAAAGTATTTGGTGATGTCCATACAATATCTTCTTTTTTTAAACCGACAGCTAAATATGCTAGATGGAGAGCAGCTGTTGCATTGCTAACAACCTTTGCATATTTCACTTGACAATATTTTTGTAAATCTGCTTCGAACTCAGGTACCTTTGGCCCTTGAGTTAAAAAGTCTGACTTCAAAACATCAATTACTGAATCAATGTCCTCTTGATTAATGTTTTGCTTTCCGTAGTAAATCATGAGGTATTTATTTGCTATCTAGCTTAGTTACTTCTAAAGAAGAATCGCGCATTGTAGTTGTTAACATTTCAATATCTAAAATATTTACGTAATTTGAAATTATCTATTTTATTATTGATAATCTTAAGAGCATTAGTTACAAATACTCCCAAATACTTCAGGGAGGAGCCTATAAGTGGAACATTTTGTAGTGACTTAAAAGAAGCAATAAAGTTATTTGCTTTGGTCAAAGTTGGTTTGTCCTCATAACGCAGGCTATCTGCACTTCTTTCTAAAATAATCCCATTGTTTGGTAATCCTTCTGCCAAATCTGTTTCATAGTTATGGTTTATATTTATAGAAATAATAGATTCAAAAAAAGAAACATTTGAAATAGTATTGTTAGTCTTTCCTTTTGTTTTGATTTTAGGCGTTCTCAAGTTAATGCCATCTACAAGATTATATGCATATTTGGTAAAAGTATGATTTGATGGGTATCCATATTCTTTTTGATATGAGGTGTAGGTGTCCTCTACTATTATCTTTCCTCCATGATTAATATGCGGAAGAGAGCTTTCAACGGTAACGATTTGTTGCTGATATGTATGCCCTCCGTCATCTAGGACTACATCAACAGAACCAACTTCGTTGTAAAAACTTTTCCAAAAATTTGGATCGCCTTGGCTCCCTATAAATATCTCAAACCCATGATCTCTCCATGCTTTTGCTGATTCATTGATTTCAATACCAATGATCCTCGCATTCTCTCCAAAGAAATCCCTCCACATAAATAGAGACCCTCCATCAAGAACACCTATTTCAACAAAAGTAATGTCCTTCCCAATATATTCTTCTAATAAAATGTCATAACAAGCAAAATAAGACTTATGTTTAATACTTCGGTATGGACTGTCAATAAATGACCTATATGATTTAGTTGTTTTGTAGTTTTCCATGTTATTTTCAAAAAATTTTCATAATTATAACTCTATTCGTATATTTTATGTTCAAGATTTAGACTGTCGAAAAGTAATGATGCAACTTTAATTGAGCCTGATCCAGTAAGATGGCCATAGTCAAAAGCGATGGGCTCAATTTGTGGGTAATTTGTTTGAGAAAGACACTTTCCATACTCACACAACATTTCTAATAATGAAATAAATTTCAAATTCTCTTTTTGCACTTGAGAAACTATTTCTTCGATTGTATTATCTTTTGATTTAACTTTTTCATATAATTGGTTCTCAATGTAAGTTTCTTTGCCGTCAAGTAATATGTTCCCTCTCAACATATTACTTGGCAATGATGGTTGCCATTGTGGCAAGCCTCCAAGAACAAAAAACTTAATTGAAGGATTATTCTTGGAAATGCTTTCCAACATATGAGCTAAAGAAGTATCAAATAAATTATTTCTATACATTATCCAGTTAGCGCTAATAAATACCGCTCTAGGTTGACGTTCGGCTATAAATTTAGTGACGTGTTGATTAATGCTTTGACAGTAATTTTTTTCTGAAATTTCTGAGGCATAATTAATTACTGGGGGACATCCTGTTGCTGTTAATTGAGAAATATTTGTAAGCTCTCCCATTCCATAACTTAAAGATGCTGCATGCGAGTCACCCCATATTAATATTGGACCTGACTTACAAATATCTTTAAATTCATCTCCATTTTGATTATTTCTTAAAAAACATATCCTTTTTCTATAAAGCTCGTCTCTTTGGTCATACTTGTGAAAATTTAATAGCTTTATTTGATTGGCGTCAAATCTTTCTATAAAACCATTATTAAGATGTATGGTGAGACCAATAGCCCCAAAAAGTAAGCTTCCTATTGCAGAGAATATAAAAACTCCTTTTCTTGAAACTATTTTTTTATCTCTAAATGGTTTCTCAATAAAACGCCAGCTGATATAAGCCAAAAAAAGAGTCAGAGATATCAGCAAAAGAAGCTTTATGGAGCTTAGCTCCCCAACAAAATAATATCTAGAGAGAGCTAATATGGGTTGGTGCCATAAATATGCGCTATATGAGATTAGTCCAACAATTATCATTGGTCTAAGTATTAGAAAATTGTAAGCAAAGGTACCTTTTACCGCAAAAATAATTAAAAGAGCCGCTCCAACAGTTGGAGCTAAAGAGAATAAGCTTGGAAAAGGCGTATGCTCACTAAAGAATAAGATTGAGTAGGAGATTAATGCTAGTCCTAATAAACTAAAGAAGTTATTTAGTCTCTTATTGGATACTATGAAGTTATTGTCATAAGTTAAAAATAAGATACTTCCTAGTAGAAGCTCCCAAGCTCTTGTTGGTAATAAAAAAAATGCTGCCTCCCTGATAAAAATTTCATTTTCTGCAGAAGAGTATGTCTGAGAAAGATAAAAACTGATAAAGAACAGTAGAAAAATTACAGGAAAAATGAACTTTTTATTTATTGCGAATATTAATACTGCAAGCAATGGGAAAAAAATATAAAACTGCTCCTCAACTCCTAAGCTCCAAGTGTGGATTAAAGGTTTTAGGTCAGTACCAACACCAAAATAACCGCTTTCTAGCCAGAATAAAAAATTAGAAGCAAATACAGATACGGAGACAAGGCTTTGTCCATAGTCCTTAAATTCAATAGGAGGCAACAAATGCCATGAAAAGAAAGTGGTAAATATTAATATAGTAAAAAGTGCTGGAAGTATTCGCCTAGCTCTTCTCTCATAGAAACTTGTAATACTAAATGATGATTGTAAAATTTCAGAAAATATTACCCTTGTTATTAAGTAACCACTTATAACAAAAAATATATCTACGCCAACAAATCCCCCTTGAAAAAGATTAAAATTTGCATGAAAAAAGATCACAGGCAAGACTGCTAATGCTCTTAATCCATCTATTTCAGGTCGATATTTCATAGATTTTAAGTGTTTCTTGGACTTTGATGCCGAAATATATTGATCCTATTTATAGGATAATTGTGATCTAAGGGGTTCTTAGTGTGATTGATCATCTTGATCAAAAGTAGGCCAATCAAATATATCATCCTTATGTATATATTTTAATTGCTTACATACGCGAAGTGCTCGATTCATAGATAAGTTTTGATTCAGACCATGTTCGTGATAAACAATAGAATCTGGATCATAAATTATTTTTCGACCTTTTAAAGCTTGTTCTCGAGCCCATAATCTATCTTCAATGCCATTAATACTCTCATCAAAATGACATAATTCCCATGCTGAGCGATCTATCAATGAAAATGCATTATGAAAAAAGGGGTGAGTTATAAAAACTATTCGCTCTCTACCAAATACTGTTAATAGGTCTCTCGTATCAACTGGATTGCTATTTAATGTAGGTATTTGCCTTCCATAAACTCCAGCAGCATCATAGGCATAGCGAGCTTCAATAAGATTTTGAACTGACCGAGAGGTTACAAGTTCGCAATGAGCTGACAGAATTAGCACTTCATTCTCAGATGTTTCTTGAATACCAATATTTAGTGCACGACTATAATTATATTCAGCATTTTTAGGCTGATTATAGGGTACTAGCAAACAATCTTGCTCCAATGCATACTCTTGCGAGCCATCATTGCTAGCATTGTCGACTATAATAATTTTAGTTGGCTTAATAGTCTGATTTTTTAAGGACGTGATTACTCTTGGTAACCACTCCATTTCATTTTTACATCTAATCACTACATCATATTTCATATTTCAAACCTCTATTTAGGAATATAAGAAGTTCAAATCAGGCTTCAGGTAAAAAAGTTATGCTGCCTGAAGCTATTCTATCTTTCCAAACCTTTCCAGTCGGATAAGTATGATCATCAAAAAAGTCTTCATTCATTTCTAATCCCCAGCCAAATCTACTAGGAGTAACATAATGACCATTTTTTACTTTAATTGGATATTTAAAAACTCCATCTTGAAGAAATTCTAGATACTCTACAACTTGATTTTCAGAGTGACTGGCTACCTTAATTTGGTCCCAGATCGCATAATGAACAATCATATTGCATAAGCCAATACCTCCACCATGAGGGCAAACAGGAACATTATACTTTTTAGCCATAAGTATTACAGCCAGTAAATCATTTACTCCACCAAGACGACTGGCATCAATTTGACAAAAATCAATTCCTCCAGATTTAAGCAGTTGTTTAAAAATAACTGTGGAGGGAACTTGCTCACCAGAAGCAACTCCAATATTGGAATCTCTTAACGCATCATTGATTTTAATATGTCCTTGAACATCATCTCGAGCAGTTGGCTCCTCGATCCAAATTGGTTTAAATTCAATAAGATGCTTCATATATTCAATTGCTTCATCCACTCCCCATAATTGGTTGCAATCAAGCATCAATTGAG
>Ga0209709_10001299_pt1 | contig 23167 bp, 23 predicted proteins | sample ArcticOcean_MG_C_2_FD_187435 | JGI IMG/M metagenome (GOLD analysis project Ga0209709, IMG submission 187435) | Marine microbial communities from western Arctic Ocean - ArcticOcean_MG_CB4_136 (SPAdes) (version 2) | ecosystem: Environmental > Aquatic > Marine > Oceanic | place: Arctic Ocean...
TAGAGTCCCAAATCAATGCTTTAACAAATTTTATAAAAAAACAAAAAAAACAAAAAACAATTATTTTATATCCTCAAAATGAATATACTGAATTTATAGATAGTAAAATAAAATCTATAAAATTAAAAGATTACAAGATTTATAAATATAATTCAGACCCTAAGTTTCTTACTGGTGAAATTGAAAAAATTACCAACTACGCACAGAGAAAAAGAAATTTAAAATTAAGGAAAAAATTACTGGAAAACAAAGAAGATCCACAGTCATTGAGAGAACTAAAAATCTTAGAACAAAAATACACTATTGGTGAAGTTAATTTTGATTCGATAATAATTATAGATTTTGGAAGTAATTTAAAAAGTGTACTAGCCTCATTGATTTTTTCCGACGTTGATAGTGAAAAAGTTTTATTTACAACTGTCAATCAATGGTTTGATGAAAGTATTTTTTTTGAAAACTCAGCTAAAAGATTGTTTTATCCCTCTGTTAACCTAAAAAATTTTATGAAATTTAATAAAGAATATAAAGATATTTTTAAATCTGATCCTAATGAAATCTCTTTACTGGCATATGATGCGGTAGGTTTAATTTATTATATCTGGAAAAAAAATAATGGAATAAAATCAATAAACGATTTTTTTATTAAAGATAAAATTAAAGGAAAAATTGGCAACTTTACCTTTAATAACGGCAGAGTTTTTCAAGAATTAAAAATTTATAAAATTGAAAATAACAGTTTTAAAGAGAACTAATTTTTTTTTTTAGTTTTTTAAAAGCTATAAATCTGTGGTCAATTAACATTTTACTTTTTTGATTCATTTCTCCAAAAGTTATAACAAAATTCTTAGGGACAAAGATGGAATCATAACCAAACCCCTTTTTGCCCTTTATATAACTTGAGATACTTCCATTAATTTTTCCTACAACAGTAATGCATTTTCCTTTAGGATATTTAATCGATAAACTACAAATAAATTTAGCTCTTCTGTTCTTAACTTTTTTATTTTTATTATCAACTAATCTTATGATTTTTTTCATTGCTTTGTTGAAATTTCCATTTTTACTGGCCCATCTTGCTGAATATATGCCTGGTCGTCCATCCAAGCATTCAACGCAAAGTCCTGAGTCGTCTGATATTGAAATCATATTAGATTTTTCAGAAAAATATTTAGCTTTTAGAATTGAATTTTTTTTAAATGTTTTACCTATTTCCCGGGGACTCTTGATGCCAATTTTTGACGGGGAAATCTTTTTAATTTTCTTTGACAATAAGTGGCTTAATTCCTTAAATTTACCTTTATTATTTGTGCCAATTAAAATTTTATTAATTTCTTCCATTTATACCTAGTAATTATATTTTTAAACACTATATAGCAGATATAATGGAAGAAAATAATAAAATTAAATCAGAGGAAAACAAAGACGCTAATATTGACAAGCCTGATTTAGAAAAAGAAGTACCTTCTACTGAAGAAAAATTAAAAGAAACAGAGGAAAACAAAGACGCTAATATTGACAAGCCTGATTTAGAAAAAGAAGAGCCTTCCATTGAAGAAAAATTAAAAGAAACTGAAGATAAGTTATTAAGATCTCTTGCTGAATTGGAAAATCAAAGAAGAAGATTTGAGAGAGAAATTAAAGATGCGTTTGACTATGGTGGATTTAATTTTGCTAAAGAGAATCTTTCTATTCTAGACAATTTACAACGTGCATATATTTCAATAAAGAGCGACGCTTCTCTTAAGGACAGCAAAGATTTAAGTACATTTTTAAATAATATTGATATATTGGAAAAAGATTTAATTTCTATTTTTGAAAAAAATAAAATAAAAAAAATTAACTCGCTAAAACAAAAATTTAATCCAAATCTTCATCAAGCTATGCTGGAAATTGTAGATGACACTGTAGAAACAGGAACAATAATTCAGGAAATTCAAGCCGGATATATGTTTGGAGATAGACTGCTTAGGCCATCTTTTGTAGGTGTTTCAAAGAAAAAACAAGATGAAAATGAGATAAAAGAGGAAAAAAAAGATGATTAATAGACTTGTAGTAAACAAAAAGACACCCATATAAATAACGAAAATAAAGGAATAAATTATGAGTAGAGTAATCGGAATAGACCTTGGAACAACAAATTCATGTGTTTCTATCATGGACGGTTCACAAGCAAAAGTTTTAGAAAACGCAGAAGGCGCAAGAACAACTCCATCTGTAGTAGCCTTTTTAGAAGGAGATGAAAAGCTAGTCGGTCAGCCAGCTAAACGACAGGCTGTAACAAACCCACAAGATACAATCTTTGCTGCTAAAAGATTGATTGGAAGAGCTTTTGAAGATCAAACAGTAAAAAAAGATATCGGAAAAGTACCTTTTAAAATTGTTAAATCAGAAAATGGTGAAGCATGGGTAGAAGGCAAAGGTAAAAAATATTCCCCAGCTCAGATCTCAGCATTTGTTCTACAAAAAATGAAAGAAACAGCAGAAAAATACTTGGGACAAGCTGTTACCAAAGCAGTTATTACAGTTCCAGCTTATTTCAATGATGCACAAAGGCAAGCAACGAAAGATGCTGGTAAAATTGCTGGTCTTGAAGTTTTAAGAATTATTAATGAACCCACTGCAGCTGCATTAGCTTATGGATTTGACAAAAAAAATGGTCAAAAAATTGCAGTTTATGATTTAGGAGGTGGTACATTTGATGTATCAATTTTAGAAATAGGTGATGGTGTGTTTGAAGTTAAATCCACAAATGGTGATACTTTTTTAGGTGGAGAAGATTTTGATGATGAAATTGTTAATTATCTAATTGAAGAATTTAAAAAAGACAATGGTATAGATTTAAGATCTGATAAATTGGCCTTACAAAGATTAAAAGAAGCTGCTGAAAAAGCTAAAGTAGAATTATCTTCAGCAACGCAAACTGAAATTAACCTTCCTTTTATTACAGCTGATAAAACTGGGCCCAAGCATGTTAATTTAAAATTTACTAGAGCCAAACTTGAGGCACTTGTTTCAAATTTAGTAGAAAGAACTTTAGAACCATGTAAAATCGCTTTGAAAGACTCTGGTTTTTCTGCCGCAGAAATTAATGAAGTGGTTTTAGTTGGTGGTATGACGAGAATGCCAAAAATTATAGAAACAGTTAAAAATTTTTTTGGGAAAGAACCGAATAAAAGTGTAAATCCTGATGAAGTGGTAGCCATGGGTGCAGCAATACAGGCTGGTGTGCTTCAAGGTGATGTTAAAGATGTTTTATTGCTAGACGTAACTCCTTTATCATTAGGAATCGAAACTTTAGGTGGTGTGTCAACTAAGTTAATAGATAAAAATACCACTATTCCTACAAAAAAGAGCCAAGTTTTTTCAACAGCCGACGATAATCAGCCAGCAGTTTCAATTAGAGTTCTTCAAGGAGAAAGAGAGATGGCAACTGATAATAAGGAATTGGGTAAATTTGAGCTTATGGATATTCCTCCAGCACCAAGAGGAACTCCACAAATTGAGGTAACTTTTGATATCGATGCTAATGGAATAGTAAGTGTTTCTGCCAAAGATAAAGGAACCGGTAAAGAACAAAAAATTCAAATTCAAGCATCTGGTGGGCTTTCAGATGAAGAAATTCAAAAGATGGTTAAAGAAGCTGAAGCAAATAAAGAGGTAGATAAAAAGAAAAGAGAGTCTGTAGATGCTATAAACCAGGCTGATAGTTTAATATTTTCTACAGAAAAAAGCCTTAAAGAACATGGAGATAAAATATCAGCAGAAGAAAAGAAAGCAATCGAAGATGGTATTGCTGAACTAAAAAAATCCCTTGAAGGAAAAGAATCTGATGATATTAAGAAAAAAACGCAGAATTTAATTCAAGCATCAATGAAATTAGGTGAAGCGGTATACAAAAGTCAACAAAAAGAGCAGCCGAAAGCCGAAACTTCTAAAGATGAGAAGTCTAATGATCAGGACAAAGAGGATGTTGTTGATGCGGATTTTGAAGACGTAAAAGACGATAAAGAAAAAAGCGCCTAAGATATAATTAAAATAGGAGACGTCCTGTGGCTAAGAGAGATTGTTATGATGTCTTAGGTATTGCTAAGTCATCTTCAAAAGATGAAATAAAAAAAGCTTATAGAAAATTAGCTCTCAAATATCACCCTGATAAAACAAAAGGGGACAAGCCTTCAGAAGATAAATTTAAGGAAGCCTCCGAAGCCTATCACATACTATCTGATGATAAAAGAAAGACCAACTACGATCAATTCGGTCACGCAGCATTTGAAGGCGCGGGTGGTGGTCAAAGTTCTGGTGGTTTTGACACATCATCTTTTTCTGATATCTTTGAAGATTTTTTTGGAGATTTTGGAGGAAGCACACCAGGAAGATCAAGTAATAGGGGTAACGACTTAAGGTATGATGTTACAATAAATCTCGAAGAAGCTTACAAAGGCACAGAAAAAAATATTCGATATACTACCTATAAAAGATGTGCAGGTTGTTCCGGCAGTGGAGCAGCCAAAGGATCAAAACCTATTAGTTGTAACTATTGTGGTGGAAAAGGAAAAGTAAGGACAAATCAGGGCTTTTTTACAATACAACAAACCTGCCCCCAATGTAGCGGTTATGGTGAAAAAATAGGTGAGTCTTGCAACAACTGCAGCGGAAATGGAAAAGTTCAAAGTAATGAAAATGTTACAGTAAAAATTCCCAAAGGTGTTGACGACGGAACAAGAATTAGACTTTCAGGTAAGGGTGAAGCTGGAAGCAAGGGTGGTTCAAACGGTGATTTGTATTTATTTATATCAATAGACAATCATAATATTTTTAAAAGATCAGAAGAAAATCTTTATTATGAATTACCAATCGCATTTTCTGATGCGGCTTTAGGCTCGACAGTAGAAGTTCCTTCAATAGACGGGGGGAGATCAAAAATTAAGATTCCTTCTGGCACCCAGCATGGAAAACAATTCCGATTAAAAGGTAAAGGTATGCCTTTTTTAAAAAGGGGTACGTATGGAGATTTATATATTAGAATTATAACTGAGGTTCCTATATCATTATCAAAAAGACAAAAAGAGCTTTTAGAAGAATTTAAAAAATTAGAGGAAGCAAAACCCAATCCTGTTATAAAAAAATTTTTTGAAAAAGCTAAAAAATTTTGGGAGAATAAATAGTGAAAAAAATTAACTTAGCCGTTACAGGATGTATGGGTAGAATGGGCCAACAAATTATAAGTTCTGCCAAAAATAATAAAGAGTTTAAATTAGTTGCTATAACTGAAAATAGAATTATTAATAAAAAAATAAATGGAATTAAACCCAACTTAAATAGCGAAGAAATATTTAAAAAATGTAATGTGATTGTAGATTTTACAGTCCCTAAATGTACTTTAGAGATTTTAAAAATAGCTATCAAACTCAAAAAGAAAGTCATCATAGGAACTACAGGTTTTACAAAAAAAGAAGAGGATTTAATTAAAAAATATTCAAAAGTAATTCCAATACTAAAAGCAGGTAACATGAGCTTAGGTGTGAACTTGCTTGCATATTTAACTGAGATAGCATCAAGATCACTAGGAAATAATTTTTTAAGTAAGATTTATGAAGTTCATCATAAAAATAAAAAAGACTACCCCTCTGGAACTGCCCTAATGCTAGGAGAAGGTGTGGCGTTAGGTAAAAGTAAAGATTTTTATAAGTTAGTTGGTAAAAAATACCTAAATAAAAAATCTTTTCCGTATGGCAAAAAGATAAACTTTAATTCACTAAGAAAAGGTAAAAATATTGGCGAACATGAAGTAAAATTTTCAAGTGGCAAAGAAATCATTACTTTAAATCACGAATCCTTTGATAGAGCTCTTTACTCAGAAGGTGCTTTAACAGCAGCTAAATGGTTGATTAAAAAAAAACCTGGACTATATTCAATGCGTAATCTTTTAAACTTTAAGTGAACAATCAAGAAAAGGCTAAAATAATTTTAAGAATACTTAATAAAACTTACCCTAAAGTTTCGATTCCTTTAAATTATAAAAATACATTCACTTTACTAATTTCTGTTTTGCTTTCTGCACAATGTACAGATGTAAATGTAAATAACGTTACTAGAACAATTTATCCAAAATATAATAAGCCGCAACATTTTGTAAAATTAGGTAGAAAAAAAATAGAAAAATTAATAAATAAAATTGGTATTTTTAGAGTTAAAGCAAAAAGTATTTATTACCTTTCAAAAAGTCTAATCGAAAAAAATAAAGGGCAAGTTCCTAAATCATATGAAGAACTAGAAAAATTACCTGGTGTTGGTCATAAAACTGCAAGTGTAGTCATGTCCCAGGGATTTGGATTTCCGGCATTTCCAGTAGATACACATATTCATAGATTAGCTCAAAGATGGGGTTTAACTAACGGAAAAAATGTCATACAAACTGAAAAAGATTTAAAGAATATATTTCCTAAAAAGAACTGGAATAAACTTCATCTACAAATAATCTGGTATGGAAGACAATATTGTAAGGCTCGGGACTGTTATGGTATTACTTGCAAAATCTGCAAAAGTTGTTATCCAAATAGAAAAAAATCAATTAAAACAAAAAAGGCTTAAATGAAAATAATCGGTGTTGGTAATGCAATAGTAGATGTAATTTGTAAAGTAAATGAAGAATTTCTAAAAAAAAATAGTTTAGTAAAAAGTAATATGAAACTAATCGATGAACATGAATTTAAAAAATTATTAGGTAATCTTAAAATTGAAGAAACTGTGTCAGGTGGATCTGTAGCTAACTCGATTGTTGGATTGTCTCAACTTGGAAACAAAGTAGGTTTTATTGGAAAGGTAAGTGAAGATGAACTAGGTCAAAAATACGAGCAGGGTTTAAAAAAAGAGAAAGTTGAATACTTCTATAATAAGAAAAAAGAAATTTTGCCAACTGGAACTTGTCTTATACTTATAACTCCAGATTCAGAGCGAACAATGTGCACTTTTCTTGGTACAGCAGGAAAAATAGAAAAAAATGACATAGACATTGAGGCTATTAAAAATAGTGAAATAACTTTTCTTGAAGGCTATTTATGGGATGAAGGCGCACCTAAAAAAGCGTTCAACGAAGCTATAAAATATTCTAATAAAACAGCATTATCATTATCAGATAAATTCTGTGTTGATAGACATAAAAAAAGTTTTCTAGAATTAGTTCAAAATAAATTAGATATTACCTTTGCTAATGAACAGGAAATTTTAGAATTAATCGATGCTAAATCTTTTAGTGATGTTGTTTCTTTTGGTAAAGAATTAAATAAAATTTTAGTTATAACCAGATCGGATAAAGGTAGTGTTGCAATTGGACAAAATGAAATTGTAGAGTGTGAGAGTCAAACAGATCTTAAAATTGTAGATTTAACAGGTGCTGGTGATTTATTTGCAGCTGGTTTTCTTCATGGGCATATAAATAAGATGTCTTTAAAAGAAAGTTTAAATAAAGGTACTGAAATGGCATCAAGAATAATTCAACAAATTGGCGCTAGACTAAATTGATAATGAAAAACCTAATAATTGTTTTTTTTTCTTTTAAAGCTTCCTTTACCTCTTTTTGGTTTAACTACTCTTTTTCTATATTTATTTGAAAGCAAATCTTTAGCTATAATATTTCTTTTTTTCATATGGTATAACCTTTCTTATTATTTAAAATTAAATCTGAATCTTTAAATTGATCAAATATTTTTTTTCTCAATCTATAAATATGTGTTTCGACTGTATGTGTGTCGGCATCAATTGAATAATGCCAGACTTCTTTTTGTATTTGTTTTTTTGGAATGCATGTTTTGCTATTAAATAAAAGTTCTAATAGCTGAATTTCCTTTTCAGTAATGATTATAAAGCTTTCATTTTTTTTAAGCTTTTTTTCATTTTTATCTAATATGTAATCCTTGATCTTAATTTTAGAATTATCTGTAAATTGTTTTTGGCTATCTAATTTAACTACTATCTTATTAATATCGTTAATACTTATAGGCCTTAAAAAAATTTCGGTATTTTTAAATTTAATGACATTTGTAGCACTAGTAATTAATAATTTAGGTGTATTGATGTTATAATTCAGATATTTAATCACTGAATCTGATAAAAAATCAGAATCTATTAACAAGCTAGCGTACTTATTTAAAATAACTTCATTTAATATGTTATCTGAAAAAACAATATTAAAATGTAAAAAATCTTTGATTTCATTTAAAGAATTGTTAAACTCTTTAGTACCCAAACAAAGAACACTTATTTTTTTAGTATTTTTATGCATATAAAATTAATAAATAAAAAACTTTACTTCAATAACTATAATATAAAATGTGCAATAGGTAAAAGAGGAATTTCAAAAGTAAAAAAAGAAGGTGATTTAAGTACGCCAAAGGGAATATATAAATTTAATGAAATATTTTATAGAAAAGACAGAGTGTTAGAAGTTATAAGCAATTTGAAAAAAACAATTATAAAAAAAAATATGAAATGGTGTGACGACCCTAGATCACCTAAATATAATAAACTTTTAAAAAGTGCCACAAAATATACAGCTGAAAAATTATATCGTCAGGATAATATCTATGATATTTTTATAGTATTAAATTATAACATTAGTCCAGTTGTAAAGAATATGGGAAGTGCTATTTTTTTTCATATTGCAAGAAGTAATTATATGCCGACAAAAGGATGCATAGCTGTTAAAAAAAAAGACATGTATTTAATTTTAAAATTTATAAATAAAAAAACAAAAATTATAATTTATTAATTTCTAGAACCAAATATCGCACTACCTATCCTCAAATAAGTTGCCTTATACTTCAGGGCTTTAATATAATCAGAAGACATTCCCATGCTTAACTCTTCAAGACCGAGAGACATATTTAATTCATATAATTCTTTAAAGTTTTTCTCTGTATTATTATCCTGGGGTGGAATAGCCATAAGACCAATGACATTTAAATCTAATTCTTTAGTACAATAAGTATAAAATTGATCAACAAGACTCATATTAATGCCAGATTTTTGATTTTCATTTCCTAAATTAACTTGAATAAAATATTTTCTTTTTTGATGAAACTTTATTTCAGCTTCACTCAACTTATCTGAAAGTTTTTGATTATCTAGCGTGTGAATATAATCAAATAGTTGAACTGCATTTTTAGCTTTATTAGATTGAAGCTTACCTATCATGTGTAGCTTAACGTGAGAGTATTCTTTTTTAAAATCTATCCATTTAGCTTGAGCTTCCTGAACTTTGTTTTCTCCAAAATGAATATTTCCATATTTTATTAGAGGTAATATTTTCTCTTGAGGAAAAGTTTTGCTTACAGATATTATATTTACATTTTTTTGTGATTTAAAATTTTTTTTAATATTTTGTTGAATAGAAAGATAATTATTTATAACATTGTTTTCCATGATTAAGAAAAAAATATACTTTTATATTGATAATATACAAGGCTTAAATCTAGATTATGTAAAACAAACAAAAGCATCGTTAATACTAAGAAATAAAATTAATAATACATTTGATGGATATGAGAAATTTGTAAATGAATGTAAGAAAAGAAGGATTAATGTATATGTTTCTAACAACATCAATTTACTTTTTAAACTTAAGACTAATCGATTTTACATTTCTGCTTATAACAAAAAACAGTATAAATGGCTCAAAAAGACAAATAATAAAATTAAAATAATTGGCAGTGCACACAATAGAAAAGAAATTTTAGAGAAAAAGGAACAGGGATGTAAGAAAATAATATTATCTAGATTATTTAAAACATCTAAGTTGGGTTATTTAAATACTGTCAAATTTAATTTAATAAAATTAAAAATTAATTATAAATACATTGCTCTTGGTGGAATAAAAGAAACAAATTTTAAGAAATTAAAAATGGTGAATTGTGCAGACTTTGCAACAATGAGTGAGCTAAAAAAATATCCTAAGTATTTAAAAGGCTAAAAAAAAAGCCGGTCAACATTTAAGTCAACCGGCTTTTAAATTTAGATTTTATTAGTACTTAAAACGCCATTGAGACAGCAAATAAAGTCTCTTTTTCGTCTCTTGCACTTACGTAATCAGTGTTACTAGCTTTATCTTGCGATACAGAAAGAGTCATTCCACCCATAGTATATGCGGCTTGGATTGAGTTGATTTCTAAATCGAAAGTAGCTGTAGCAGCTGTTTGAGCATCTGGATTTGATAGTTCTCTTGTATATGAAACCGATAGGTCATCATTTACAGCAAAACCAATTCCGTATGAAGTGTTTTCAACACTTTCATAACCAGCCAAAGCAGTGTCAGCAGCAGCAGCGTAAGCGTCTGTTAATGTGCTAATGTTATCCGTTTGGTAAGACTTACCATAACCAATTGTTACTGGTCCGTATGCGTATTTAGCATACCAAGCTCCACCTTCTTTTTCTGATTCAGACGCGTATGTTGAATACTGCATGTAATTAGCACCAACGCTTAAACCTTCGTAAGGTGCAGCAGTTACTTTGTACTCAGTTATTCCTTGCATTTCTGTTGCAGCACCAGAGTTAGCTGTTGGTGATCCGCCTGATGAATACTTTGAACTACCATCAAATGAATGTGCAACTTTTGCTGTCAAACCATATGGAAGCAAATCTGCTGGCACATGATATTGAATGTTGTCGTAAGAAGAAATGTTTGTTGGATGTATAAATCCAAAACCATCACCTGTATCTGTTGCTACTCCGTAAGCACTCGTATCCCAACCATATTTAGTTGAAAGCGAACCTTCGGAAATAAACATTCCAACAGTTCCGTAGTCAGTTGTTAATGTTAATTTAACATCATCAACATCCACACTACCTGCTGTTGCGCTTACTGCATCTGGATCGATGTCCATGGCGTAATTCCATGTATAACCATTGTCTAACTCACCTGAGGCACCTAGAGAAAATTCGTTTGTTACTCCAAGACCTTTGCCTGCGTTTACTGCTGAACTTGCACTATCTGAACTATTGATTCTAACTCTAGCCGTAGCGCCACCACTTATGGATAATTCGCCAGCGATAGCATTAGCTGTCAATGTTACAGAAGCAAAAGCAACTAGTAATATTTTAGTTATTTTGTTCATTGTTGTTTCCTTTGTTTTTTGTGTTTATTATTATTATATATATATTAATTGGGTTGTTTATATTTGAATTAGACCACACTAGTCTCACTTTACTGCTCTTACACATAATATTTTCGCTATATGTTGTAAAAATATCACACATTTATGGGGTTTTTTTTACCTAATATGTTAATTATTTTCTCTGTATAGTGTAGATATTCTAATTAACCATATTAAGAATTTATATTTATGATTTCATCAATTAGTCAAAAAACAACTTTTTTTATTAAAACTTTCATCTTATTAATATTTATCGTGAGTTTAAATAGTTGTGGAATTTATAAGAAAACAGATGCAAGAAAAGTTCCTGTCAATGCCCAAGACAGGGCTAAAAAAAATGTAGCAGAAGGTAGAAGTTTGAGCATAGGTAAGCTTGGAAAAGGGTCCGGAACTAATTATGAATTTAGCACGTCAAATCCAATGTGGAGATCGTCTCTTGAGATTTTAGATTTTCTTCCGCTTGTAACAGTTGATTACTCTGGTGGAATAATAATTACAGATTGGTACAACGACGCATCAAGCACTGATGACTCTATAAAGATTACAATTAGATTTTTATCCAACGAAATACAAAGCAATAGTATCAAAATTATAGTTCACAAAAAAGTATGTGGCACTTCTTCTTCTTGTCTGGTAAAAAAAATAGATTCTAAAATTGAAGAAGAATTAAGAAGTTCGATACTTCGAAAAGCTGTATTATTAGAAAAAGAAAATAAGAATAAAAAAAAATAGTCTTATAGATGGACAGAGTTAACTTTCATTTAATTGAGTCAAAATGGCAAAAAAGTTGGATAAACAAAAAACTTTATAGGTCCAAGAAAAACAAAAAATTCTATTGTCTAGAGATGTTTCCATATCCATCTGGAAAAATACATATGGGACATGTTAGAAATTACACAATTGGCGATGTAATAGCTCGTTATAAATATCTGAATGGACATAATGTTTTACACCCTATGGGTTGGGACTCTTTTGGTTTGCCTGCGGAAAATGCTGCCAAAGAAAATAATTTAAACCCTAAAGCATGGACTAAAAAAAATATAAATGAAATGAAAAGGCAGCTTAAGATGTTGGGCTTGTCTATAGACTGGGATCTTGAAATTTCTACATGCGATCAAGATTATTATAAGCACCAGCAAGAATTATTTATTGACCTATACAATAATGGCTATGTTTCTAAAAAAGAAAACTATGTAAATTGGGATCCAGTAGAAAAAACTGTGCTTGCTAATGAACAGGTTATTAATGGTAAAGGTTGGAGATCCAATGCCCTTGTTGAAAGAAAAAAATTATCTCAATGGTTTTTTAATATAACAAAATTTTCAAATGTTTTACTAGATGACTTGGAAAAATTAAGTGCCTGGCCTGAAAAAGTTAAATTGATGCAGAAAAATTGGATAGGAAAATCCATAGGGTGCGAAATAGTTTTTAATATAGAAAAATTTAAATCTTTAAAAAATCTAACAGTCTTCACAACAAGACCGGACACAATTTTTGGCGCAAGTTTTATTGCTGTTTCATCTGATCACCCGCTATGCAAAGACTTTGAAGATGATATGGAATTTAAAAAATTTAAACAAGAATGCATGAAAGCTGGTACCACAGAAGAAGCTTTGGCTTTAGCTGAAAAAATAGGGTTCAAAACAAATTTATTTGCAAAACATCCTTTTATAAAAGATAAAACAATACCAATATATGTAGCGAATTTTGTTTTAATGGATTATGGAACTGGTGCAATATTTGGCTGTCCAGCGCATGACCAAAGAGACTTTGATTTTGCAAAAAAGTATGGTCTAGAAATTAAAGAAGTAGTGTCTTCTGGTGAAAAAAACACGCTTATGGAAGCTTATACAGGTAGCGGAACTATTATTAATTCTTCATTTTTAAATAATTTAGACGTGGAAAGCGCTAAAATAAAAATTATAAAAGAGCTTGAAAATAATAAGATTGGAAAAAAGAAGATTACTTTTAGGTTGAAGGATTGGGGAATATCAAGACAAAGATATTGGGGTTGCCCCATACCCATGATTTATCTTGAAGATGGAAGCATAGTTCCTGTGGAAAAAAGTGAATTACCTGTAATATTGCCTGAGGACGTGGATTTATCATCTGGTGGAAATCCTTTAAATAATCATCCCACTTGGAAAAAAACTATACATAAAAAATCTGGAAAAATGGCCATAAGAGAAACTGATACTCTTGACACATTTGTTGATTCATCTTGGTATTTTATGCGGTTTTGCTCTCCTAAATATAAGGACGCACCTTTTAATGTAGAAGAGCTTAATTACTGGATGCCAGTTGACCAATATATTGGAGGCGTAGAGCATGCTATATTGCACCTTCTTTATTCCAGGTTTTTTACCAAAGCAGTTAAAAAAATTGATAATAAGATTAAAGATTCAGAACCCTTTAGAGGCCTGTTTACTCAAGGCATGGTATGTCACGAAACTTATAAAGACACTAGTGGTAAGTGGTTAAGCCCAGAACAAATTAAAAAAGATAACAGCGGTAACTATATTAATATTAAAGATAATTCAAAAGTAAAAGTTGGTTCCTCTGAGGCCATGTCAAAATCTAAGAAGAACACAATAGATCCTGAAAGTATGATTAAAATATATGGGGCTGACGCTGTGAGGTGGTTTATCTTATCTGATAGTCCACCAGAAAAAGATGTGCAATGGTCAAATCAGGGCGTTAATGCATCAAATAAATTTTTACAAAAAATATGGAATCTAAATACCCAATTATTACAAAGAAAAAATGTAACAGGCTCAAAAAAATCTGAAGACGAATTTATTAAAGAATTTTATAATTATATTAATAAAATAACAAAACTAATTGAAAATTTTCATCTTAATGTTGTTGTTGCCAATGTTTATGAAATTTATCATTTAATTAACAAAAATATCAAAGAGGAAATAAGTAATAAGTGCATTCATAAGATAATGATAGATTTCATGAAAATTATGATTCCATTTGTCCCTCATTTATCGAATGAATGCCTTGAAAAACTGGGAAAAAAAGATGCTGATATGTGGCCAGTTGTTGATAAAAAACTAATAGAACAAGAAAATATAAAATTAGTTATACAAATTAATGGAAAAACAAAAAATTTAATTGAAATTGAGAAAGACATGACACAAGATAATCTTCTAAAAATTTGTTTAAAAAACGAAAAAATTAAAAAATTTTTAGAAGGAAAAAAAATTACAAGAACAATTTATATAAAAAATAAAATCGTAAATTACTTAATATAATTAATGAAAAAAATAAATATTATTAAAACTTTCTTTATATTTGTGTTGCTGACGAACTGTGGATTCGAAAGAATGAATATAACAAATAAAAATAATTTTAATATTAAAGAAGTAAAATTAAACGGTAATAAAAAAATTGGATATAATATTAGAAATACAATGATGGTTTACTCCAACCCAGGAAGCGAAAATAGAATCAATATAAATTTAAAAGTAGATAAAAAAAAAGTTAGCAAAGAAAAAAATATTTCAAATACAATAACTAAATTTACATTAAAGCTAAATGTTGATCTTGAAATTCAGGAGGTTAATGAAATAAATAAAAAAACAAAGAATTTTAATAGCTCGATAGATTTTGATGTCGGGCAAAGTCATTCAAGTACTGTTATAAAAGAAAATAAAAGTATTGAAAGTGCCACACAAATAGTTGTCGAAGAAATTATCAGATATTTACAAATCAAATATAAGTAAATGATATTAAAAAGTTACATAGTTGAACAAAATATAAATATCTTAAGCACATATAAGGCTGTGCTCTTATACGGTGAAAATAATGGCATCAAGGAAGACATAAAAAATGAAGTCAAAAAAAGAAATGGCGACATAAAAGTAATTAATTTTTTTCAAGAAGATCTAATTAAAGCCCGAGATGTATTGTGCCACGAAGTAAATAATAGATCTTTATTTCAAGATAGAAAAATACTTTTCTTACATGAAATCACAGATAAATTATTTGAAACAATAAGTGAGTGTTTGTCAAATATTAGTGATGAAACTAAAATTTTTATATTTGCAAATTTGTTGGACAAAAAATCGAAAATAAGATCTTTCTTTGAAAAAGAAAAAACACTCGGGGCTATCGCATGTTACCAAGATAATGAAAGGACATTATCTGAATATATTAGATTTAAATTAAAAAATATTACTGGCTTAAGTCAGGAAATAATAAATTTAATTATAAATAATTCGAATATGGATAGAAAGATTATTAGTGCTGAAATTTTAAAAGTACAAACATACTTTGGAGCACAAAAATTAAACAAAGATAAAATTAAAGAAATCTTAAATGTAAAAACTAATATCAAATTTGAACAAATAAGAGACGCAACATTAATGGGTAATAAAAGTCTAGTGAACAGTTTAATTGGTGAAATGGATATAGTTAAAGAGGATACTTATTTTTATTTAAATCAAATGAACTTGCGGGTAAACAAACTTCTAGAAGTAAAACAAATCAATGTAAATCTTAAGGATTTAAATTTAGCTATAGATGAAATTAAACCGAAAATTTTTTGGAAAGATAAACCTATTTACTTAGAGCAACTGAAAAAAATAAACTTAAACAAATTACAACAAATTTTAGAAGAAATAGGAAATGCAGAAATAACTTTAAAAAAAAATTCTAAGATTGATAATGATACAGTAATAAAGAATCTAATTATTAATATTTGTTGTAAAGTAACTAGTGTTTCTTAAGCAAATTAGCTATTAATTCAAATTGATCTAAATTTTTATATTCAATTATTATTTTACCAGAGTTATTTTTTCTATTTTTTATATCAACATACAAACCAAGAGCATCCTCTAAATCTTTTATTACAGTCTCAATATTTGAGTCAGCTGTTGTTTTATTCTTTAAGGAATTTTTTTTGTTTTTTGCTAAAGTTTCAACTGCTCTAGCGCTTAATTTTCGACTAATAATAGCTTCTGCAATTTCAGATGCATTAGACAAACCAATCAAAGGTCTAGCTTGACCCGCTGTTAGCTTGCCCTCTTCTAACAAGCCAATTATATCACCGGGTAAAGTTAATAATCTAAGTGTATTAGTGACATGACTTCTACTTTTAGACATTAAGATAGCTATTTTGTCTTGATCATAACTAAACTCTTTTCTAAGTCTATCGTAACCCCTTGCCTCCTCTATAGAATTAAGATCTTCACGCTGAATGTTTTCAACTATAGCGACTTCTAATGTTTCGCTATCGCTTAATTCCAAAATATTTACTGGTATTTCATGAAGACCCGCTCTTTGGGCGGCTAGCCACCTTCGCTCACCAGCTATAATTTCAAATTCCCCTTGATTTACTAAATTTGATCTGACAGTTATTGGTTGGATAATACCATTGTTTTTGATTGAGTTTGCTAACTCATCTAGTTTTTGCTCATCAAACTTTATTCTTGGTTGGAATTGATTTCTAGTTATGTTGCTTATTAATACAGTTTTTTGACTATTAACTTTTTTGGATTCTAATTTATCTTCATTCTTATCTGCATCCCCAAATAACGCTGATAGCCCTCTGCCCAAACCCTTTTTTTTTATATTGCTCATGCAGCACTTTCTATATTTTTTTGTTGATTTAAAAATTCTTCTGCAAGCCTTACGTATGATTTACTACCTATGCAATTTTTATCGTATATTACACATGGCATACCATGAGAGGGTGCTTCTGATAATCTTACATTTCTTGGAATTACAGTTTGATAAACTTTATCTTTAAAATGACCCCTTGCTTCTTTGTCAACTTCTGATGATAATTTATTTCTTTTATCATACATAGTTAATAATATTCCTCTTATTTTTAATTCCGTATTTAAACTTATTTTAATTCTCTCAATTGTTTTTACCAATTGAGTTATGCCTTCTAGTGCAAAAAATTCAGCTTGCAATGGCACTAATACTTCATCAGCTGTCACAAGAGACATAATTGTTAGCAAACTTAATGAGGGTGGGCAGTCTATAAATATATTCTCATACTTATCTAAAACCTTGCTTTCATTTTGGCGTAATATTTTTTTAAGTATAAAGGCTCTGTCTGAATCACTTGCAGTTTCTACTTCTAACCCTGATAAATTTACAGTTGAGCTAATTAGGTCAAGTCGACCTATATTGGACTTTTGTATAGACGATTCAATATCTATTTTTTCAATAAGGAGATTATAAATATTTTTTTCAGTATTGTTATTTGATTTTCCAAGTCCAGTAGTAGCATTTCCTTGCGGGTCTAAATCTATCACTAATATATTTTTTCCCATTTGTGCTAATGCTGTAGCCAAATTTATTACGGTAGTAGTTTTACCCACTCCACCTTTTTGATTAATGACCGCTATTATTTTATTTTTCATCATTCAATGTTTTCTACTATAACTATTTTAGAATCAATTTCTGTTATGCTTTTCTTCAAGGTATAGCTAAATTTATAGTAATTTAAAGCATTATCTATTTCAAATTGTGCATTTTTACCCTTGAGAACTATTAATATGTGATTATCTTTTCCAATTTCACGTGAAATTCTCAATACTTCAGTAAATTTTTTAAAAGCTCTCGCTACTACATAATCCACTGCTTTTGGCTCATCGATATAGCTGGTCCTAATTACCTTGCAATCAAGGTTTAATAATTTAATCATCTTTTCCAAGAAATCACATTTTACAGGTGATTTTTCATAAAGTTTCACGTGAAATTTACTATTATTATTAAAAATTGAGATAACTAGACCTGGAAAACCAGCACCAGTACCTAAATCACATAGCGTTTTATTGTCCTCAAAATCAACATAGCTAACTAACTGGGCAGAATCTAAAATATGTCTATTCCAAGCAGTTAATTCGGTGGATGAAGAAATTAGATTATATCTTCCGTTAGCTTTTAATAATTCACTATGGAATAATATTAATTTATGAACAGATTGGTCACTAAAATTAAGTTTATTTTTTAGAACTGAGATAACTTCGTCTCTCTTCACGCAATGGCTTTACTTTTTGACTTTTTAAGATAACGTAAAATAATTATAGCCGCAGCAGGTGTTACTCCATCGATACGTAGCGCCTGCCCTAAAGTAGAAGGACGGATTTCAGTAAGTTTGAATTTGATTTCATTTGATAACCCGCTAAAAGAATTATACTCTATGTTTGCTGGTATGATTATTTTCTCATCTTTTTTAAATGATATTATATCTTGAGATTGTCTTTTCAAGTATCCTGAGTAATGGGCATCAATTTCAACCTGTCTATCTATGCTATGTCCATTTTGAGTTATTAAAGGCCATATTGACCTTAATTTTTTTATATCCACATTTGCGTGGGACAAAACCTGAAGAGCGCTTCTCTTAATCCCGTCCTTAGAAATTTTTATCAGATATTTTTCTGCAGCAGTAGGAGTAATAAATATTTTTTCTAAATCATTTCTTACTTGCAAAATTTTCTTTTGCTTACTATTAAATTTTTTTTCTCTGTCAATATGTATTAAGTTATTTTTAATACCAATAGGTGTTAATCTTTGATCCGCATTATCAGCTCTTAAAGACAATCTATATTCTGCTCTTGATGTAAACATGCGATAAGGTTCTGAAACTCCCTTGGTTATCAAATCATCTATCATTACCCCTATATATGAAGACGATCTATCGAGTATAAAAGATGGTTTATTTTTAATTTCCAATGCAGCATTAGCTCCAGCTATTAATCCTTGAGCTGCTGCTTCCTCATAACCAGTAGTTCCATTTATTTGACCAGCTAGATATAGAGACTTAATTTTTTTGGTTTCCAGTGTTACTTTAAGCTCTCTTGGGTCCACATAATCGTATTCAATTGCGTATCCAGCCCTAATCATTTTTACTTGCTCTAAACCCTTGATTTTAGCTAATAATTGTAATTGTACCTCCTCAGGAAGTGAGGTTGAAATACCATTTGGGTAAATAGTATTGTCCTTTAATCCCTCTGGTTCTAAGAAAATTTGATGACTTTGCTTTTCTTTAAATTTAACAATTTTATCCTCTATTGCTGGACAATATCTCGGTCCAACACCTTTAATATTGCCTGAATACATGGCACTTCGATTAATATTATCACTTATGATTTTATGTACTTCTTTATTTGTACGAGTAATACCGCAAGCAATTTGTCTATTATAAGTTTTCTCAGTTAAAAAAGAAAAATAGTAGGGCTCAGGATCCGCTTCTTGCATTTCAATATCATCGTAATTAATTGTGTTACCATCTAATCTTGGTGGGGTTCCAGTTTTTAACCTCCCAATTTTCATTTTAAATTTAGCCAATTGTTCACTTAACCCGGTGGATGGCTTTTCATCATGTCTGCCTGCGGGAATCTGAGTTTCACCTATATGGATCAACCCATTTAAAAAAGTTCCGGTTGTTAGTATTATTTTTTTACATTTAATTTCTTTTCCACTTTTACAGATGAACCCAACAATTTCATCTAAAGCAAATAAGAATTTAACTACAGGATCAGCTATAATTTTTAAATTATTATAATTTAATAAAGTTTTTTGCATATGCTCTTTGTATAGCGATCTGTCAGATTGTGTGCGGGGACCTCTCACAGCAGGGCCTCTGCTTCTATTTAACAGTCTAAATTGGATCGCTGATTTATCTGTAACTTCACCCATTACACCGTCTAAGGCATCAATTTCTCTTACCAAATGGCCTTTACCTAAACCTCCTATGGCTGGATTGCATGACATCTCACCTATAGTTTCAATTTTGTGAGTAAATAATGCTGTATTGACGCCTATTCTAGCTGATGCTGCCGCTGCTTCGCACCCAGCGTGTCCACCACCAATTACCACTACATCATAAGTGTATTCATTACTCATGTGGTAAATGTATCCTTATAAACTGATTTTACAAGCTGAAATTTAATTTATTTTCCAATGCAGAAATCTTTAAAAATAGATCCTAAAATTTCTTCTACATCCACTTTTCCCACGATTGAACCAAGGTGTCTACTTGCCATCCTTAAATCTTCAGCTGCTAATTCTATATTTGTTTTATCTGTCTTTTGTAAAAATTTATCAATTTCTGATATACAAGCATTAAGCTTGTTTCGATGCCTGGCTCTGGTAACTAAAACGTTATTTGATTTTATAAATTTATTTTTTAATTTTTCTTTAATCTTAATTACTAATTTATCAATATTTTTATTTTCTTTAACTGAAATCAACAGAGTGTCCTCATGATCGACATCACCTATCTGAATATTATTAATATCTGACTTATTAAAAACTATAATAGAATCTTTAGTTATCAATTTTTTTATATTTGAAGCTATTTTTTTAGAGGAACTATCTACCATTATAATGTTTAAATCAGATTCTTTACTTTTACTAATTGCTAGTGCTATACCTTTTTTTTCAACTTCATTATTTGATTCTCTTATACCTGCGGTATCAGAAAAAATAACTGGATAGCCATCCAAATTTATATAAGTATCAATGATATCTCTTGTAGTTCCTTTTTCCGCTGAAACTATTGCCACTTCTCTTTTAGAAATAAGATTCATTAAAGAAGATTTTCCAGCATTTACTTCGCCAATAATGGAGATTTTAAATCCTTCTCTAATTTTCTCTCCTATTTTATCGTCTTCAAGTATTATCTTTATATCTCTATAAACTTCCTTGATTGATTTGTGTGCTTCCTTTATTGCACTTTCTGGTAAATCATCTTCGGCAAAATCTATTTTTGCCTCTACATAAGCTAGTGATTTAATAAGTTTTTCTCGAAGATTATTATAATAATCAGAAGTTTTACCCTGCAAATGTTGAACAGCTTGTTTTCTTTGTAATTCAGTTTCTGAATTTATAAGATCTTCAATCCCCTCACACTCAACTAAATCTAATTTATTATTTAAAAAAGCTGTTTTTGTGAACTCTCCTGGTTCAGCTAACCTACAATTTTCTGTTTTAGATAATACATCTAAAAATTTATTAATTACTGCATTGCTGCCATGTATATGAAATTCCGCTACATCATCTCCTGTATAGCTATTTGGCTTGTTAAATAGCAATAATAATCCCTCATCAATAATATTATTGTTTAGAGGGTCATAGAACTTGGTAAGATTTGCTTCTTTTGATTTCAAATTATTATTCTTACAAATCAACTTTGAAATTTGAAAAGTATTTTTACCAGACAATCTAATAATAGCAATTCCTGAAGGACCACGACCAGTTGATAATGCAAAAATGTTCATTGAAATTATATATTTATGCCTCTATTCGAAACAATCTTACTAAACTTTTTTATGTAATAAGAGCTAGATATATTTTTTAAAATAATATTTTTCAATGGGTCAAGATATTTATTTTTTTTAAAAAATACGTTAGTAAAATCAACACCTAATCCAAAAAACAAATTTTCAGCTTTTCGTGCTTCGTAAAATTCTTTTAGAATACATGAATTTTTTAAAGTCATTCCTAAGTTCAAATAATTATTAATAATTTGACTAAGCTTGTTAATGTCTCTGATAACTAAATTAAAACCCTGCCCAGCTATAGGATGTATGGAGTGTAAACCTTCTCCTAAAATGAGTGTGTTATTTTCAAAATATTTTTTTTTTAAATCAAGATGTATTGGAAAATTCTGAATTTTAGAAAGTGTTAGCTTACTTTTAATTTTTAGTAATTCTGTTATTTTTTCTTTAACAATTTTTTTTAAACCATTTTTATTTTGCTCGTAAAAGTTTTTATCCAGACTCCATACAAATGAGATTTTATTCTTACTAAAGGGTAGAAGGGCTAGAGGGCCTTCTTTGAGGAAATATTGACTTGGATTAATATTATCTAACTTGTGAGATACATAGCCAGTTATAGCAATTTCATTATAGTTTTTATGAATTGATTTATTGCCTGTTATTCCATCATATAATTTTGATTTAGAGCCAAGACATAAAATAATTAAATCATAAGAAGTTTTTGATTTATTAGTTCTGACGTAGCCATCTTTATAATTCACATTGGTAACAATTTTATTAATAAATTTAATATTCTTATTATTAAATTTTTTAAATAAATCTTTTTTGTATCTTCCGTTTTCAAAAATATGCATTAATGTTTGACTTTTTTCTTTAAAATTTAAAAAATTTAATAGTCTTTCTTTGTTCTCAGAAAAAAGGTTAATTTCGTTGCAACTCCAAAATATTTTCTTATTAAATGGATGTAATATTTTTTTCAAAAAAACATAATTGCTGTCTGATACTGCCGTTATTCTACTATCAAGCGTATTATAATTTTTTTTTGGAAAATATAGGTCAATATTCAAATTGGGATTCTTCAGCGCTAAAGCGGTGGTTAAACCTGTTAAACCATCGCCAATTATACAGATTTTTTGATTTTTCATATTTTATAAATTTTTATCAATTTCATATAATGTTAAAAAGTAAGCTTAATGATTCGACATATGAATACTAATTTTTTAAATAGTGTAACAAATTTTGTGAAAAAACGAACCTTTGAGTTAATTGGTTTATTGCTGATTTTTACAGGAATAGCTATGGCTATCTCATTTATTACTTATACACCCAATGATCCATCAATCATTTATGGCGATGATAAGTTTATTGTGCAAAATTTATTTGGAATTTATGGAAGTATAATTTCTGACTTTTTACTTCAAAGTTTTGGTCTCATGTCTTTTTTAATAGTTGTTACCATAATATCTTGGGGAGGCAGCTTAATAATAGATAAATCAATTAATAGAATTTTATTAAAATTATTTTTTACAGTTTTATATTTAATTTTTGGATGCACTTTTTTTTATATAAATTTTAACAATTCATTTTGGCTAATTGATAATGGCAACTCAGGGTTTCTAGGAGAAATTATCTACAATTTTATATTAGAATATTTTCATAATATTAAAAATAATTATTTAAGCTTTATTTTATTTTTTTTAGCTTCTGTGTTTTTTTTTATCGCAACAGACATAAATCTAAAAAAAATATTTTACAAATTTGTTTCTATATTCA
>Ga0209709_10001301_pt1 | contig 23160 bp, 19 predicted proteins | sample ArcticOcean_MG_C_2_FD_187435 | JGI IMG/M metagenome (GOLD analysis project Ga0209709, IMG submission 187435) | Marine microbial communities from western Arctic Ocean - ArcticOcean_MG_CB4_136 (SPAdes) (version 2) | ecosystem: Environmental > Aquatic > Marine > Oceanic | place: Arctic Ocean...
ACCATGACCAGGTAAAATACTTCCAGTATCTTTGATTTTTTCTAATCTTTTAAAGTATGAAATAGTGAGGTCGCCAAGTTGTGCTACTAATGAAAAAATTATAGTTATGAAGAAAAATTTGATCTCAAGAAAATTAATATTTTCTGATCCTTTGATGTCTAAACTTGAAATAATAAATAGTGAGAATATTGAAAATATAAATGAACCAAGTGCACCTGAAAATGTTTTTTTGGGGGAAATCTTTGTTAACTTCTTCCATTTAAAAATTTTTCCAAAAATATAACCGCCAACATCAGAGCATATAGAAAGTATTATAACCCAGATTAAAAGTAAAAAAGTTATTTCATTATTTTCCGTTAGATAAAATATAGTGAAAAGAGATAAAATTAATAATAAATTTAAAAAAAAAATAGTAAATTTTTTATTAAATGATGAAAATAATTCATAATTGGCTATAAAAAAAATAAATAATAAAAAGGATAAAAGAAAAAATCCACCTTTTGTTATAAAAAAAAATGAAAAAGGTAAAATAATTAATGATGTCAAAATTCTTTCTTGTAAATTAGTCATATGCTCCCAAAATTTCTTTTTATTTTATAAAATTTATTTATAATATTATTAAAATCTTCTTCTTGAAAATCTGGCCATAATTTTTTAATAAAAAAAATTTCGGTGTACGCTAATTGCCATAACAAAAAATTACTCAATCTTCTTTTTCCACCTGTTCTAATTAAAATTTCAGGATCAGGTATGCCGTTTGTATAAAGTTTTTTTGAAAAATAACTTTCATTAATTGTAACATTCCCTGCTTTTGAAATGACTCTACATGCATTTACTATTTCTTCTTTAGAGCCATAATTTAATGCTAGATTTATGCTAATCGTCTTGTTGTGAAGTGTTTTTTTTTCTATATTTTTAAGTGTTTTTTTAATATCACTTGGTAATCTGTGCTTCTTACCAATGATGTTAATTTTTACACCACGTTTGATTATTTTTTTAAGCTTAGTTTTTAGAGACTTTCTAATTAAGTCAAAAAGAAAGTTTACTTCATTTTCTGGCCTGTTCCAGTTTTCTGTTGAGAAAGTGTAAAGAGTTAAAAATGGTATTTTTTTTTGGACAGAAAATTTAATAATTTTTTCAACTGTTTTGATGCCTTGTAAATGTCCATAATTTCTTGATCTACCTTTGTTTAAACCCCATCGCCCATTACCGTCCATTATTATTGCGACATGATTTAATGTGTTCATATTTTCATTATTTCTTTTTCTTTATCATCTAATTTTTTTTCTAGTTCTAAAATATTTTTGTCAGTAGAATTTTGAATTTTCTTCTCGAAATTTTCACACTCATCCTGACCTATATTTTTCTCCTTAAGGTCCTTTTTCAATGTATCGTTAGCATCTCTACGAATATTTCTTATTGATATTTTTGCTTTCTCAGCCAATTCGCCCATAATTTTTTTTAACTCAATTCTTCTCTCTTCAGTTAAGCTTGGTATTGGTATTCTTATTAATTGACCATCAATTTGCGGATTTATTCCCAAGCTAGATTGTTGAAGAGCTGAATCTATTACAGAAACGTTATTAGAATCCCACACTTGAACATTTAATGTTCGTGGTTCAGGTGAAGAAATTGTTGCAAGTTGATTTATTAACATTTTTTGACCATAAATCTCAATTTTTATTATATCAAGCATGGAAACATTAGCTCTACCAGTTCTTAGAGAAGATAAATCTTGTAAAAAAACGCCAAATGCTTTCTTCATTTTAATATCACAATTTTTTAAAATATCATCTGAGGACATTGTATTTAGACTCCTTCACCTACTTTAAATCTAGTAAATTTTTTTATTATAATTTTTTCAGATCCAGCAACTTCATTCAAAATATCCTTAACTTTTTTCTTTGGGTCCATTATCCAATCTTGATTTAATAAAGTGTTATCATTTATGAATTTATTTAATTTACCTATTGCTATTTTATCAATAATTTTAGAATCTTTTCCACTATTTTTTAGCTCCTCAACAATTATTTCGTTTTCCTTTTTTAAAAGCTCCTGATTTAAATCTCCTTTATCTATTTCCAGTGGTGCCGTTGCTGCTATGTGCATTGTCAATTGTTTTCCAAATTCCTGTATTTCATTCGTTGGTTTTTTAGTATCCAAACTTAAAATTACACCTAGCTTCCCAACATTTTTTTTAATAGCAGAGTGTACATATGAAAAATTTTTAGTTTCATTATCAGAGTACGAATCAACTCTTCGTAATGTAATTTTTTCTCCAATTTTTGAAGTTAAATCAATTAAATTATTTTCAATAGTCTTTCCATTATGCATTTCTTCGGAATTAATATTTTTAATATCTCTTTCTTTTAGTAAAACTATTTTAGAGACCTCTTCGATAAATTTAATAAATTCTTCATTTTTTGCGACAAAATCTGTTTCGCAATTTATTTCTGCTATTGATAATTTGTTATCTTTTTCAAAGATGCTAATCAAACCTTCTGATGCAACTCTTCCCATTCGTTTGGTTGCTTTTGCAATTCCCTTTTTTCTTAATATTTCAATTGATTTTTCAATATTACCATTAGATTCTTCTATTGCATTTTTGCAATCCTTAAATCCAACTCCCGTAGCTTCTCTCAATTGTTTTACTTTTTCTAGAACATTGTCTGACGTCATAAATTATATATTGATTTTATTTTTTTGATGCTAGATTTTTTATTTTGTCTAATATAGACATTGTTTTTTTGGGAGATATTTTTTTGTCTGCTTCTGGTTTAACAGACTTTTCAACAACATTTGTTGTTTTTTTGATTTTTGCTGTTTCTAATTTAATATCTTTAGTTTTTCCAACCTCATCATTTTTTAATGTATTTTCTTTGATATTTCCCTTGGCGTCGTTAACTGTTTGTTTTACTAAATCACAATATAAATTTATTGCTCTTCTGGCATCGTCATTACCAGGTATTGGGTAGTTTATACCAGTAGGATCTGAATTCGTATCAATAATAGCAACTATTGGTATGTGTAATTTTAAAGCTTCTTTTACAGCTAGTTCTTCAACATTTGTATCAATTATAAAAATCATATCTGGTATTTTTTTCATTTCGGAAATGCCACCAAGCGATCTTTCAAGCTTGTCTCTTTGGATGCCCATTTTTAAAACTTCTTTTTTTGTAAATCCTGCTGACTCACCTTTTAGATCTTCAGTAAGTTTCTTATAACGTTTTATTGAATTTGAAATTGTATTCCAGTTAGTAAGCATTCCGCCTAACCATCTGTGATTAACATAATATTGTGAAGTCTCTATTGCCAGAGCAGAAACTGTATCAGTAGCTTGTTTTTTTGTAGATACAAATAGTATTTTTCCACCCGCTGAAATGCATTTATGTATTTGAAGAAGTGCAGAGTTTATCATTTCTAAAGTTTGCACTAGATCTATAATATGAATTGAATTTTTTGATCCAAAGATAAACTTGCTCATTTTTGGATTCCATCTAAGAGTTTTATGCCCTAAATGCACTCCTGCTTCTAATAGTTGTTTTATACTTACACTTGGTAAATTCATAGTTTCCGGTTATTCCACCACAATCTTTTCCATTTAAGGACCGGAGGTTTTACAACCAACAATTGTGTGCGTATTTAATATGATGTTCTACAATTTTAAAAAGAGGAAAGCAATATAAAAACTAAACATTTATTTTCTTTATATAGTGCTCTTTATTTAAATCTTTTAGCTTTTTATAATCAAATTTTCTCTTATCTTTTAGTTCAAAAAAATAACTTTTGTCTTTTTCATTTATAGAGATTTTAATCTTGGAATCCCCCCTTTCGTTAATACTTTGATATAACTTTTCTAAACCAAGTGAATCATTAATTTCAATATGTACATTGGTGTAATTTAGATTGATAACATCATCAAGGTTAACAATTTTTCTTACGTTGATTCTTTTAAATCTATTGTCTTGATCTCCAAAGTTTTTAATTACTGTAATTAAAAATGATTTACCTGCAATTAAGTTATTTCTATTGTTCTCTAAAATTTCTGAAAAAAGAAATAACTCAAAAACTTTAGTTAAATCGCTAAATTTTATAATTGCAAAAGAATTGCCTTTTGCAGTTTTTTTTTCTTTTACTGACATTATAGTTCCAGATAAAATACAATCTTTAATATTATTTTCTTCAAAATCTGCAAAGGATTTAGCTTTATGCTGTTCTATAATATCTTGATAATATTTTAAAGGATGATCTGAAACAAAGAATCCAATTGCCTCAAATTCTTTCGATAAATTTTCATTGTATGACCAAGTGTCTAATTTATTATCATTCATTAAATAAGAGACTTTGTCAGCATCGTCAGAAAAAAGACTAGTTTGATTGTTAATTTTATTTTCAAAAATGGTTTTAGAATTTTGTATAATATTAGGAATATTATCAAATAAAACTTTTCTATTCTTAAAAATTAAATCAAAAGCTCCTGCTTTTACTAAGCCTTCTAATTGAAGTTTGTTAATACTCTTTGGATCAACTCTGTTAATAAAATCGCTTATTGATATGTATTCCCCATTTTTTTCTCTCTCATTTACAACTTGGGAAATAGCTTCAAATCCAACATTTTTAATTGCACCTAATGCGTAATATAAAGAATTTTCTTTAGGTATGAATTCAGCGTAACATTTGTTTATACAAGGTCTATAAATTTTTATATTTAATCTTTTCAATTCTTCATAAAATTCACTTAATTTATCAGTATTAGAAAGTTCATTTGACATTGATGCTGCTATAAACTCATTTGGATAGTATGTTTTTAAATAAGCAGTTTGATAGGCGATCATAGCGTATGCTGCAGCATGGCTTTTATTAAATCCATACTCTGCAAAGGGTTCGATTTTTTTAAAAATAAAATTAGCTGTCTCTTTTGTTATACTATTTTTTAAAGCACCACTTACAAATCTTTCTTTTTGTTTTTCTAGTTCAGCCCTTTTCTTTTTCCCCATCGCTTTTCTTAAAATATCGGCTTCTCCTGGTGTAAACCCTGAAAGTGTTTGTGCTATCTGCATCACTTGTTCCTGGTATATAATTACACCATATGTTGGTTTCAGTATTTTTTCTAACTTTGGATGAAGGTAATCGGGTTGTTTTTCCCCATGCTTACATTGATTATAAGTAGGTATATTACTCATAGGACCAGGTCTGTATAGCGCCACCAATGCTATGATATCATCAAATTTATTGGGCTTCATATTGATTAAAGCTTCTCTCATTCCAGCACTTTCTAGCTGAAATAAACCAACAGTATGACCTAGACTCAATAAGTTAAAAATTTTAGGATCGTCTAACTTAATTTTATTTATATCAATTATTATATTTTTTTTTTTTAAAAACGATAGAGTTTTATTTATTACTGTTAAAGTTTTTAAACCAAGTAAATCAAATTTTACAAGACCCGCATTTTCCGATGTGTACATATCAAATTGTGTTGATGGTAAAAGAGAATTTGATGAAGGGTCTTTATATAATGGGATAAATTCTGATAAGTTTTCTTCTGGTATGACCACTCCAGCTGCATGAGTTGCCATATTTCTGTTTAGACCTTCTAATTTTTTAGATATTTCTATAAGTTTTTTAACTCTGGGATCTCTGTTTTCTTCTTTTTTAAGTCTCGGTTCCTGAGCTATAGCTTGTTCAAGTGATAGAGGTCGAGAAGGATCAAATGGAATCATTTTACAAAGCGAATCTACATATCCGTAAGGCAAACCCAGAACTCTTCCAATATCACGAAAGGCCATCCTTGCTTTGAGCTTTCCAAAAGTAATTATGTGAGCAACTCCTTTGCCATATTTTTTTTTTAAATACTCAAACACCTTATCTCTTTTTTCTTCACAAAAATCTATGTCAAAATCAGGCATAGAAATCCTGTCTGGATTTAAAAATCTTTCAAAAATTAAATCAAACTTAATTGGATCTATTTCGGTTATAGAAAGAGCCCACGCAACCAATGAGCCTGCACCAGATCCACGTCCTGGACCAACTGGAATATCATTATTTTTAGCCCATTTAATATAATCTGAAACAATTAAAAAATAACTTGCATACTTCATTTTAGAGATGATGCCAATCTCATGTTCAAGTCTTTTTTTATACTTATCAATGACAGTTTTTTTTTCTTCTAGTTTATATAATGGAAGAACATATTCGTTTAATTTTTCTTTTAATCCGTCTTTAGATTCGGTAAATAAAAGTTCATCAACATTTTTAACTTTTTCAGTTTTAATATTAGGTAGTACTGGCATCGAATTTTGGGGTCTATAAGAAACCCTTAATGGAAAATTAGCATTATTTTCTAAAGCATCAGGTAAATCAGAAAAAAGGTCATGCATTTGCTCAGAAGATTTAAGATAATGTTCCTTGGAATATTTTCTTCTATCTTTTACATTCACATAAGTTTTTTCCCCAACACACAAATAAGCATCGTGCGCCTCATACATCTCTTTATCTAAATAAAAAACTTCATGTGATGCAATTATTGGTAAGTCAAATTTTTCTGATAAATTTAGTATAAATTTCTCAAATAAATTTTCACCTCTATCGCCATGCCTTTGAATTTCTAAATAAAAATTATCTTTAAAAATAACTTTGATTTCTTTCAACAAATCTGATGCTTGGTCTGTGAGATTCTTGAAAAAAAGATTACCAATTAAACCTTCGAATGTTCCGCTAAGTAAAATTAATCCTTTAGAATTTTTTTCAATTTCATCAAATTTACAGTGGGGTTCGTCATTATCATCAATGTCTAAATACGATTTTGAAGAAAGTTTAATTAAATTTTTGTATCCTTCTAAATCTTTTGCAAAAAATGGAAGTTTTCCAAATTTATCTTTATATTTTATATTAATTTGCGTTCCAATAATAGGTTGCGTTTTTGACTTCGCTAATAATTCAGAAAATTCGAGAGCTCCACACAAGTTATTTGTATCACATAAACCGATTGCAGGGATTTCATTTAACTTACAGTATTTTGCAAGATCGGAGGTTCTTAATGCTCCTTCGCAGATTGAATACTGTGTATGTATTTTTAAATGATTAAATATTTTGTTAGAAACTGAATTCATTATCTCTTAATATATTACCATCAATTATATTTAACTTATAGTCTGCTTTATTTGATAGTTCTCTATTATGAGTTGCATATAATATTGTTCGATTTTTTGATCTTAGCTTAGTAAATAGTGAAAATATGTCATTAGCAGTTTCTCTGTCTAAACTACCAGTGGGTTCATCAGCTAGTATTAGATCAGGCTCTGTAACTAGAGCTCTTCCAACAGCAACTCTCTGCTGTTCTCCTCCAGACAGTTCGCTGGGAAAATGATTAAGTCTTTTGCGCAAATTTACTAATGATAACATTTTAGCAGCTTTTTTTTTTGATTCATTCCATGAGTAACCATTATTAAGCAGTGGAATAGCCACATTTTCTAAAGAAGTAAAATCACTAAGCAAATTGTTTTGTTGATAAATAATTGAAATTCCTTTCTTTCTTACCAAATCTTTTTCTTTTTCATTAGATTTTGTAAAACTCTTTTTTTTAAAAAAAACCTCACCAGAAGTAGGTTTGTCTAATAAAGCAATAATATGAAGTAACGTAGATTTTCCAGAACCAGATGGTCCAGTTAATGATATCAACTCACCACTTTTAATTGTTAAATTAATTTCATTTAGTACAGAAACTTTTTTTCCTGTGTCTTTATATTTTTTCGATATATTTAAAAGTTTTATTATTTCTCTATTCATATTTAAGCGCTTCTATAGGATCTAACTTAGCTGCAGATAAAGATGGAAAAATAGTAGCTAAAAAAGTAATTAATAAGGAAAAGAAGGAAATTATAAGTATATAATCAAAATTAATTTCAGCAGGTAATTGACTTAAAAAATATATTTCTTCAGGAAAGAGTTGAATATCAAAAACTGATGTAATTATCATTCTTATATTTTCTATGTAGTAAGAAAATAAAACTCCAAAAGTAACTCCAGTGATTGTAGCTAGCAATCCAATTGTAAAGCCAATTATAAAGAAAATTTTTGCTATAGAAATTTTGCTAATTCCTAAAGTTCTTAAAATTGCTATTTCCTTTGTTTTATTTTTAACCAAAATAGTTAGTCCTGAAATGATGTTAAAAGCAGCAACTATGATAATTAAAGTTAAGATAATAAACATAACATTTCTTTCAACTTTTAATGCTCCAAAAAAAGATTTATTTAAATCAGACCAAGAATAAACATAGTGTGTAGGATAAATTTCTTGTATTTGATCCTTAATTAAATCTGCATTGCCAGGTTTTTTTAAATATATTTCTAAGTTTATATCCATACTTGTCAGTTCAAACATTGAGTTTGCATTTTCATATGGCATAAAAATAACGTTTTGATCAAATTCAGCGAGCCCAGTGGTAAATATTGATGATATTGTAAACTTTTCTTGAAGTGGTATATTTCCAAAAGGAGACTGGATGTTAGAAGTAGACATTAGTGTAATTTGATCACCTGCTACTAAATTTAAACCTACTGCCAATTCTTTTCCAATAGAAACTGTATTTTTAACAAAAGAATCTAAGCTACCATCTATAATACCATCTTTTATTAAACTAATTTTGCTAATATCGTCATCAATATAAGATCTAACTAATACTCCAGTTGTGTTATCTCGATTTATTAAAATACTATGTCCATTAAATGTAAAGGCGGTTCTAGAAATGTAATCGTTAAATGTGTTTATTTTTTTTAAATCTATATCCGAAATTTCATTAGAATAGGGTTTGACTATAATATGTGGATTAAATCCTAAAATTTTTGTTATTAACTCAGTTCTAAATCCATTCATTACAGACATTACTATAATCAATATAGCAACACCGAGCGATATACCCATAAATGAGAAAATAGAAATTACTTTTAAAAAACCTTCTTTTTTTTTAGGTTTTAAATATCTAAAAGCTATTTTTCTTTCAGTTTTTGAAATCAATTGAGGTTTCTATTGTTGATTAATTTTTTTTTAATATTTTCTAAAGACAGTATTTCAACTTTACTGTTAACCTCCTTGAACTCAAATTTATCATCTGTAGATTTTGAGCCAAGTATAATTTGATAAGGAATACCTATTAAATCAAATTTCTTAAATTTAGCAGATAAATGTTCATTTGTATCATCAAGCAAAACATCAATATTATTTTTTATTAAATATTGATATATTTTAACTGCTTTTAAATAATTTGACTCATCGTTTTTTTGAAGACTTGGTATTATGACTACTTCAAATGGCGAAATTGATTGAGGCCACTTCATTATACTATTATTAAACTTTGCTTCTATAACAGCTCCAACTAGCCTTGAAACACCTATTCCATATGATCCCATTTTGACATTAATCTTTTTGCCACTTTTTAAATCTACAGAACACTTCAGAGGTTTGGAATATTTATCTCCAAAGTAAAAAATATGGCCTACCTCAATACCTTTTGTAACTAATTGATTTTCTTTTTTTACCTTTTTTTCAAAATCATCTTTTTTAAATTTATCATCAGTGACAGCATAGAATTGGTCATATTTATTTCTTAAAGTTTCAATCGAATCATTATTGTTTTTATGTTCACTTATATCTAAATCAAAAATTCTCTTATCAGAATAAATTTGACTTTCTCCAGTATCAGCTAATATTATAAATTCATGGGATAAATCTCCACCAATCGGCCCAGCATCAGCGGACATTGGTATTGCTGTTAATTCTAATCTTTTAAATGTGTTTAAGTATGCAAAAAACATTTTATTGTATGATTTTTTTGCATCATCGTCACTTAAATCAAAAGAATAGGCATCTTTCATAAAAAACTCTTTACACCTCATAACACCGAATCTTGGTCGCAACTCATCTCGAAACTTCCATTGAATATGGTATAGAATTTGAGGTAACGATTTATACGATTTAATACTTGTTCTAAAAATTTCTGTTATTAATTCTTCGTTTGTTGGCCCATAGAGCATCTCTTTGCCTTGCCTATCCTTTATTCTCAACATTTCATCCCCATAGTCATTATACCTTCCGCTCTCCTTCCATATTTCTGAAGATTGTATTGTTGGCATTAATAACTCTTGTGCTCCAATTTTATTTTGTTCCTCTCTAACAACTTGTTCTATTTTTTTCATTACTTTAAAACCAAGTGGTAACCATGAATAAATTCCTGTTGAAGATTGTTTTATCATTCCAGTTCTTAACATAAGTTGATGAGATTTAATCTTTGCTTCAGCGGGATTATCTTTTAACAGAGGAACAAATAGTTTAGATAAATACATATAATTCTATTTTAAATTCTTACTAAATTTACGTTTGTATAAGGTCTCTTTCCAGTCTTCTCTTTAACTGTTTTTTTACAGTTTGTTTTTACCGCTTCTATCAAATTATATTCTTGCTTAGAGTTATTCAAAGAATATGATTTACATAATTTTTTTATTTTATCTTGTAAATCAAAAACAAAATTACTACCATCTCCATTGTTAGGAATGCCTTTAAATGAAATAATAGGCGCTTTAACCATTGAACCTGAATTATTAACAATAATTGTGACTTCAAGAAATCCATTAAATGACATATTTTTTCTATCTTTTAATGATTGAGATTCTTCACCCACACTAATGTTTCCGTCAACATACATTCTTCCAACGGGAGCTTTATCAATAACTTCGGGTTTGTCACCAGGATATAATTTAACTATATCACCATTCTCAACTTGAACAGGATAGGGAACCTGCATTTCTTTTGCAAAATTAATATGTTCAATCATATGTCTATGTTCACCATGAACTGGAATAACCGATTTAGGCATCACCCATTTGTACATATCTTTTAAATCATCTCTATTTGGATGTCCTGACACATGAACAAAATCATTTTCTTCCGAAACTACATCAACGCCATTTTTAACTAGTTGGTTATGTAATTTATAAAGTTTTTTTTCGTTACCTGGGATTATTTTTGATGAAAATATTACTGTGTCTGCGGATTCTATCATTACTTCTGGGTGTACATAGTTAGCAACTCTCATCATTGCTCCATTGGGTTCTCCTTGACTGCCAGTGCATAAATAAACTATTTTCTCTCTGGCTAATTTTTTAGCATCCCTTAAATCTAAAGGTTCTAATAAACCATTTAAATAACCACATTGTCTTGCTGCTTTATAAATTCTATGCATAGATCTGCCAACTAATGAAATTTGTCTTCCCACTTTTTTTGCACAATAAAAAATGCTTTCCATTCTTGCAACATTTGATGCAAAGGACGTAACAATTATTCTCTTGTTTTTAGTTTCCATTATTTTTAGTATACTGTCTCTAACATCAGACTCTGAGCCGGCGCGACCTGGATTAAAAACATTTGTTGAATCGCAAATCATTGCAAGAACTCCCTTTTTACCAATATCTTTTAATTTTTTTTCATTAATTTGATCACCTATAAGTGGGTTGGGGTCAATTTTCCAATCACCTGTGTGTAAAATAGTTCCAGCAGGAGTTTCAATGCTTAATCCATTGGGTTCTAATATGGAGTGAGTTAATGTAACAAATTCAATATTAAAAGGCCCAAGTTTAATATTTCCATTGAGCTCAACTATTTTTAATTTTTTTCCTATATCAATTTTTTTTTCTTTAAATTTTTCTTTTACTAAAACACTTGTAAATGGGGTAGCATAAATATCACACAAAAGTTTGGGCCAAACATGTACAATAGCACCTATATGGTCTTCGTGTGCATGCGTTAAAACTATTCCAACTAAATCATTTTTTTTATCAATAATAAAGCCTGGGTCGGGATATATTAAATCAATTCCAGGAATTGTATCGTCAGCAAAGGTAACTCCAACATCAACTATTAGCCATTTTTTGTTTCCAGCGTCTCCATAGGCAAACAAATTCATATTCATTCCGATTTCACCAGAACCACCCAAGGGACAAAAAATAAATTCTTCTTTTTTCATTTAATTAAAATATTTTTTATTAGTTTTAAAAATTTCAATAATTCCATTAATAGTTATATTCTTATCTATCTTAAAAGGTCTTGTAATAGAAGTTTTAAATAAATCAGCATAACCACCAGTAAAAATAACTTTGTAATTTTTTTTTGTTTCTTTTTCAATTTTTAAAATAATATTATTAATTAAACCTGTGTATCCCCAGTAAAAGCCAGAACGAAGAGCTTCTAAAGTATTTTTACCTACTACTTTATTTTGTTTAGTTAAGGCAAATGCAGGAATTTGATCTGCTGAGTTGACTAGACTTTTAAGAGATAAAGTTACTCCTGGGGCAATAACTCCACCATTGTAAGAGCCCTCCTTTGTCACAACATCAAAAGTAGTAGCTGTTCCAAAATCTAAAATAATACAATTAGCTTTATATTTTTTTAAAGCACCTATTGCATTGGCAATTCTATCTGATCCAACTTGTTTACTATTTTTAACATTTATTTTAATTAAATTTGTAATGGGGCTTTTCTTAATTTCCATAACTTTAATTTTATAATTTTTTTTAAAAAACTTTCTCATTATTAATTCATAGTTGGGAGCTACTGAAGAAAATATAGCTACATTATAAAGTGATTTATTTTTAATGATTTTCTTAATATTTTTAGAAAGAAGTTTTTTTATTAGAATTTCAGAACTTTTAAAATAAAACGTTTTTTTAATTTCAAATTTTTTATTATTAACTAAGCAGATCTTAGTAAGTGTATTGCCAATATCGCCAAATACCATATTCATTTTATATTAAAAGTCATTAAGTCAGTTTTTTTTTTAAAATGTGAGTAATTAAAATATTTTAAGTTTAAAAAGAAAATTTCATATGATTTTATTAATAAGGCGGCAATTTCATTAGTGGTTGTTCTAATTTGTGTTTCACTAAAGATATTTGTAGCCTTATATTTTTTTTTAATTGAGGGGTTTGAGTTAACATTCAATCCTACTCCTATAATTAAAAAATTTTTTTTATCTATTGAAATAATCTCTTGTAATATACCACAAATTTTTTTTCCATTTAAAAAAATATCATTTGGAAATTTTATTTTTAATTTTCTTTTATCACAAAAAATTTTTATAATACTTGAGACAATAACTGGATTAATAAGGGAAAACTGATCAGAGGAAGGATAATTTTTCTTTAAAGGAAAAAAAACTGATCCAAAAAAATTTCCTTTTTTAGAAACCCATTTTTTTCCGTAGGTACCCCTTCCATTTGTTTGGATATCTGCACAAACACACCCAGAATTTATTTTATTAATTTTTATTAGTTTTATTGCCTTTTCATTTGTGCTTTTTACTTTTTTGTAATTAAATAATTTAAATTTCATCAATATAAAGTAATTTTTGAAATTATATTAGTTAATAATGAAGGTTTAATAAAGAAAACTAAAATTAAGATTGTTGAAACTATTAATGGTATTTTTAACCCCAAATCATAAATTTCATCAAATCGTTTTTTTGGTTTATCGAAATAAATAATTTTTATAATTCTTAGATAGTAAAATGCTGAAACTACTGTAGTAAGTAGACCTATTACAGCGAGTACATACATTTTGGTTTCTATTACTGAAACAAAAATATAAAATTTTGCAAAAAAACCTGCTAATGGAGGAATGCCTGCTAATGAAAAAAGTATAATTAAGAAACTGAAAGCTAATTTTGGATGGTTTTTGGACATGCCAGATAATTCATTAATGTTTTCAAAGAAAATACTTTCCCTTTTAAACATAAAAATACATCCGAAGGCTCCGAGACTCATAACTAAATAAATAGTCAAATAAATTATTGAGCTCTGAACACCAGAGTTAGTTCCGGTTGCTACACCTGCTAGGGCATAACCCATATGTCCTATTGCGCTGTATGCCATTAGTCTTTTAATATTATTTTGCCCTATAGCAGCTACGGCACCTAGGATCATAGATGCTATAGATAAAAAAACTATAATTGTTTGCCACTGATCAATTGCATTAATAAATGGAACGTACATAAATCTAATAAAAACACACAATGCAGCAATTTTAGGAACCAAGGCAAAAAAACTTGTTACTGAGGTTGGGGAACCTTCATAAACATCAGGCGTCCACATGTGAAACGGTACTGCTGAAATTTTAAAAGCTAAACCTACCAATATAAAGACTATACCAAACACACCTCCCATATTTGACATATATAAGTTTTTTGAAATAATTTCGAAATTGGTAGATCCAGTGAAACCGTAAATTAGAGAACATCCATAAAGCAAAATCCCAGATGCTAATGCACTTAAAATAAAATATTTTAATCCAGCTTCCGTTGAACGCTCATCATCCCTTTTAAAACAAGCTAAAATATATAAACACAATGAATTTAGTTCAAGCCCAAGATAAAAAACAATTAAATCATAAGAACTAATCATTAATAACATGCCTAGTGTAGAGCCTAAAATAATTACCGGATATTCTATTTTATCAATTTTATTTATTTTTATATAATTTTCAGAGATGATTAAAACAAGCAAACAAAATAACAAAGTTAGGATTTTCATATAAATCGATAGGTAGTCGATTATGTAACTATTGTTAAAAACCTTAATTGTTTGAGTTGATTGATTAAAAACTAAAGCGATAGCAAAAAGCATAGTTAAAATCGCTAATAAATTTACCAACCTATAACTTTTATTTACAAAAACTCCTATCATTAAAAGCATCATCATTGATAGCGATAAAAAAACTTCTGGTAATATATATAAAATTGTTTCCATTAATTATTTTCAACCAAATGATATGTTAAATTTAATTGGTATTTTTCTACTAGATTATTAATAGAAAGATCTAATGTGGTAAATAAAGGTTCTGGGTAAAAACCAAAAAATAAAGTTAGGAAAACTAATGAAGCAAATATATAAATTTCTACTCTACTTAAATCTGACATTTTTTTAGCTTCTGGACTAACTAGGCGACCAAATATAACTCTTCTATATAGTGATAACATGTAGGTAGCTGCTAAAATAATGCCTAAACTTGCCAAAACAGCTACAAGTATATTCTTTTGAAAAACACCTACTAAAACTAGAAATTCACCAACAAAACCACTGGTGCCTGGTAATCCCAAAGCTCCCAAAGTAAAAATCATTAAAACAAAAGCATATTTGGGCATTATATTTACTAGCCCACCGTAAGAAGAAATCATACGCGTATTTAATCTGTCGTAGAGGACACCGACTGATAAAAATAAACCCGCAGATATTAATCCATGACTTATCATTTGCACGATACTTCCCTCTAAACCTTGTTTTGTTATAGAAAATATACCTATTGTAACAAATCCCATATGCGCAACAGATGAATAAGCTATTAGCTTTTTCATATCATCTTGCACTAGTGCTACTAATGAAGTGTAAATTATACCAATCACACTTAATCCAAAAATAAGAGGTGTAAAAAAATCTGTAGCAGCTGGAAATAATCCTATAGAAAAACGAATAAATCCATAACCTGCCATTTTTAAAAGTACAGCGGCTAAAATTACTGATCCTGCGGTAGGAGCTTCTACATGTGCATCTGGCAGCCAAGTATGGAAGGGCCACATAGGCATTTTTACGGCAAATGAACTAAAAAAAGCTAACCAAAGTAAATATTGATAATCTTTTGGAATACGAATGTTTAATAAATCAACTATATTAGTAGTTCCAGTAATCCAGTATATAGAAATGATTGCAATGAGCATCAAAACTGAGCCCATTAATGTAAAAAGAAAAAATTTAAATGCTGCGTAAACTCGTCTCTCACCTCCCCAAATACCAATAATTAAAAACATAGGGATAAGACCTCCTTCGAAAAATAAATAAAATAAAACAAGATCTAAAGAGCAGAAGACACCTAACATAAAGGTTTCAAGCACTAAGATTGCAATAAGAAATTCTTTAATTTTAGACTTAATGCTTAAAATCGCTGAAAAAATAGATAATGAAGATATGAATGTAGTTAGGACTATAAACAGGATTGAAATTCCATCAACGCCTAACTGAAAAACAATTAAATTTTCAATCCAGTTTTTCTTTTCAACAAATTGAAAATCTATTGAAGTTGAGTCAAAAGAATACCAAAGAAAAAGAGAAAGCAGAAAATTAACTAATGAAGAAAAAATTGCTATATACTTTGAATTATTCTCAATATTTTTTAGCACTCCTTGTGTAGCGAAAATAAAAAAGGCACCTATAAGTGGAACAAAAATGATTGCAGAAAGTATAGGAAATTGCATTTAATATACTATCAAATAAGTTAATAATATGGATAGACCAATAAGCATTATAAAAGCGTAATGATATATATAGCCACTTTGAAAATTAACAGATCTGTCAGATATTCTTTTAACTAGCTTTGCAAGTCCATCCGGTCCAAATCTATCAATTGTTTTGACGTCGCCTTTGTGCCAAAAAAATACACCTAATTTTTTAATTGGTTTTATAAAAATAAAATCGTAAATTTCATCAAAATACCATTTATTAAGAAAAAAGTTATAAAACTTTTTATTTTTTATTGTAAAATTTGTCAAAACTTTTTCATTCATAATATATAAATAATAAGAAATTGGTATTGCCACGGTAACTAAAAATATTATTGTTATTGGTAGCCAGTCTGGTGGATGGGAATGTAAAATATTTTTTAAAAAAAGTATTGAATTTCCCCAAAAATTATAATTATCTTCACCTATAAACAAATCTTTAAATAAAATTCCTGTTAAAATTGAACCAATACCCAGAATGCTTGCAGGTAACAGCATAATTAATGGAGATTCATGTATTTTATTAAAACTATTTTTTTTATTTTTATATTTTCCGTGAAAAGTTTTAAAGATTAATCTCCATGAATATATAGATGTTAAAAAAGCTACCCCTATTCCAGTAAATGCAGCATAATATCCAATAGTGCTATCTTTAAAATAAGCAGATTCAATAATAGCATCTTTAGAATAGTAGCCAGATAAAAAAGGGAAACCTGTCAAAGCTAAAGTTCCAATTATCATTAAAATATAAGTATAGGGAATTTTTTTCCACACACCTCCCATTAATCTAATATCTTGTTCATTATTAAATGAATGTATTACACATCCTGATCCAAGAAATAAAAGAGCTTTAAAAAACGCATGTGTAAACAAATGAAAAATAGCAACATGATAGGCTCCAACACCTACAGCAAAAAACATATAACCTAGCTGACTACATGTTGAATAAGCTATAATTTTTTTAATATCATTCTGTACTAAGGCTACTGTTGCTGCAAAAAATGCAGTTAACATGCCAACCAATGTAATAAAATTTAGTGCAGTCTCAGAATACTCAAAAATTGGTGAACATCTCACGATTAAAAAAACACCTGCCGTCACCATAGTTGCGGCATGAATTAAGGCGGATACTGGTGTTGGCCCCTCCATTGCATCTGGTAGCCAAGTGTGAAGAAATATTTGGGCGGATTTTCCCATAGCACCAAAAAAAAGCATAAAACATATTAAAGTAATCAAATTAAATTCAAAACCTAAGAAAAATATCTCTTTATTAGTCAATGAAGGAATTAAATAGAAAACTTCATCAAAATTAACTGTTCTACAAAAAATAAAAATTAAAAAAATTCCTATTGCAAACCCAAAGTCTCCCACTCTATTGACTATAAAAGCTTTGGTTGCAGCTGAATTTGCTGCTGTTTTATGATACCAAAAACCAATTAACAAATAAGAACATAAACCTACTCCTTCCCAACCAAAAAATAATTGTAGAAAATTGTCAGAAGTGATTAAAACAAGCATTGAAAAAGTAAATAAAGACAAATATGCCATAAAACGTGGTTTATGCTGGTCTTTGCTCATATATCCAATTGAATAAAAATGAATGATGGAGGAAATTAAACTTACCACAACCAACATAACAGATGTTAATGCGTCAACATTTATCGACCAATTAACGATAAAGTTTCCAGAGCTTATCCAATTAAATATTAGTTTATTACTTGAATAATTATTAATAATTACGTCATAAAAAATAAAAATTGATAGAATTGCAGAAATTAATATTAAAAAACTAACTATAAAATCATTAAATCTTAAATATTTTCCAAAAAAACCCGATGTAATTGAAGCTATTAGAGGTAAAAAGATAATTAAATACTCCATTTAACCTTTCAACGTGTTAATTGTTTCAACATTAATAGAACCTTTGTTTTTATAATAAATCACAATTATTGCTAAACCTATAGCAGCTTCGGCAGCAGCTACAGTTAAAATAAAAATTACAAATACTTGGCCTACAATATCTTGCAAATAAACTGAGAAAGATACTAGATTAATATTTACAGCCAAAAGTATTAACTCTATTGACATAAGTATTATGATAACATTTTTTCTATTTAAAAATATTCCAAGCACTCCAATTGAAAAAATTATAGCTCCAAGTGTTAAATAATGGCCTAAACCTATTTCAATCATCAAATTTCACTCCATCACCAATTTTTACATCTACTAATGAAATAGCTGTGGCTTTCTCTCTTTGTATTTGTGTTAGGTATTTTTGTCTTTTTACATTTTCTTTTTTACTAAAAGTAAGAACAATAGCGCCAATCATAGCAACAAGTAAAATTATTCCTGATATTTGGAAAAGATGTATATAATCAGTATATATTACGCTTCCTAAAGCATGGGTGTTGGTGATTTCTGCATTTGAGTCTATATTTGGCAAACTTACAAAATCACTTTTATATTTCCAGCCACCAAGAGCAATTAATAACTCAAAAAAAATAATTACACCAAAAATTAGACCAACATAAATATTATTTACAAAACCTTTTCTTTTAGTTTCTTTAGTTGTTTGACTTGAAATATTTAACATCATAACGACAAAAAGAAATAAAACTGAAACTGCGCCAACATAAACAATAAGCATTATCATTCCTAAAAATTCTGCGCCAATAAAAATAAATAATATTGAAACGCTAACAAACACCAATATTAAGAAAAAAACTGAATTTATAGTATTTCGTGAAATAGTTACCATGAGGGCAGAAAAAACTGTAATTAAAGAAAAAAAATAAAAAAATAAAGAATGTGCTAACATTTATCTAAATGCAGAATCTGATTTAATATTTTCAGCTAAAGCAGTCTCCCATTTGTCCCCATTTTCTAAAAGTTTTTTTTTATTATAATAAAGTTCTTCTCTAGTTTCTGTTGCAAATTCAAAATTAGGTCCTTGTACAATTGCATCAACTGGGCAGGATTCTTCGCATAAACCACAATAAATACATTTCAACATATCAATATCATATCTAGATGTTTTTCGACTTCCATCAGGCTTGATCTCAGACTCTATTGTTATTGCTTGAGCAGGGCATACAGCTTCACAAAGTTTACAAGCTATACATCTTTCTTCCCCATTGGGATATCTTCTCAAAGCATGTTCCCCTCTAAATCTTGGACTTAACTTTCCTTTTTCAAAAGGGTAATTTATTGTTTTTTTAGATTTAAAAAAAATTTTTAAAGCTAATAATAAGGCACTTACGAAATCCGCCATAAATATAGTTTTAAGAATTCTTGAGGTTTTCATATTTAAATCATCCTACCAAAGGTAACGTTTGTGTAAAAAATAAAAAACTTGCTGTTAAAACAAGCCAAAATAAAGAAAAAGGCAGGAAAATTTTCCAACCCAATCTCATTAATTGATCAAACCGGTATCTTGGCACAATAGCTTTTACTAATGAAAATAAAATAAAAAGAAATAAAATTTTAAATATCATCCAAAAAGTTCCAGGCAAAAGATTAAATGGTGAAGTATCGATTGGGCTAAGCCACCCTCCTAGAAAGAGTACAGAACCTAAGGCACATAAAAGTAAAATATTTGCATATTCTCCTAACCAAAACATTGCATACATCATTCCAGAATATTCCGTTTGGTAACCTGCCACTAATTCGGACTCCGCTTCAGGTAAATCAAAAGGTGGTCTATTAGTTTCAGCTAGAGCAGATATAAAAAATATAACAAACATAGGAAAAAGTGGAAGGACAAACCAAACATTTGATTGTGCCAATACTATTTTGTTAAGATTAAGAGAGCCGACGCATAAAAGGACATTTATTATAATTATTCCAATTGAGACTTCATAGGAAATCATTTGAGCGGCAGATCTTATAGCTCCTAAAAAAGGATATTTTGAATTTGAAGCCCATCCACCCATTATAATTCCGTAAACACTTAAAGATGAAATAGCAAACAAGTATAATATTCCAACATTAATATCAGATAAAACTAATTGTTCACTAAATGGAATAACTGCCCATGCTATTAAAGATAATGATAAAGTAATTATTGGAGCTAGTATAAATATAATTTTATGTGCACTAGATGGAATAATAATTTCTTTAAACATATATTTCAAGGCGTCAGCTAAAGTTTGTAAAAGGCCAAATGGCCCAACAACGTTAGGTCCTTTTCTTTTTTGAACAAAGGCCCAAATTCTTCTATCAAGCCAAACGATCAACGCAACCGAAACTAATACAGGAATTAATAAAAACAATATCTTGTAAACCTCAGTAAAAAATATATTTATATAAATCATTAAATTGTTTTTTCAACATTAATAAAAGATTTTTGTCTAGCAACTTCTCTACAATCATTCATGGTCTTAGATGATCGTGCTATTGAGTTTGTGTAATAGTAATCCAAAGGTTTAATAATAATATTTTTCTCTATAAAATTACTTTTAATAGTTTTGTAGAAATTATTAATATTTTTCTCTTGTAAAAAACGATTCATTTCTTTTCTAAGATCATTTAAGTTTTCAAAATTAATATTTATTTTCATTAATTTTGAAATATTTACAAAAATTTCCCAATCTTCTTTCGATTCTCCTGGAGGATATGAAGCTTTATACGCATTTTGAATTTTTCCTTCCAAGTTAACAAACAAACCATTTTTTTCAGTATAAGCGGCACCTGGTAAAATTATATCAGCTATTTCAGCACCCTTGTCTCCATGGCTACCTTGATAAACAATAAATTTATCTTTTTTATCAAAATTAAAATCATCAACACCCAATAGATAAATAAATTTAAAATCGTCATTATTAAGTTTGTCAAAAAAAGGAAAGTTATTATTTTCATTTATCGAGTAGATACCAAGATCAATCGCACCCACCCTTGAGGCTTGTTGATTTAAAATATTTAGCGCGTTCCAATCATTTCTTATAAAATTATTATTTTTTAAAAAATTTTTTAAAGATTCAAAAATATATTGACCTGAATCACCCTCCAGGGAAGATTCACCAATTATAAAAACAGGTTTTTTTGAATTTTTAATCTTTTGCGAAATTTCATGCTTGCTCTCTACTATATCTCTAATGGCTAAGGTATCGTTACCTATGTTCTTATGTGGGTAGGTCAAGTCACCAACCTCACCTATTGAATAAATTGGCACATTACTTTTTATATATGCTTTTCTTATTCTTGCGTTAAGTATTGTCGCTTCTAATCTTGGGTTGGTTCCTATTAAAATAATTAAATCAGCTTCTTCAATTCCATTAATCGTGGTGTTAAAAATATAATTTATTCTTTCTTGAGGATTTATATAAATTTTGTCTTGTCTACATTCATAATTTTTTGAACCAACACATTTCTCAAAAAAACACTTAAAACTATAAATCATTTCCAAGTCTGCTAAGTCACCAACTATTCCAGCAACTTCCTCTGGTTTAAATGTTTTTATTTTATTTACTAAAGTTTTGTTTGCATTTTCCCATGAAGTTTTAATTAATTTTCCATTTTCTCTAATGTATGGTGTATCTAATCTTTGTTTCATAAGACCGTCGCATGCGTACCTCGTTTTGTTTGATATCCACTCTTCATTAATATCTTCATTTACTCTAGGTAGAACTCTTTTTACCTCCCATCCATAAGTATCAATTCTAATATTGGATCCTACGGCATCCATAACATCAATTGATTCTGTTTTTTTAAGTTCCCATGGACGAGCTTCAAAAGCATAAGGTTTTGAAGTAAGGGCTCCAACTGGACATAAATCTATCACGTTAGCTGATAATTCAGACTCCATTGATTTTTCTAAATAGGTAGTAATCTCCATATCCTCACCTCTGCCAATAGCACCTAGTTCATCTATGCCAGCAACTTCTGTTGCAAATCTTATACATCTAGTACAGTGTATGCATCTTGTCATTTGAGTTTTAATTAAAGGCCCCATGTACTTTTCATTAACTTGTCTTTTATTTTCCTTGAATCTTGAATTATCCAACCCATAAAATAAAGATTGATCTTGCAAATCACATTCGCCACCTTGATCACATACAGGGCAGTCTAGAGGATGATTTGCTAATAAGAACTCCATTACACCTTTTCTAGCTTTTTCTACAAAAGTTGTATTAGTTTTAATTCTCATTCCTTCAGCTGCAGGCATTGCACAGGATGCTATAGGTTTCGCAGATTTTTCCATTTCAACTAAACACATTCTGCAGTTTCCTGCTATAGAAAGTCTTTCGTGGTAACAAAATCTAGGAATTTCAGCGCCAGCTAATTCGCAAGCTTGAAGAACTGTCATCCCATCTTCAAATTCAATCTCTCTATTATTTATTGTTATTTTAGGCATTATCTTTTTCCAAAAGATGCTGATCAATAAGATAAGGAATATTAGTTTTCTTTTTAACTAAAGGTTCTTCGGTACACCTCTGTTCGATTTCTTTCTTAAAATGACGTAACAATCCCTGGACTGGCCAAGAGGCGCCTTCTCCAAAAGCACAAATTGTATGCCCTTCTATTTGTTTAGTCACATCATGAAGTAAATCTATTTCTTTATAAGTTGCATCTCCGTTACTCATTCTTTCCAACATTCTCCACATCCAACCACAACCTTCTCTACAAGGAGTACATTGACCGCAACTTTCATGTTTATAAAATCTAGCTAATCTTGCAATACACTTAATAATATCCTGATCTTTGTTAATAACAACAATACCAGCTGTTCCTAATCCACTTTTAGCTTTTATTAATGAATCAAAATCCATAGTAATTGTTTCACATATATTTTTTGGTAACATTGGCATAGAAGATCCGCCTGGTATAATTGCTTGAAGATTTTTCC
>Ga0209709_10001302_pt1 | contig 23159 bp, 17 predicted proteins | sample ArcticOcean_MG_C_2_FD_187435 | JGI IMG/M metagenome (GOLD analysis project Ga0209709, IMG submission 187435) | Marine microbial communities from western Arctic Ocean - ArcticOcean_MG_CB4_136 (SPAdes) (version 2) | ecosystem: Environmental > Aquatic > Marine > Oceanic | place: Arctic Ocean...
GCCGTAACAGCATTCCAAGTAAATACTACATCAGAACCAGAAACAGCTTTTGTAAGGCCACTTGGAGCAGCAATTGGAGCTGCTGTTGAAGGAGCACTAAGCTTATCCAAATAATCAACATTTCCTACCAACTGGAACTTGTCATCCACATCGGTAATAGAAGCATCAATAACACTATTCGTTGTAGTTCCCCAATAATTATTCTCTAAGTTAACTCTCAAATCATCACCACCACTAAATGTTGTTCCATATTGATTTCTAACATCTCCACTAGAGGTTATACCATAACCTACTAAAGTTTCTGCATTTCCATTAAAAATTGTAACATTCCTCTGTCCAGATCCCGTATCCATAGTTCCAAAGAATGTGTTTCCAGTAAATGTAAAGTCTTGAGTATTTTCATACCCATGAATTGCAATATTTGAGGTATATCCTCCAATGTTATTATATCGTATTGTCTGTCCTTGATTATATCGAATAGCTATACCAACTGCACCATGACTTCCTGAAGATCCTCCAATTGAATTGTATTCAACTGTTGCATCATCACGAACATCAATTCCCCAGTTATTTGTAGTGTTTGAACTAGAATACACTCTATTACTAGAGAATGTTCCCCCACTAACACTAACTGCAGCAGAAGTTTCCTCATCTAAGTTTACATCATAAATTTCATTACCTGTGATAGTAGAACCTCCATATGATTCAAGTCCTTTTTGTTTAATATTATGAATTTTTGAATTTTTTAAAGTAGATCCACCAACTGTAATACCCATTTTTGAACCGGAAATTTCAGAGTTTTCAATTGTTGAACCATCTGTAAGGCTAACAATCCAATCAAAAGAATTATGAGATTTATTTATAATTTTAGCATATTTTATAGATGATTTTGAACCTCCACTTGAACCTAAACTAATACCTGACCCTGAACCTGAACTATTATTTCTACCCCAGTTTGTACCAGTAAATGTTACAGAATCTGTAGCAGTTCCTTCAACGTTAAGAACACCATTTGTTTTTACTTCAATATAAGATTCTTCAGCCATATTGATGGTAGCTCCTTCCTTAATAACAAGAGTACCTAAAACTTGGATAAGATCATCCTTATTAGTAATTGTAAGAACTACATTTTTCTCTATAGTAAGAGTAACTCCTGCATTAATTCTAATACCACCACTACCTATTGTGTATGGACTACAAAGTTCAAATAAAGTAAGATCAGAAGTAATCTGATTTGTTAAGTCTTTAACTACAGAATTACAACTGGTTTCTGTTACGTTGAAAGTAACTGACTGATCACCATCTTCAGTTGCGTTAGTAACACTACTAACGGCTATAACAAGTGACTCATCAGCCTCAGTGACTTCATCTTTAACGGCTGTAACAGTAACTGTTCCTGTTGTTGCTCCAGGTAAAATAAATATGGTATCATAACTTAATGTAAAGTCACTAGTAACCGTTGCAGTTCCTGAAGTAGCAAGTAATACTTTTATGGTATCTGAAGCAGCTCTTGAAGCAGTTGCGGTAAGTGTTGCAGTTAAGAAGTTGTCACTCTCACCAATAAATGTCTTATCACTTGTAAGTGTTACCGTAGGTGCCGAGTCATTATCTGTTAATGTCAAAGAGACGCTTGACGATGATCCAGTTTTACCATTAGTCACAGAGCCAATAGAAAGTGTCAATGTCTCACTACCCTCATAAACATCATCATCTTCAGCAGAGATATAAATAGAATTAGTGGTTGATCCAGCAGCAACAACGATTGCATTTGTAGCTTCTGGAACAGACTCTTTAGCATAGAGAGTACTTACTTCAGAAACAGAAAGTGCCCTACTATATATTCTAATATCATCAAGATAACCTTTGAAGAAATCATCGTTATCATTACCTGATCCAATATAAAGTGTTCCACTGCTAGGCAAGTTATTATCCCAATCGTAAGATTTTTGTTTTTTATCATACAATTGGCCATCAACATACATTCTTAATGTATCACCAGTATAGGTATATATTACATGCTTCCACTTATTTTCAGGGATGACCGTATTAATTTCTATACCCTGACCACCTGATCTTCCAGCTAACCATCTATCATCATTAAGTCCAGTTTGATTCCAGTCTAACCACATTTCATAGTATGAGTCAGGAGATCTAATTATTCTTGAGTAAGATGGAGCATCTTGAATATTTACCCATGCACTCATTGTAATATCTCCAGCAACTTTCATAGTTCCAGAAAATGGTACTGAAATGTAATCGTTTGTCCCATCAAAACTGTAAGCACTGTTTGCGTTTCCATGTCTATCCGTAGTAAGCGTAGCACCTGAAACTGTTCCATTATTTAAATTGCCTGTCAAATCATTAGCATTTCCACTAAATGTGTAGTGTGCAGCAAGACCAGAAGAAGCTACACCTATAGTATCGTTTGTAATATTATAATCACCAGCAGATGCGGTTCCTGTAGGAGTAAGGTTTACTGTTACAGGCTGCGTCGTAGCAACGCTCAAAGTAGCTGTCACTTTAGAGTAGTTAGATGTTCCTTCAGCAATACTTGTAGTTCTTATAGCGATAGAGGCATCAGGAGCAAAGTCATTATCTTTTATAATAATATTCGCACTACTAGCTGATCCAGCAGTACCATTTGTAATAACATCAAATGAAAGTGTTAACGTTTCATCGTCCTCCCCTAGTACTTCATCATCTTCAGCAAATACATAGAATGATGCAGTTGTAGATCCAATAGCAATAGTAACCTGATCTATTTCAGGATTATTCAGAGTATTAACCCACACCCATCCTCCAGATGGCTCGGAATATTCTGCGCTTGCCTTATCTTGATAAAGACCTATCCACTCATTATCTAAATAATCTTGAAGGAAATCATGCTCAGCATTAGAAGAAACAACAAGCAAAGAACCATTCGTTACAGCAGCAGCAGCATTTCTTGCAGCTATCCATCCACTACTATTATCAGATTTGTAGTATGAGTGTCCTGCATAGTCAACAATATATTTATATCCAGATATATCGCTTGAGTAAGGAGCAGAAACTTCTAGTATATGGTATTGATAACTACCTTCTGGTAAATCATTATAACCATCACCTCCCCATTGACCATAATCCTCACCTCCAGAATTATTAGGCTCACCCCCACTAGATGGCCAGTGAGTAGAAGAAGTAATTATCTCACCAATGTTTTCATTAGACTCTTTTATCTTATAATCAGTAGCTGAAGCAGTACCAGAACCTTTAACTTTTACTGTCACAAGAAGCGTAGAAGCTTTATCAAGCGTGGCAGTAAGTGTAGCATAACCATCAACACCCTCAGTAAGAGGACTTGATGTTACTGATAAAGAAACAGTAGTGGCATCATCATCAACTACTACTATTGTTTTATTCTGATCTCCAGTCTCTGTAGCATAAACTGCACTAATAATTTTTGTTTTAATCGTTTCATTAGCTTCATCTGAAGTATCATCAACACCTTTAATCTCTAATGTTCCAGAAGTATTTCCTTTAGTAATTGTGATACTGGCATTAGAATTTTGAACAGAATTACTTGTATAAATAGCAGCAACCTCACTAGAAGTAAGAACTTTATTGTAAATTCTTATATCATCAAGCTTTCCTTTGAAGAAATTACCATTTAAATATGAATTTGAACCTATAGATAATACTCCTGATGTAGGAAGATTGTCTTGTCTATAATTTTTTGGTTCATGTTTTGCAATTGCAACACCATCAACATAAAGCATCGCTTCTTTAGCATATACAGTATCTGTTCCGTTTACAGTATATGTTTTAGAGAAAGTATAGGTAAGCATTTTCCACTCCCCATGATTTAAATTTGATCCCCACAAATTATCTCCATGTCCAGCAGCCGCTCCATAATATCCAAATTCCGGATTTTCTTCTGACCCTCTATTATCATTAATATTAAAAGAATAATAACCATCTGGAGCAGTTATTAATATAGGTCCATCAGATGTGCTATTTTGAACATTTACCCAAACATTTAAAGTAATATTATCTTCAACCTGAAGGCTACTACTAAATGGAATACTGATATAGTCATTTGATCCATCAAAACTGTAAGCGCTATTATTTTCACCAAACCTATCAGTTGTTAATGAAGCACCACTAACGGTTCCATTATTTGCATTTGATGTCTCGTCGTTTGCATTTCCATCAAACTTATATTGAGCTACAAGTCCTGTTGTCAATATCTCTGCAACATCTATAGAAGCACCTCCAGCTGTATAATCTGAATTACTTGCAGTTCCATCCATTACAAGATTTACAGTAACATCTCTTCCTGAAACGGCATCAAGAGTAGCAACAAGGTTAGATGTTCCCCCTGCTTCAGCAATAGAATCTTCAGAAACAGATAAAGTAACGCCAGGAGAAGCATCATCATCAATAACTTCTATATAAATTTTTTGGTCTGTTATTTCAGTTGCAAATGTTGAAGAAGCAACATCAACAGTTATTGTATCATTAAATTCATCTAAAACATCTTGAACAGTAGTAATTGTTGCTGTTCCAGTTTTAGACCCTGTAGCTATAGTTATAGAAGTAGTAGAAGCTGCATAGTCATCAGTTACAGTAGCAGAACCACCTAATGAAAGACCAACAGTAACATCTGCAGAATATAATCTATCAATTGAAGCAGTTATTGTAGTAACAGAAGAAGCCTCAGGTACTCTGAGATCTAAAAGTGTAGGAGATTCTTTTTCTAATACCCACTTCCAAACACCAGGCATAGTTTGAGAACCAGCACCACTAGTTTCAGCATAATAACCTACCCATGGATCATAATCTGTATTAGATTGTCTTAGGAAACTATCTTCAGCGCCATCATTAATAATAGCAAGGTAACCACCATCAGCAATTGCCTGTGTTCTAGCATATTCCCACTCATCATCCCATGTGGACTTAAAGTAACTATGTCCATTATGTTGTCCTAAATATTCATAACCACTAGACGTATTTTTATCACCAGTTGATGTAGTAGTAGAAGGAGTAAGACTTGTGATAAGTCCATTATATTCTAGTATATATCTATTCCACCAATACTTATTACCAACATATATACCGTTTGAGTTTATCCTAGATCTAGCTTCACCCTGCATCCAGTTATTTACATTATTAGTACTATTATCTAATTGGTTTGTATTCCATGTATCATAAGTACTAACAGCTCCAATAGTAGAAACTGCTGAGCTTGAACTAGCAGAAAGAGTTACTGATAAAGCCGTAAACTCTGAAGAATACCAACTCTCATGACCTTCCACCTGATCATTTGTTCCATCGGCGATGCTATCGTAAGAAGTTATTACATAGGCATCTGTTATGCTAGCACCAGCAAGTGTGTGAGAAGTAAGGCCTCTATCGGTAACATCATAAACAAAAGTATATGTTCCATTAGATTGTTTACTATATATTTTATATCCTGATAGATTATTTGCTGTAACAGCTGACCATGATAGTATTATATCAGAACTAGAAACAACTTTCATTAAACCATTAGGAATGGTTATAGGTGCTTTAGGAGAAGCAGAAGTAAGTTTAGGATCAAACTCTACAAGACCTTTTCTCTCTATGTTATCAACATAATCTTCAATTGTTGAAGGAATATCACTTGTATTAGGCCAATAATTATTTTTCAAGTTCATCTTTAGAGACAAGATGCTAGAACTATAACTATCACCTTGCTGATGGTAACCTTCGATAATAGACCCACCATTTTCAATTGTAATATTTCTCTGTCCAGTAGATGCATTCATTTCTCCGTGGAAGGTATTTCCAGAGAATGTTAAATTATTTTTTTGACCATGAATAACAATATTTGAAGTATACCCACCAATATTATTATATCTAATCTTTTGATTATCACCATAAGGAATACCAATTCCAACAGCACCATGACTACCATTAGAACCTCCAATAGAGTTATACTCTACAGTAGAATTATATCTAGCACTTATAGCCCAATTACTAGTAGTAGCTTCGGATGAATAAATTCTATTGCTTGAAAATGTTGCGTTTCTTACATATACTGCATTATTTTCTTTTTCAAAAGCATTGACATCATAAATCTCATTACCAGTAGCAATAGAATTATCGTTTACTTCCATTGCAGTGGATGCTAAACCATGAATTTTTGAATTTTTCATAGTAGAAGCAGACTCCAGTAAAACACCTCGAATACTACTTGAAATTCTTGAATTCTCAATTGAAGAACCTTTCATCTCAAGAATCCAATCCCACCATAATTCAACTCCAGTTCCTAATTCGTTAGACACATAATTTCCATCTGCATTAAGTATTTTTGCATACTTTATTGTTGAACCAGCATTATTTATATCTATGTTTTTCCAAGAAGTTCCAATAAATGTTATAGAATCTGTCTCAGTACCTTGAGCATCTAAAATACCAGAATCATCTGTTTTAATATGCGATCCTACACCCATATTAAAAGTAGCTCCTTTATTTACTTTTAAGGTTCCCCTAATATCTATGTATTTTTCATCTGCAATATTTACTACAACACCTGAATCTACAGTTAAAGTTTTTCCGGCAGATACAACTACTGAATTTGAAATAGAGTAAGGGCTACAGTCAATCGAAAGATTTTGATCAGCATCAACAACTTGAGGTACAAGTTCACAATTTGATTGAGAAAATGTAGTGAATGCGAGAATCAGAAATGAAAATAATAAATAAACTTTTTTCATAGATTAAGTCTGCAAATATATAAGTTGTTTTTTAAAAAATTATCAAAAATAATCTAAAAAAATAAAACTATTCATGTTACATTATAAACATAACTTTATAACGTTATATGTAATGCTAATGCTAAAAAATTAATAATAATGGAATTAAGTGTCCTGGATTTCTTACTGTTTAACAAAATCAAATACCCAGTTCCCGTCTTTAAGCCCACCCGTAGTAGTAAAACTAGTTCTCAGCGCACTCTCTGTTACAGAAATACTTATAACAACATTATCACTTCTTAATATTTTATTTTTATCACCATTTGAAAATGTCCAACTTCCAGAGTTAGGCCATATTTCATTACTATCAGAGTTAGAAGTAGAATAATTTCCTCCATCTTTTGTTCCTCCGCTAAGAGAAAGTGTAAGACTTGTAAAAACATCTACAATAGTACCATCTTTAGATACAGAGTTAGCATCTTTGACTTTCCAGCTACCATTAAGAACTCCAGCTTGAGTATCTAGAGGATCTATAGGAGTAGGATCTCCGCCACCATCTCCATCTTCCCCACAGGAAATGAAAAGTGCAGAAAAAATGAACACCAAAAATATGACTTTTAAGAATTTAAAATTTTGATTTTTCATATTGGAATTTATTTTAAAAATTTCATTAAATATATATATTAAAAAATTACCGAACATTATAAATTGTTTAGAAAATTATAATTTAAACATTAACGAAGTAATTAAAAATTATAACCCACCAGAGTGGGTTATTTGTGGGCCCTGCTGGATTCGAACCAGCGACCCCCTGCTTGTAAGGCAGGTGCTCTGAACCAACTGAGCTAAGAGCCCTTAAATTATAAGGTGTGCAAATATATAAGTACATAATAAATAATTGATAATATTTTAATAAAATATATTTAAAAGAAAAAATTTTAAACTAACATCGAATAAAGGGTATTAGGAGATTAATAATAAAATCTAAATATCACATATTTATTTTAATAAAATTATAATAAAAATTAATATTATTATAAAAATTATAATTTATTTAAAATTTAAATTAAAATAATATAATAATTATATTAAATTATTATAAATATTGTAATTTTAATTATTCAAAAATTAGTTTGGTTATAATTTTTGATTTATCAATCAACTTAGTTAGTTAATGCCTCATTTTTAATGAGGCATTTTTCTTTTAACAATTGTTGCATAACAAAATAACACTGCTATATTTGCGCGCTTAAAATTGAAAAATGAATATAGATATTAAAGAACTTATCTCTGCAACAATGATACTATTTGCAGTAATCGATGTGATTGGAAACATACCACTAATATTAGTCCTAAGACAAAAATTCAAAATAATTGAATCTGAAAAAGCATCAATAATATCACTATCTATAATGATTTTATTCCTTTATCTAGGAGAAGTTCTTTTGAACCTCCTCGGAGTAGATATTCACTCATTTGCAATAGCTGGCTCAGTCATTATACTTTTCATTGCTATGGAAATGATTCTAGGAATTAGAATTTATAGAGATGATAATCCCAAAACAGCATCTATTGTACCAATAGCATTTCCTTTAATAGCTGGCCCCGGAACACTTACAACTTTAATTTCTATAAAATCAGAGTTTGAAGACATAAATATAATACTAGCAATAATTATTAATATGATACTAGTTTACATAGTTCTTAAATCTTCAGAAAAAATTGAAAAAATTTTAGGAATTCAAGGAATAAATGTTTTAAGAAAAATATTTGGAATTATTCTTTTAGCAATTGGAATAAAATTATTTACTACTAATATCAAATTGATATTTTCTCTATAGTAGGTAATAGACTTTCTAACATCAAACCCCTAGAACCTTTAATTAACACCACACTTTCTTTTAACTTTATGCTCTTTAATTCAGTTTCTAAATCTTTTTTATTACTGTACCAGCAAGATCCTTTATGATTTAAAAATGCGCTTTCCATTCTTGAACCTACAAAAAAAACTTTTTCTAATTTTAGATCCGAAACATATCGTCCAATTTTTTCATGTTCAACTTTTGAAATATTTCCTAATTCAAACATATCACCTAAAATTGCAACTCTAGTTTTACTAAAATTAGATAATGATTCAAGAGCATTTTTCATAGATACAGGGTTTGCATTATAAGCATCTAACAAAACTGTATTTGATTTTATTTTAATACATTGAGATCTATTGTCCTTAGGGGAAAACTTTCTTATTGCCATAGAAGCAGATTCTTCAGTTATACCATAATATTTTCCTATAGATAATGCAAAAACTATATTTTCATAATTATAGTCTCCAAAAAGATTAGATTCAATTTTTTTATTTTCACCTATTTGTAAAATTATGTTAGGTGAAGACTGTAAAAGAGTAGAACTTAATATTGAATTTTTCCCAAAAAGAAGTAAAGGATCTTTAACCCTTTTAGAAAAGTTACTGATAACAGAATCATTATTGTTAATAAATACTCTCCCCCCTGTTTTTATTAAGTAATCAAATAATTCTGACTTACCCCTTATGATACCCTCAAAATTTTTAAATCCTTTTATATGAGCAGAAGAAATATTTGTTATTAGTCCAGATGTTGGATTACAAATATTTGATAATTGCTCTATTTCACCCACTCCACTAGCACCCATTTCAATTATAGCAATTTCATGAACACTATCAACCTCCAAAATACTTAAAGGGACACCAATGTGATTATTTAAATTTCCTTTGGTTGCGAACGTTTTGTATTTTGTAGATAACACTTCATAAAGAAGATTTTTTGTTGTTGTTTTCCCGTTACTACCAGTAATTCCAATAAATGGAATATCTAATTTTGACCTATGATACTTAGCTAATTTTTGAAGGGTTTCAAGACAATTTTCAACTACTATTATATTCTCTGATGTCTGATGAAGTTGCTTATCATCTACAATCGCAACCATTGCTCCGTTTTTAAGGGCATCAATAGCATATTTATTACCATCAAATTTTTCTCCTTTCAAAGAGAAAAAAATTGAGTTTTTATTTACCTTCCTTGAATCAGTAGATATACCCTCTGACTTTAAAAAGCAATCATATATATGACTTATAATTTCTTTAGTACTCATCTAGGTTTCTTTACTTTATAAGGAACGTCATAAATTCCCTTACTTATACTTAGCAATTTTCCTTTAATCAATTTTTTTTTGAGAGGAGATGTGTGATCCGTAAATAATTTACCTTCTATATGATCGTATTCATGTTGAATAATACGCGCCCTCATGCCTCCAAAAGTTTCTGTGAAAAAATTCCAATGCTCATCGAAGTAAGATATAGCAACACTTTTTTTTCTAGAAACAGATTCTTTAATGTTTGGTATGCTTAAACATCCTTCTTCAAAGCCCCAACTTTCTCCTGTCTCAGAAATTATTTCTGGATTAATAAAAACTTTCTTAAAATCAGCTATGCCTTCTTTTTTTAATGAAGAGGTATCAACAACAAATATCCTTAATGAGAGGCCTATTTGAGGAGCAGCAATACCTATACCATCTGCTGAATACATTGTCTCAAACATATCATTAGATAGCTTTATTAAATCCAAACCATCTTTTTTTATTTCAGAAGCCCTCATTCTAAGGACAGGATCTCCATATAAGCAAATAGGATATATCATAACTGATTTCTTTTTAAATATGATTGCAATATAATGCTTGCACTAATCTTATCAACATTACTTTTAGTTCTTCTATATTTTTTATTTTTTCCCATTAATAGTATAGCATCTTTTGCAATCCTTGAAGTATACCTCTCATCATATGTTTCAGTTGGAATATCAGAATATTTATTTTTTAATACTTTTATAAAATCTTTGGTACGTTTGGTTGCATCTGTATCCCTGCCCTTCAAATCAACTGGCATACCTACCACAAACTTTTCTATAGGATAATCAATATTATATGAATCAATAAAAGTAAAAACCTCATGAGATAGGCAAGTAGATAATGGTGATGCTATTATTTTAAGCTCATCTGTTACAGCGATTCCAATTCTTTTGGAACCATAATCAAAACACATTATACGGGCCATTAATTAAGAAATGATATATTTCTTATTTCATTAGATATCTTATTTTCAAGATCAATTGCCCTTGGAAACAAAATTTTATTTTCAATATCAGAATGAATTTCTAACTCTTTATCAAAATCTTTTAACTCTTGAAAAATTACCTTCAGATGCAAATCATTTATGTTAGATAAAGAATAATTTTTAGTGAGTCCCCTAATACCACTCATCTCAGAATCTTCATGTAAATGTTCATCTGCAATATCCTTTAAGGCAACTTCTTTCATAAAGAAAAACATCGAAGATGGACTTATAATATTATTATCTGCATAAAACAGTTTGTTTATATATTTAAAAATCATTTTTTCTTCTTCAATAATATGATCAGTAAATTCCTCATAGAATAGAGGGAAAATAAACTTTAAGTCATCAGAAAATTTATAGCTGAGATTTGAAGTTTCCAGATTTTGAATCAAATTTTGGATATAAGGGAGTTTATTTTTTATAAAATAATTATGATTATGTTTCAAATACTCAATAACTAAATTAAGTGGACATCCCTTTAATGTTTTATATTCTAAATCGAATGATTCATCTAAAGAAATTCTATAACCTATAAGGGACTCCTTTTTAAAGCCCTTTATCTTACAAAGATCTTCTATTTGGTAATCAGAATATTTATAGAAATCTACTCCAAAAGAATCTAATGCTTTAGCGTAGCGATAATCTTTAGAAACAATATCTGATACGGTTTTATCTGAGAGATTATTTTTTTGATGAAACATGAAAATAAAACTAAAAAAATATATTTACTAAATAGCAATTTTTTGAAAAAATAAATCAAAAAATAAAATAAAATTTTAGTTTTTAACCATTCATTGAGACGAGAAACTCCTCATTGTTTCTTGTTCCTTTTATTTTCGATAATAAAAATTCCATAGCTTCAACAGAATTCATGTCTGCTAAATATTTTCTGAGAATCCATAACCTTGAAAGCTCATCTTTACTCAATAATAAGTCTTCTCTTCTTGTTCCAGATGAAGTAACATCAATTGAAGGATAAATTCTTCTATTAGATAATTTTCTATCTAACTGCAATTCCATATTACCAGTACCTTTAAACTCTTCAAAAATAACCTCATCCATTTTTGAGCCTGTCTCTATTAAAGCAGTTGAAATAATAGTTAATGACCCACCATTTTCAACATTTCTAGCGGCACCAAAAAATCTTTTAGGCAAATGTAGAGCATTTGCATCTACACCCCCTGATAATATTTTACCTGACGATGGAATAACCGTATTATGAGCTCTAGCAAGTCTAGTAATAGAATCTAATAAAATGACCACATCATGATTACATTCAACCATTCTTTTTGCTTTTTCAAGAACTATATTGGCTACTTTAACATGTCTTTCTGCTGTCTCATCAAATGTAGAAGAGACAACTTCTGCCTTAACACTTCTTGCTACATCGGTAACTTCTTCAGGCCTCTCGTCTATCAGTAATATCATGAGGTAGACCTCAGGATGATTCTCAGCAATAGCATTTGCTATTTGCTTCAACAATACTGTCTTTCCAGTTTTAGGTTGCGAGACTATCATACCCCTTTGGCCTTTACCTATAGGAGAAAATAAATCCAAAATTCTAGTTGAGTAGTTATCTTGATTAGTACTCAAATTTAATTTCTCGTTAGGAAATAATGGTGTTAGATACTTAAATGGTATCCTATCTCTTACCTGATCAGGTGTCTTTCCATTAATTTCTATTACCTCTATTAATGCAAAATATTTTTCGTTTTCTTTAGGCGGACGAATTTTACCTAGAACAGTATCACCAGTCTTAAGTCCAAATAACTTAATTTGAGATGGCGAAACATAGATATCATCAGGACTTGCCAAATAATTATAATCACTACTTCTCAAGAAACCATAACCATCTTGCATCATTTCAAGAACACCTTCACTATCTATAATTCCTTCAAATTCTTTAATTTGAGATTCATATTCTGCTTTTTTAGCAAGATATTCTTCTTTTGGTAGTCTACTACTAGATCCAGGTCTGTTATTTCTATCTTCGTATTTCTTAGGTCCAGGATTATTTTTGTAAGGTTTAGAGAAAGTTCTTGAAGGCTTACCCAATTCCTTTGAATCTTTTGAAGAAATAGCTTTTGAATCTTTTGAAGAAACATCTTTTGAATCTTTTGAAGAAACATCTTTACTCTTAGCATCAGGTTTAGAAGCAGGCTTTTTTTCAGACTTTTGGGGTTTAGCAATCGCTTGCTCATCTAGAATTTTATATATCAGTTCTTGTTTTGATAGTTTAGAAACTCCTTTTATTTTAAGTTCTTCAGAAACAACTTTAAGCTCTGAAAGTAACTTATCATTTAATTCGTCCATTGTATGCATAAGAAAAAAATTTAGATTAAGTTTTAAAAGAATAAGTGTTTTTAGGAAGGCCTAATAACAATTGACACCGCAATGATAACATTTATATATAATTATGTCATAAAAAAATTAATTTTTATTTGATTCAAATATTTTAGGCAATCTCACTATCTTCATGGTAAATTTTCAATTATATGATCGAAGTAAAAAATATTAGAGAGAATATAGAAACTTGTACAAACGGACTACTCAAAAGAGGATTGTCTGATGCTAAAAAAATACTTGAGGATATTATCACTCATGATGATAAAAGAAAAAAGTTTAAAGCTAGTTTAGATAAAATACTAACTGACTTAAATCAGGTATCAAGACAGATTGGCGAAAAAATACAATCAGGAAATAAAGAAGAAGCAGAGCTCATGAAAAAAAAATCTCAAGAGCTAAAAATATTGAGCAAAAAGATTTCAGAAGATTTAAAAAAAGAAGAATCTATTCTTTATACTATCCTAAAAAATCTTCCTAATATACCTGACAAAATTGTCCCTAAAGGTAATAGCGAGAATGATAATACTTTGATTTATGAATCTCAAGTAAAGAAAATCAATGAAAATGAATTAATACCACACTGGGAACTAATTAAAAAATACAATATCATTAATTTCGAAAAAGGAAATAAAATTACAGGAGCAGGGTTTCCCGTTTACATAGACAAAGGAGCAAAACTTCAAAGAGCAATAATTAATTTTTGTCTTGATCAAGCTATAGAAAAAGGGTACCAAGAAATTCAACCACCAATTCTTGTTAATGACCAGTCCGCATTTGGTACAGGTCAACTCCCAGACAAAGAAGGTCAAATGTATAAAATTGAAAATGAAAATCTTTTCATGATACCAACTGCAGAAGTACCACTTACAAATTTACATAGAAATGAAATTTTTGATGTTTCTAACTTACCAATAAAAAATGTTGCTTATACTCCTTGCTTCAGAAAAGAAGCTGGCTCATGGGGTGCTCATGTTAGAGGCTTAAATAGACTTCACCAGTTTGATAAAGTAGAAATCATTCAAATAGAAAATCCAGAAAAATCCAGCAAAACCTTACATGAAATGTGTGCCCATGTTGAGAGCCTAATAAAACTTCTTGAGCTTCCATATAGGAAAGTCCTCTTGTGCTCAGGAGATTTGGGATTTAGCTCTAGTATTACCTATGATTTTGAAGTTTATGCTCCAGGACAAAAAAAATGGTTAGAATGCAGTTCCGTTAGCAACTTTAAAACATACCAGACAAATAGAATGAACATTAAAGTGAAGGCAGGATCAGGAAAAAAGCTTGCACATACTTTGAATGGATCAGCACTCGCACTACCAAGAATTGTGGCAGCTATACTTGAAAATAATCAAGAAAAAGAAAAAATACATATACCAAAGGTGCTTCATTCATATACTGGTTTTAACTCAATTTCATGATAATTGTTAGAAAAGGGATCAAAAAAGATATTCCTCAAGTTTTAAACTTAGTTAAAGAATTAGCTGAGTATGAAAACGCTCTTGAAAGAGTTTCTAATACCATTGAAAGAATGGAAAATGATGGGTTTGGAAATGATCCTATATTTGATTTATTTGTTTCAGAAGAAAACAATACAATTATTGGGGTTGCCATAACATACTATAGATACTCTACGTGGAATGGTAAAAAATTACATTTAGAAGATCTTGTGGTATCTAAAGCATACAGAAGAAAGGGTGTTGGAACAAAATTATTTAACAGAGTATTGTCCTTCGCAAAAGAAAAAATGTGTGTGGGACTTGTGCTTCAAGTTTTAGACTGGAATACAATTGGAATAAATTTTTATAAAAAATATAATATGGAATTTGATAAAGAATGGACAAACTGTTATTTAGAATTTAAAGAACATTAATGAATCAATCCAATAAAAAAAATATATGCGTTATAGGAAGCGGTTTTGCTGGATTATCAGCTGCCACGCACCTATCCAATGAAGGGAATAATGTGTATCTATTAGAAAAAAATTCTACAAATGGTGGAAGAGCAAGAAAATTTTCATCCAAAGGTTTCACTTTTGATATGGGTCCTTCATGGTACTGGATGCCTGATGTTATTGAAAAATATTTTAAAACTTTTGGAAAAGAAGTTCATGAATATTTTGACTTAATTAGATTAGATCCATCGTATAAAGTTTTTTTTTCTAAAGAGGATATTATTGATATCCCCGCAAGCTATGAAAAAGTGAAAGAACTTTTTGAAGAACATGAAGAAGGTAGTTCTAAAAAGCTTGATATGTTTCTTGCTCAAGCAAAATATAAGTATGATACTGGAATAAATAATTTAGTTCATAAGCCTAGTTTATCTATTACAGAATTTTTTGAATATGAAATTCTTAATGGTCTTTTTAAAATGGATATTTTTAAATCCATGCATTCACATATAAGAAAATATTTTACTAACGAAAAATTAATAAAACTTCTTGAATTTCCCATACTATTTCTTGGAGCTACATCAAAAACTTCTCCAGCATTATATAGCCTTATGAATTATGCTGATATAAAACTTGGAACATGGTACCCTAAAGGTGGTATGTACAAACTTGTAGAGGCAATGGTCGCTTTAGCTAAAGAAAAAGGTGTAAAAATTTATAATAATCAAGAAGTCGTGTCATTTAACTACACCAATAACTCAATTTCTCATGTCCTAACTACAAAAAGTACATTCGAGGCAGATTATGTTGTCTGTGGAGCAGACTACAATCATATTGATCAAAATGTATTAGAAAAAAAATATAGAAATTATTCAACTTCATACTGGAGCAAAAGAATCTTGGCCCCATCATCATTATTATTTTATGTGGGGTTAAATAAAAAACTAAAAAATGTAAAGCATCATTGTCTATTTTTTGACAAAGACTTTGAAAATCATTCAAAAGAAATATACGAAGTGCCAAGATGGCCTTCTGACCCGCTTTTCTATGCCTCTTTTAGCTCAAAAACTGATAAAGGATGCGCACCAAAAAATTGTGAAAATATGGTTCTTCTTATTCCAATAGCTCCAGACATTGAAGACAATAAGCTTATTAGAGAAAAATATTTTGCCTTAATAATGGCAAGACTAGAAAAGCTAACTAGACAACCGATAAAAGATAGCATTATTTATAAAAAGAGTTATTGCATTAGAGACTTTAAAAAAGATTATAACTCATTTAAAGGAAATGCTTACGGACTTGCAAACACACTATTTCAGACTGCAATTTTTAAACCTTCAATTAAAAACAAAAAGTTAAATAATTTATTTTTCTGTGGACAATTAACGGTACCGGGACCTGGGGTTCCACCATCAATAATATCTGGAGGGGTAGTTGCCAAAGAAATAAAGAAGAAAATAAAAAATTAATAGTCTAGCTCGTAGTTTTCAAGTTTTATATCATCCATTCCATCTTGGTCATAAGGATTTTCAATTTGCTCTTGAACATTAAAAAGAGAAATTAAAATAAATGAGATTATAAAATTTAAACCATAAACTATAAAAGCATGATCATTATCAACCGTTGGGACAGGTAGTGAATAGATTATTTCTGAACCTGGCGCATCAATATTTTTTATTAATGTTGGCGCATAGTAAAAAGGAAAAATATAGATAAACAATTCACAATAAGCCCTAATGCTTTGTGGCGTTCTATGGACCTTTATGGAGATAGAATTTTCTATTCCCATAATTACATCTCTCATTAGACGATATACCCTTAAAGAAAGACTTCTACCTAACGAATCTCTATGTTTAGAGATAAACCCTTGGATTAATCCCACAGATAAATTGAGCTTTGACTTATCATTTGATTTTGAATATAAAAAATTAATTAATTCAGTTTTAACGCCCATTACAATAGAATAAATTTTATCCTTATCAGGATTAGGTACATTTTTTGAAACAGAAAAACAGTACTTAATTGAGGTAAGGGCTCCCTTAGCTCTACCAAGGTGCTCTAATGCTTTTTCTCTTCTCTGAAAAGCACTTCCCAAAGTAAAAACTAAGGGAAAAACTACAGCAACTGATATTAAGGTTAAGTCTAAATCAAAAACTAAATTATACTTATAACAGATCCAAGTTGCAATAAAAGAAATAATTAGAGAAATTAGTGTTCTATAATTTATTGCACTTGTATATTTTTGATAATTCATAAATTTAAAGAAAATGAGATTTAACAAAGTAAGTACCAAAACTATATTTTTATTTATAATATTTCTAATCATATCTCCAGTAATATCATACTCTCAAAATGGAAAACTATTTTCTGAAGATTTCAATTTATCTATGGAAATGACTTTTGACTTTAAAAAATTATATAAAAACACCAATGACTCTACTTACATAAAAACAAATCTTAAATTTTCATCCATTGCTGGAACTATTGACTCTATGGATATTCGAATCAGAGTTAGAGGAAATTTTAGAAAAAAAATATGTTATTTCAAGCCCATGAAAATTAAAATTAAAAAGAAGCAAGCTGAAAATACAATTTTTGAAAAAAATAGAACGCTAAAACTGGTTGTGCCATGTCAAAATGGAAAAAATAAAGACGAGCTAATCTACAAAGAATTAATGGCTTATAAGTTTTATGAAAACCTTTCTGATATTTACCTAAAAACACAACCCATCACTCTAAAAATAACTGAAATAAAAGGATCTAAAAGAATAGAGCATACAATGTTCGCATTTCTTGTTGAAGATAATTCCAAAGTTGCTAAGAGAGCTGAAGCAAAAAAATTTCCTAACAGAAAAGTAAGTGCGCTTGCTATTTCAGATTCTTCAGCAATTAATTTTGCGTTCTTCTCTTATATGATTGGAAATACAGACTGGTCATTAGCTTATCAGCATAATGTAGAAATGTTATACCTCAATAATAGATTAATAGCAATACCTTATGATTTTGATCATAGTGGACTTGTAAATGCAAATTACGCAAAACCTAACCCTGTGCTAGGAACCACCAGTGTGACAGAAAGAGTATACCGAGGTCTCTGCAAAAGAGATCCAAATATTTTCGAGGGAATAAGACAACATTACATAAATCAATATGACAAAATTCAGTCTGTTATAAATGGATTTCAAAGCAACATATCTGAAAAAGATTATAATAGAATCTCAAAATACATTGAAGGCTTTTATAAAATACTTCGCTCTGATGACTTATTCAAAAAAAATATACTTGATAAGTGTAGAGGCTAATACTAATTTATATCATGAACAATGCTATACTATTATATAATAAAACAGCGCTCGACTGTAGTAAAATAATTACTAAAAACTATAGCACATCTTTTTCTTTAGGGATTAGAAGCTTGAGTAAAAACATACATGCACACATTTATGCAATCTATGGATTTGTAAGATTTGCTGATGAAATAGTAGATACTTTTCATCATCATGACAAAGAAACTATTCTTGCCATTTTTAAAAAAAATACCGAAGATGCTATAAAAAAAAAATTTAGTACAAACCCCGTACTTCATTCATTTCAAATAGTAGTAAATACATATAATATTGATAAAGAATTAATAGATGCTTTTTTAAAAAGCATGCATATGGATATTTCAAAAACTACCTTTTCAACTTCAGAATATAAAAAATACATATATGGATCCGCAGAAGTTGTGGGTCTCATGTGCTTAAAAGTATTTTGTGCTAATGAAATAAAATATTTAGAATTAAAACAATATGCTTTAAGCCTAGGTTCTGCTTTCCAAAAAATAAATTTTCTAAGAGATATTCAAAGCGACCACGAGGATAGAGGAAGGGTATACTTTCCAAATATAGACTTTCGTAATTTTACTGATAAGGAGAAAGAAATAATTGAAAAAGATATAAAAATAGACTTTGATAAAGCTCTTATTGGAATTAAAAAACTTCCTAAAAATTCAAAATTTGGTGTTTATTTAGCCTATACCTATTACATCAAACTCTTTAATAAAATTAAACATACCCCAGCATTTGTACTAAAAAAATCAAGAATACGAATATCCAATTTTTATAAATTTATTTTATACTTATCTTCAAGAATTCAACTAATATCTGGAATAATATAGATGACTCTTTACTTTAAATTGATACTTTTTACACTAGCCTTTCCCCTGCTTGCATCCTGGGATAGAAGGTTTAATTATTATTCAAAATGGAAAGCTCTTTTTCCTGCACTCTTAATAACAGGAACTTTTTTTATAATTTGGGATATTATATTTACAAAAAATGGGATTTGGGGTTTCAGCGAAACTCATGCAAGTACCATAAAGATATTTAGCCTACCTATTGAAGAATGGTTATTCTTTATAATTATACCTTTTTCATGTTTATTTATTTATGAATGTGTAAAATATTTTTTTGATTTAAAAAATTATAATAAACTGTCTCAAAAACTCTTATTTGGGTTAGGAATATTATTGATCTTCATTGGATCATACTATAACGAGAAAGCATATACTTTTTGGAATTTTCTTTTTTGTGGGTCATTTCTCTTATATAGTGCCTATAAAACAAGGATATATCATGCTAATTTTTTGGTTGCTTATCTGTTTAGTCTTATCCCATTTTTTGTAGTAAATGGTATTTTAACAGACGGAAACTTTGATTTTATGTATTCAACAGATCCTGTGGTATGGTATAATAATTCAGAAAATTTATTTATTAGAATGATTACAGTTCCCTTTGAAGATCTATTCTATTGTATGCTTCTACTTCTAATGAATATAACCTTTTATGAAAAATTTAAGTTTAAGTTCGGGATAGATTAAATTTCTAAATTAAATTTGCACATATGTTACAACTAGATGTTACAATAGATACAAAGTCAGGATTCTGTTTTGGGGTAGAGTATGCAATCGAAATGGCAGAAGATATTCTAAAGGAAGAGGGTAAATTATACTGCTTAGGGGATATTGTTCATAATGACATGGAAGTTAAAAGACTTCAAAAAATGGGTCTAAAAATTATTGAGCTTGAAAATTTAAAAGAAATGAAAGGTGTAAAGGTTCTTATTAGAGCACACGGAGAGCCACCATCTACTTATGAACTAGCTATGAAAAATGATATAACACTAATAGATGCCTCATGTCCTGTAGTACTAAAGCTTCAAAATAGGATAAAAAAATCACATGATAAAAAAGAAAAAATATACATTTATGGTAAACATGGACATCCAGAAGTTAAGGGGCTAATTGGGCAAACTGGAAAAGATGCTATTGTTTTCCAAAATATTAAAGAATTAGACCTTGATAAGCTTCCAAATTCTCTAACCCTATACACGCAGACCACAAAAAGTAAAGAAAAATTTTATGAAGTTGTATCTACACTTAACAAAGCAGGTATAGAAGTTAATTCCCATGACACCTTATGCAGGCAGGTTAGTAATAGAGATACGCAGCTACAAGAGTTCTCCCTTAACTACGACAAAATTGTTTTTGTATCTGGAACAAAGTCATCGAATGGTAACGTTCTCTATAATGTGTGTAAATCACATAATGATAAATCACATTTCATCTCTTCTTCTACTGAAATAAAAGAAGATTGGTTTACAAAAAATGATTCAGTTGGTGTATGTGGTGCCACGTCAACTCCTATGTGGTTGATGGAAGAAGTAAAAGAAAAATTATTACAATATTAAAAATTACTTATGCTTATCAATTTTATAATTGTTGTTGGAACATTCTTTTTTATGGAGTGCGTAGCATGGTTTACGCATAAGTATATTATGCATGGTTTTTTATGGAGTTGGCACAAGTCTCATCACAAAAAACATAACCACTTCCTCGAGTTCAATGATCTTTTTGCGGTAGTTTTTTCAATCCCTTCTATTGTTTTAATTTATCTAGGTTACACCTACGCCTCTCTTGAAATACTAAAATATTTTGGCATAGGAATTTTTCTTTACGGAGTAGCGTATGTTATCTTCCATGACATCATAGTCCATAGAAGAATTAAGATAAAGTATAATGCAACTACCGCTTATATGAAAAGAATTATAAACGCGCACTTTGTACATCATAAAGTACATACAAAACAGGGAGCAAAAGCATTTGGTTTCTTATTTGCTCCAAAAAAATACGATCCTAAAAAAGATTAGTTAATAAGCTTTGGGGGTCCAGCTGGAATCCTTGGATTGTATACCTTATCACCTTTTTTTTCATTAAATTCTTTTTTCACAGATTCAATGAGATTAGGGTTTTTATATAAATCAAGCATTGTCATTGCAAGTGCTTTTGAAGCATACACCATACCCTTATGCCCTATAGACATTCCAGTACATGCTACCACAGCCCAAGAGTGCCATGGTCCTCCTTTAGAAGCAGCAGTAGCTCCAAGACTAATCACTGGAATAACCTGACTCACATCTCCAACATCTGTAGAACCTCCTTGTGCTGGAATCGTAGGCCTCAAAGGTTTAATGCTACCATCCAATCCTTTTTCTGGCTTCCCTGATTCTCTAAGAATCGTATTTGCATAGCTTACCTCTTCATTGGTATATGTTATAGGACCTAAAGATTCTAAGTTTTTTTGTAGTATTCCTGCACCTGTTCTATTTGTTCGAATTTCATAGATACCAGAAATCAAATCGATTTCATAGGTAACATTTGCCATCATCGAAGCAGCCTCTGCTATAGTCTTTGCTCTTTTATATAAAACGTCTACATTTTTCCTATCATTTTCTCTTAGTCTAGTCCAGATCTGAGCATACTCAGGAACAACGTTTACTACATCTCCTGCCTCCTCTATATGATAGTGAATTCTTGCAGTCGGCATAATGTGTTCTCTATAATAATTTAATCCTGTCGTGTAAAGTTCCATAGCATCTACAGCACTGTTACCGTTCCATGGATCTGCTGAAGCGTGTGATGCCTCGCCATAAAATTTTACTCTAAAATCTACTAGTGCCTTACTACTCTGTGTTACTGCCTCAACATTATCTGATGGGTGCCAATCCATACATACATCAAGATCATCGAAAAGACCTTCTCTTACCATCCATACTTTTGCAAAAATTGTTTCCTCAGCAGGAGTCCCATAAAATATTACGGTTCCAGAAATTTCTCCTTTTTCTATCAACTCTTTTATTGCTATTGCAGCTCCTAGACTTGCTGTTCCAAAAAGGTTGTGACCACATCCATGTCCAGCACCTCCCTCTATTCTTGTCTCTTTTGTTGGCTGTCTTTTTTGAGAGATACCTGCGTTAGCATCAAACTCCCCCATGATGCCTATATGTGGTCTTCCCGACCCATATGTTGCAGTAAAAGCGGTAGGAATATTTGCTACTCCCCTCTCAACGGTAAACCCATTCTCTTCTGCATAATCTGCTAATAATTTTGAAGACTTAAACTCTTTAAGAGAAGTTTCTGCTGCATCCCATATCTTGTCACTTATCTCTATAAGTTTTTCTTTCTGCCTCTCTACCGACGCTATAATTTCTTTTTTGTTTTTAGAAACCTTGACACTTGAAAATGCCTCGGGAATAAAAAGAAAAATAAGAATAAGAAATTTTATAAGTTTAAAAAATATGAATGATTTATATAATGATTTTTTTTTCATGGTTTTAATGTTAGTTATTTACAAACATTAAATATAAAAAAAAATTATGAACCTGTATCTCCTGAAACGATGAATAGCTCAGAACCAATATTTACTAACGTAATAATAGAATATCTTGCGTATGTCTTATACTGAGAACTTCCATTTTGAAGAGTTACACCTCCTGCTGCTGCAATCGTAACTTGCCCAGCACCTTTTTGAACAATCAAGCAATTAAACCCATCTCCAAGACTTGTTGGCACTGTAAGTGTTATAGCACTGCTATTATTAAGAGCTACTACTTTTCCATTATCAGATGCAGCTAAAGTATATGTTGTTCCTGTTTGGTCATTTAGATTAGCATCAAATCCCGAAATGGTTCCCGTGCCAGAGAGACTTCCCCCAATTGAAACTGTACCATCGGTAGAGTT
>Ga0209709_10001303_pt1 | contig 23157 bp, 21 predicted proteins | sample ArcticOcean_MG_C_2_FD_187435 | JGI IMG/M metagenome (GOLD analysis project Ga0209709, IMG submission 187435) | Marine microbial communities from western Arctic Ocean - ArcticOcean_MG_CB4_136 (SPAdes) (version 2) | ecosystem: Environmental > Aquatic > Marine > Oceanic | place: Arctic Ocean...
TCGTCGGCATTCTATCATAGTTATTATGGTTTTGTCATCGTTCATTACGCCACCAGATCCAATTTCCATGTTGATTATGGCATTTCCACTCATTTTACTTTATGAGTTAAGTATTGGTGTTTCGTGGATGGTTACTCGCAATAAAAATTGATTATACTAAATCATCATAGATTAATTAAACTCATGCATTTAGAAAAAAGTAAAATATTTTATGCATTAGGATTTCCGAAAGGTTCTCCAAATTCTTCAGTAATTTTATAGCCATCATGCATAAAGATTTGATAACATTAAAAAAGATCACTGCGCCGATACTTGATGATATAAAGATTTTCCAACAAGAGTTTGAAAATGCCTTGAAGTCAGAAGTACGTCTCATTAATTCTATTTCCAAATATATGATTCGGAATCGTGGGAAAAAGATTCGTCCTATATTGACAATCTTATCTGCCAGATTGTGTGGAGAACCGAGCTTGAATAGTTATAAAGCCGCTGCCATGATGGAACTACTCCACATTGCAACATTAATCCACGATGATGTGGTGGATGATGCGACCCTTCGTCGTGGAAGGCCGTCTATAAACCAAGTTTGGAAAAATAAGATATCTGTTTTGATGGGTGATTATATTTTAAGTAAAGCGCTCATTAATATGATTGGCATTAAAGATTTTGATGCCCTCGAGCAAATTTCCAATACGGCTGAAAAATTGAGTGCAGGTGAAATTCTGCAAATTGAAAAAAGTATCACAAAATCAATGACAGAAGACATTTATTTTGATATGATTAACCAGAAGACTGCTTCCTTGATTGCAACCAGTTGTGAGTTGGGGGCAATCACAACATCAAAAACAGATCGAGACAGGAAAGCTACTTTTGATTTTGGGGAAAATCTTGGTATGGCTTTTCAGATTAAAGATGACCTTTTTGATTTATTAGGAAAAGAAGCAGATACTGGGAAAAATAGCGGAGGAGATGTGAAGAAAAACTTGATGACACTTCCTTTAATATTCTCTTATTCCCAGATGACAAAATCTGAAAATAGACAGTTGAAAAAATTAATGAGTACAAAAAAGAAAACTAAAAAGATTCTGACAGATATTCGCGGTATGATTGATGAATCAGGTGGATTCGAGTATGCAAGAAAGAAATTAGATGATTTTTCAAATAAAGCTTTGGACGCTATTTCACTTTACCCAAACACGCCTGTAAAACAATCCTTATCTGATCTCGTCACATTTAACGCACTCCGGGTCAAATAAAGCCATGTCCTTCGATCAGAAAATTCTGATCATCCGATTCAGTTCAATTGGAGATATTGTACTTACTACATCTCCATTGAAAACGATCCGTAATTCGTTCCCGAATGCACAAATCAATTATTTAACGCTGGAACACTTTGCACCTCTTTTAGAATTTCATCCTGATATAGACAGACTCATCCCACTTAGTAAACATATGACAGGTACAAATCTTTGGGAATTTAGTGATTACATTCGAAAACAGAATTATTCAACCATATTTGATCTTCATAATTCCCTACGTTCAAATATTATTACTTTCAGAACGACAAGTCCAGTTCTACAGTTGAAAAAACCAAGATGGAATCGTTTCATGTTATTTCAATTCCACCAAAATATATTTGCCGATGATTTCTTCACTAGAAAAATGTATCACGAACATTTAGGAAAGATTTGGCAGAAAGGCGATGATGTTCCAAACACATCTTTAAGGGTCACAAACCATGAAAAAAATGAAGCATTAAGATTTGTGGGAGAAGATTCTTATATCACACTGATTCCCGGTGCAGCTTGGGGTCAAAAACAATGGTCATCTGAGAAATATATTGAATTGATCCAGAATATTAAAATGTCAGTCGTTTTACTTGGAGAGAAGAAAGATAAGATATGTTTTCAAATTGCAAATAAAGTACCATCTGTCATCAATTTAGCTGGCAAAACATCTTTGCGACAGGCTTTGGCTATTTTATCAAATTCTACACACGTAATAGGGAGTGATACTGGATTGACCCATGCTGCGGAAGCACTTCGTATTCCTGTGTCTATGATCCTAGGTCCCACGTCCAAAGAAACAGGTGCTGGTATTCATTTAGAAAATTCTCGGAATATTGAAAAGAATCTTTGGTGCCGGCCTTGTTCTCAAAATGGTAAACGACCCTGTTATCGGAAGAATCAGGTGTGTATGGATTCCATATCTGTCGCTGATGTTATTCAATCAGTGCCCTCGTTATAAAAAATGAAGCTGATTTGGTTTATTAGTTATAATTTCATTTTTTATCCATTAATTTTTGTTATTGGGTCGATTCTTTCTCTTTTTAACTCAAAATTTAGACAAGGAGTTATTGGAAGGTTTCGTTCCCAATCAGAGTTGAAAAAAATCTTTAAGTCAATATCTTCTACCACAGATGTATATTGGTTTCATGCAGCAAGCTTGGGAGAATTCTATCAAGTGAAGCCTGTATTGGAAGGGTTAAAGAATGTTGAACCGGAGTGCGTAGCTGTGGTGAGTTTTTCATCGCCATCGGGATATGATAATGCCAAGAGTGATGATATTGATCTCCGAATCTATATGCCGTTTGATTTTTTATGGAGTGTTAGGAGAGCATTGAAAATCACACGACCCAAAAAGGTAATATTTGCATCCTATGACATTTGGCCTAATATGGTGTGGATGGCTGAAAAAAGAAACATCCATACTAATATTTTTGCTGCACGGTTAAAAGAAGGATCCCTAAAACTTAAATCAGGATTTTTTTCTTTTTATAAATCAGTTTATCAATCGATATCAACAATTTATACAGTTGCGGAAAAAGATTATAAAAATATGCAGTTAATTATAGGTGATTCAAACTTACCAGTTTTACGAGCCTTAGGAAATCCCCGGTACGATATGGTAATGGAAACTGCTGATGAATTCACAAAAGAACACCAGCTATCAGTTTTATCCCGAAATAATAGGATCATTATCGGTAGTTCACACAAGGAAGATGATGAATTTCTGATTCCAGTATTGAGTAAAATGATGAATACGCATCCGAATTTAAAGATATTATATGCACCGCACGAACCATCCAAGTCTGAGATTAAACGCATTCAATCCGCTTTCTCAGAATTTGGATTAGAGTCATCTGTATTTGGAAAAAAGAAAACTTTGGAATTGCCAGAAGACAACGTGGTGGTGTTGAGTGTTGTGGGTGTCCTTTCTAAACTCTATTGGCAAGGAAAGATCGCCTATGTTGGCGGTGGCTTCTCCACGGGAATCCATAATGTAATGGAACCAGCAATTGCAAGATTACCAGTGATTTTTGGTCCAAATTATCATCATGCCCATGAAGCAGAAGAACTCTTGGATAATGGAGGTGGATTTTGCATTCAAAAGAAAGATGAGTTTCAATCTGTTCTGGAAAGATTGGTCACCGATGAAGATCATTTCTTGAAGGCCAGTTATGCAGCAACAAATGTGATTCATCAAAACTTGGGCTCATCCACTCGGATAATTCGGAGCTTGATCCGTGACTAATTTCAAGTTTGCAATTCAATTTGATAAATTCCAGGAGATTCCTGAACGATTTACATTTTCACCTGGAATCAATATTGTTTATGGAGCTAGCGGTGTTGGGAAAAGTTTTTTTCTTTCATGTATAGAAGGAGAATCACTAAACCAGTCTTATAATTTCCAAATAGATCACAAAAATACGGCATTTATAAATCACAGGATCTTCCAGAATCCGGATAATCAGATCATTGGGAGGTCTGTGAGAGGAGAATTGTCTTTTAGCGGTGAATGTAAAGGGAAACCAGTTTCTGAATTACAAATGATAATCGAATCTGGATTAGACCAACTACCAGATACAATCGATCCTAATATGAATCCCGGGTTATTATCAGGTGGTGAAAAAGAATTATTGAATCTCACCACAGCGATGCAGTCATCTCCGGATATATTGATTATAGATGATGGATTATCTTTTTTATCATCAGAAAATAAATTGATTGCTGTTAACTGGTTAAGGGCATGGGCAAACAATACGAGGTCAATCGTAGTTTGGGTAACATCCGAAAAGAATGATTTAGAATTTGGCGATACCAAATGGGTGCTTGATTTGGATTCATTTAAAAAAATAGGATACGTTAAGCCGGACCATTATGATTCAATCAATATTCCAGAAGGCTCCCTTTCGCTTAAATGGACTGATGTGTCCTTTAAGTATGATAATTCCAGAAGTATTTACTCAGATCTTTCTTTGTCATTGGATGATTGTCGATCTGTAGGTCTTCTCGGTAGTAATGGATCTGGAAAAACTACTTTTGCTGGTTTATGTTTCGGATATTTAAAGCCCCAAAAGGGGCAGGCTGCTTTATCCATTAATGGCATAGTTGATCTGAAAATTGGCTATGTTGATCAATTCCCCGAGCATTTGATACAATTAAAGACACCAGCAGAATTTTTAGATATGATTACCCAGAATGGAGTATTTGATCCGCGCTTGGAACAGACATTTAAAAATAGATTGTTGCGGTTTGGAATACAATGGGAGACAGTAAAAACCTTACAAGGCATAAAACTTCCCTGGGCAGTATTAAGAACAATTATGGTTGTTATTTTATCCCACTGCAAATTTGATGTACTCATTTTAGATGAACCTACCTTTGGACTGGGCTGGGACCAACGTGTAATTTTGCGGTCCTTTTTACGAGAATGTATGACGAAAATGCATTTTGTTATTGTCTCGCATGATCAGACCTTTATTCGATCGATTTGTGATAAAATCATCGATTTAGATACGAAAACAATTAAGAATACTCAAGTTGGAAAAGAAGAAAAAACCAAACCTTAAAGAACGAATTATCAACGACCCAACTCGGGTTTTGACACTCGCTAACTTTATCAGTATGCTTCGGGCATTGTCTGCTATCCCTATTATTTATACAATGGCCAGACCGGGATGGGAATGGCTCACGGCTGTTTTAATTTTATTGGCAGTTTTGTCTGATGCATTGGATGGCTATTTTGCACGGCGTGCACATGAAGTAACTTATTTTGGGCGATGGTTGGATCCACTGGCCGATTTTGTAGTTATCATTGCGATTATTCTTTATTTAGTTCTCTCCGAAATATTTCCAGTATGGTTCTTTGCATTTTATTTAAGCAGACATGTTATCATTGCATCACTGTCTTTGTATTGCATCAATTATAATTACATGATTCTCGAAGCTAACTGGTGGGGTAAATGGGCTACAGGTATTACCGTATTGGGTGTATTCCTTCATATCTTTGATTTTGATGCATTGCCTTGGCTTAAATTAGGTTCCATCTATGTAGCTACCGTATTACTTGCCATCAGTGGCGTCCAATATTTAAAGCAATTTTTTATCGCCATTAAAACGAAGCGTGTTAAACAAACTTTTTAAGGCGCTTTCACGTTCGCGATCCACTATCGCTGATGCTTTTAAATCATTGGCAGGAAAGCGAATCACACCAGAATCTCTGGAATCGTTGGAAGAACAACTATTGGGAGCCGATTTGGGCTTTGAAACGGTGGAATCCATCATGGATGTGGTAAAGCGCCATACAAAATCTAATTTTATTGAAAAAGTGGGAGACCATTTAATGTCTCTCTTGCCTGAATCGTTCAATCCAATCCCATTCCAAGTGCCTACAATTCTAATGGTGGTTGGTGTGAATGGATCAGGGAAAACAACTACTGCCGCAAAACTAGCACAAGTATATAAAAAGATCGGGCAAACTGTGACCCTTATCGCAGCAGATACTTACAGAGCCGCTGCAGTTGATCAATTAAAAATATGGGGAAACCGTGTCGGATGTCATTTGGTTTGCAATGATAAAACATCTGAACCAACAGCCATCCTGTTTGACGGGCTTGTTTCTGCGAAATCTAATAATAGTAATGTTATTATTGTTGATACAGCCGGTAGACTTCATACCTATTCAAATCTCATGGAAGAATTGGCAAAAATGTATCGGGTTATGGAGAATCGATTTCCTGAATTTGACATCAAATCACTTATTATCATGGACGCAAGTCTGGGGCAGAATTCAGTAATTCAAGCAAAGGAATTTGGGAAACATGTTAAACTGAATGGTGCTATTCTCACTAAATTGGATGGAACAGCCAGAGGAGGTATTGTTTTTTCACTATTTCAAGAATTGAAGATTCCAGTTCAATTTATTGGTTTAGGCGAAGATCTTGATGATATAGAATTCTTTGATCCACGAAATTATGTGGACGGATTGCTGGGAATAAATCATGAGGATGGGTGATTTGTTCATTCCCAAAAGTTCTAATTATCCGATCATCCAGTCATCCACTTACCCATCCACATTTTCACCAATATACCTGTAGATTCCTGCCCTTATTATGAGTGAAAATAAAACATTAAATCTCATCAGTCTTGGCTGTGCAAAAAATCTTGTGGATTCGGAGATCCTTCTTGGTGGATTAAATAAGACTAATGTTACCCTAACCGATAATCCTGAAGAAGCAGATACTATCGTTGTAAACACTTGTGGGTTCCTTGACATTGCCCGGGAAGAATCAGTAGATACCATCCTCCAAGCGGCAGAATTAAAGAAAACCGGGAACCTGAAAGAATTGGTTGTCATGGGCTGTCTTTCAGAACGTTATCCAGAAGAATTAAAAAAAGAGATTCCGGAAATAGACAGCATCTTCGGCAGCAATGATCACAGGCAAATTGTTTCTTTTCTTACGGGTAAAGAATATGCTAAAGATGACCCTCTGTTTTTCCGGTCTCTTATGACACCTAACCATTATGCTTATTTAAAGATTGCGGAAGGATGTGACAATGGCTGTTCTTTTTGTAGTATACCAATCATGCGAGGAATGCAGAAGAGCAGAACGATTCCGGCAATAATGGATGAAGCTGAACGTTTAGTATCCAATGGAACCCGAGAATTATTAGTGATTGCGCAGGATTCTACATCTTATGGGTGGGATCTTGAAACAAAAGTCTATTTAAGTGATCTTCTTCGAGAACTGAACACAATCAATGATTTAGAATGGATTCGTGTTCATTATGCCCATCCCGCTCATTTATCTCAAAGAATCATAGATGCCATGGCAGAGAGTGATAAGGTCTGTGATTATCTTGACATGCCTATTCAGCATGCTGCCGACTCAATTTTAAAATCAATGAACCGTGGATTGGGGCAGGATGGCATACGCAATAGAATACAGCGACTAAGAGATGCAATTCCAGAAATTGCAATTCGTACTACCTTAATCGTTGGTTATCCAGGAGAGACTGAAAATGATTTCAATTCATTACAGGATTTTGTAGAAGAAATGAAATTTGATCGTCTTGGTGTATTTACCTATTCAGAGGAAGAAGGAACTGGTGCAGCCCATTTAGATGATAATATTCCGAGGCAGGTAAAAGACGATAGGAAAAACCTTTTGATAGAGATCCAGAATGAGATTAGTTTAGATAGGAATGAATCTTTTGTTGGCAAAACACTTAAGGTTTTAGTGGATCAAGAAGGCGAAAATGTGAGTGTGGCCAGAACGGAATATGATTCCCCAGAAATTGATAATATTGTGCATATCCAGGGTAAAGTTGAGAAAGGTAATTTTGTGCGAGTGAAAATTGAAAGCGCCAATGAGTATGAGCTTATTGGGTCAATTGTTTAAGTGTTCCCAAAAAGTATACCAATTATAAAATTATAATTTAATCTCTATTTACTTGCCGGGTTCCAGTCTGACATCAATCGTAACCAACGACCTGTAAAACTTCCCTAGTGTATTTATTTTGGATAAAGGCCACTACGGCCAGGTTGGACACATCATATTCCACCTGCGACCAAGTTGTCTCATAATTATTCTGGGGCCAGTTTGAAGGCATTGTCCAGGAATATGTCCTAGCTACTTCTTCATTTCCCAATGATAATAGTTCGCCGCTTAGCCCTTCATTGATCCATCCCAGAAAAACATCCTGGTGGTGTGGCTCCCCATTGTTCCCTGTGTAGTCAATATTGTCCATGGTTGCAGCGATAAATAGGCAAAGGGAATCGCTCGATGTCATGTCAAGACTGCTGGAGATGGAAACTCTAACAGTAACATCCATTCCATCGATCTTGGAGCCGTCTAGGCTCATTTGCAAAGGAGTGCTTTCCGCCATTGGCGCCACTGCCATCTCTGGATAAATGGAAGTTCCGATGCCATTTGTATATGTTGTAGGGACGCCAGATATAGTGTACCAGCTACCTTCTTCAAAGCGGACATAGCAAAAATCATCTTCTCCCGTTAATGAAGTGCCGCGATGAAATTCGTACATGGGATCGCCTCGGGAAGGAGAGTAGGTATGGTAATTCACCAAAAACCATTTATTGGTTATAGCGGTTCCAACATAATTTTCATGTCCGCTATCAAAATAGCTTAGCAGGAGTGCATCTTGCTCCGGGCAATAGGGACAATTTGTTGATCCCACAAATTCGGTCAAAACATTCTTGGTTACATTGGCGCTTAATCCATCGCCAACTGATGTCCATTCAGTGTAGTACTTATTGTCTCCCTGATCTTCTTTTTTGCCACATGAGAAAGTGAGAATAGATAGAATAAGTAAAAGGTTGATGTTAATATTTTTTGATTTCATGATATAATTCCAATTAAAAACTTTCTTCTGATTAAATTTTAGCCACAGCAAACTAACACATTCAATCGAGACCGATGAAGAAATATTTTATTATAATCTTTTCATTTCTTTTCATTTTAATAACATGTACAGAAGATGCCGCAGACCCCCAATCTGATGGGGTACCAATTGATCTCCCATCCTATTACGGAACTTATTTATACAATGATGATGATTGTGGCGGTTCCGACATTCAATATCTAACAATTGATATAGATGGAGTTTCAATTTTTGATTTTTTAGGAGATAGTTGTGACGATACAGTTAGTTGCTATTCAATTAAAGTTTTCGATATATCTGAATCATCTATAGATACTATTTTAAATATGTCTAATGAAGATAGTGACATCAGCAATGGAATCGTTCAAATTATCTCTGATAGTCTGATAGTAGTTTCTTATGATCATAGTAATGAGCATTTAGAATTTACCTGTGGGAAAATAACGGATGATATATCCTCATTTACACCATTATGCGATCAAGAATACGAAAACACAAAAGATATCGCAGATATGATGGTTTATGCTGTCAGTAATGACGGCGATTTGTTATGGAAAAACTATTTGCATGAGGGTATCTGGGATCTAGGATCATCTATTACGCCGTTGACAGATGGTGGTTACATGGTCTATGGTCTTTTTGGCGCTGTTAATTGGGGTGGCTGCTGCTATACTAAAGATGCAGGTGTACGAGATATTATCAAGCTAAATAGTCAAGGACAAGAAGAGTGGCGGAAACAAATCGATTATGAAGATTATAGTTCCCTAACTTATTGGCCTTATACATATATCGGGAAATCATTGATTGAGACATCCAATGGCGATTTAATTGTTATTGCACCCGGTTTAGATTACTTCATAAATGTCATTATGATGGATACTAATGGAGAGGTAATCTGGACAAAAAACCTTCCTGGCATATATTATAAGAGTGGCTATAGTGAACTATTAGAAAATGAAAATGGTAATATCGCATTTATAGGATATAAGGGCGGCTCACAAGCGGCACGCGCGCGCGCAACCTTTTTAATATTAGATTATGATACTGGAAATATTTTAAATCAGGCAGAATATTCTGGTTTATTGCATACGAAGGCTATTATCAGTGTCGGTGAAGATTTTACAATATTCGGAGCCTCTGACACTGGAGAAACGGGATGGTCGGACATCAATAGTCATCCAATATTTTTGTTAAAAATAAATAGCGAAGGTGAGGAAATTTGGCGGAAAATTTGGCCAGATGATGAATTAAAACCTTTTCATGCGCTAGATCTGATAAGTACAGCTGACAATGGATATCTTTTATTTTGCTATTCTGATCCCTCTCCATATGCAACGTTAATTAAGACGGACTCAGAAGGAAATGAAGAGTGGCGTAAAAGATATAATGATTATATTGGTGGGGGGAAAGGCTGGATCCATGAAACTGACGATGGTGGATATTTTATGGCTTCAGGATATGCAGTTACAAAATTGGACCAAAATGGAGATGTAGAATGGAGTGCAGCTGCTCCGACCGGGTTTCACAAGAATTTTAATAATGGAAGAGTCATTGGCATCAATCATGATATGAGAAAAATTAATGGTGGTGCAGTTATTGTTGGTTATGGATCAGAGAGTTTGGAATGATCTTATTATGAGTTATTTTATTGAACTATTTATTTGAAAGATGATTATTTTGGCCATTAGGCATAATTTAAAAAAACAATGAAGAAGAATTATATTTTAGTCATTTCATGTATTCTCTTATTAATAACATGTTCAGATGATGCTGTGGATCAGCAGACGAATTTTGTTGAAATTGAGATTCCTGAATATTATGGGACCTATCTTTACAATGACAATGATTGTGGCGGTTCCGATATTCAATATGCAACAATCAGTGATGATGGAATTACATTCTTTGATTTTCTAGGTGATAATTGTGATGATACAGTGAGTTGCTATTTTCAAGATTTTTACGAATTAACAGAAGTTACATCAGATACGTTTTTGATTATCACTCATGAAGGAAGTAACATTACCAATGGTGAAGTATATCTTACAGGGGATAGTGTGATTACAGTTTCCTTCGACGGCATTACCGGACATGAAACATATACTTGGGGAAAAATAAAAGACGATATTTATTCGTTTACACCGGTTTGTGACCAAGCATATGGGTACACTAAGGACGCGGCTGATATGATGATCTATGCGGTGAGTGATGGTGGTGATTTGCTATGGAAAAATTATATCCATGGTGGAATCTGGGATCTAGCATCATCTGTTACGCCTATGCATAGCGGGGGATATATGATCTTGGGAGCCTTTCATAGTGTTCAATCCAGTGGATGCTGTTATACAGATGATTATGATCATAGGGATATTATTAAACTTGATAATGATGGAACTATTGAATGGCAAAAAGAAATAGAAATTTCTAATTCTGGTTATTCTGAGTACGATATTGGCATTGGTACTTCACTCATCGAGACGTCCTTCAACGATTTGGTGTTTTTGACAGTTGGTGCGCCTGGAAATAATAAACTAATGATTGTTATGATGGATTCTGAAGGTGAAATAAAATGGACAAGAACATATTTTGATGAAGATCTGAACTATAGCTCTGGCCAGGCAGAAATATTAGAAACAGACGATGGAGACTTGGCTTTGGTCGCTTACAGCTGGCCTTCCGGTCTTATAGCTATTCTTGACTATGACTCAGGTGAAATTTTGGAAGAGAATGATTTACCCTGCGGATATTGTAGAAAGATTATTAAAAGCGATGATGGCTTTGCCATTCTCGGAACGGGTGGATCTGATAACTATGTGACACTTGTGAAAGTTGATGAAAGTGGGGATTCATTATGGTCGAAAGTGTATGATGAACCCAGTTTGTGGGAACCACTTGATTTAATTCAAACAGAAGATGGTGGCTTTTTATTATTTGGATATTCTCAACCACCACCCTATGCAACATTAGTTAAAACTGATGATGAAGGTAATGAAGAATGGAGAAAAAGATATAATGATTATGTTGGTGGAGGAAAAGGATGGATTCATAAGACAGAAGATGGAGGCTATTTCATGGCGTCAGGTTATGCTGTGACAAAATTAGACTCCGAATGTGAAGTTGAATGGAATGCGGCCAGTCCAACCGGGTTTGACAAGAATTTTAATAATGGCATGGTTTCAGGGATTAACCATGATATGAAGCAGATTCAAGGTGGTGCTATTATGGTTGGGTATGGATCAGCCAGTTGGGAATAATAATATAATGATTCGGTATTTATCATTAATTGTAGGGTATACATTTCTTCTTGCTGACGGAAATCGTGATCTATCCTTTGAATTCAATTATACCAGTTCTGAGATTCATGTTGGTGCAGATTCCGTTGGAACATTCAACGGGACTATCCATAACGTGTCTTCAGGCACTATCTCCATAGTTGTTGTTAGACGGGTTAATGAACTTCCAAATAATTGGACATCATCCGTTTGTCTGGGTATGATCTGTTATAACGAAACCATTGATAGTGTTTCGGTAGAAATAGGGGCAGGAGATTCCAGCGCCTGTGGGATTTTAGCGTGGATAAGCGGTGCAGGAGCAGGGACTGTTCAATTGGATATTTTTGATCTGAATTCTGATGAACATTTGTTCTTAGATGTAAATTTTTATGCTGGTATGGTTGATATAAGTAAAGATATTATAAAGCCTAAGCAATTTTTACTTTTTCCAGCATATCCGAATCCATTCAATCCTGTGACTACAATTCGGTTTAATATTCCAGTAAAAACGCAGCATGCTACCACTCTACAATTATTTGATGTAAATGGGAGACCTATAAAATCACTGGTTAATAGAGTGTTACAGGCTGGGCAACATGAGATTGAATGGTCTGCTTCGGGAATCCCTAGCGGTGTTTATTTTGCAGAATTAGTCAGCGGGAATTATCGCCAAGTTCAAAAACTGGTATTGATGAAATAGCGTTCTTTTATATCGTTAATTTCTTTAAAACACTTAACATTTCTTGATATTCTTGTTCTTCAAATAACCGAGTAAGGAAAACAATTTTTCCTGTTTTGTCGATCACTACATTTCGAGTGACACCTGCTTCTTTATTAGCAAATAATCCAAAAATATTTGCTCCTGGATCCAATGCAAGGGGATAGGTGGTCCCAATCTTTTTCTGAAACGCAATAACTGTTTCCAATGGTTCGTCCCTGTCGACGCCAATAAGCAAAACATTTTGATCTTTATATTTCTGCCAAACATCTTTTTCAAGATGCGGCATTTCCAGGCGACACACAGAACACCAACTTGCAGTGAATTGAAGAACCACGATCTGTCCTCGTAACTGGGAGAGTTTGGTCTTTTGACCATCTGTGAATTCCATTTCAAAATCTGGTGCCATATCGCCTACTTCAACTATATAGCCCCTGTCATCTGCAAAAAGAAAAGTAGAAAGAATAAAGAAAATTGAAATCTTAATCTTCATTTCTAATCCAAGATCTTTTCTTGCCAGCATGCTAATACTTTATACATCAAATCCTTGTTCTTTCATCCAAGTATCATTGGGGAATTTGGTCATGTAATTGCGGATTCCATCTGGTAAAAGCACAAGACATTTTTGACCTTTTTCTAACTGGGGTGCAGTTTGAAGTGCTGCAATCATGGCTGTTCCGGATGATCCTCCACAAAGTAAACCTTCTTCACGAATCAAGCGACGTGCCATAAGAAACGACTCTTCATCTTCCGTTTTTACATACTCATCAATCAATGAATTATTTAAAACATCTGGAAAAAAATCATACCCAATTCCTTCTACCAAATATGATGAAACTTCAGTCCCACCACCTAAAATAGAGCCAACAGGATCTGCACCAATAATCTTAATTCCGGGAATTTCTTCTTTCAATCGTTTAGCCACGCCTGAAATAGTACCACCAGTCCCAACTCCCATGACAACCATATGAATGTCAGTTCCGAAATCATCAAGAATCTCTTGAGCTGTTCCATCATAATGTGCGTTGGGATTTGAAGGATTTGCGTATTGATCCAAAATATGAGAATTTGGAATTTCTTTTTTGAGTTTTTTAGCAACACCAATGTGACTTTCTGGATCATCAAAAGCTGCTTCTGTGGGTGTCCTTATAATTTCTGCGCCTAATGCTTCTAAGCAAATTTGCTTTTCTTGGCTCATTTTTTCGGGCATAGTAATGATGCAGCGATATCCTTTCACTGCTGCTGCAAGTGCCATACCTTGTCCAGTATTACCTGACGTTGGTTCTATTAGTGTGTCTCCAGGTTTTATACGCCCCGATTTTTCAGCATCTTCTACCATGCGCCACCCGATTCGATCTTTTATAGACCCGCCAGGATTAAAATATTCACACTTAACAAACAGATCGCAATCCAATTTTATACCGATTTTATTTAAGCGAACAACAGGTGTTTTACCAATTGTATCTAAAATGGAATCAAAAATCATATTAAAATCCTTATAAAAAGTTGTCTTTTTAAATAAATCTTCTGGAATAAATTACAGGACGAAAAACCTTCTTAACATGAAAAACATCCTTGATTAATTCATCCAAAAAACTCGTAGGTCCATTTATTATAGACCTCAAAAATAAATTTCAGGAAATTGCAGGGGAAGATCAACTCATTGATCGTTCAGAATTTCGAAATGGACTTGAGATATCAAATGAAGAAATTTCGAATAGGCTTTTTGACATCTTTGATAAAGATAAAAGTGGTACCATTGATATAACAGAGTTCATGAATACCATTGAAACCGTCATCACTGGTTCTGACCAGGATAAAATAAAATTTGCTTTTAATCTCCATGATCTGGATGATAGTGGATTCATTGATAAACCAGAACTGAAGATCCTGATTGAACAAAGTTTTTTGGAAAATAATATGGACTATGATGAATTCCAAATGGACTTGCTTGTTGATGAATTTTTCAAACGGTCTGATACAGATCATAGCGGGTCGATCGATTTTGGCGAATTTTTAGAGGTAGCTCATGCCTACCCTGATTTCATCTCTGGATTTGCAGTGAATCCTGTTAGTTGGCTTATTCCGGATAGATATGAGAATCTGGATACACATAAGCAGGCTAAAGGGAAAAATAGATTTCAAAGTAATATCCAGGTTCAAGATATTGGTATTCTTCAATGGCTACTTATCCCAAGGTTCATTTTCTTATATAATATTCTCATCAATCGGAAAAAGAACCGTACCTTTGTCAATTTGAAAGCGATTCATCTTTTGCCGTCAAAAATTATTGAACTTACTATTTCTGCGCCGGATGGCTTTACTCTCACTCCCGGAGATTATGTTTACGTCAATTGTTCTCAGATATCAAAAATGGAATGGTATCCATTTAATATTATTCGTCATACCAATGATGGTAATCTTATTCTGCATGTAAAGTCAAATAATCGGTGGACTAAAAAACTTTATCGTGAAACAGTAGAAGGACTCATCCAGAATGAAGAGTTGAATTGGGATTTAAGAATCGATGGCCCTTATGGGTCATCAAGTAATAAGATTCTTCAATCGGAACATGCTATTTTAGTTGGTGCTGGCAATGGGATATCACGAATAGCGCCCATTTTACAGGATATTGCAATGAGATCAAAAAAAGATCCAGACAATATAAAACTGAAACGGATTGATTTATTTTGGCTGAGCAGTGATGACCATTATTTTGAATGGTTCACTAAATTGTTACATGATATTAATTTCGCTGATGCAGACACATTTTTCCATTATCACATCTATTTTGTAGATAAGCAGCCTGGAAATATGAAAGAAAAAATGATGTACATTTCCACAAATATTTTGGATAAAGAAACAGACGTAATTCTGATTGATAATTTGTGGGGAAAATCAAGTTTTGGAAATCCTGATTGGTCAACTGAACTGAAGAAGTTGCAGTCTCAAAATGAATCAAGAAAGTCTAGATTATTTTTTAGTGGTCCCCGAAACATGAAAGGGAATATTCAATCAGAATGTAAAAAATTTAATATTAGCTATCATGAAGGCGATTTTTAATCTTTATGGGCCTGTTAGAAAGTAAAATTGCTGTCATAACTGGAGGTGGACGTGGCATTGGTAAAGCAACAGCGCAGCTATTTACTAATGAAGGAGCTACGGTTGTTATTGCTGAATTTGATGAGGTCTCTGGTCTCTCGACTGCCAATGAATTGAGTGCTCATTTTATAAAAACAGATATCAGTAACGAAGAAAGCGTTAAGGCTTTATTTGAATTTGTGAAATTTGAATTTGGTGGATGTGACATCCTGGTAAATAATGCTGGAATCTTGATGGATAGTACATTGAAAAAATTAGAGTCAGATCAATTTGACGCTGTAATCAATGTGAACCTTCGCGGTGTATATTTATGCGGAAGAGCTGCAGCAGACATAATGATTGAACAGGGGAGTGGCATTATCTTGAATGCAACCTCAGTCGTTGCGCATCATGGTAATTTTGGCCAAACCAATTATGTGGCAAGCAAAGCAGGTGTTATCGGCATGACAAAAGTCTGGGCCCGTGAATTAGGGAAAGATGGTATTCGAGTGAATGCAGTTGCGCCAGGGTTTATACAGACAAATATGACAGCGGGAATGCCTGAAAAGGTGGTTGATATGATGGGAAAGAAGGTGCCCTTGAAAAGATGGGGGCAGCCGGAAGATGTTGCTAACGCTTATGCTTTTTTAGCCAGTGATGAAGCTAGTTATATCACTGGAGCAGTTTTGAATGTAGATGGTGGGGTTGTTGTTTGAATAAACACAAAGAACATAATGAGAGACAAAGCATAAAAAATATGATTATTTAAATATTTTAAGTGTTTTTTATGATTAAATAAAATTAAGGATTTAAATGAAAATATTAATTGTATCAGCCACCAAAGGGGAAAATCATACTTTAGGTGAAGAAATTTCAGGGCTGCTCAATGCGGGTCATGAAATAATTAATTTAGAAGATTACCCATTACCTTTGTTTGTCCCAGACGGTGAAAAAGCAGATGATGCTATCATTTCTGAATTAGTATCAAAATTCGAAAATGTGGATGGATATATATTTTGTGCACCGGAGTATAATGGAGGAATTCCACCTATCTTGACTAATGCGATTACTTGGATCACTGTTTTTACTAAAAACTGGCGTGATGCATTTAATGATAAGAAAGCATTAATAGCGACACATAGTGATGGACCAGCTTATGCTTTTTTATCTTCATTCCAAGCTCAATTAGAATATATGGGTTGCACCGTGCACCACAGGAAAATTTCTGTTCACCCAAATGCAAAATTCAATCCTGAGTCAGTAGAACGCATTTTGTCCAATTTTAAAACCTTTTTTAAATAATTCGTCAGTTGTTGAGATTGGATGCCAGTCCTTTAGAAGCAGACTGGTTATAAAATAAGGCGTACAAACAGTATAAAAAAAGGTCAGCCAAAAGGCTGACCTTTTTAATTACACCATATAAGAAGGATTAATTGATCTTAATCTGTCTTTCTTTTGGAAGGACCACTTCTTGTTTTGGAAGTTCAATAGATAAAGTCCCATTTTTAAAGTTAGCAGTTATCTCTTCTTCTTTTACAGTTTCAGGAAGATTGAAAGTACGTAAAAAAGAACCATATTGGCGTTCACGATAGTGATAATTATCGCTTTCTTTTTCATCTGCAAGCTTCCGTTCACCGGAAATAGAAACAATGCCATCAGCAACATTAACACTTACTTCCTTTTTTGTAAGCCCCGGAATATCTGCAGATAAAGTAAATGAATCATCTGTTTCTTTTACATCAACTGGGGGTGACCAATTTGTTTTAGAACGAACCGGAAAGTTCCAGTCATTTTCAAATACATTACTGATCATTTTATCCATATCATTTAAGATTGACGTGGGTCTGGGGTTCCATTTTACTAAAGTCATTTTTGACTCCTTTTTTGTTTGTTAAATAATCAACCTTCTACGGCAAATTATATGCCAAATATATTATGATGTGCATAATAGCAGATTGATTGTAAATATGGCGTAAATGAACAGGAAAATAGTAAAGTGGCGTGACGATATGACAAAGAAGTATGACGGATGGTGCCACATAATTCATAAGTTGTCTATAAAAAATAAATATCAGTGTCGTTGATAAAAGTCTATAATCGAGAGTAATTTCCCTGTCTATGAATTTGAGTAATCTATTATAAATGTCTGAATTAGCTCTTTTTGGTGGAAGCCCCGTTAGAACAAAATCATTTCCTTCCTGGCCACGAACTTCGGATGCGATTCGAGAGTGTGTTTTAGATACCTTGAGTAATGATAAATGGGGTGTTGGCAGTAAGGCTATTGCTGAATTCAACGATAATTTTGCTAACTATCACGATGCTAAATATTGTATCTCTCTGCACAGTGGTACTTCTGCTCTTTGGGTTGCGTTAAAAGCTGCGGGGGTCAAAGCCGGTGACGAAGTCATCATTCCTGCTTACACATTTATTGCTACAGCCACTGCTGTTCTCATGGCAAATGCAGTGCCGGTATTTGCGGATATAAATCTTAAAACAGGGAATATGGATCCCAATGATATTGTATCGAAAATCTCGAATAAAACAAAAGTGATTCTTCCTGTTCATATTGGCGGTTCACCTGTTGATTTAAAAGCAATCAAGACATTAGCTGAGACACATAATTTGCTGGTTATAGAAGACGCGGCTCAGGCACATGGTGCAAGGTATGGAGATAAAAAAGTCGGAGCAATTGGTCTAGGTGGAATTTTCAGTTTTCAGTCATCGAAAAATATGAGTTCAGGAGAAGGTGGTGCCATTATTACGAATGACGAATCATATGCAGATGCATGTTTTTCTTATCATAATTGTGGACGGGTTCGCAATGGAAAATGGTATGAGCACCATCGTTTGGGAAGTAATCTCAGAATGAGTGCTCTCAATGCAGCCATGTTGATTCCACAATTGGATACATTAGATCATGATATGAATCTCCGAGATAAAAACCGAGAATATCTGGATGATTTTCTTCATGGACTGAATGGTTTGACGCCTATGGAAATGAGTGACGGTGCTAATCGGTCAGCGAACCATATTTATATGTGCAGATACAATCAAACAGAATTTAGTGGCATTTCACGAGAAACATTTTTTAAAGCCATGCAAGCCGAGGGTGTTTATACGTATAAAGGGTATAACCCGCTATACAGGGAACCCTTATTTATTACGAATGAAGAAGAATATCCATGGTTAAAGAATCGAGATTATGAATCTTTAAATTTAGCACAAACAGAAATCTTTGCAGAAAAAGAAGCAGTTTGGTTGAAACAAAATCATCTTTTGGGCGATAAAAAAGATATTCAGGATGTGATGGATGCATTTGAGAAAGTAACATCTGCCATGAAAAATGACCCCAAACCCTTTTTAGAATTCAAATCATAATTAATAGAGAGAAAAAAATGAAATCAGATATTGATATAAAACAATTATTAAGCGCTGTAGATGTACCGGCTCAATGGGTTGGTCTTCGAGAAGTGTATGAAGCTCATACTCCAAGGATGATCCGAGATGGTGTACCGGTGGCAAATGGTAGAGCGTTTACACATGGCATAATGGTAGAAGTATTGGTCAATGGGCAATTTGGTTATTATGGCACACCCAATATGACACCAGAGGGTATTTCGTCTGCAGCTAAAAAGGCTTACCAACAGGCAGAAATTGCATCTCGCCATGCAAACTTTCAATTTGATGAATCTGCCCGTCCGTCCCATACTGGTTCGTATGCTTCGCCATTCTTGAAGGATAGAGAATCACTATCTGCTGGTAAACTGAATAAAATTCTACTAGAAGCGTACAATGAACTCAAGGTCTCTGATAAAATAGTGAGTGCTTCATCTTTATGTCAGGTGATTGAAACTTCCTTCAGTTTTGTGAGCTCAAATGGAAGTGATATTAATCAAGATTTTCTTATGTTTGAATTTGATTTAAGTGCCACAGCCGCAGATGGTACAAATCAGCAAACTCGGACTTTTGGCGGCATGCGTGGAAACTGTCGGCAAATGGGAATGGAATATTTTGATAAATATGAAATATTAGCAAATGCGAATCGCATTGGCGAGCAAGCAATAGAGCTTTTGTCTGCTGATGATTGTCCTACTGGTGAAATGGATGCTGTGATTGCACCAGACCAAATGATGCTTCAAATTCATGAAAGTATTGGCCATGCACTGGAAGTCGACCGAATACTCGGCGATGAAAGAAATTATGCCGGGTGGAGTTTTGTGAAATTAGAAGATTTTGGAAAACTGCAATATGGTTCGAAACATATGAATATTACTTTTGATCCAACATTGGAATCAGAATTTGCATCTTATGCATTTGACGATGGCGGATTGAAAGCAACAAAAGAATATTTAATTAAAGATGGCTTGTTGGTTCGCGGTTTGGGCGGACAAGAAAGCCAGATTCGGTCGGGTCTAGATGGTGTTGCAAATTTCCGTGCAAGTAGTTGGAATAGGGCACCCATCGATCGAATGGCAAATATTAATCTTGAACCGGGCGATTCAACATTTGATGATTTAATTTCTCAAGTTGAGTATGGTGTTTATATGGAAAGTAATAAATCTTGGTCAATAGATGATTACAGAAACAAGTTCCAATTTGGCTGTGAATATGGGAAATTGATCGAGAATGGAAAAATGACTAAAACAGTGAAAAATCCTAATTACAGAGGTATTTCGAACCCGTTTTGGCGAAGTCTGAAAGGTGTAGGGAATGAAGATACATTCGGTATTTATGGTACGCCTAATTGTGGAAAAGGCGAACCGAATCAGGTTATTCGAGTTGGACATGCTTCACCAACATGTTTATTTGAAAACATTCAAATTTTTGGAGGCGTTTAATCATGGAAAAAATCTTTAATCAATTAAGTGATTCTCTTTTTTCTGAACTTAATAATGGTGAAAACCTTATCCTGTCTTTTGATGGAGAAAAGAGCCAGTTCATTCGATTTAATCATGCAAAAGTTCGCCAAACCGGCTTGGTTGATGATGCAGACTTGGGTCTGAAGTTTATTGTCAATAATAGAAGTGTCCATGGTGGGTTTACTGTCTCAGGAAATTTTGACATAGATCTAGCACGTGGTAAATATGAAATTGAACGAATGCGTTTGGAAGCACAAGAAATACCGGAAGATCCATTTGTGGTTTTTCCTGAAAATGCTGGTTCCAGTCATGAAATAAAAATTGCAGATAGTCTTCCATTTGAGACTGCCGTGGACGCACTTTTACCGGCTATGTCTGGTGCTGATTTTGTAGGCATTTGGGCTAATGGCCGAATGTTTCGGGGGAATGCAAATAATCTTGGTCAAAAACATTGGTTTGAGACTGAATCATTCAGTTTAGATTATTCTTTGGTCACGCCAGAACATCAAATGGTAAAGGGTTCATTTGCAGGTAATGATTGGCATCAGGCTGAGTATGAATCTTATGTGAAACGATCCCGCGAGAAACTATCTCTTATGGAAAGGAAACCGGTGAAGATCGACACAGGCGAGTACCGAACCTGGTTTGAATCAGCCGCCGTATCAGATTTCTTAGGCATGTTTTCATGGAATGGAATTTCTGAGGCGTCCTTGCGTCAAGGATGCAGTGGATTTGGTCGTATGCGACATGACGATATTCGTTTATCACCAAAATTCTCTGTAATTGAAGATTTTTCTCCGGGATATTGTCCCAAATTCAATTCCGATGGTGAAGTATCCCCTGAGAAATTATCTTTGATTGAAAATGGAGAATTGAAGAATACTTTGGTGAGTTCCCGGTCTGCGAAAGAATATGGCGTAGAATCCAATAATGCTGAATCAGGCGAATATATGCGCTCACCAAAAATGGCCGCAGGAAGTTTAAATCATGAAGATGTAGTTAGCGAAATTGGGAAAGGACTGTATCTCTCAAATATCCATTATTTGAATTGGAGTGACAACGCTGGTGGACGAATCACTGGTTTAACACGGTACGCATGTTTTTGGGTAGAGAACGGTGAAATTATTGCCCCAATTGAAACCATGCGATTCGATGATTCTTTCTACAATTTTTTTGGAGAAAGACTTCTTGAAGTTGAAGATAAATCAAGTGTGAACCCGGAAGTGGAAACCTATGGTGGTCGTTCTCTTGGAGCTACAACTTGTCCCGGAATTCTTGTAGATGATTTTGCATTGACCTTATAAAAGTAATAATATGCCAGAAATTATCATATTCATTCTAGGAGCTTGTTTAGGTGGTGGAGCCGTTTGGTTTCTACGCCAAAAACAAATGGAATCAATTCAAGATAGCCAGCAGCAATTAAAAGATGCTTTTGGGAACCTCTCTAAAGAAGCATTGGATGCTAATTTGGATTCATTCTTGAAATTGGCAGAATCCAAATTTTCTGACCTTGTGGGAAAATCGGATAAAGAGTTAGGAAAGAAAAAAGAACTGATTGATTCTACATTAAAAGAAATGAAAACCGATTTGAAAAGTTTATCTGATAATACAGTTGCTCTTAAATCTCAAATGGAAGAATCTCGAAAAAGTGTAGGCGAGCTATCAAATACCACTTCACAATTACGGCAAATTTTATCCAGTTCACAAGCCCGTGGTCAATGGGGTGAACGAATGGTGAAAGATATTCTTGATTTTATAGGTCTGGTTGAAGGGATTAATTATTCTGAGCAATCTCAGGTTTCCGATGGAACAGAAAGGCCTGATTTCACCTTTTTTCTTCCGGATGACAAATCCTTGAATATGGATGTAAAATTTCCACTTGCGCACTATGAGAAATACGTAGCTGCGGAGAATGATTTAGAAAAAGAAGCGGAAAAGAAGGCATTTTTAAAAGATGTTCGGAATCGAGTAAAAGAAGTGGCAAAGCGTTCTTATATTAATACGGAAGGTGGGACAGTAGATTATGTTTTATTATTTATTCCAAATGAAAGCATTTATTCATTCCTGAACCAGGAAGACAGTGAATTAATCGATTTTTCCCTGGAAAATAAAATCCTTCTTTGTTCACCTATAACCCTATATGCCGTCTTGTCTTTGATTCGACAAGCTGTTTCCAGTTTTGCCATGGAGCAAAAGGCGGGAGAGATGCAGGCACAAGTTGGAGTATTTGCAAAACAATGGATAAAGTTTATAGAAAAATTGGATTCTTTGGGAAAAACTCTGGGGACTGTTTCAACCCATTATGATGAATTAAGAGGTACAAGACTGCGTGCCCTGGAAAAGCCTATGGATAAGATCAAGGATATGCAACTGGGTGGAAATGACGTAAAGGAAATTGAAGAATGAAAAATAACAAAAAAATCATTTCTATGGGCTCCCGACGAATCAACCAAGGCATTTTTAGTCATCAGCGAGATTGCCATGTTGATTCAGCGTTCATTCTTGCTGCAATGACATGTTTTCTTTTATTAATTGGTGGTTGTGTG
>Ga0209709_10001306_pt1 | contig 23145 bp, 21 predicted proteins | sample ArcticOcean_MG_C_2_FD_187435 | JGI IMG/M metagenome (GOLD analysis project Ga0209709, IMG submission 187435) | Marine microbial communities from western Arctic Ocean - ArcticOcean_MG_CB4_136 (SPAdes) (version 2) | ecosystem: Environmental > Aquatic > Marine > Oceanic | place: Arctic Ocean...
GTAAATTAACATCTGTTTGTTCAGCAGAAGAAAGTTCAATTTTTGCTTTTTCAGCAGCCTCTTTTAACCTTTGAAGAGCTAGCTTATCAGTTCTTAAATCTATACCATTATCTTTTTTAAATTCTGCAATTAAATAATCAACAATTGTATTATCAAAATCTTCTCCACCTAAAAATGTATCACCATTAGTAGACTTAACCTCGAATACACCGTCACCTAACTCAAGAATGGATACATCAAAAGTTCCACCCCCTAAATCGTATACAGCAATTTTTTTATTTTCCTTTTTTTTATCTAAACCATACGCTAGAGAAGCTGCAGTAGGTTCATTTATAATTCTTAAAACTTCTAATCCTGCAATTTTACCGGCATCTTTTGTTGCTTGTCTTTGAGCGTCATTAAAATAGGCAGGAACAGTTATTACAGCTTTAGTTACCTCTTGCCCCAAATATTTCTCAGCTGTTTCTTTCATTTTTATAAGAATAAAAGCTGATATTTGAGAAGGTGAATATTTTTCACTTTTTGCTTCAATCCATGCATCACCTTTTTCTGAATTAACTATTTTAAAAGGAGCTGCTGCAATATCTTTTTTTACTGTTGGATCTTCAAAATTTCTTCCAATTAATCTTTTTACAGCAAATATTGTATTTTCAGGATTAGTTACAGCTTGTCTTTTTGCAGGCTGTCCAACAAGTTTTTCCCCATCGTCAGTAAAAGCAACAACAGAAGGAGTTGTTCTTGCACCTTCTGCATTTTCTAAAACTTTGGGCTGACTGCCTTCCATAATAGATACACAAGAATTTGTTGTTCCTAAGTCTATTCCTATAATTTTGCTCATAATTTAAATCCTATCTTTCATATAAGTGTTAATTTTTAATCTACAAGTTCTAACAAATATTATTAATTGTTTGAATTCTCTTTGTTTTCCCCACTTTTTTCTTGATTATTTTCGATTTTCTTTGAAACTCCCACTAGAGAGGGTCTAAGCAACCTGTCTTTCATCATGAATCCTTTTTGAATTTCTTGAATAATCGTTCCAGGTTCTTTTTCATCATCATCAATCTCCATCATTGCTTGATGAAAATTTGGATCAAGTTTTTTACCAATCGAATCTAAAGGAGTAATTCCATTTTTTGATAAAATAGAAATCATATCCTTATTTATAATATCAAAATGTTCTAAAGTTTTTTTTAAAGCTTCCGAATTCTTTAAAGTATCATCACTTTCTAGTATTTGTTTTGATCTTTCCAAATTATCGATTAAATTCAGAGTTTCTTTTGCAAAAGCAAAACCCCCATAATTAAAAGCATCTTCTCTTTCTTTTTCAAACCTTCTTCTTTGGTTTTCCATTTCAGCAAAAGCTCTAGCTAATTTGTCTTCTAGTTTTAAAATTTTTTCCTCAGGGGTTGTCTCTTTTGGTTGTTCGTCACTTTCAGAAGTATTAGGCTGAACGTCATTATTTAACCCCTCTACCTTAATCTCTTCAGCTTCGCTATTTTGAGTCTCAGAAGTAGTGTTTTGATCTTTTTCCATTGGAACTTATATGGTATGAAATTTAATAATTGCTAGATGTTAAAGAAAAAAATTACAAAAATATTAGTAGGCACAAACAATACTGGAAAATTGAGGGAAATTAGGGACTTATTACCTAAAAACCTAGATATTTACTCTACATCTGACTTTAAAATTAAAAGTCCCATTGAAAATGGAAAAACCTTTGAAGAAAACTCTTTAATTAAAGCAAGGTATTTTTATAAAAAATCAAAAATGGTTTGTTTATCAGATGATTCAGGCCTGGAGATTGATATTTTAGATGGAGCACCTGGCATTTATTCAGCTAGATGGGGTGGAAAAAAAGGAGATTTTGGTAAGGCAATGAATAGAGTCTTTAAAGAATTAGATAAGAAAAACAAAAATTGGAAAACCAAGAAAATTAAAGCAAGATTTGTTTGTGCTTTGACTATTTATGGACCCAATCAAAAAGTAACAAACTCTGTTGGTAAAATTGAAGGACACATTTCCTCATCCATGAAAGGAGACAACGGATTTGGTTATGATCCTATTTTTATCCCCCAAGGAAAAAAAATTACCTTTGGTGAGATGGAACCTTCGCAAAAATATAAAATAGATCATCGTTACAAAGCGTTTAAAAAAATTAAAAAATTTTTTTAAACTCATTATTTTCAATTTTATAAAAATTAAGAATATGGTTAATTTTATTATTTTTTATTTCAAAAATACCAACTTTTCCCTTAAATAAATTTTTCTTAGAAAAAATTTTTTCATCAATAATAGAATTATTTTGAATTATCAAATAATAAACTAGTCCAACTAAATCAAAACTCAAGAATGATAATTGATTAGGGTGCTGATTAAATTTTTCAAAATATTCTTCTGAAAAATCTTCATAATTACTTTTATTTATAGACGGAAAATAAAGTGGTTGTGCACTAGCCTCTTCAAGGAGTGATTTATCAAACCACTGGTTAAGAGTTATAAAATATTTTTTTTTAGGTGATATGTCGGTATATAATAAAGAAGTTGTAACACTTTTTAAGCTTTCATCAAAATCTGCAATTATTATAGAATCAAATTTTACACTACCAAGAGTGTCTCTCTTTTTTAATTTTTCAATTAATCGTTCTTTGTTACTTTGATTTGATTTTTCTAGTCTGATTATTTCGTCTTCAAGATTTTGTTTTCTTATATCATAACGTGTAATCTTCTCAATTTGTTGAGTAAGCTTAGTAGGATCTGTATTATAGTTATAGTTTTTTATTATTTTTATTTTGGAAACAGAAATAGCTTTCTTAATCTCATTTTTATAACTTACATCTGGAGTTAAAAAAATAGTTCTTTTTATTTTTTCTAATTCTAGAAACTTTTTAATAGTGTTTAATTGTGAGGTAGCATTGATACCAGCATTAATAATATTTTTTGAAAAATTATCATTTTTGTTTGTTAGTGATAAAAAGGTTACACCAGACAATTTATCAAGATAAATTAAATTTTCATTAAAGATTGGACCAATAATTATTTTTACATCTAGTTTAGCTAATTCTTTTGCTGCTTTTAAGGTGCTTTCAGGATTCGATTGAGTATCTTTAGGAATAATTTCAATTGATAAGTTGTTTATTTTATTAATAGCTAGTCGCGTAGATTTAATTATAGATTGACCAATTTCTGAGTTTTTACCTGTTAATGGAACAAGCAATCCAATCTTAATTTTTTCATTAGCAATGATTTCAGTCATTGAAACTGAAAAAGTTAAAGCTAAAAGTAATATAATTTTTATAATATTCTTCATTTTAATGTTAATATTATAGCGATTATATTGTGATGATTCTACACACTGAAAATAAAAATAATAAAGTGAAAAGTGGCCTTTATATTGTTGCTACTCCAATTGGAAATTTAAGTGATATTACCCTAAGGGCTCTAGATATACTAAAAAAATCAGATTATATACTCTGTGAAGATACTCGTACCTCAAAAAATTTATTAGATAGGTATGAAGTTAGATCAAAGCTAATTTCAAACCATAAATTCAATGAAAAAAAAAATCTATCAAAAATGATAGATATTTTAAAATCAGACTGTATTGTGTCACTAATTTCTGATGCAGGAACACCTTCAATTTCTGACCCGGGAGCAATATTAATTAATGAATGTGTGGCAAATAATATTAACATCTTCCCAATATCTGGTGCATCAGCCGTTTCAACTGCTGTCTCTATTAGCGGTTTTAGTGAAAAATACTTTTTTTATGGATTCTTTCCTGAAAAAAATAATAAGTTAAAAGAGGATTTTGAAAAACTGTCAAATCTAAATAGTTGTATTGTTTTTTTTATTTCTCCACGAAAATTTAATAAATCTATTAAAGACATTAAATATTATTTTTTAGGTAGAAAAATTCTAATATGTAGAGAAATGACAAAATTTTATGAGGAATATATTAGATCAGATATCGACGACCTCGAACCATTTAACCCTCATCCAAAAGGGGAGTTAACCATTGTCATTTCCGAAAAGCTTAAGGAAAAAAACTCTTCGATAATTTTGAAAGAATCTGATAAAAAAAATATTCAAAAAATGATTAAAAAATTAAGCATTAAAGATATCACTGACTTAATTAGTCAAAACACTAGTGTGCCCAAAAAAGAAATTTATAATTATTGTTTAAAATTAAAAAATGAAAAGTAGAATCTTTTTAATAAGTTTAATTTTTTTAATCTCCACAGGATGTGTAGGAATAAGCTCAAAAGGTATTTTTGGAACGGGTGTGAGTATTGCTTTGGACCCAAGATCTTTAGGCACCCAAATAGATGACTCTGTGATGCAGAAAAACCTAATAGGAAGACTATTATTAAGAGACAAGAGTTATTTAATATCCCTAAGCACAAAAGTTTTAGATGGTAGGATTTTTTTAACAGGAAAAGTAAATGATCCAGAAGAAAAACTTCAAATTACAAAATTAGCATGGGAAACTAAAGGAGTTAGGTCTGTTAGAAATGTTATTAAAATAAAAGAAAGTTTTAATTTTAAACAATCAGCAAAAGATTTATTAATAACTTCTCAATTACGGACTGCTTTAATTTTTAATAAAAAAATTAAGGCAACCAATTATCAGATAGACACATATAAAAAGAAGATATTTATTTATGGAATTTCTTTAACGGCAGAAGAGAGAAAACTGGTAATAAGTGAGGCAAAAGAAATACTAGATGTTGAGAATGTTATACCCAGCATTGTTTTGGTCGAAGAATTAAGGATTCAAAAAAATTAATTCTTTTTATAATCAATCACATCAGCTGAGTAGGCAGCAACAGAAGCTAAGCTTATTATTTCTGATGTAGAAGATCTTAAAGGTGCAATTTCAATAGGTTGACCTAAGCCAATTAATAGAGGCCCAATAACCTTTGTTTCACCCAAACTTTTCATCATTTTATATGAAATAGCTGCACTGTGTTGACCTGGCATTATTAAAATATTTGCATTTCCAACAATGCTTGAAAAAGGATAAAGTTCTTTATATTCTGTATTTAGAGCAACATCTGGCTGCATATCTCCATCAAAATCAAAATCTACATTTTTATTTTTTAAAATTTCAACTGCTTTTTTTATATGTTTAGTTCTACTTGTAAGAGGCTGACCAAAGGTTGAGTGGGAAACAAAAGCAACTTTTGGAACAAAGCCAAACATTCTAACTACCCTTGCAGCAGATATGGCAATTTCAGCAAGCTCTTCTGAGCTTGGATATTCGTTAACACTTGTATCTCCAACAAAAATAGTTTTTCCTTTCGCAACAACCATATTTAAACCAAACATGATTTCTCCCGGTCTAGCATCTATAACTTGTGTAACCTTTTCAAAAGATGCTCCAAATCTTCTGGTATTACCAGTAACAGCACCATCTGCATCACCACAAGCTACCATACAAGATGCCCATATAACTCTATCATTCCTCACAAGTCTATCGCAGTCTCTTTCCAAAAGACCTTGCTCTCTTTGCATTTTTTTAAACAAAAAGTTGACATACTTTTCTCTTTTTTCAGAGTTTTGTGAATTCACTATTTCAATATCAAAATTTTCATTGTAGCCAATTTCTTTTATTCTCTCCTTAATTTTTTCTTCTTTACCAACTAAAATTGGAATTCCTAATTTAGAATTTTTAAATGCTATCGCAGCTTTAAGAGTATTTTCATCTTCCCCATCTGCAAAAACAATTTTTTTTTGATTTTTTTTAATATAAGAATTAATACCCTGCATGATTGTAACAGAGGGATTAAGCCTTTGTTTAAGCTGTTCTTTATAGATTTCAAAATCTTTAACATTTTTTTTTGCAACACCACTATCCATGGCAGCTTTTGCAACAGCAGCAGGAATTACACTAATTAATCTTGGGTCAAAAGTAGATGGAATTATATAATCTTTTCCATATTTAGGACGATCACCACCCATTGCTGCAACAACTTCATCAGGTACATCTTCTCTTGCAAGTTTTGCTATTGCATTTGCGGCAGCTACTTTCATTTCTTCATTAATTGTAGTTGCCCTAACATCCAAAGCTCCTCTAAAAATATATGGAAAACCAATTAAATTATTTACTTGATTGGGGTAATCAGATCTCCCCGTTGCTATAATAGCGTCATCTCTAACTTCCATTATTTCTTCAGGAGTTATCTCTGGATCTGGATTGGCACAAGCAAAAATTATTGGATTCTTAGCCATAGTTTTTACTAATTCTTTTTTTAAAACTCCCTTTGCAGATAATCCTAAAAATACATCAGCCCCGTTAATGGCTTCTTCTAAAGTTCTATTTTTGGTATCAATCGCATGAGCAGATTTCCACTGATCCATACCAAGTGTTCTTCCTCTGTAGATCACTCCTTTACGATCTAACATTGTTACATTTTCGTTAGGTACACCACTATTCTTAAATAAATTTGTACAAGCAATTGCAGAAGCACCAGCTCCATTAACAACTACCTTAATATCTTTTATTGATTTTCCACTTATATCTAAAGCATTAAGTAATGCCGCAGTAGTTATTATTGCTGTACCATGTTGATCATCATGAAAAACTGGAATATCTAAAATTTCTTTTAATTTTTCTTCAATAACAAAACAATCAGGAGCAGCTATATCTTCTAAATTAATTCCACCAAAGCTACATGCAAAATTTTTTATACTATTAATAATTTCATCTGCATCTTGTGAGTCAATCTCTAAGTCTATTGAATCAATATCTGCAAATCTTTTAAATAAAACCGCTTTACCTTCCATTACGGGTTTCGAAGCTAATGCGCCTAAATTACCCATACCTAAAATTGCAGAGCCATTACTTATCACGGCAACCAGATTTCCTTTAGAAGTGTAATCGTAGGAAGTTTCTGGATTTTCATAAATAGCCCTAACAGGAACAGCAACACCTGGAGAATAAGCTAGTGCCAAATCTCTTTTGGTTGTCATTGGCTTTGAAGAATTTATCTCAATTTTTCCAGGCTTATTTAGGCTATGAAATTCTAATGCTTCTTTATCTGTGTAATGTTCTATTTTAGTTTTTTTCATTTATGTTAATTAGATATACAAATGGAGCAATTTTAAGACTAATATGATTTATGAACCTTATTAAGTCAACAGGCACATTTAGTTTTTTCACTATAATTAGTAGATTACTAGGCTACGTAAGGGACATACTAATAGCAGTATTTCTTGGAGCAGGCCTTTTTGCAGATGCTTTCTTTGTAGCATTTAGAATTCCAAGCACATTTAGAAGACTATTTTCGGAAGGAACATTTAATGCAGCATTTGTACCAAGCTATTCATCGTTATTAAATAATAAAAAAGAATCCCAAAAATTTGCAAATAATATTTTCAATTTACTTATTGCAGGACTATTTTTTTTAGTTCTTATTATAGAAATTTTGATGCCGTTGTTTGTCTTTTTAATTGCACCAGGGTTTGAAGGTGATCAACAAAAGATGGAATTAGCTATAACTTTGACGAGAATTACTTTCCCTTTTTTAATGTTTATTAGTTTGGCATCGTTTTTTTCTGCTATTTTAAATTCACACAATAAATTTGCCATAGCATCAGCTGCACCCATCATTTTAAATATTCTTTTAATTGGAGTGTTGTTATTTGGAAAAATTTTAAATGATCAATTAGTAATTTATTTGTCTTATGCGGTTACTTTATCTGGAATATTACAATTTATATTTTTATATTTATTTGTAAAAAAATATTTTTCTCCTAAATTTAAATTACATATTAAAATTGACAGTAAAGTTAAAATTTTTTTTAGAAAATTACTTCCGAGTATTTTTTCTTCTGGTGTTACCCAAATAAATATTTTAGTAGGAACAATCATTGCATCTTTCCAAGCCAGTGCAGTATCTTATCTTTATTATGCGGATAGAGTTTATCAAATAAATCTTGCTATTGCAGGAATTGCAATAGGTACAGTGATACTTCCTCAACTTTCTAAGCATGTTCAAAGTAATAAAAAAGAAAAAATAAACTTAATTCAAAATAAGGCTCTAGAATTAAGTTTGTTTTTAAGTATACCAGCAGCAATAGCATTACTTATTGCATCTGAAGAAATTATATCATCTTTATTTGGATACGGTTCTTATGATGAAATAAGCGTTAAAAATTCAGCAAAAGCTTTATTCTATTTTGCAATTGGATTACCAGCATTTTCTCTCATTAAAGTTTTTTCAGCTTTTTTTTTCGCACGACATAATACAAAAATACCTTTTTATATTTCTTTAACATCAGTTTTTTTGAACATACTTATTAGTGTTGCTCTTTTTAAAGAGATAGGGTTCTTAATCATACCAATAGCAACAACAATATCATCTTGGTTTAATGCTGTTTTATTGTTTATTTTTCTAAAAACAAAAAACTTATTTAGCTTTAACTTAGTTTTCATAAATAGATTTATTAAAATTTTAGTATCTTCAATATTAATGGGGATATTTTTTAACTATATAATTCATTTTTTACATGACAAGTTCATCTATCAAGAAAACTTCAAAGGCATCTACCTAGTTGGTGTAGTTATATTGGGGTTAATGTTTTATCTTTTTATTGCAGCTTTAATCAAGGCTTTTAAAAGAAGTGATATTAATTTAAACTATTAGAATGAGTAAAAAAATTTTTTCAGGAGTTCAACCAACGGGCAATCTTCACTTGGGAAATTATCTTGGTGCAATAAAAAATTTTGTAGAGCTTCAAAACGAAAAAGAAAACCAATGTATTTTTTGTGTAGTAGATCTTCACGCAATAACCGTGAAACAAGACCCTAAAGAATTAAAAAAAAATATAAGAGAAACGGCAGCTACATTTATTGCATGTGGTATTGATCCAGCTCAAAGTATAATTTTTAATCAATCAATGGTTTCAGCTCATTCAGAGGCTGCGTGGATTTTAAGTTGTGTTTCTAGAATAGGTTGGCTCAATAGAATGACTCAATTTAAAGAAAAAGCTGGAAAAGATAAAGAGAAAGCAAGTATTGGCCTTTATTCTTACCCAGTTTTAATGGCTGCAGATATTTTACTTTATGATGCAACTCATGTTCCGGTTGGAGATGATCAAAAACAACATTTAGAACTTTGTAGAGATATTGCACAAAAATTTAATAATGATTTCAATATATCAGATTTTTTAAAAGTACCAGAGCCCTTGATACAAAAACAATTTTCTAGAATAATGAGTCTTAAAGATGGAATAAAAAAAATGAGCAAATCAGACCCATCAGATTTAAGTAGAATTAATCTTACAGATGATAAAGATGAAATACTAAATAAAATAAAAAAAGCAAAAACTGACCCATTACCATTACCTGAAGAAGCTAAAGATTTAGCTAAAAGGCCAGAGGCAGAAAACTTATTGGGGATTTATTCAAGCTTAAAAAACCAAAACCTAGAAACCTCTGTAAGTGAATTTAGAGGAAAAAATTTTTCTGAATTCAAAGAAAAATTATCAGAAGCACTAACTGAAAAAATTGAGCCAATTTCAAGGGAAATTAAAAAATTATTAAATGATGAAAAATACTTAGATACAATTTTATTAGAAGGATCTGATAAAGCTGACAAAATAGCCTCAAAAAAAATTAAAAAAATTAAAGAATTAGTGGGTTTTTAATAAAATATATTAATTAGTTTAAATTTCGACATTTGCCACTATATATAAAAATATGTTCATTCAAACTGAAGTAACACCTAATCCAAATTCACTTAAGTTTTTACCGGGAAAAAATGTGTCTAATAGTGGTTCATTTGAGGTAACGAAAAAAGAAGATACAGACAGTGAATTAGTAAGAAATCTTTTGTCCGTAAATGGAGTAACGGGAGTATTTTTGGGGGCAGATTTTATATCGATTAATAAGAACGAAGATATAAATTGGGAAGAGATTAAACATATAGTTATTTCATTAATTAATGATTTCTATTCAACAGGCAAAGAATTTGTAATTGCAGATGAATTATTTGAAGAGAAGAAGGAAGAGCATAGTGAAATTGAGAAAAAAATTATAAGTATTTTAGAAACAAAAATTAGACCTGCTGTTGCAAAAGATGGAGGTGATATAAAATTTAAAGAATTTAAAAATGGAATTGTAAAAGTAGAACTACAAGGAAGTTGCTCTGGATGTCCAAGCTCAACTATGACCCTTAAGCAGGGTGTCCAAAATCTTTTGTGTCATTATTTACCTGAAGTAAAAGAAGTGGTTGCAATATAAACATGAAAAACAAAACATTCACAATTTTAGAGATAAAAAAATATTTAAAAAAAAAAGGCCTTGTAATAAGTAGAAAAAAATTAGTTGTAAAAAAAGAAAGTAATCTAAGTTCTATATCAAGAACTTTTTTGTCTAGCTTAATAATTATATCAATTTTTTTTATTATACCATTACTTATTAATTTTACTGGTGAGCGAATGATCTATTCTAAGGATCATGAAAATAATTCAAAAAAGCAATTAAAAATCTTATTAGAAAATCAGGATCAAAATTTAGATGATATTGTAGATCAAAAATTTTTATATGAAGATATATTAGTTTTTGATGAACAGCCCACCGACACTGTAAGACTTAGTGCCGCAACAATTGAAGAGTTATTTAAATCGACAGATTATAACCTGGAAGATGTTAGAAAAAATAAATTGGTTAAGCCAATTGCACTGACCCTATTACCTAAAGAGATAAAAAAAATTGAAAATACAAAGAAAAGAAAAGACTTATTTATTAAAATTATTTTGCCATTAGTAATTAAAGAAAATAATTATATTAAATCTGATCGGAATAAACTTTTTAGTATTTTGAATAAAAGTAAAAATACAAAAATTGAAAAAAAATGGTTGGAATCAAAGTTTAAACAGTATGGTGTAGTGAATAATGATTTGTCCACACTAAAGATCAGAATGGATGAAGTTCCTATTTCTATGACTATTGCACAAGCAGCAAAAGAAACTGGCTGGGGTACATCAAGATTTGCACAAGAAGGAAATGCATTATTTGGTCAATGGACATGGTCTGGTGAAGGAATTAAACCACTAAGTGCGGGTGATGGTACTACTCATAAGGTTATGAAATTCAAAGTATTACAAGCATCTATTAAAGCATACCAAAGAAATTTAAATACTCACTCTTCCTATAAAGATTTTAGAAGTGTAAGAGCTGAATTAAGAGACAAAGGAAAAAAATTAGATAGTATAATTCTTTCTGAATATTTGATTAAATATGCGGAAACTGGAAAGAAATATGTTAAAATCTTACAACAAATAATAAGACAAAATAATTTAACAGATTTTGATGACGCTAAGTTGTTACCTTCTAGTATTGAACTGGAAAGTTTAATTTAGTTCCACAGAGAATTGAACACCAAACCATCTCCATATACCATTGTCATTAAGTGAGCAATTAATCCTTCCTCTTCTAAATTTAAATTTTTCTCTAAAATTTAAGGACAATGTTTTTTGATTAAAAAAGATATTTGATTTTTCCCATCTATCACCCTCATCAGAAAAACAATGAATTTTAGATATGTTTTTTTGTTTATCGAAAAATTCAACTAAAAATTTTGGAGGATTATTATTGATTATTAAATATTTATCGAGTGGGTATAAGTTTTTATATTGTAATGGGTAAAGATTAATTAAAAATTTAAATCTTTTTAGATCACCATATTTCTCATTAATTGGAAACCTTGGTAATTCATGACGATCTTTGTTAACATCGATTACACCTGAGTGCTGACCGAAGGAAAATTTAAAATTCTCAGAAATATATTTTTTTATAAGCAAACTATATTCTCCAAAGGGATAGGAAAAAAAAATAGGATTATACCCAAGATGTTCATTAAAAATTGTTGAGGCAGTAACAACATCACTTATAAAATCTTCATTTTTAAGATCTACTAAATAATTATGAGAATGAGAATGATTTCCTATATAAGCAAAAGATTCTCTTTCTATTTCTTTTATTTGCTCCCATGTCATATAGCCATTTTTACCTATGGCCTCAGTTGAAACAAACAAAATAAATGGAATTTTTTTTTTTTTTAAATAAGGCCAGGCCATTTTATAAAACGAAGAAAACGCATCATCTATAGTAATAAGTATTTTCTTCTCTGTCTTTATAGTGCTAAAATTTTTTTCTAAATTTTTAGGGTCATAAAATTTATATTGTAAATTTTGGATTATTTCGATTTGTTGTTTAAAAATATCCATTTGGATATTAGTTGAGGGGTATTTATTTTCATTAAACCTATGATACATCAATGAAAGGATGCCTCTATCATCAGAATAATATTTGATATTCTTTTCTTCTGCTCTAGAGTTAGAGATAAATAATAAAATTATAATGAATAATTTAATAGTAGACGCTGCTAGAGATAAAATTTTTTTAACGTTCATTGTTAGTAAAAATATTTATACTTGTAGTCACGAAAATAGTAAAATTAATTTTGAAAAATTGATGATTCTAATTAATGAATTTTTGAAAATTAATAAAAGTTCAATAGATGACATAAGTGCTATTTACGTTAATAGAGGCCCAGGCAGCTTTGCTGGTATCAGAAATTCGCTATCAACAATTAAGGCTTTATTTTTGACAAAGAAAATCGATTATTATTGCTTTAGTTTTGATGATTTTAAAGAGTCTGAGACCACAAAGTATGTAGATGTGCCGCAGTTATGTGAAAAATATAAGATTAAAAAGAATTTGATTAATCCTATTTATTTAAGTTAAAATTAACTATGTCAGAAAATATTGAACAAAAATGTTTAGCCAAAGGGGTCAAGCTTACAGACCAAAGAAAAATTATTGCTAAAATTATGTCAGAGTCAAATGATCACCCTGATGTAGACGAACTTTACAATAGGGTTTCAAAAATTGACTCAAAAATTAGTATTGCAACAGTCTACAGAACAGTAAAACTATTTGAGGAATCTGGAATTTTAGCAAAGCATGAATTTAAAGGGGGCAAAGCAAGATACGAAGAATTAAATGAAGGTCATCATGATCATTTAATAGATGTTAAATCGGGAGAGATCATAGAGTTTGTTGATGAAGAAATTGAAAAATTACAAGAAAAAATTGCAGACAAATACGGCTACCGATTAGTGGATCATAAATTAGAATTATATGGGGTTAAAAAAAAAACCTAACTTAATGTTAAAAAAAATATTTATTAAAACTTTTGGCTGTCAAATGAATGAATACGATTCAAATCGCATATTTGATACAGTAAAAAAAATAGGCTTTGAAAAAACAGATAGATATGAGGATGCAAATTGCTACCTCTTAAACACCTGCCATATAAGAGACAAAGCAAAAGAAAAAGTTTATCATGAAATTGGAAGGTTAAAAAAAATTTTTAAATTCAAAAAGAAACCAATCGTAATTGTAGCTGGATGTGTTGCTCAAGCAGAAAATCAGGAAATGCTAAAAAGAGAACCTTACATTGATATTGTAATTGGCCCACAGTCATATCATAAGATTAATGATGCTATATTAAATCACACTAAAAATAGAAAAAAAAAAGAAGAAACTGATTTTGATACAATTACGAAATTTAATTACTTAAGTAAAATTAAAAATAAAGACAGTAAGGTTTCCTCTTTTTTAACAATCCAAGAAGGATGCGATAAGTTTTGTCATTTTTGTGTTGTTCCCTATACACGTGGTCCTGAGTATTCTCGACCATTTGATCAAATCATAAATGAAGCAAATGAATTAATTCAAAGTGGTGCTAAAGAAATTATTCTTTTGGGGCAGAATGTTAACGCATATAGCTATAAAGATGAAAATAAGGAATTTAGATTATCTGATTTATTGCTAGAGTTAGAGAGTTTTGATGAATTAGAGAGAGTTAGATACACAACATCTCACCCTAAAGATATGACTGATGATTTAATAGATATTTATAAGAAATCCACTAAATTAATGCCCTTAGTACACTTACCAGTGCAGAGTGGATCAAACAAAATTTTAAAACTAATGAATAGAAAACATACTGTTGAAGAGTATTTAATAATTTATGAAAAGTTAAAAGAAATCAATCCCAATATAGAGTTTTCAAGTGATTTTATTATTGGATATCCAGAAGAAAATGATAGTGATTTTAAAGATACAATAGAATTAATAGAAAAAATAAAGTTTACTAATTCATATTCTTTTATTTTTAGTCCAAGACCAGGTACTGCAGCTGCAGATCTTGATTTAGTTGATAAAAATAAATCCAAGGAAAGACTGGAGATAATCCAAAAAAAATTATTTAATCATCAAGTAGAAAAAAATAAATCTTTAGAATCCACCATAGTTAATGTTTTGGTTGAAAATAGGATGAAAGATGGAATTAAATTATTTGGTAGAACGGAATATATGACATCAGTAATTTTTGAAGGCGAACTAGAAAATATTGGAAAAATTGTACAAGTTGAAATAACCAGCAGCAATCAAAACAGTTTATTTGGAAAATTAAAAGAAAATTATAAACAAAAAGTAGCTTAAAAATTGAATAAGACGATTTTAAAAAAAATTAACTCTACACTTAAGTTTGTATATTCTGATAATAATTCTTTAAGTGTTATATTTCAAGATAATGATTTGTTAATAGGCGTTGTTGGTGAGTTTAATAAAAATTTACAAGAATTAGAAAAAATTACCAATACAAGCTTATATTCAAGAGGTAATTCTATTTTGATAAAATCAACTCCAGAAAAAAATGAAATCACTAAAAATGCTATTCAATTCTTAGCTAATCAATTTATAAACAATGGGAGTATAGAGAAAAAGGATATAATCTCTTCAGTAGATAAATTTATGATCGAAGAAAAAGTAAAAAACAAAAATGTTTCAGATATAATCAAAACACCTAAAAAATCAGTTATACCAAGATCAGAAAAACAAAAAGAATATGTAAGGGCTCTAAGACAAAGTGATATTGTTATATCTGCAGGTCCTGCAGGTACAGGTAAAACCTTTTTGGCAGTTGCAGTTGGCCTGACCTTGTTACTTGATAAGAAGATCGAAAGAATTATTTTATCAAGACCAGCAGTAGAGGCAGGTGAAAGATTAGGTTTTTTACCGGGGGATATGAAGGAAAAAGTAGATCCTTATCTAAGGCCTTTATATGATTCTCTTTATGATCTTTTTGACTTTGAAAAAATTCAAAGAATGATTGAGGTTGGTGATATTGAAATAGCACCCTTGGCATTTATGAGGGGAAGAACTTTAAAAAATTCTTTCGCAATTTTAGATGAGGCACAAAATGCAACAGAAACACAAATAAAAATGTTTTTAACACGTATCGGAGAAAACTCAAAAATTGTTATAAATGGAGATCCGTCACAAATCGACTTACCCCACAAGAGTATGTCTGGATTAAGTAGTTCTAAAAAATTGCTAGGTCACTTAGATGAAATATCTGTAGTAGACTTTGATCATTCTGATGTAGTTAGGCATCCATTAGTTTCTAAGATTGTAAAAGCGTATTCAGACAAAGAAAATGATTAACATTGATGTAGTTTCCGAAAGCAATCTTTGGAATATAAAAATTAAAAAAAAAAATAATTTTTTTAAATCTTTAGTTAGCTTTTTCCCAAAAAAATATAAATTTGTTGGGAAAAAAATTGATTTAACAATTTTACTTTCGAATAATAAAAAAATTAAAAGATTAAATAAAGATTTTAGAAATAAGAATAAGCCCACAGATATCTTGTCTTTCCCCTTTGAAAAAAAACTCAATTTAAAAAAATCCAATTATCTTGGGGATATAGTTATTAGTTATGAGTTTATGAATAAGCCGAAAACTTTAAGTAATTCAATGTTTAAAGATAGGGTTATAAAAATTTTTATTCATGGCTTTCTTCATTTACTAGGTCATGATCATATTAAATTGAAAGATTTTAAGAAGATGATTAAAGAAGAGGAAAAAATTTATAAATTTATTAAAACAAAGATTGCTAAAATTGTTTAAAAGAGATTTTCTAAACTTAATTTATGTTTTTTTCTTGGGTGCTATAAGCTCCTATAGTTTGCCACCATATAACTATTTTTTAATTAATTTTATTACTTTTTCTTTATTTTTTATTTTTCTTTTTACTAAGAGGAAAAATTTTTCTATCAATAAACCTTTTTTTAAATATGGGTGGTTCTTTGGATTTGGATATTTTTTATTTAGTTTATATTGGATATCAATTTCATTAACATTTGACCAAAGTTTTAAATTTTTAATTCCAGTAGCTTTAATTTTATTGCCAGCTTTTTTAGCCGCATTTTATGGCTTAATAACAGTTCTATTTGCAAAATTTTATTCGAAGAATGTAGTTAGTTCATTTTTTATTTTTTCAATTTTATTTGGTATAATTGAATTTATCCGAGGCACTATACTCTCAGGCTTTCCGTGGAACTTAATTGCATTTAGTTTTTCAGAAACTATTTACTTTATTCAAATTCTTTCACTTATTGGTACCTATTCTTTTAATTTAATTTGTGTTTCTTTATTTTCTATACCTGCTCTATTCATTTTAAGAAAAACAAAAAAAGAAATTATTGTTTGCCTTTTCTTCATCATACTTTCGGTTAGTTTTTTAATTTTTGGTAATTTAAAAAATAATGAATTTAATTCTTTAGAAGATATTAAAAACCCTTATACAATCAGGGCCATATCTTCAAATATTACTTTAGATAGATTTTATTCGAAACAAGATGAATTAAAAATAATTAATGAATTAATATCTTTAAGTAATTCAAAAAAAAAAAAACCTACAATTTTTTTATGGCCTGAAGGAATAATTCCAGACAGTCATTTAGAAGATATGAAATTTTATAAAAATTTATTCTCAAATAATTTCGGTAATGATGATTTAATCATAATGGGCCTTAATAGTGTTGAGAATAAAAATAACAAAAACTTTCTTTTTAACTCAATGGCTGTATTTAATAATAAGCTAGATATCATTCAAAATTATAATAAGGTAAATTTAGTACCATTCGGTGAATTTACCCCATTTGAGAATATCCTGGGTTTATTGGGTTTTAAAACAATCACTAACGAATACCAATCTTTCTCTAGTGGAAATAGTCGTATGCCACTCCACATAAAAAATAATAAATTCGAATTAAGCTTACTCCCCTTGATTTGCTATGAAATAATTTATTCAGGAAAACTATCTAAAGATAAGAGTTATGATTATATAATCAATATTTCAGAAGATGGTTGGTTTGGTAGCTCTATAGGTCCTAAGCAACATTTTTCACACAGTATATTTAGATCTATTGAAAGTGGAAAGTATATAATTAGATCTGCCAATAATGGTATTTCTGCAGTTATTAATCCTATGGGCATTATAGAAAAAAAAATAGAATTTGGGTCTATAGGATATATTGATTTATCTGAAAGCAAGTTAACTAAACCAACATTGTTTATGTTATATGGGAATAAAATCTTTTTAATACTAATTTTAATATATATTTTTTTAATTTTTTCATTTAATAAGCTTACAGATGAGTAACTTAAAAAATTTTTTATTTACCAGCGAGTCAGTGTCTGAAGGGCACCCTGATAAAGTATCAGACCGAATATCAGACATGGTGGTAGATAGCTATCTTTCAAGGGACCCCTTTTCTAGGGTAGCTTGTGAAACGTTAACTACTACAAACAAAGTTGTTCTTGCTGGAGAAGTAAGAGGTCCAGAGATCAAAAAAGAAGATCTTATTCAAAAAGTTAGAGAATGCATTAAAGATATTGGTTATGATCAAGATGGTTTTACATGGAGAGAAGCAACAAAGATAGAAAGCCACCTTCATTCACAATCTGCAGATATAGCTATGGGTGTAGATTCCACAGGTAACAAAGATGAGGGAGCTGGTGATCAAGGAATAATGTTTGGGTATGCATGCAACGAAACTGAAGAGTTGATGCCAGCACCTATCCATTATTCACATAAAATTTTAAGACTTATGGCAGAAGATAGAAAGTCTGGAATATTAAAAAATATAGAACCAGATTCAAAAAGCCAAGTTACATTTGAATATATTGATGGAAAACCAACCAAAGTAAAATCAGTTGTTATATCTTCTCAACATTCAGCGGACATAGATCAAGCAAAAGTAAGAGAATTATTAACACCCTATATGTTAAAATCCATTCCAGAAAAATTTTTAAAAGATTTTAATGAGGATGAGTTTTATGTAAACCCGACTGGAAACTTTGTAATAGGTGGGCCAGATGGAGATTGTGGTTTAACGGGTAGAAAAATTATTGTTGATACCTATGGTGGAGCAGCACCACATGGTGGTGGAGCTTTTTCTGGTAAGGATCCAACTAAAGTTGATAGATCTGCGGCTTATGCTGCAAGATATATTGCAAAAAATATTGTTGCTTCTAATATTTCTGAAAAATGTTTAATTCAATTAGCTTATGCAATTGGAGTTTCTAAACCTTTATCAATTTATGTAGATTTATTTGATAATGATCTGGAAAAAAATAAATTTGTTTCAGAAGAAATTTTAAAAAATTTTGATTTAAGTCCAAGAGGAATAAGAGAAATGCTGGGCTTAAATAAAGCAATTTATGAAAAAACCTCAGCTTATGGTCACTTTGGTAGAATGCCAGAAGCTGATGGCTCATTTTCTTGGGAAAACACTGATAAAACGGGTGTTTTTTCTAAATAGTTCCTATTGAATTAAAAAAAATTCTTTATATATTGCCCTTACATTATTGAAATTAGAGAATGGGCTTCAGCCCATTTTTTTTTGGAGTTAATAAAAAATATGCTAAACAGAAGATCTGACAAACTAGAATTATTAAGAATAGCTGAAGCAGTAGCTTTAGAAAAATCTATTGATAAAGAATTAATTATTGATTCCATGGAAACTGGAATTGCAAAAGCTGCAAAATCTAAGTTTGGACAAGACAATGAAATTAAAGTTTTAATAAATAGAGAAAATGGTGATATTGGAATTTTTAGAAAATTGATTGTTGTTGAAAAACCAGAAAACATAAACACTGAAATTAATATCCAAGACGCAATTATCTTAAATGAAGAAAACAAAGATAAGAAAATTGGTGATGAAATTTTACAACCATTACCATCTTTTGATTTTGGCAGAATAGCAGCACAGACTGCAAAACAGGTTATTAGTTTTAATGTAAGAGAAGCAGAAAGAGAAAGACAGTATAACGATTTTATAGATAAAAAAGATTCAATTCTAAGTGGTATTGTTAAACGTCTAGAATTTGGAAATGTAATAATTGATTTAGGTAGAGCAGAAGCAATTATTCAAAAAAATGAAATGATCCCTAGAGAAAATATTAAAGCAGGCGATAGAATTAAAGCTTACTGTTATGATGTAAAGAGAGAGCCAAGAGGACAGCAGATATTTTTATCAAGAGCGCACCCAAAGTTTATGGAAAAACTATTTGTTCAAGAAGTTCCAGAAATTTACGACGGTTTAATTGAAATTAAATCATCAGCAAGAGATCCTGGAAGTAGAGCAAAAATTTGTGTTAAAGCGGTTGATACCTCTTTAGATCCAGTTGGAGCTTGTGTAGGTATGAGAGGATCAAGAGTTCAAGCAGTAGTTAATGAGTTACAAGGAGAAAAAATTGATATTGTTAATTGGTCTGAAGATCCAGCAATAGTAGTTTCAAATGCATTGTCACCAGCTGAGGTTCAAAGAGTGAATGTTGATAGTGTTGCAAAAAAATTAGATGTAATTTTAACTGAAGAAAATTTAAGTAAAGCAATCGGTCGTAGAGGCCAAAATGTTAGGCTAGCTACGAAGTTATTAAATTATGAAATCAACATAATGACTGATGCAGAAGATTCAGAAAGAAGACAATCAGAATTTAAAGAAAAAACAGAAAACTTTGTAAAAAATTTAGAATTAGATGAAACGTTAGGGCAATTACTTGTGGCAGAAGGTTTTTCTTCAATTTCAGATATTAAAGATAGCACGCCAGAAAGTTTAATGAAAATTGAAGGCATAGAAGAAGATACTGCAAAAGCTTTAATAGAAAGAGCAAAAGAGTTTTACCAAAAAGATCAAGAAGACATCACAAAAAGGATTAAAGATTTGGGATTACAAGATGACCTTATTAATCACAAAGGATTAACACCGGGTATGCTAGTTACCCTAGGAGAACAAAAGATTTTAAATTTAGAAGATTTTGCAGATCTTGCGTCAGATGAGCTAACAGGTGGCTATGACGTTGTGAAAGGCGAAAGAATTAAAATTCAAGGGTACCTTGAAGATTTTGCTTTATCAAAAACTGAAGCAGATGAATTAATTATGTCTGCGAGAAATATAATTTATAAAGATTGAGTAATGAAATATGGACAACAAAAAAATAAAATTAACACTTTCTGGCATAGCCAAAAAATCGATAGATAATATAGAACTAGCAAAAACTCAAAGTAAAAACTCAGTTGTAATTGAAAAAAAAACAAGCAAATTTGCACCTCGAGGTAATTTTAGTAGGCCTGCTAGTGTGAGATCAAAACCAGCAATAAGCTCTGATGGTAATATTTCTCAAAGATCTACTTCAGTATCTAAACCATCTTCACCAATTACGAATGACTATGAAAAACGTAAATTAGCCGAACAAAGAGCAACTAGAAGACTTAAAGGTGAATCAGGAAAACCTGATACAAAAAAAAGAGAATTAAAACTAACAGTTTCAAGAGCTTTAAGTGATGAGATTGAAGCAAGATCAAGAAGTATGGCTTCGCTTAAAAGAGCTAAGTTAAAAGAAAATAGAGAGCTTACTAAAGAGGAGATTCAAGAAAGTTTAAAACCAATAAAGAGAGACGTTAACATTCCTGAGGCAATTACAGTTAGAGAGTTGTCCAACAGAATGGCTGAGCAATCTAATAATGTTATAAAACATTTATTTGGCATGGGGGTAACGGTTACTATCAACCAAACACTTGCAGCAGATACAGCTGAGTATTTAGTAAAAGAATTTGGGCACAATCCTATAAGGGAAACAAAAGCTGAAGAGATTATTCAAAAGATTAAAGAGTCAAGATCTGAAAACTTAAAAAATAGACCTCCTATAGTTACTGTAATGGGACATGTTGATCATGGTAAAACTTCAGTACTTGATGTTTTGAGAAGTGCAAATGTTGTGCTGGGAGAATTTGGTGGAATTACACAACACATAGGTGCTTATCAAATTGAACATGAATCAAAAAAAATAACCTTTATAGATACGCCAGGCCATGCAGCATTTACTGAGATGAGAGCTAGAGGTTCAAAATTAACTGACGTTGTAGTATTAGTTGTTGCAGCAGATGATGGTGTTAAGCCTCAAACAATCGAATCTATAAAACATGCAAAAGCTGCAAGTGTTCCAATAGTTGTTGCGATAAATAAATGTGATTTACCAGAAGCAGATCCACAAAAGATTAAGAATCAACTTTTAGAGTATGAACTTATTGCAGAAGATTTATCAGGAGATACTTTGATGGTCGAAATCTCTGCGAAAACAAAAAAAAATTTAGTTAAATTAGTAGAAGCAGTTGTATTACAGGCTGAAATTTTAGACCTAAAAACTGATTTTGAATCTAAAGCAACAGGAATTGTTTTAGAATCAAAAATTGATGTGGGTAGAGGGGCTGTAGCAACTGTTGTAGTAACTTCAGGAACAATTAAAAGAGGTGATTTTTTTGTTAGTGGATTAAAATGGGGAAAAGTAAGAGCTTTAATTAATGATAAAGGAAAAACTATTGACGAAGCACCCCCATCAACACCTGTTGAAATTTTAGGAATTAATGGAGCTGCTAAATCAGGGGATGATTTTATTGTAGTAGATTCTGAAAAAGAAGCCAAAACATTAAGTGAGAACAGAGCTGATGAAACTAAAACGGGAGGAAGTCCCTTAACTCTTGCAACACAAGATTCTGCTTTTGCAGATAAATCTGCTGCAGAATTAAATATTATTATAAAATCAGATGTACATGGATCTGCTGAGGCAATTAAAAGTGCTATCAATCAAATTACACATGATGAAGTTAAACCTAAAATTATTCTTTCAGACATTGGAATGGTAACAGAAACTGATGTGACTTTAGCAAAAGCGTCTAATGCTACTCTAATTGCATTTAATGTTAAACCTAGTAAGGAAGCAAAAAAATTAGCAGAGAATGAAAAAATTAAAATTTCTTCATACAATATCATTTATGAAGTTTTAGATTATATTAAATTGAGAATGTCGGGACTTCTTGCTCCAGATGTTCAGGAGAAAATTAATGGTACAGCTCAAATTTTAGAAATATTTAAAGTTTCAGGAACAGGAAAGGTTGCAGGCTCCAAAGTAACTGATGGAGAAATATCTAGCGGTGCTAATGCTAGATTAATTAGAGATGGAGCAATCATTTATACTGGTAAGATTAGTACAATTTTCCGAGAAAAAGATCAGGCTAAACAGGTTAGCAATGGCCAAGAATGTGGAATAACACTTAAAGACTTTGTTGATTTTCAAAAAAACGATACAATAGAGGCTTATAGTACAACTTCTACTGAGAGAACGGTATAATGGTTGATAAAACAGGAAAACCAGTATCACAAAGACAATTACGTGTGGGAGAGATGATTAAGCAATCTTTAGGTATGATTTTTGCTAGAAATGAAGCTAAGGTGCCGAATTTAGAAACTAACACTGTAACGGTTACAGAAGTAAAAATGAGTCAAGACCTTAAAATTGCAAAAGCATATGTATTACCTCTAGGAGGGAAAGATACAGAAAAAGTTATTAAAAAACTAAGAGAATACTCTTTTTTAATTAGAAAAGTTTTATCTAAAAAAGTATTTATGAAATACATACCAAAGATACTTTTTGCTAAAGATGACTCCTTTGAATACGCAGAAAAAATAGAAAACTTAATAAAACAAACAAACAAATAGGAAAATAAATAGTATGACGAAAAAAGTAGAAGAATTAAAAATGCATGAGAAGGACACTGGTTCTTCAGAGGTACAAATTGCATTATTAACAGGAAAAATTGAAACTCTTTCAGCACATATTAAGCAATTCAAAAAAGATAAACACTCTTCGGTTGGATTGTTAAGAGCAGTAAATAGAAGAAAAAAATTGTTAGAATATTTAAAGAAAAATAAATTCGATTCTT
>Ga0209709_10001307_pt1 | contig 23138 bp, 15 predicted proteins | sample ArcticOcean_MG_C_2_FD_187435 | JGI IMG/M metagenome (GOLD analysis project Ga0209709, IMG submission 187435) | Marine microbial communities from western Arctic Ocean - ArcticOcean_MG_CB4_136 (SPAdes) (version 2) | ecosystem: Environmental > Aquatic > Marine > Oceanic | place: Arctic Ocean...
GAATAATGATATCCTCCCCGCTACATTTTGGACATTTACCACTCTTCATCGGAAAGTCGGTATAGTCACACATTATTCAATGCACCTACAAAGAATACCTTCTGTCTTTTGTTAATCGATACAATGGGGATTCAGTGGGTCGATACAGACGCTACCCATGCGACAGTCATCTAAAGCGTGGTTATCGCGAGGTAATCCTTGTGAATACAGTTCAACTTAGGTCAAGCCGTGCAAGCAATTCGTCGATACCATCGATTTTTGCCTTCATCTCTACGATTCGATCATTAGCATCGGCAACAGCTTCACCAACTTCACTTTCTGGTGTGACAATCGTCTCAGCCTGCGGTCCGCGGAATTGATTTGCTAGTCTTTTTAGATCGGTGATAATCGAGTCCATTTGTGTGTCGTCGACTAGAACACCTGGTGCTAATCGGGGAATATCGGCTGGTGAAATGTGTCCTAATTCAGCACCTATTACACCTGCAGCGGCTAAGACCCGTGGTCGTAATTCAGCATCGTTGACCTCATAGCCCTTATTTTCTAAGAAACGAATCACCAGTGCTTGTTCGGTTTCACCATAAACCCCTTCAGCTCTATCGAGGATTGTTTCCACCAATTGTTCAAGACCAGCGATATTCTTTTCCAAGCGGTCGAGAGTGCGTCTTTGACGATGATCGAGATGAACAGCACCGTGCTGCAGTAGCCTTGCCACTCTTGTTCTGCGTGCGGTGCGAGGGTCTGAAGCGGCATGTGCTTCGTCTATACTGATGTGTAAATCGAATAATGCATGAACTCTCCCTGAAATCGAAGGCATTCTAAGGTCGAGGCTTTGCTCTCTTGCTAATGCTTCAAAGTTCATACGCGCTTTGATAATATCTCCTTCAGCTTCTTCAAGAATTCCTGCAAGAGCTTCTCTAAGGATTTGTCTTGAATCCTCAAAGCGCCTAAGTTCTTCTCTTTCGCGCCATGAATTAGGGCCACTGTGCATTGCGAGATCTTCTTCATGTGCTCGTGATGACAATACTTGGAGAACCTGTGTGACACCATCTCTCAGATTATCATCTTCGACATTGAACCCTTGTGAGGCTAAGCTATCGATAAAAGATTTCACATCTGCAGAATCCTCAAGATCTCCAAGAGCCAAGAAATCACGGCATGCAGCTTCAATCTCAGGCATTCTACTTTCTAATGCAACCAATGATACCGGGTCGATTTGTTTGGGGGTTGGTATTGCTTCAACAATTGCTGGAGCAACCTCTTCAAATTCGATTTCAATAAATTGCTCTTCCTCATTTGTTGTTGGTTCTGAGGGGATGATCTCAACTCTAGGGGCCGGCTCAACTTCATCATCATCTTCAGAAGGAGATGGGATGCTAGGGGCTTTAGCCTTACCACGAGGGCGTCGTAAACTCTTCTTTATCGAACCCCATGCTCCTGATTGAGAGGTTAGTACTCCTGCCACTCTCATCAACAAGGCTTGTTTGTTGCCCGAGCGAGGTAGGTCTAGAGAGATGCACAGTTCATGTAGTTCCTCTCGCGAAAGAATATCCAGTTTTTCAGGTATGAGTTGTTTGCTATCGTGATTTAGATGCAGCCATAGGCGTTGCTTCCTTTCGCGAATCGAACCAGACTTCTTGATGCCAAAGACCGCAAGTATGCCTCCTATCTCTTCATTTCTCAATGCTTTGATGCCACTATCATCCAAAACCCACTCCTCAAGTATCAAGTCCTTAATCAGTCTTGAGCGTACGGTTTCTACCGATCCAGTACGCACTATGGAATGTTCTGCACTTATCTCTTTCAGACGATCTAGTCGAGCCTGATATAGTTGCAAAAGTAGTTCACTCTTGGCATCCATACCCAGTCACCGCTTCGTGTTGCGACAAATGGAGTATTTGTTCATTTGCTATACTCAATGACTGAGATGGGCATTCTGGGAGGCTAATCCAACTTACCAGAGACAAAGGTTGACCCCCGACATATCTAAGCACTGTGGCCGAGAGGGAATGAGAGGATTGGTATGGGTCGATACGGTAAATCAGCGAGGTCACGGACAAAAAAGTCCAATGAATTAATCGCAGAATTGATGGTTGCGATTCGTGATGATATGCGAAAAATCGAGCAGGGAATAGAAAGCCGCATCAGAGATAGATTATCGATAATAGATCCGGCAATCGGCGAAGCTGCCACCATTCAAGATGCGATTATTGCGGGGTCAATTGAAGCACGTAAACAATTAGAAAAAGCCAATAAACGCTATGCTAAGAATGGTGATGGTGATCAATTGAGTGCTGAAATCATCTCTTCAGCCGAACAATTAGGTGGAATCAGAAAATTGCTTAATCAATCGGTAGGAGACCTCCAGGAGGCAATTAACGCACAGTCATCAGCGGTTGATGTAATCGAAGAAACAGCACAAGAATTGCAACGCATGACTGGTTCATGGGAGGCAAGTGCAAGAGATGTGGATGGTTCGGTTGGGCAAATTATCGATGTCAACCCTCCTGTAGAGATGATTGAGTTTCAGAGAGAATTACTAGACAATGGTTACGATGTACTACTTTCTGGTGAAAATCGCGATGAGCATACAATCGCTGAAAACCGTGAACGTTTGCAAAGATTAATCGATGGCGATTAATCTATCTTCATCATTGCACCACTGGCACTCAATCCGTGTCGAGTATCAGTTTCGTGCTCCATGGTCATTATTTCGAGTAGTGTTTTCCACTCTTCGATTACTCTAGCCATCGAAGTATATGCTTTTTTAGAGTCGAATAAGCGTTCTGCCCGTGCAGTCACCTTGCCATCTGGATTCAACAATTCGATAATCATCTCAATTCGATTGCCACTCTTTTTCAATTTTCCTTCCGCATTCTTTAGACTCTCTAGAACCGTAGCATCATCATTCTTTTCAGCTTCTTTGAGAAAAGTGCTTACTTTCTTCTGCTCGATAACCATGCCAATCATGGGGTGTAAACTCTTTTCGATAGCATCAAGGGCAGCCATCTCCAATCGGAGGGCAACAGCAGTTCCACCATCATTTAATTCATCGAATGTTGTTTCAGGGAATCCTTTACGAGCTAAGAAAATGGTAATCCCTTCAAGAGGAGGAGGGATGAAATGAGCACGCTCGGGTTTTCCTCTTTGGATTCCAAGGGTGTGGCGTCTCGATCTAAAAGGTAAGACCTCGTGTAATGAGCGGCCGATGATATAGCCATTGATAATGCCATTAATTCTCATATCTTCTAAGATACAGGTCCTTTCGATATCTTCTTCAGCCTCTATTTCGAAATCCTTTGTTGTTTTTATCACCAGGTCAGGCCTTGCACGTAGCATCTGCCGACGAAGTAATTCTGAATCGGTGACGATGATCGCTTTGCGTGGTAAATAATCAGGCTTATCTTCACTAATCAAAACTTGAGTTGGCTCTTTTCTCGGCAAGAGTAATGCCGGAAATAAACCATTGTCCCTATTTTGATACCACCATGATGCTGAAACCGCTGCGAGGTCTGCATGGCCAGATCTAAGCAATGATGCCAAAGTCGAATAATCAAGAGATTCTTTGGGGACGAATTCAAAACCGGCGTAGTCTTTTTGCAAAAAGCGAAGTGCTGCGGCTCTGACGCCATCGCCTTCTTGGGCTGGGATTAGTAACTCTATCCTCTCTTCTTCGCTCACGCGAACACCTCGGCGGGACCAGCCCGCAGAGCATCCTGATGACTACTCGTTAAGAAGGGCACCCCTGTGGCCAAGCAATGGATGAGTTGGCGCTGCAGGAGTGTTTGAGCGACCTGAAAGACTTGGTAGATTCAAGGCTGAAGTTTTACATTGAGCAGTCTGTTCCAAAGCATGGCCAAGTTGCTGAATTAGCAGGTGACGTTCTCCTAGCAGGAGGTAAACGTTTACGCCCTTTATTGGTGGTTCTTGCCTATGAATTGGTAGGAGGACGTGACTTAGAGGAAATATTGCCACTAGCTCTAGCCTTTGAGATGATTCACACTGCGACTCTAGTTCATGATGACATTAATGACAATGCCAAAACACGCCGTGGATTGCCAACTTTGCATGAGCGTTTCAGTCAAGAAAAAGCCTTGATTGCAGGGGATTGGCTATTTGTTCAAGGATTCTCCTTAGGCGGGAGACTGGAAGGAGAAGTAGTGACCATCATTGCTGATTGTTGTGGTTTAATCGCTAGTGCGGAATTTAAACAAATTAATCACGTGATGGACTTAACGACTTCTCCCGATGATTATCTAACGATAGTCAAAGGCAAAACCGCAGGTCCCTTTTCGGGAGGATGCGAGGGGGCTGCTGTTATCGCAGGAGCATCAGCAGAACAAAGAGAAGCACTGCTTCGTTTTGGGACGGAAATGGGTATTTCCTTCCAGTTAGTCGATGATCTACTAGATATCCGAGGTGATGAAAGGATGGGTAAACCACGTGGTTCCGATGTCTATGAAGGTAAGATGACTCTACCTCTGATTCATGCATTGACGATTTTACACGGGCCAAAACGACAAAGATTAGTTGAGATAATACTTGGATTCAGCGATTCAATGTTCGATGAGTTGATCGAATTATTGACCTGGGCAGACAGCATATCCTACACTGAGATTCTGATAAAGACCCATATCGAAAGAGCTAGGTCTGCCCTTGACCTCTTTGAAGAGAGTCAGGCCAAGCATGCTCTTCAAGCGATTACTGACCTTGTAATAGACCGCTTTGAATGACTAAAATATCAGTAACATCCGCTTGCAAGTAATCGCTCGCCAAACGAAAAAGCGAGTAAATCTGTTGAATCCAAGATTGACGACCCAATCCGGACATCGGAGCATAAGACCTCCTAACTTGAATGAACGCTGTGAGTTTCTCATCACCCTTCCCATCTGTTTGCGCCAGCGCTTTTCATATTCATGCAACGAGAGACCTGTCTCTAGGTGTTCGACAATGACCTCTCCCGCGATTCTACCGCCAATCATCGCGATAGTGATACCGGCCCCGTTTGAAGGCAGAACCATTCCTGCTGAATCGCCGACCAAGAGATGATTGCCTTTGACAAAACTACGAATCGTACCAGACATCGGTAAAGATCCAGCTCCTCTGAAAGTAATATCTCCTTGATATTGAGCGATGAATTCATCGGTGAAATGATTCAGTGAGCGGCCTTTAGCGAATTTTCTCTGGATTCCAACTCCTATATTCGCCCCTTCTTTCTTTGGAATCACCCATGCGTATCCTCCTGGTGCGCACGAACCGAAGTGTAATTCTACAGCATCGGGGAAATCCCCGTCCATCAAACAGAATTTGACTGGTATGTTTAGAGATTCTTCTTGCCAATAAGTGGTGCGCAGGACGTCGTTATGGCCGCCGGCGCCAACGATTATTTTTGCTGATAGTTCGCGACCATCTTTGAGGGTAACTTTAGTTCCTGTTACTGCTACTACCCTTGTTCCAACAAGGTATTTAGCACCTCTTTCTTGAGCCAATTCTACCAGTGCTTCATCATGTCTAACCCTGTCGAGGATAATACCTTCAAATCGAAATTTCAAAGGTTTCTTTGACGGTGGAACCAATTGCATTTCATCGATGGTACGTGATATAGCATCAGCAGGTGTCTGAAAGAGATCATCGACATCTGGAACATCGGGGCAGAGGCGTTTCATCTCGTCATTGCTTGGCACCAATTCTCCACACTGAAGAGGAGATCCAATCGGGTCCCGCCCATCGATTACCAGCACATCAACTCCACCTTGAGCTAGATAACGAGCGGTGGTGCTTCCTGCTGGTCCGCCACCGATAATGATGACATCCCAACTAGATGGGAACTCACCTATGGCATCAGGCATGGAGGGTGGTATCGGCTTCTGTTCTTGACGCTGACCGTCGAGTGCTGATTTAGGGATGTTCGCAGATAGCAAAGGGGTTGATTGAAGGCATGTCACTATCCAGAGGGTTTCATGCAAGACGATGAAGAGGCTGTCAGCCCGGTCATCGCAACGGTTCTTCTTCTTGCTATTACGGTGATGCTTAGCAGTATGGTATTCGTTTTGATGACCTCTTCGCTTTCCTCTGTTGAAAAACAACCACCGGTTGCCAAGGTCTCTGTTAGATCGCTTTCCAATGGCTATGATGTGGTCAAGATTACGTATCTCAATCAACAATTGGATCCGGCTAAGGTCGAATGGAGCCTGACTTCAACGAATGCTTCGATCAGTATGAGTGGATGGACCAATGATGCCGATGTCTATGGTGCGATTGGAACCGAGATCTCATTCCATGACCGTGATGCTGGATGGTCGGTTTCGAGCGGTGATTATTTTGTCATAGACTGTGATAAAATAGGTTGTTCAGACGGCACTTGGCGTTTTAGATTGATTGAAAAATCATCCAGTGGCTCAGGTAATGTGATGGTAGATTTCATATTACCAGCGATTTAAACTCAGCCACCGATAAAAGACATCTCAACACGTGGCTTTTCAGTTTGACCACGCAGTTCTGAATAGGCGTCATCACGACCTTCCCAGATACTCTTCACAGCTTCAGCAATTTGCTCATCACTCGCTCCAAGGCGGATAAGACCTCGTAAATCATGACCTTTACTAGCGAATAAGCAAGTGTATAGGCTACCATCTGCTGAAATACGTGCTCTGTTACAATTTCCACAAAAAGGACGAGAAACAGATTCGATAAAGCCTACTTCCTGTCCTGCAATGTGGAAGCGTCGCGCTACTTCACCGACATACTGCGGTGGCATCTCTTCTAATTCACCAAGCATTTCACGCATCTGATCGCCAGTGACAACATCATCGAGACGCCAGTGATTAGTTTCACCTACATCCATGAATTCGATGAATCGGACGATTACTCCGGTATTTGCAAAGTAATCGACCATCTCTTCGACCGAGTGTTCGTTTACACCGCGCTTGACAACGACATTCACTTTTACTTTCATCCCAACCTCTAGTGCAGCATCGATACCAGCTAGCACCTGTGCAGGCGAAACATCACTATCAGCCATCTTACGAAAGGTATCTTCGTCTATTGCATCCAGAGATACCGTCACTCTCTTTAGCCCGGCATCCCATAACTTCTGTGCCATATTCTCGAGTAGAATACCATTGGTAGTCATAGCCAAGTCAACGCCCTTGGGCATCATCTCAATCAATCGTTCTATATTTCTACGCAATAGTGGTTCACCACCAGTTAACCTGACCTTTTCAAGTCCAAGGGGAATCATAGATGCAGTTAATTGAGCAATTTCCTCATAACTTAGAATTTCTGATTTTGGCAAGAATACGTGATTGGAAGCAAAGTGTTCCCTAGGCATACAGTAGGTGCAACGAAGGTTGCAACGGTCGGTTAGCGAGATACGTAAATATTGCAGCGGGCGTTCTCGCCTATCCCGAAGCATGATTGGCCATTGGCGGGGATGTAATGAATCATCTGGATGGGTTCATGTGCTCTTTCTTCGAGGCGGGACTAGGTCCTAAGACATGAGTCGTGATATCATCACCGTCTTTGCTTCCGAATTAAGTGGAGTTTTGGAATTACCTTGCTCAAAAAGTCACGCACTACGTTGGTTGATTTTAGCAGCAAATGACCCATCCCCAACGCGAATAATAATGTCTGAACTCGGCGAGGATGTCGAATCCATGATCGGATGCTTGGAAAAATTAGGCATTCGCTATGACTCCAATACGATTTATGGCGGTGAATTAACTGAACCCAGTTCAGCACTAGATGTAGGGAATAGTGGCACTGCATTGCGTTTCTTGATAGCCCAGTGTGCTACTTGTAATTTCGAGGTGCTCTTAGATGGCGACGATTCTCTTCGACTTCGTTCATCGCGAGGCTTATGTCTTTCATTATCACTTGATGGTGATAAAGTCCCACTATATTCTGGCTCAAAAACCGTAGAGCAGAATATTGAAGTCGATGTCAGTAACTCCTCACAATTCTTATCTGCATTATTATTAGCCACACCGCGAATGGATGGAGCACGTCGAATTTCCACTATCGGCCGAGCTGTCTCAAGACGGCATTCGGACCTAACCTGGCGTTTGTGTCAAGAGACAGGAGCAAAAGATTGGGGCCAGCCTTGGCTGGTAAAGTGTCCCGATGAAGTAATGATTCCAGCCGATGCTTCAATGATGGCTTTTGCCTTGTTGGCAGGAATGAATGTGTCAAATCCTCCTGCTGAAGAGGATTCTCTCGGTCATGAGGTTTTGTTTCAAAGCGGTGATGTCTACGATTTACGTGATGCTAACGATTTGGTCCCGCCACTTGCAGCCCATCTCTGTTTGACCAGTGGCGGCGTGATAAGAGGTGCTGCACATGCATCATTGAAGGAATCGAATCGATTATCGAGAACCGTGGAGTTATTGCATTCTTTTGGACTTGAGGTTGAAGAACACGCTGATGGTTTTAATATTCGAGGTAATCAAAGAGTTCTCCCACCTAATGAAGTGGTCAAGACTCATGGAGATCATCGTTTACAGATGACTGCACTGATTCTTGGCTTACAAGTGGGTGCTCAAATCGAGGGAGCAGAACTTCATCGGGTCGCTTGGCCCTCATTTGTCGAGCAATTATCTGCTCTCGGCGCTAAGATTCAGCCATGACGGCCAAAGTGATGGTCGAGGGCATTGATTGGAATCCTCATCGCTGTCGGCCGACCATGAACACATGCCCACGGATTGGGGATACGACGCATATCCTCCAACAATCGGCGCATTTCAGCAAGGCTTAGTTTCTCATTTGCTTTCACTGCACCACGACAAGAGCGCATAAATGCCAACTCATCCTTTACTTTTTCAACAGATTCTAACACTCCTCCCTCTTCAGAGAGATCTAGGAGCAAATCGTGGACGAATGGTCCAACGCTATCACTGTTCAGAAGGTTTGGTGCTGCGGTAATACTCCATCCTTGAGAATTATTAGCAAAGATAAAACCGAGTTCAGATAATACGTTTTCTGCTGCAGCCATCTTAGCTAGTTGCCGAGCATTCAAATCTATTGGAATAGGTGTTATTCGTTGTTGCGAAGCCCACAACGAGTCATCATTTCTCAATCGCTCATAACGGATTCTCTCGTGTAGAGCATGTTGATCGACAATCAGTAATTCATCATCTGATTGGACCATGATATATGAGTCTGCGAATTGCGAAAGAGGTTCCATCTCAGGTAGATCATTGATGATAGTACCAAGGGGGTCCTCGTGGTCAGGTCTCTCGGTTTCCTGTCCCGCATGGCGATGCAATTCCCTTTCAGCAGAGGATAATGCCGGAGCGATTGGGCTTTCTCCGGTTAGGGTTTTCTGGGTGATTGGAGAAGATGAAACTGGCCTATTTGTGCTGTTAACCGCTATATTTTGGTCTGCTTTCACTCCATCAAGTGAGAGTTGTGAAGAGGCATTCATCGCCCAAGAAGGTCGCTTTTCTGTATTCTGAGTTTGTGGTGCCGCTGTAGTTGGCGCTAATCCTGTGATAGGTGCGATTGTTCCACTGCCTTCTGGTTGGGTCGGAATTTTGGCAAGAGTGTGCGCAATGGCCCTCTCTAGGCGCTCCAATACACGCCAAGAATGTTTGAAACGCACTTCTCTCTTTGTCGGATGAACATTGACATCGACCTCATCATTAGGTAAGTGCAAATTTAGAATTGCTACAGGATGTCTCCCCTGCATCAATCTAGTTTTGTAACCGCGACGTATAGCTTTGAGAAATGGTTGGCTTGCTACCGGTCTTGAATTTATCAATATGTGAATATCATCACCACGTCCACGAGAAATATCCGGGGTGCTAATCCACCCATCCCATCTTTCATCACCAGGAGCTTGTTCGTCATCATCGGGTTTTTCAAGTGCTATCAAACTAGAAGCTTGACCCCCTAAAAGGTCGAATAAGCGGTCATTGGGGTCTTCTACCGCTGGAATATCGAGCACGACACGAGTATCATTGCTGAGTTTGAAACCGATGTGGGCATTCGCCATTGCATGATCGACGACTATGTCTACAATTTTGCTAGCCTCGGTTGCCGGTCGCCTTTGAAATGCTAATCTTGCTGGCTGATTCTTGAACAGAAAGGCAACCTCTATTCTTGTTCCTTCGGCCATACCGCAAGTCTCTAGTTCACCACGATGACCATCATTCATCGCAATAGAATTACCATTTTGGCCGTTTGGCCTACTTGAAATCACCATTTGACTAACCATGCCGATACTAGCCAAAGCCTCGCCACGAAATCCCAAGGTCGAAATCTTGGCCAAATCATTTTCATTGGCGAGTTTACTGGTTGCATGGCGATTTAAGGCCAGTGATAGGTCATCAGAATGGATGCCAGAGCCGTCATCACTGACTGATATCATGTCGAAACCGCCGCGTTCGATTTCGATAATAATTCGTTTCGAACCCGCATCGATGCTATTTTCAATCAGTTCCTTGACCACTTGTGCCGGTCTTTCCACCACCTCGCCTGCAGCGATATAGCCGATGGTTCTGTCATCGAGTTGTTGAATACGTAAAGGCTGACTCAAAATCACTCCTCCAGTATTTTGTGCAATTTGTAAAGAGCATCTTGTGCTTGACGAGGACTCAATGAGTCCACATCTAAGTCGATAACTGCTTGCTTAAGAGACTGAGCGACTTTATCCTGTGCGGCTGCACCATTGCCCATGAAGCCCATAATCGAAGATTGCCCCGAATTTCGGGCTTGTGGTGTTCCTCTTTCACCCGCTTTTGCCCCGGCTGCTTTACCTTCCAAAAACGTAAGTAGATCACCGGCTCTTTCGATTATTGGTCGTGGTAACCCGGCAAGAGAAGCCACTTGAATCCCGTAGGAATCATCACATGGACCTTCGGCTACTGTGTGCAAGAATCGTAATTCACCATCTTTTGCCGCTACCTGAACAGAGAGATTTACCAGGCCTGGGACTTCACCTTCAAGTCCAATCAATTGATGATAATGCGTGGCGAAAAGTGTTCTAGCTTGCAACCGATTGCAGATGTCCTCTGTTACAGACCAGGCAATCGAAAGCCCGTCGAAAGTCGAGGTTCCGCGACCAACCTCGTCGAGAAGAATCAATGAGCGCGAGGTCGCTGAGCGAAGGATATGAGCGACTTCCATCATTTCAACCATGAAAGTAGAGCGCCCGCGACGGATATCATCACTTGCTCCTACCCTTGTAAACACGCGATCAACCAATCCGAGTTTTGCTTTATTAGTCGGTGTGAATGAACCTGCCTGTGCTAGAATTGCAGTCAAAGCAGCACAGCGTAAGTAAGTGGATTTACCGCCCATATTTGGCCCGGTAATCAGTAAGAAAGATCTCTTTTTATCGAATTTTATATCATTAGGGACATAATCTGCTTCCAATTCAAGAACCGGATGGCGAGTGGCTTTTGCATCGAAACGCATGTCATCGAACATCTCTGGACAACTCCATGATCTGCTTCTTGCAACATCAGCAAAGCATTGTAAGACATCGATTGCTGCAATATTACTGGAAATATCGGTCAGCATCTCGGCATGGTTTTTGCATCTAGCGCGCAATTCTTTGAACATTTCAAATTCCATATTATTTGCTTTAGTATCAGCAGTGAGTAGTAGGTCTTCCCATTCTCGTAAGTCATCGGTGACATAGCGGTTACCATTGGTCATCTCCTGTTTGCGTTGCCATTCCTCAGGTACTTTATCGAGATGGGTTTTTGTAACTTCGATATACCAGCCAATCTGGCGATTATGGCGCACTTTGAGGGATGGTATTTGCAAAAGAGCTCTTTCTTTGATTTCCAATTCCTTGAACCAATTATGACCTACTGCCGCCTTCTCTCTCAAGTCATCTAGAACCGAATTCACCCCTTGTCTAATCATTCCGCCACTGCGGAGGCTTAGCGGTTGCTCATCGTTAAGAATCGACTCGATATCAGCTCGCATTAATTCAAGAGAGGTTATTCTCTCTGAAAAAGACAGCAATAATGGGTCGTCGCTCTCTTGACAAAGCGTCTTTATTGCTGGCATTCTTTCCAATGCAGTTGCGATTGCGACTAGTTCTCTACTGCCCGAGCGATCATAGGCTAATTGGGTAGCCAGTCTTTCCATGTCTCTCAGCCCCAATAGGAGATTTCGGAGATTGGAAAGACGTTTTGAGGAACGTGATAGAACAGCAACCGCTTCATGTCGCATTGAAATCGCATCGAGATTTAGTAGAGGTTGTAATAGCCAGCGTTTCAAAGTGCGTCTTCCCATTGCGGTTCTACACCTATCTATTGAGCCCAGTAAACTACCTTCCTTTTCTCCTGCTAGGGTTTGTAATAACTCTAGATTACGTAAAGTGGTCTGATCGATTACCATCCACTCTCCTTCATTGAGGATTTGCACAGTACGCAAAGGTATCTCTTCTATTCGATGCATCTGTGCTAGATAGTCCGCTGCCAATGCAACTGCGGATATTGCCTGTGGTGCTGAATCTAGGTCGAGATGGCCTAGATCGGAGACATCAAGCATTTGTTTGAGGGTTTTTTGTGATCGCTTTTTTGAAACATCGTGTTGACTGAGCACAATTTTATCCATCTTCCGTGCCAACTGATGTAGGTTCTCATCTTCAGAATCCTTCGCAGTGAATACGAGTTCACTCGGTTGACTTCGAATCATCTCTTCGTATAGCGATTGCCATGAATTCGCTCCAGTGTATTGTGAGGAATGAGCCTGACCGGTGGAAGCATCGATAATGGCGATACCAATCGCTTCTTTGCTAATCGATATAGCGGCCAGTACCGCTGAGTTATCCAAACCGATTAGACTCTCTTCGTAAAGAGAACCTGGGGTGTAAACTCGAGTAACCACTCTTTCCAACAATTTGGCGCCGGGTCTCAATTCATCTTCCTGCTCACAAACCGTCACCTTGTGACCGGCGTTTAGCATGGTTTTGAGATGTTCTTCAAGCGAGTGCCAAGGGAAACCAGCCATCTGGATTGGTTCTGATGATTTTTTGTCTCTACTTGTAAGAGTGAGTCCAAGCGCCTGAGAGCCTATGACAGCATCCTCATGGAACAGTTCGTAGAAGTCGCCCATTCGGAAAAACAAGACGGTTCCCGGATGTGAATTCTTGATGTCCCAGAATTGGTCCATCATCCCTCTTTTGCTCGACATTGGCACCAACCTCCCTATGCAGGAGACCAGCGACTAAGCGCAGGGTGAATCAAGGTTGTGCCCGAAACACAAGTTAGAGTAGGTACATTATTCAGAATACTTCGCCTTTTGAAATGGCTTCAGCAACGTTCCAAAACATCAAACCAATTATTACCAGAGATGTGATGATGAATAGGAAATCGATAACGCCTCTTAGAGATAATAATGAGTTCTTAGCATTGGTATCAATAGTCATCGCTTCATAAGTATTGTCAGATGAGATGCCGTGAACTGAAATCGAATTATCATCGATGAATGCATGATCTGGTTCGATTGACAAGGGTTTTGACAATTTCTCAACCATAAGTTCGCCATTCGTGTAGTGGCCGATATTCTCCTCGCCGGATGTTCCAAAGAACCAGACACCACCATTCTTGTCGATTACAGCCGTAGTGCTGCGGACATCTATTTCGGATGTAGACATTCCATTGATGATTATTGCACCGCTTGTTCCCGCTGCTAAGATATTGCCATCGGCAAGAATTCCCATATAGTGAATCGCACCTTGGCCACCGACATGGATAACTTGGATTAGTGGTGCGAGTGAAACATTGGACCAAGTGATCTCCACCACTACTTCGTAAGCCAGAGGTGTGGCCGCACTTGAAGATTGACTTGCACCGGGTAGATTCCAGCCGCCACCAGCCATCCACTTACCTTCACCAGTCGCGATAATTGTATCGAGATTGAAATCACCACCGACTCCAACCGCTTCTGGTGATGCTGTAGAGGGGGAGAGTGCTTTCATTCCAATAATACCCGATTTTATGCCATTACTGCTAATCATCATAATATCAGTACCCTGAATGGAAGCATCAATTATTGTACGATTTGTTGAGGTTGTAAAGGAATTAAGTCCTTCGCCGGAGTCTATCCAAACTTGACTTTTAATTCCACTACAGACGAAGCGGATAGCTGAATTTTCTTCGACACAAGTTGCGAATGGCATACTGGTTTTAGCACCACTCTTTGCATCAAGGAAAAATCGTCCATCATCGCTATCCCATAGGCTAAGGCTTTCGGACGAATCTAGTAGACGTCCTTGGGTGCCGAGAGTCGACCCAGGGCTGATACCTGGCAGATTTCCTGCCAAATTAACTAAAATCCCACCCACAATTATGAATATGGTAAAGGCTACAAAGGACAACCATTGGTATTCGGATTCTTCCTCCACCCACTTTTTCCAGTCGCCCATGAAACTTGTCGAGAGGTTGCGAGTGCAAGAACACTTCCCTTGGATACAATTCTGCCATCTTGCGGTAGGGTCAAATACGGTATGACGGTGGCAATCGACCGGAGCACGATGCTATGGCACGAAAACCAGCTAGTATGTACCGCCGAATCAAGGGTCCCGCATATACTCGCCGCAAGTATACGGGCGGAGTTCCTAACAACCGGATTCACCAATATCACGTTGGTAACCGTAAGGCTGCAGAAACCGGTGGCTTTGAAATGGAACTTGAATTAATCGCTGACGAATCCTGTCAGATCCGTCACAGTGCTCTAGAAGCAGCCCGTGTCGTTTCAAATTCAACTATCAGAACCGCTGCAGGAACCTTCGGATATGCCTTGAGAATCCACACCTATCCTCATCACATACTGAGGGAGAATAAGCAAGCTACTGGAGCCGGTGCAGACCGTGTTTCACAAGGTATGCGCTGTGCTTTTGGTAAGAATGTCGGAACAGCCGCACGTGTCAAAAGCGGCCAGAGATTCCTTTCGATTCAATGCAATAGCAAGGATTACCTTGTTGCAAAAGATGCTCTTCGCAAGGCTGGAATGAAAGTTCCAACTCCTTGCACCACCAAGTTGATTCGTGGTGCTGAGCACATCAAGGGCCTGGTTTGAGGCGCGCCTTCATCTAGAGGCGTCACTCTGCCGAACATATGGGACGTACAGGGTCGCATCGTTTTGATCGGCTAATTCCATATCGTGTCAGAGATGTTCTTCTCGTAAGCAGCCCTTATGACCAATTCGTCTTGGAGGAAGAAGGTCTTCTCTCCGGGTCTATGGCCGAGGAGTATGAACGGCTGAATCTTTCACAAGCGCCACGTATTGTTCATGCGACCGATGCTGAAAAGGCCTTGACATTGTTAAAGCAGAGGCGATTCGATCTTGTCATAACAATGGCTAGAGTCGGTTCGATGAAAGTACATGAATTCGGGATGAAAGTCAAACGTATATCGGCTGACCTACCTGTTGTTCTTCTCGCCTACAATACCAGAGAATTATCGACAATACATTCGGGTAGAGGGGTCGACCACATTTTCGTATGGTCTGGTGATTCGACTATTCTTTTAGCCATCACAAAAATGGTAGAGGATAAGCACAATGTCGATCACGATATAGAACACGGCGACGTACAGGTATTATTGATGGTCGAAGACTCACCACGTTTTTACTCTAAGTACCTACCTCGGTTTTACAAAACTCTGTTTAAACAAACTTCTCGTTTGATGTATGAGGGTTTCAATCTCCATGACCGAATGCTTAGATTACGTGCACGGGCCAAGGTATTGCTAGCAACAAATTATGAAGAGGCTTTATCGATTATCAAACGGTATGATCAAAATATCATCGGACTTTTCACCGATGGTAGATTTCCTAGAAACGGGAAACTCAGAGGTGATTCTGGTCTAAGATTGGTGGAGCAGATACGCGAAGACCATTCACACTTGCCCGTTCTTTTTCTTTCCACAGAAGATAGTAATATGGAGGCAGCTGAAGAATTAGGTGCCAAATTTATCAACAAGGATGATGGAAAACTCCATGCGAAGATCAGAAAATACATGGAGTCACATATGGGCTTTGGCGATTTTGTCTTCCGTACAGAATCCGGTGAGGAAGTTGCTAGAGCAAATACACTAGTGGAGTTGAAAAGCTGTATTGAGGACATCGATGATGAAATATTGGTCTACCACGCCCAAAGAAATCATTTCTCTCATTGGCTTCGAACTAGAACCGAGTTCGATTTAGCAGCGCAACTCAGACCTGCCACAACCGATGATTTTCCTTCGACAGATGGTATTCGTAATTTTATTATTGAACAAATAGACCAATTCCTTCGCATTCAGCGCGAACAAGAGATATTTGATTTCACCCCAGAAGCTGCAAAAATCAGCCCATTTCAACGTTTGGGAGTTGGTTCTTTAGGTGGGAAAGGAAGAGGGCTAGCCTTTTTCTTCACCAAGATGAACGAACTCGGATTGCAGGATGAATATCCAGGAGTAGAAATCGGAGTTCCACGAACTCTTGTCTTGGCCACAGGAAGATTCACTCACTTTATCGAGAGTAACCAATTATCTGAAATCGTCCTTTCAGATGCCAGTGACGAAGAATTATCTCAAGCATTCTTAAATGGTAAATTCGCTGATGAGGACTTGACTGTAATGCGGCAAATGCTTGATTTAATCGATTGGCCGTTGGCGGTAAGATCATCATCACTGCTCGAAGACGCACTGCATCAACCATTTGCTGGAGTATATTCTACCTTCATGCTTCCAAATGATCACCCAGATCTTGAGGTGCGGGTAAAGCATCTAGGGCAAGCAATAAAACTAGTCTATGCTTCAACGTTCTATAGTAAAGCAAAGGCCTATGTTGCTGCGACACCAAACTCGATTGAGGAGGAGAGAATGGCAGTTGTTATCCAGGAGGTGGTTGGAGCTAACCACGGCGAATCATTCTATCCAACAATTGCAGGTGTAGCCCGTTCTCACAATCACTACCCAGTGGGTAGTATCGAACCTGAAGATGGATTGGCGGCAATCGCTCTCGGTTTAGGACGTTCAGTTGCCGAAGGAGAGAAATGCATCAGAGTTTCGCCATCTCACCCAAAACGTATCCACCAATTTGCTAATGTTGAAGAGACATTAAAGACAACCCAGCGTGCATTCTGGTCGATAAGAATGAACCAATTCGATGGGGATTTGAGTATGGACCCAGATCAAACCATGATGCGTGAAGGTCTAAACCGGGCCCATAAAGATGGGCAATTAACTCATCTGGGTAGCACATTCATCGCTGCAGATGACCGTATAGTCGATTCTGTGATGCATGATGGACCAAAATTGGTAACTATGCATGGCGCTCTAAAGAGTGACAAACTGCCACTGATGAAAATACTCAGCGATATTCTTTCAGAACTAGAAAAAGAATTATCTTGCCCTGTTGAAATAGAGTTTGCTTACGTATTTGATGAAAAACAGGACATTCATCGCTTTGCCTTAGTCCAGTTGCGGCCACTTGTCGCAGATTCGGTCGATGTCGAAGTCGATTTGGATATGGTCGACGAAGAACAATTACTATTGCGGAGTAGTCAAGCATTGGGTAATGGAGTAGTCGATGATATCCGTGATATCGTCTATGTAAACCCAACTCGGCTCGATCGCTTACGTTCGATGAACCTCGTCGAGCGTATCGAACGAATAAACCTGCATTTGGTGCGGCAAAAGCGTCCATATCTCTTGATTGGCCCTGGCCGTTGGGGTTCAAGCGATTCCTCCTTGGGAATACCAGTGTCATGGAGTCAAATCTCAGGTGCAGCTTCAATCGTCGAGTGTGAGATGGTCGACATCAAAGTAGAACCAAGTCAGGGCACACATTTCTTCCAGAACATTGTCTCTTTCGGCGTTGGATACTTAACTGTAAGAGAAAGAGATGGAGAAGTTGATTTTTCGTGGTTGGATAAACAGAGAAAAGTCAAGTCATATGGACCACTGCACCATGTTCGCTTACGATATCCGCTGCACGTACTCATTGATAGTAAACGGCAAGATGCCTGTGTAGTCAAGCCGTCGGATTGATGAGACATAGGCTGTGGCAGGGGTTGGGTGGAAGCGTGCGAGTAGCGGTTCTAAAGGTAGATAATTGTCAACCAAAGAAATGTATGTCTGAGTGCCATGCATTTTGCCCGCCGGTTCGTAATGGCCAAGAGTGCATTATTCTCGATGACAAAACCGGTAAGCCACACATATCTGAGTCTCTATGTATCGGCTGTGGAATATGTATCAATAAGTGCCCACATGACGCCTTGATAATAACTCAATTACCGAGTGAACTAGAAAGCGATATGATTCACAAATTCTCTCTCAACGGTTTCAGACTCTTCCGTTTACCGACACCGTCAAAAGAATCGGTAGTTGGGATACTTGGACCAAATGGTCTGGGTAAATCAACTGCTATTAATGTCTTGAGCGGACAACTGGTGCCCAACCTTGGTGATTGGGAAGACCCCGATCCCCAGTGGAATGAAGTGGTCTCTAGCCTACAAAGAGGAGAATTGCGAGATTTCTTCGAAGAGGTCATGGTTGGAGGCATCAAGGTTGCAGTTAAACCACAATACATCGATAACTTGCCCAAAGTGGTTTCAGGTAAAGTCAGTAAATTGCTTTCCTCTATCGATGAAAGAGGACAATACGAGGAATTGGTTGAACAAATGGGTCTATCACATCTCCTAGATCGAAAGTTGGATCAATTGAGCGGCGGTGAATTACAGCGGGTTGCGATATGTGCGACCTTATTGCGTGAAGCAGATGTTTACTTCTTCGATGAACCATCATCTTATCTCGATATCCACGAGCGTATGAGGATGGTGAAAATAATTCAAGAACTAGCAAAAAGAGCACGGGTCATTGTCATCGAGCACGACCTCGCAGTGCTCGATGTACTCGCCGATTTAATTCACATAGTATATGGGGAAAAAGGAGCATACGGTATTTTCACACCAGCCCGTTCTACTCGTCAGGCCATCAATGTCTATCTCGATGGTTTCCTACCTGAACAAAATGTGCGTATTAGGGATAAACCTATCAAATTCTTAACCCATACCGAACGCAATAATGTAAGAGGAAACCCGATAGTACAATGGGGAGATGTCGAGAAAACCTTGGGTGATTTCAAATTGACCACCGAGAAAGGACAAGTCCATCAATCCGAGGTAGTTGGAGTCGTAGGTGCAAATGGTACTGGAAAAACCACTTTGGTGAAAATACTCGCTGGTGAATATGAGTATGATGCAGGTTGGGTTACCGCAAATGCAACCATCTCTTACAAACCTCAACATGTTGATACCGAAATGGATTGTACTGTACAAACCTGGCTCGATAGTGAATTGGGGCCAAAGTGGCGCAGTGGTGAATTCAATAGTACCGTAATTAGAGCGCTTGGTATCGACCAGTTATTGGCCAAGGAAGTGCAAGTTCTTTCCGGCGGAGAATTACAATCTCTCTCAATAGCTATCTGCCTTGGACGTGAAGCCGACCTCTATCTCTTCGATGAGCCTAGTGCTTATCTTGATGCAAATGCTAGAATGGAGACCGCTAAAGCGATACGCAGGACTATGGAAGCCAATGAAAAGAGTGCTTTCGTAATCGACCACGACGTTTACTTCATCGATATTATTTCTGACACTCTCTTGGTATTCGAGGGAGAAGGTGGCAAGTCTGGCTTAGCGACAGGCCCTTACCCGCTTAAAGAAGGAATGAATCGTTTCCTCAAAGGAGTCGATGTAACCTTTAGGCGTGATCATGACTCCAAACGCCCTCGAATCAATAAATCAGCATCGAGGAAAGACCGTGAACAGAGAAATGCAGGCGATTATTATTCATTTGAGGCCCAGTGAGTAATATGCCGGCACAAACTCCACCAGAGGCAGTCAGTATAGGTAGTGCTCGCGCTCGACTCTCAGCATCATCTCTAACCAGTTGGTTACGTTGTCAAAAGCAGTGGTTCACGCGCTATAAACTTGGATTGCGTTCTCCTCTAAGGCCTAGACAAGTTTTGGGTATCTTGGTTGAAGATGCTCTATGTGGCTTGGCTATGGAGAGGGTTGGCTCAGCAGGTAATGGTTTTCTCAAATTCCATGACCTTGAGGATGAGACCACCGCTTGTGAAATTGATAGCCTAGATGATATCAAAGATTGGATACTTGAAAAAGTTCCAGCATCTGCAGCCTTGGTACTAAAATTAGGTGCAGAAGAATTCGCTGAATCGATGTGGAAGAAGGGAGACTGGGAAGAGGTATTGGTCGAAGAAGTCGAACAAATGCTCAGGAGTGGCTGTGAATTTATTCTTGAAGAAGTCAGTAATTGCCATGCTGCTGGGGAAGGGCAACATGTGTTTTCAATACCAGCACCATGCTGGGAAATGCCACCTCATTTCCCTCTGCCACATAAGGTCAATAGTCGCTTGAAATGGCCTGATTCTCCATATCAGATGGGGGATGAGATGACTTGGGCAGATGCTTGGGAAATAGCAAGACCCTGGGTAAAAGATCCACGCTGTTTCCAACCACAAAGAATGTACCACAGCGACCGTTGGGCTGCTGGAGAATGTGACCTAGTGTTGAGATGGGATGGTAATCTCCGTATCGTCGATATCAAAATAGGTACGAGTGATTCGCCATTTTCTTCTTCAATAGACGACCAATTGAACTTTTATTCGTGGTTATGGAATGAGACCCACGAAGAAAAATGTTCCGGCTTAGAAGGTTGGTTCCTCAGTGGTTCGGAAAGAAAAATAGTAGAAATAACGGATATTTCCAGTGCTGAATTACAAGCGATTCACAAGCAGATGAAGTCCTACCCTGTTTCTACAGCCCTACCACTTTCTGAACCATGTGTGGCCGAAGCCGGTTGCTATTGGTGTTCATTAACCGAGATGGAATATTCTGCGGTAGTAATCGAAAGTCCATGTGAATCTATTTCCTCAATCCCTAACCGGGTAAATGTTCGCGGGGTTATACAAGGTGCATGGGGGCCATTACCCAATCATTTCGGCGAGATGGTATTAGGTGCCATGATTCAAGCAGGTGAGAAAAGAGTGACGTTAGAAGAGGCTTCGCCTGACGATTATCCAGAGATGCATAACCACCCAAATGGCGAAGTGATCATTGAATCTGCCTTGCCCGGGGTTTGGCGGCGCCAACCCAGACTCTATCTTGATGGAGAATCGAAAATAGTTGAAAAATCGGATCTAGAAATAACCCGAATGGGTATGCTCAGGACCAAAGCCAATGTCGAAGGACGCATCATAAGTTGTGGTAGCAGAACCGGAAAGAGAATGGACGGTAGACCATGGATGATGCTAGGTTTCCACATTTGGGACGGAACCGATGCGGTTGAATGTGTGGCATTTGGATCCTCTATCAATCAAATAACACTTGCATTACGGCCAGGTGATCATATTAAATTAATTTCAGCAGACCTTGGATGGCGCGATGGTTTAGTACAATTGCGCATCGATTCTCGCACTACGAGAATCGAGATTATAGGGAAGGATTGATTGACTTCGCCTGTAACCTCCGCAGCCATGCCAGTTACTATTGTCGACGAGGAGGCCGATGTAATTGGACCATTTAATCGCCTTTCTGCCTCCCAATTGAATACTTGGAATTCCTGCCCTCGTATGTGGTATTATGAAAAGCGCTTACGCCTAAAAATCGCTCAAGTGCCGAAGTTATTCATGGGCAGAGCAGTGGAAGACGTTGTTTGCCGTGTTCTCAGAGAATCACCAGGATTAGTGGTTTCAGGAGCACCTGAGGATGTCTATGCCAAAGGTGCCCAGGGATTACTCGCCCTTCCCGAAAGGTTACTTCCAGCCACCGTTAGCGAACTAGAGAAATGGGCTGACGCCAGAATACGAGTACATTGGCCAGTGATATTCGCAGCAATAAAAGAAGAATGGTCATCCAATGATCGCAAAGGTGGCAATTGGCTAGAGGTAAATGAGCAATGGTATTTGGAAATGTGTGATGCTGCCTTGAGAATGCATATATCTGAAGTTTCTGATTGCTTAGAGTCGACAGAAAAATCTGTCCTAAAGGAGTGGAGGTCGGGCCACCGCGACACCATACCATCCCCTGATGGCCGTGATGGACTGGTAGGTAATCACCCATTAGCAGCAAGCGGAGAATGCACTTTAATCGAAGCATGGGAAATCGCTAGGCCTTGGTTTGTAGATCCAGATGCTGCTGCCTTTAGCATGAATGCAGTGCATCCAGATTTCTTTTTCCAAGGTGAGTACGACTTGGTCTATCGCTGGGGAGGAAGGACCCGAGTCATGGATTTGAAAGCTAGTATGGGTAGCGGGGATCGTTCTGGTGATTATATCGAACAATTACGTTTGTACGCTATGCTATGGTGGGTGACTCATGAGCGTAAAGAGCAGATTGATTCACTTGAAGTATGGTATCTCGGTGCTAAGGTCCGCAAGACCATAGCAACTCCTTCTATAGAGGAGATGGAGCAACTTGAAAACCATTGTCAACAGATGTGGGATAAGTTGCGCAATAACGAAATCAGTATGGAAGAATGCCCACCAGAACCTTTGGCATTACGTGGCTTTTCTGCAGGTGGAGTGGCGACTGAACCAAGTGAAGGAAAACGCTGTGACCATTGTGATTGGGCCGGTATTTGCCCAGGTGGTTCCGGAAATGACGATTTACAAAATGGAGGCGGTTATACTCGGTCTGGACAGATGGTCGAACATCAGTTGACTCCTTTGCAGGACCTTGAACCACGTCTTACTATCCATGCTGAGGTTTTCAGCTATTCTCAGGTGGGCGAAGATCGTCCACGCATCTCAGTAATGCAAGGTACAGATTATGCAACAGTCAAAATATTGAGCGATGGTGACTATCCCGAGGATTTAGCAAAGGGCGATATGATTCGTCTGATAGATGTGATACCAGGAACTAATTACAAAGGCGAAATAGAATTAAAAATGGATCCTTTCGCTAGAATTGAAAAAGCAACTGAAGCAGAAAAGGGCGATAGCAGCCTCTTGGGTTTCAGGGCAAGATGGAATGTTATTGGTCGAGTTGCATACCGTACTCACAAAAGCGGTATCTCTCGCAATGGTAAGGCTTGGTCGCGCAAAGGCTTGGTAATCTTCGATGGCAACGCCTCAATCAAGGTCGAAGGTTGGGATAACCAATGGCCTGCACAATACGA
>Ga0209709_10001309_pt1 | contig 23108 bp, 22 predicted proteins | sample ArcticOcean_MG_C_2_FD_187435 | JGI IMG/M metagenome (GOLD analysis project Ga0209709, IMG submission 187435) | Marine microbial communities from western Arctic Ocean - ArcticOcean_MG_CB4_136 (SPAdes) (version 2) | ecosystem: Environmental > Aquatic > Marine > Oceanic | place: Arctic Ocean...
CAATTGCTGTCAAAGAAGCCAAATTCTCAGCTCCAGAAATTCACAGAGGCCTTTGGCCTTTCATGGTGATGGCTGGTTTATTTAGGGTCATGCCAAAAAGGGCTGGATTGGACTTTATTATGCGCGGCCAATCAATTGATTCGGACAAGGCAGAGCAATGGGGCTTAATCAATCAATCTGTATCATCAGATAAATTAGAAAAAACAGTCAGTGATTTAGCTGATGAATTGGCCAGTCTCGCTCCCGAAACCATGCGGTTAGGATTGGCTGCATACGAGCAACAGGATGCTCTAGCCTTTGATGAGGCTTTGCCCTTTCTTCAAGAGCAGATTGCACAGTGCTTCCAGGGCGATGATGCCAAAGAAGGCATTGCAGCATTTTTAGAAAAGAGAAAACCTAACTGGAAATAAAAGAGGCTTATTATGGATTTAGAATATGGACCTGAATATCAAGATTTTACTAAAAAAGTCCAAAGTTTTTGTAAAAAATATAAAGGCTTGTCTTTTAAAGGTCGAGCTAACACGCCATTAGTCAGCTCAGGCGGTTCTGGTGGACCTGAAATACATCGATCTGAATGGCAAAAAATCTTAATTGAAAATGGGTATTTTGCTCGTTCCGTTCCAAAGGAATATGGTGGCTATGGCGGAGAGGCAGATATTATTAAAAGCAGAATTATTGCAGCAGAATTTTCAAAATCGAAGACTCCAACACCCATGGGTGGTCAAGGGATTGATATGTTAGTTCCCACACTTTTAGAAATGGGTACTGAGGAACAAAAACAAGCTTACATAAAACCTACACTGCATGGAGAAATGATTTGGTGTCAGGGTTACTCTGAACCAAATGCAGGGAGTGATCTAGCAAGTTTACAGACTAAGGGAGAATTAGTTGGCAATGAATGGGTGATCAATGGCCAAAAAATTTGGACAAGCACTGCTCAATATTCACAAATGTGTTTTTGCCTTGTAAGAACTGAGCCGGATGCTCCAAAGCATGCCGGAATTAGTTATTTGTTAATTCCAATGGATACTCCTGGGATTGAGATTAGGCCCTTGGTAGATATGACTTTAAAGCCAGGTTTCAACGAAGTGTTTTTTACGGACGTCAAGATTCCTGAAGGCAATATTATTGGGAAAAGAGGAGAAGGATGGGCTGTTGCAAATGCAACCTTAGGTCATGAAAGGGGGTCTCTTGCTCCACCAGATGCAACGATGAATAGAGTAAACATGTTGATACATTTAATGAAAAAAGAAACTCTGGATGGTAAGCCTTTAATTGAACATCCAATATACAGGGATCGTTTGATGCAAATTCAGGGAAAAGTTTTAGCTCAACAATCTCACGCTTTAAGACTACTATCAGCCAAGTTAAATCCTGGTACAGATGTAAAAATTGGAAAAATGATTCAGAAACTAATCGGTACAGAGTTAAGGCACGAGCTTGAAGGCTTAGCCATTGATGTAATGGGTGAAATTGGAACTTTGTATGAAGATAGTCCGCATCTTAAAAATGACGGCACATGGCAATTTATATACATGTACTTTCTTGGGCTTATTATTGGTGGGGGAACAAGCCAAATTCAGAAAAATATCATCGCTGAACGCGGTCTTGGTATGCCAAAAGAACCTAAAATCCAAGGAGCATAGAATGTATTTCGGATTATCAGAAGAACAATCTTTTTTTAAAGACAACGTAAAAAAATATCTAGAGGATAATGCTTCTCTTGATCAAATCAGGAAGATTGCTAGTAACGATGAGACAAGTATCGGCAAAGAAATTCATCAGGGCTTTCTAAATCTTGGAGTAAATGGATTGCTCATTCCAGAAGAATTTGGCGGCCTTGACTTAGATCTGCTATTTGCTGCGGTAGTTTCAGAGAGCTTGGGAGCTTGTGTCGGGCCAGTGCCTTATATAGCTCCTTATGTTATGGCACCTGCAGCTATAATGGCAGGAGGAAGCCCGACACAAAAAGAAAACTATCTGACAAAGATTGCATCAAACGAGATTCTAGTAGGAGTGGGTTTTTCAGAATTTATTGGCAGTAGAAATGATGCTGGTTTAACTTTTGCTGATGGTGTTCTGAAAGGAAGAACTATGTTTGTTATGGATGCTCAGGTTGCTACGCATTTTCTTCTTGCAGATAAATTGGGTCAAATGTTTATGCTGGATGCTAAAGCTCCAGGTGTTGAAATTATAAGTCTAACAACAGTGGACAAAACTAGGCAATATGCTGAAATTATATGTCAGGACGTTCCCACAGAATTGCTAGAGCTCTCTAGCTTATCTACTGAGCCCATTTCAAAGAGCATTGATGCGGGAAGAATAATGCTAGCAGCTGATACCTTGGGAGCTTCTCAAGTCATGATTGATCAGGCGGTTGATTATTCAAAGGAAAGAAAACAGTTTGGAAGAGCTATTGGATCATTTCAAGCAGTTAAACATATGTGCGCTGAAATGGTTGCTGACCTAGAGCCTTGCTATGCATTGGTATGGCATGCAGCCCATTGTTATGACAGTTCCCCTGATGAAGCTAAGCTTATGGCTTGCCATGCTAAGGCACATGTCTCAGAAATGGCTAAAGGAATAGCAAAGAAGGCAACTGAAGTGCATGGAGGCATGGGGTTTACGGATCTTCTTGGGTTGCATTACTGGTTTAAGAGAATAGGTGTGAATCGTCAAATGCTTGGGTCACCTGAGCTTGTGCGAGAGGAAGCGATGGAATCTCAACTCTAATATAACTATTCTTGAGTTATGTCCTCTGAAAAGTTTTAAATAACCTTTATCAGTGGGTTATGAGATGAGCAATCCTCAGCACTTGAATGCTTTATAAAATTTATCCCTGTAGTATCTTAATCAGATACTCTCCATAAGTACTATTTTTTAGATTGTTGGCTTGCCTCTCTAACGCTTCATCAGATATCCAATGACTTTTCCAAGCAATCTCTTCTGGAGCACCTATCATCAAACCTTGTCTCTTCTGAAGCGTCTGTACAAATTGACTGGCGTCCAGCATTGATTCATGAGTGCCTGTATCTAGCCATGCCATACCGCGACCAAAAGATGTCACATCTAACAATTTACTGTCTAAGTATATTTGATTAATTGAGGTTATCTCTAGCTGATTTCGCAATGAAGGCTTGATAGATCTTGCAATATCTACAACTGTATTATCATAGAAATATAAGCCAGTGATGGCAAAATTTGATTTGGGTTGTATTGGCTTTTCTTCAATTGAGATGACGGAGCCAGATTCATCAAATTCAACCACACCATATCTCTCAGGATCATGAACTGCGTAGGCAAAAACTCTAGCCCCATTTAAATCATGAGCTGCATTTCTCAGAATCTCTTGTAACCCATTACCAAAAAATAAATTGTCTCCAAGAATAAGTGCAACGGGTCCATTCTCAATAAAGTCCTTGCCAATTACAAAAGCATCGGCCAAGCCTTTTGGCTCTTTTTGAATTGCATAGCTAATGTTAATACCCCACTGATGACCATCTCCAAGCAGTCTCTGAAAGGCGCTCAGATCTTCAGAGGTTGATATCAACAACATATCCTTAATTCCAGCAAGCATCAACGTGGTTAATGGATAGTAAATCATTGGTTTATCATAGATAGGCATTAGCTGTTTTGATGCTGCTAATGTAATCGGATGAAGTCTAGTCCCCTGCCCTCCAGCCAAGATAATTCCCTTCATATTAAGTTTTGGATATATAAATTCATGATTTTATTCTTTCAGTGAGATTTGCAACCCATGATTGATTTTCAATATACCATATAACTGTTTTTCTCAACCCAGATGCAAAGCTCTCCTTAGGACGCCAATTAAGATGATTCTCAATTTTATTTGTATCAATTGCATATCTGAAATCATGTCCTGGCCTATCAGGAATAAATGTAATTAGATCACTGTACGAAAATGATCCTGAGTCTGATGCACGGGGTAAAATCTCATCCAATATATTACATATCCCTTCGACAACTTCTAAATTAGTCTTTTGATTATTTCCTCCGATATTATAAGAATTGCCCTCTTCTCCTTTCAGCAATAATAGATATAAGGCATCAATATGATCTGAAACATACAACCAATCTCTGATATTTTTTCCATCTCCGTAGATAGTAATAGGTTGTTCGTTCAGCGCATTCATAATAGTTAAAGGAATAAGTTTTTCTGGAAATTGATTTGGGCCATAGTTATTTGAAGAATTTGTAATCAAAGTTGGGAGTCCATATGTGCGATACCAAGATCTCACTAGGTGATCTGATGCTGCTTTTGATGCAGAATATGGAGAGCTAGGATCATACGGAGAACTCTCTGAAAATAGACCTAATTCGGGCAAGCTACCAAATACTTCATCGGTAGAAATATGATGAAATTTAAATTTTTGGGCTTCCTCATCACTCAGCTCCTGCAAATATTTTCTGGATGCTTCCAACAAGGCATATGTTCCAACAATATTAGTATGAACGAAATTACCTGCATCAGCTATAGAGCGATCAACGTGAGATTCAGCAGCAAGATGAACGACAAAATTTGGCTTAAATTCAGAGAAAATATTTTCTATCAGTGCGCTATCTAGAATATCTCCCTGAATAAATCTATATCGTTTATTTGTATCTATAGCTTCAAGGGAGGCTTGATTGCTAGCATAAGTTAACTTATCAAGGTTTAAAACTTCATGCTCTGTAGAATTTATTAAAAATTTAACGTAAGCAGACCCTATGAAACCAGAGCCACCAGTAATTAAAAAACGATCTGACATGAACTGTTAAATATTATGTAAAGTAAAAGACCAAGCATCATGTAACTAAAAATTACTTATATCTTTGATTGAATGCTGAGGATTCATGCACAAGAAAATTTGTATTAAATCTTTTATTAATATAAACATCTTATCTGAGTATTCATTGTAAGTGGAAGAAATATTGTGAATATTTAATTTTTGGTAATGGTGGTTCTTATATTTTTGAGCTTATCAATACATCTAGTTAGTTAAATTTTTGGTAAGTACCACTTCTAGCAAATGCAGGCGGTCATTTCCAAAAAACATGTGCCCTTGATAAAAAAATGTAGGTGAGCCAAATCCTCCTCTGTTAATAAGCTCTGCTGTATTTTGTTTTAGTATATCTTTTGCATCTTGTGAATAGATGAACTGTTGAAATTCTACAAGGGGCAGTTCAGATAATTCCGCTATCTTAATCAAAACGCTCTCCTCACTAATATCTAAGCCTTGACCCCAGTATGCTTTAAAAACTTCTTTAGCGAAGGTGGGGAGACAATTCTTTGTATCTGCAAACAAACAACCTCTCATTACCTTTACAGAATTAACAGGAAAAATCTTGGGCATAGAAATATTTAGGTCTCTAACTTTGGCCCATAAACTTAGGTCACTTTGGGAATATTTGAGCTTTAATGGATTCGGATTTTTTCTGAACTCATATACATCTTGATTCACACTATTAAAAATTCCCCCAACCAGGACAGGCTTCCAAAGAATTTCTACATTTTGTCTTTGAGATAATGGTAAAATTTCTACGAATGCTAGGTAAGTCCAAGGACTTGAGCAGTCAAAGTAGAATTCTATACAATTAGATTTTTTCATATAAAAAATATTTTAAATTAACAATTTTGTCAAAAAACATACAAATCATAGCAATAATCCTAAGTATTTGTATTAGCTGTTCTTCTGAGCCTGAAATAGATATCAAGGCTAGTATTGGTAAATATAATTTAGCAAATGAGATTAATAAAAAGATTAGTGAAGAGCACCTTTTTCAAGATCAGGCTATAAAAAAAATTAATCCAAGATTATGCAAATCCCTTATCAAGCAATTAGATTCTCAAAAAATTTACTTGACTGCAAATGAGATCTTATATTTTACGAATAAGTTTCAATCTTCATCTGATCGTGTTGATATCGCTACCAGCTATGAGTTAATTAATTTATATTTCAACCGATTGATTGAAGCTACTAAGTATCAAATTAAAGTAATTCAAAAGAAAGATTTTGACTTTAGTGAAGTTGAAAATATTGTCATTGACAATGATCTTCAAGAATTTCGTGAGACAAACATAGACCTTAGAGAGATTTGGGTAAAATTAGCAAAAAATGATGTATTAACATCTATGCTGACTGACAAAACTGAAGATGAGGTGATAGAGCTCATTTCTAAACGCTATAAAAATAGACTGCGCAGAATCTTGCAGAGGAATGAGGAGGATATTTTTTCTATAGTAATGAATAATCTAACTAGACTATTTGATCCGCACTCCTCATACATGTCTCCTAAATCAGCAGAAGATTTTGAAATGACCATGAGCTTGAACTTAGAAGGCATAGGTGCATTGCTTACTACAGAAGATGATTATCCGATTATTGTAAGTGTTGTTCCTGGAGGCCCTGCAGAAAAATCTGGAAAAATTAATCCTGATGACAAAATAGTTAAGGTTAGGCAGATGAATGATATTGAGGAAGACTCTGTGGATGTCGTGGGGTGGAGGATTGACGAGGTTGTTCAGCTTATTAGAGGTGAGGCCGGCACTCAACTAGAACTAGAAATTATTCCTGCTAATACCGAAGACCTGAGTGATAGAAAATGGGTTTTACTAACTCGCGAAGAAGTAAAGCTTGAAGAGCAAGCTGCTAAGTCTCTAATCGTTGATGTACCAAAAGGAGAGGATAATTTCAAAATAGGTATTATTGATTTACCTGCATTTTATATCGACTTCAAGGCATGGCGGGATAGAGACCCTAATTTTCGAAGTAGCTCAAAAGATGTGGAAAATATTTTAAATAAGTTTAAGTTGTCAAATGTTGATGCGGTAATAGTTGACTTAAGAGGTAACTCTGGAGGCTCATTGTATGAGGCTAATAAATTAACTGGTTTATTTGTATCTTCCGGGCCAACCCTGCAAGTGAAAGAAAACAATGGAGATATTAGGCCATGGGGAGATGCTAGGGCAACTCAAGTATGGAAAAAACCAATGGCAGTGATGGTTGATAGATATTCTGCATCTGCATCTGAGATTTTTGCAGGCGCAATACAGGATTATCAAAGAGGACTAATTATCGGGCATAAAACATTTGGCAAGGGCACTGTTCAACAATTGGATGATCTAAGTAGTGGTCAACTAAAATTAACAGAATCAAAATTTTATAGAGTGACTGGTTCAGGCATGCAAAATAGAGGAGTAGAACCAGATATAACTCTTCCTTCAACATGGGATATAAAAGAAAGCGGTGAAAGTTCATTAGATTTTTCCTTGCCATGGGATCAAATTAGCCCCACTCCATTTAGGAAGTTTAATTTTGACAAACGCATTTTAGGTAGATTAAAGGTTGCTCATGAGAGAAGGATACTCGAGAGCCCAGATCTACAATATATTTTAGAAATAAGGAAAAGGTATGATGATCAACAAGAAAAAAAATCTATTTCAATTAATATTGATACTAGAAGAGCCGAAAAATTAAACAGGCAACTATGGGCGCTGACAACTGAAAATCAAAGAAGGTCTAGTCAGAACTTAAAAACATTTAAAACGTTCAAAGAACTAGAGGAGTTTAATGAAGATCAGAAAGATACTGATAGTGATATTGACATTGATCTTCAAAATGACTATCTATTAAATGAAGGTATGCTTATTCTTTCAGACTATCTTTACCTAAGTACTAATTTGTTACTTTCAGAGGCAGCATAAAATATGAAAATCGTTTCCTTTAATATTAATAGCATTAGAGCTAGACCGCATCAATTGATTCATCTAAGAGATACGCTAGATCCAGATATTATTGGAATTCAGGAAACTAAAGTCAATGATCCAGAATTCCCAGTAGATGTGATCAAAGAGATTGGCTATCATCCGGAGTATTGGGGCCAAAAGGGTCACTATGGCGTAGCTATTCTAAGTAAAAAGAAACCTATTGAGATTCAGAAAGGCTTTATCAAAGATACTAATAAGGATCAAAAAAGGTTTATTCAGGCAAAATTTAAGTGGGGCAAAGAGAGTATTACAATCATGAATGGATATTTCCCGCAAGGAGAAAATAGATCTCATGAAACGAAGTTCCCAAAGAAAATAAAATATTACTCGGATCTCAAAAAACACATTAAAAAAACTCAAAAAATTGAAGAGAATATAATTGTAATGGGTGATTTCAATGTGGCTCCATCTCCATTAGATATTGGCATTGGTGAGATTAATGCAAAAAGATGGCTTAAAGAAGGAAAAACTGCTTTTTTGCCAGAAGAAATTGATATGTGGAATAGTATTCAAAAACTTGGATTCATTGACTCGTGGAGAGAACAAAATCCAGATGAGGATTCAATATATTCCTGGTTTGATTATCGCTCTAGAATGTTTGATGATGAGCCCAAAAGAGGCTTAAGAATAGACCACATTATGATATCAAAAGATCTCTTACCGGCAATGCAGGAAACTGGCATTGATTATGATGCGAGAGCCATGGAAAAGCCTTCTGATCACTGTCCAGTTTGGATTAAATTAAAATGAAAATATTTAAAGAATTTACTTTTGAGGCTGCTCATAGATTGCCAAAAGTTCCAATCAACCATAAATGTGCAAACCTTCATGGTCATAGCTTTAAAGTGAGGGTTTGCGTAGATGGTCCTATTAATGAAATGGGATGGGTTATGGACTTCTCCGCTCTAAAGGAGATATGTGCTACTCATATTGCTGAGTTAGATCATTCATATTTGAACGAAATTAGCGGGCTAGATAATCCAACAAGCGAGAATATTGCAATGTGGCTATGGAGAAGGCTCGAAGAATCATTGCCTGATCTTTACTCTGTATCAGTCATGGAGACTTGCAATTCAGGTTGTGAATATCGTGGCTAGCCCCTGCGAGACTGAAAGAATTTTTTTAGCAGCGTTGCTGATTCATGTGACATGTGACCTCCGCTAAAACCTACCTTATGATTAAGATCCTTTCTACTAAAGAACTGATCAATTGATTCAACTGCACCTGTTTTTGGTTCGTTCGCACCAAAATATAGAGAATCTAATCTTGCATCTACTATTGCTTTTGCACACATATGACACGGCTCAAGCGTCACATAAATAGTGCAATTCATTAATCTATAATTCTTCATAAATTGACTAGCTTGATTAATTGCATTGATTTCTGCATGAGCTGCAACTGAATTTTTTGAAATAACCTGATTGAAACCTTTGCCGATGATCATACTGTCATGCACAATTACTGCGCCAACTGGCACCTCGTCATGATCAAATGCCAGATTAGCCATATTCATAGCCTCAACCATAAAGAAATTAATATTTTTTTTTGCCATAGACAAATTAAGTAATTAAGAATCGGACTAAAGAAACTGCGCCCATTCATTAAGAGGTCTTCTTTCTGATTTTAAGGAATTTACGGCAGCATTTTTGTCCCTAAAACCTATCGCCATTCCACAAAATAATGTGTCGCTGTCTTCTGCCTTTACAAATTTAGAAACACTAGCTTCCTTCATAGACCAGGCCTCTTGAGCGCAAGTATCTAAGCCTACTTCTTGGGCTAATAACATAAAAGTTTGAAGAAACATGCCCAAATCAGACCATTGCGGAGGACCCATTTGACGATCTACAAAACAGAACATTGCACATGGCGCTCCGAAGAATCTAAAATTATCCATAACTTGAGCAATTCTTGCATCTTTGTCATCTCTTCCAATGCCCAAAAGCTCATACATTTGTTCTCCTAGTTGAAACCTAGATGTTCTATATGGTTCTTTTAACTTTGAAGGATAAATATCATATGCTGGCGTCTCGGGCTCGGTCCAATTTTCTTGAAACTCAAGGAAGTCACTCATAGCAGAGTTATTGATCACAAATATCTTCCATGGTTGGACATTTCCTCCAGAAGGACTTCTAGATGACTTCACAAGTAACTCTTCAATTATTTGATTTGAAACTGGTCGTGTTAAAAACTTTCTTATAGAGCTTCTTTGCTCTACCGCAATACTTACATCCATGATTTGTAATAAACCCTCAGTTAATTTACTTTTTTAAAACTTCAAAAATATCTTTCCTAATAAAATTATTTTTTACAGCATTTCTCAGGTACTCCATACTGATGTGTCGATTTTTTAATGCATATTCCAATTCATTGAAGAAAAAGTTTGTTACTTTGGCTTCAGGATGCTCTATGCCTTTATCAGTGGGCCTCCCTAATATTTTATATATCCATTTTCTTGGAATAATTTTTAAAATAGGTTTTATGTAAGAGTTAAATTTTAAGCCTACTCTCCAGGGCTGGCTAATTCTGGCTGTGGTATGTAATAAAATTGTGCTATCTAGAATTTTATCAAACTGGTTCCATTTACTCTCAAGTTCAGAGACTTGATTGCCACAAAATTTTAAATTAAGAATTTCTTGATAATCCATCTCTCCAATCTTAATTTTTGTTATAAAATTTTTTAAATTCCATGCTTTGAGTCTTGAACAGTCAAGCAACATGACGCTAGAATCCCAAAAGTTATCATAAATACTTTCTATCGCTGATATAGAAGAATTTTTAGAAGATTCAAAAATTTTTTCTAAACCCTCTCTTACAAGAAAAATATCTGGATCAATTACAAGAGCTTTATTTTGATAGTTCATTAAAAATGGAATATGGAATCTTAGAAGCGTGAAGGATTGAAAGTCATTGGGATCAAACGCAATCATCTGACCATTTCTTAAAAATAATTGATTGTAAATCTCGTGGAACTCCTTGAATGATTTTTCTTCAAGAATTTCAACTTGATTTTCTGCAAACGATGAATATCTTAAAATTGAGCTTTTCGCAACTTTTGCGCCCAAGAGCTGACTATCATTTGTACAAATAAAAATTTTATCCATTTGATCAATATGTTTTCTCTGAAGTGTACACTATCCTAAAACAACTAGTAATATTGAATGATCTGAATCATTCTCTCAATTTAAGTGTTAAATAATTTTAAAAAATCTAGATGAATAAGCTTTTTACCTTTGATACATCTTATAGTCTTGAAACAATAAAACATCTAAAGATGGAGGTATTTTATCAAGGGAAGCTCCTTGAGGGCTTTTTTAAAAGTGTCACAACTGCTAATGCTGTAAGCACAATATTACTTGATGATGATAATGCAAAAAAATTTGGTGGGCCTAAGGCTGTTAAGATTACTAATAATATAGAATATATTGAGGGCAAAGTTGGCATATCTAAAAAATTAAAATACTTTAAAACATTAAATTTTTTAATGTCTTTAATCTACTTTACTTATCATTGTTTTTTATATATTCGTAAAGAAAAAATTAATTTTTTAAGAGCTGAGGATCCGCATTTAAATGGAATAATTTGTATCTTCTTATCAAAAATCCTTAACATTCCATCAGTAATTGGTGTTTGGGGTAATCCTGATGAAATTCGTGAAGATATTTGTAGACCTATATGGGCTAACGTATTTAAGTTTATTTTTATTGAGAAGCAAATTGAGAAAATTGTTCTTAGAAGTGCCAGTAAAGTTATTGTTCAAAATACAAATAACAAAGACTTTGTAATCAGAAAAGGGGTTGATCCTAGCAATATAGGTCTTTTCAGAATATCAAATCAAATCAATGATATTTACTTTTCAGAGCCAATCCAGAGAGATATTAGAGAGAATTTTTTTCATGATATCTCGATTAAATCAACAAAAACTATGTTGTGCATCTCCAGACTTGAAAAGCTTAAAAGGGTTCAGGATGTAATTCAGCTATGTTATAACTTGAAACAGGAAAATCTCTTTGCTGACGTTTTAATCTGTGGAGAAGGCCCATACAAAAATGAATTGATTGCATTAAGTAAAGAGCTAGGCATTGAGCGCTCAATATTTTTTTTAGGTAATGTAGATCAGGTTTGGCTTGCAAATGCCATATGCAATGTGTCTCTTGTTGTTTCTCCTTTAACTGGCAGAGCTCTTGGTGAAGCTGCCCTGTCTGGCGCACCGGTCTTAGCATACGATAGAGACTGGCAAAGTGAGATTATTCAAGATGGTATTACAGGATCCTTATGCGCGTTCAATGATATTGATTCGTTAACAAAAAAAGCAAAAAAATTATTGAATGACCCAGCTTTATCTAAAAAATTAGGTCAAAATTTAAGAAAATTTAGCTTAGAACTTCTCAATAAAAGCTCTGCCCTGAGCAGGGAGTTAGAGCTTTATAAGCAGCTTCAATAATTCTTAAGAATATCGCTCAGGCGTTTAACGGGAGGTGTGATGGATAGATCTTTTAAATAACGAAGATAAATTTCTTGATGGCAAAAAAGCTAAAAATTTTACTAGATCAATACTTAATCCAATTAAGAAAATAGGGATAAAAGATCCTTTTAGCAAAAAGGAAACTCGGGCGCCCCTACTAACAGGAAGAATAAAGGATCTCAACATAAAATATAAGAATATGAAGAATGCAGTCAGATAATTCATGATATTTGGAATATAGAATTGGCTACTTTGATCCCATTCAGCAAATAGCTCATTCCAATTAAATGCAAAGGTAAATAAAATAAAGGTAAAAAATGTTAAGTACAAAATGCGATGATCTCTGAGATGAGGGACTGTCCGGCAAGCTCGGTAATTTCTATACCACTTAACAAGCAAGCTCCTATAATTAAGGTCTTTTAAGCCCTGATAATTAACTGTACTTTCAGGTGGACGAACAACATTAAGGCTATGCTGATAAACGCGTTGAAGCCAATCAGTGTCTTCAGAGCATTGTAGATTTGGTAAAAAATTGCCAACTTTTTGAAAATTTTCTTTTGAAATAATCATTCCCGGAACAGTATTCAAGGGTTTGAAACCATATGAGGTTGCTAGAACTAATTTTTGAAAATATCCATTGAAAGTATATAGGGTTTGCCCAAGAACAATATTATTTTCTTGATCTAAAGAAAATTGAGTGCAGTAATGAAAAAATCTTTCCAATGGAATAGTTTTAGTATCTAGGAATGCAATAACTTTCTCGGTAGATTTTTTAACTCCCATATTTCTTGCTGCCCCTGGATAAAGCGAAGAAAACTTAGAATGCTGGATGAATGTACCCTTTACTATAAATGCTTGTTGGAGATCATCTGATATTGGTAGAAAATTCTTAGAAGAATCAATAATTAAAATCTCAGAAAAGCTTGCTTGATTTCTAGAGAGAGCTAAAAGCAGTGTGTTCAAATAATCATAATCGTCTCGAGCTGGTATAACCAGTGAAATGTTGATTTTAGTCATAATAGAAATTACTTAAAGATTTAAAAAGATTTATTCATCAGCATATTTTGAACAAAAGCATTTGACTGTTTCAGATTATCGATTGTATCTATTGCTGTAATGCGACCATTTTCAAAAATAATAGCTTTAGTAAAATATTCCAACATATGCGCTTGATGAGTTGAGCATATAATTGTTTCATATTTTGCTAAAGTATTTCGCATTATCTTACTTGCCAGCTTCTGATCCATAGAAGCTGTTCCCTCATCAATCACCAACATAGGTCGTTTTTGTGCAAATGCTCTAGCAAAAGCAAGGCATTGCTTTTCTCCACCTGAAATATATTGATTAGTTTCAGAAATCATAGAGTCTAACCCATCTTTAAAATTACCAAAGAATGAATCGATTCCAGATTGATTAATCAATTTAATAAGTTCTGAGTCATGAAGGTTTTTATCAAGCGTGATCAAAAGATTTTCTCTTAGTGTGCCCTCGAGAATATATGCTTTTTGAGAAATATAGGCAAAATTTTCTCTGTACGAAATAATATTTTGCGAGATGTCTGATTGATCGATAGAGATAGATCCTAAATCTGGGGAAATAATCCCAAGCAGTAAATCAATAAATGTAGATTTACCAGAGCCACTTCTTCCCAAAAGAGCAATTTTATCACCAGAAGAGATGGTGCAATTAATATCATTAAAAAATAATGACGAGGATTTATGAGAATAATGAATATTCTTAAAAATTATTTCATTATTAAAAATTAATTTTTTTCCATTATCTTTATCTATTGGATCGTTGGACTGAGACGCAAGAGTAAGTAGATTTTGAAAATTAACCTCTCTAGCAGAAATTTGCTGAGCATAATAAAAAATGTTTTGAAAAGCAGGTAAAATTTTTATAGCTGCAAGACCATAAATTGATACAGTAGATAAAAAGCTGGTATCACTAGACTGAAGAAAGCTAAAAAAAATTAAAATTACCACAAGAATTCCCAGTATTAGAGCATCTACTAAGAATCTTGGAATATTTGTTAAGTAAAGGTTTTGCGCCGTTGCATTAGCTATTTCATCACTGTAATTGAAAAGAGTGGTACCAACTTTTGATTGTGTATTGTAAAAAATAATTTCTTTAAAAAAACCAAGCATGTTGCTCAACTCTTTAATAAGGTTGTCAGATGCTTTAGATATTTCTTGGCCGCTAATCAGAAGAAATGAGCGAAAAGAAAAGAAAATTAACACATATGATGAAATTAATATCAAAGCAAGGGTGGCAGTAAAAATTGGGTTGAATAACAACAATCCAATAAAGATTAGCAGAGCAAGCCAGAGTTTACTTAGCAGCCTGAGAAGACAATCTACAGCAAAACCTGTTTGATGGGTATCATTCACGATTTTTGAAATATTCTCTGAATGAGATTTGTGGCTTATTTGGGTCCAAGATTGCATTAGAATAATCTCAATCATTTTTGTTTTAATGTTTCTAGATATTCGCTGAGTAGAAAATGTAACTTTTTTCATAATTGCCAAAAAAATAAAAATTGATACGGAGATATAGATCATGATCAGCAATCCAAAAAATAGAATGTGATATTTCGAATCTAATCCAAGGAGACTGATAAAGTAATTAAAAAAATAAGTGTCGTTTAAGAAAATCTCTAAGCTACTATAGTTAATAATTAGAAATGAAATAATTAGTATTCCAGAAACCTCTATAATTGCAGCAAGTAATGATGCCAAGGATAAAAATACGATTTGTCGTATATCAGATTTACTTAGAAGATTGGGTAAAGAGTTGAGGAAAAATAACATGGGTTTAACTTTTAATTAAGCTCGAGCATAGCAAAAAAAGTCTATATGAAAATTTATTTATCATATTAAATCTAGTTTTTAGAAATCTGCATAAAATCATTACAAATATATTTCCAAGAAAAAATTTATTCGTGAAAATTATCTCAACTTTCTCAAGAAAAATTTGATCCTTTTTTATCATTACAAAGTCCAAATTTTTATACATTAAAAAGTATCTTAAAACTAAACTTTCTTTGATAAAAATAAGTCCAAAAGCTGGATTAAATAACTCTTCTAGGAAATATTCTATTTGAGTGTTCGAGGATATGTTTTCATCTAAAATGCGTCTTAAAATTAAAACTGAAATAAACATCTGCATCGGATATGTGAACAAAGTAAAATCTAGATCATTTATTATGAAATTTCTAGGATCATTAAATAAAACTTTAATTGGGAGTAAATACCTAGGGCACTTATCCGATAAAAGAATTGGTAAGTTGTGCGACTCTCCTAAGAGATAACCCATTAACTCTAACTCAATTGACCTGTCTGCAGGTTGAAAATTATCCGAAAGGATATCCTTAAAAGCATCCAATGACTCATACTCATCCTTTAAATTAACCCTCTTAAATTCTTCAAGAGCAAATAAAGATGAGCCATCATGAAGATTAGATACTCTCACATAATTATCATTTTGGGATTCCAAGGGCTCCGGCGTAGAAAATGCAAAGCTTTTAGTAATAAAATTATCTTCTCGGAAAGCATAAATCATAAGTGGAAGATTTTGTATAATGCAATCTATAGTGCATTGTGAATATGCTGACGATATTATTAAAGCAAAGTTCTTAAGTTCTTTTTGAGATAAATTTGCATCGGAGCAAATATTTACTTTTAATCTATTTTGAATAAAAAATAATCTTAAAGAATTTGCGTTCTCTAAAGGGTGAGGTTTCAAGAAAATTTGTGAATTTGGATGTTTTTGCTGAATAGACTTGACCAACTCAAGTCGCAAGTAACTTTCTTCTAATGAGTTAGCAGAAATATCTATAGGGGCACCAAGATATATAAGAATGTTAGTTTGCTCATTTTTTAAGTTAAGAGATGTTGCTTGAAGCTCATTTAATTGCATTAATTCAAAATACTTTTTCTGAAAAATCCATCCTGAAGCGCTAACTGCAGAGGATTTGAATCTATAAAAATCTAAAATTGCCTCTTGCTCAAGATCAGAGGCTGCGATCACATGATCGGGTGTTACATTTATGCCAGGAGTTTTATATGGATGCATAAGCATGTTGTGTGTTTCCTCAATCAAAATAACTTTTGAGCTATTTTTTCTTAGCAAAGACAAAAATTGCCATACTTCTTTAGAGATATAAAGAGAGAAAAAAAAATATGTGTCTTTTGCATTTCCAGAAACATCAATCTCCAGCAAAGATTTAACAAATTTGATATTAGGAGAAGGTTTGATAGATTGATTCAATTCTTTAGACTGATAGAAAATATCTATCTTTAAATCTAGATTGTCTTGAATAAATAGTGATTTGTGGAGCTGATGATTATTAAAAGCAATAATATTCATAAAGATAGATTGCTTATTATTCTCTAAGAATTGGTTTGGCGTAACAAACTGAAAAACCTGATACAAAAAGCTGTTGATAGCCATATATTTCTAATTTCTCGTTAATTTCTTTTGTGCCTGACCAAGTTTCGACATTTTCAAATAAAATTACTTCTGGAGAATATAAATCAAAATTCATATCCATAAGTATCGCCTCATCAAGACCTTCAATATCTATCTTAAAGAAATCTATTGAAGGTAAGTTTTTTAATATGCTGTTGATATCTTTGGCAGGCACATTCGAAACCGTATAATCTAATTTATACTTAGAAGCATAATTTTCGGCCACAATAGGATCGCAAGTATCTAAATCAGACCATGGTGTTAAAAATTTATACACAGATATAGAATTTTTGCCATCAGAAATATCTTGAGAGGGGACCACTGCCTGAAAAAAGGTCTTGATTCGGCTTCCTCTAAAAACTGACATCATTTTTAACTTGAACTCATCAATATCGAAACAGTATCCACTCCAACCAAGCTTATGTAATTTATAGGTGTTTGATGCCCATATAGGATGAAAACATCCAATATCAATATATATACCCTGATCAATTTTCTTATCTTTAAAGTATTGAAGAATAATTAAATCTTCGCCAGCTGATGAATAAGACTTTTTAGCAGGCAAAATTAATCCATATAAAAAGCCTATAAGGCGCATAATGTTGACAGATAGAAATTTTTCTAAAAATTTTCTTAACTTTCTTTTAGGAGTCATTTGGTTATAGCAAGCTATCTGAGACTGTTTCCATACCATTTCCCTTTGTCTGGTATTTTTTTGTTGACAAAACTCATAGCTCCAACTATTGCTTTATCACCAATAGTTGTACCCATTTGTATAATGCTATTGGGGCCCAAATAAACACCATTTCCAATTTTTGTAGCCTCTTTTTTAATGGGCTCTTTCCCTAAAGAGGTACTCCAATCAACTGTGTTATGAGTGTAGATTTGAACTCCCGCTGAAATACTCACATAGTCTCCAATTTCTAATCCAGCAGACCCATCTAAAATAACATTCGGTCCAATCCATGTATTTTTTCCAACTTTAACATCTCCAATTATTAAAACATTGTTATAACAAGATGTGCCCTCTCCAAAACCATAAAACTTTGCTGTCTCCCATCTATCAGTTAAAAGATCTTGTACTGAAACATGCCTATTGAAGTTATTTTTCATCAAGTAACGTAACTCTTTTATCATGCTTTGTATGTCTTTTTTTAAGTCCATAATTTATTCCCACTCAATAGTAGCCGGAGGTTTGCTAGAAATATCATACACAACTCGACTAATCTCCTCTATCTCATTAACAATTCTGTTTGAAACATGACCAAGAAAGTCATACGGTAGTTTGGCCCAGGTAGCAGTCATGAAATCGACAGTTTCAACTGCTCTAATTGCAATTACATCTGCATACCTCCTTTCATCTCCAACAACTCCAACAGATTTGACTGGAAGATAGGCGCAAAAAGCTTGGCTTACTTGATGGTATAAATCAGCCTTTATGAGTTCTTCAATAAAGATTGCGTCTGCATTTTGCAATGTAGTAATTTTTTCCGGGGTAATTTCTCCTAAAATTCTCACTCCCAGACCCGGTCCAGGAAAGGGATGACGATTTAACATCTCAAGTGGCAAGCCTAATTCGGCCCCCATTTTCCTTACCTCATCTTTAAAGAGATCTCTTAATGGCTCAACAAGCTCCATCTTCATATCATCGGGGAGGCCGCCAACATTGTGGTGAGATTTAATTACTCTTGCTTCCTTGGACTCCGATTCAGAGGATTCTATGACATCTGGATAAATAGTTCCCTGTGCTAAAAAATTGATTTCATCTTTTAGCTTTGAAGCCTCGTTATCAAAAATATCAATAAATGTTCTGCCAATGACTTTTCTTTTTTGCTCAGGATCAGATACACCCTTTAAATGCCTATAAAATATCTTTTTTGCATCTACCACAAGTAAATTTAAATCCATTTTTTCTTTAAATAAGTTTTCTACTTCCTCTTTTTCATTTTTTCTTAGCAATCCATTATCAACAAATACACATATAAGATTTTTGCCAATCGCACGATCTAACAACATAGCTGTAACTGATGAGTCAACACCGCCTGATAAACCTAGCAATACTTTTTGATCTCCCACTCGCTCTTTGATATCAAGAATTCGCTGCTCAATTAGATTTTCCATCTTCCATTGAGCCTTACAGTTGCAGATCTTAGATACAAAGTTTTCTAAAACAACACTTCCCTCTTTCGTGTGAGTTACTTCTGGATGAAATTGAAGTGCATATATAGGTTTGGTAGAGTGACCCATAGCGGTAATTGGAGCTGATGCAGTTGAGGCAATAAGGTTAAATTGATCTGGTAAGGTGGAGACATGATCGCCATGGCTCATCCAAACATCTATGGACGATCCTGCATCAAAGCCATCAAATAGCACAGAGGTTTTCTCAAGAGTGATGGATGCATGCCCAAATTCTTTAGTCTTAGCGGTAGTCACTTGACCTCCAAATTGCTCGGCCAATGTTTGCATGCCATAGCAGATACCAAGAATTGGAATCTCTAGTTCAAAAATAATCTCAGGAATTCTAGGGGTATTATTTTTGGTCACAGATTCTGGGCCACCGGAAAGGATAATGCCAGCCGGATTCAGTGAAGCTATTTTTTCTTTAGAAATATCCCAAGGTAAAATTATAGAGAAAACATCAAGCTCTCTAACTCTTCTTGCTATCAGTTGAGTATATTGAGAGCCAAAATCTAATACTAAAATTGTATCAATGTTTTTTTTATCCAAAGCCAGCTGATCGGAATGCGTCATAGTAAATTCTTAACTTCTTTGATAATTAGGTGCTTCTTTTGTGATCATTACATCATGAACATGGCTTTCCATCATTCCAGCATTCGTAATTTCTACAAATTGCGTATCTGTTTGCATTTGAGGGATAGTCTTGCATCCAACATAACCCATACTTTGTTTTATACCGCCAGTCAGCTGATCTATAACGCTAACAACCCAACCTTTAAAAGGTACTCGCCCTTCCACACCCTCTGGAACCATTTTGTCTTGTTCGACACCGTCTTGGGAATATCGATTCACATCATTTCTTTCTGACATAGCGCCCAAAGATCCCATGCCACGATATGTCTTAAAGCTTCTGCCTTGAAAGAGCTCAACTTCTCCAGGAGCCTCTTCTGTGCCGGCAAAAATTCCTCCTAACATAACTGCATCAGCTCCCGCTGCAAGAGCTTTAGAAACGTCCCCGGAGAATCTGATTCCACCATCTGCGATAAGGGGAATGTCGTTAGATTTAAATTTATCTTTAATGGAGAGAATAGCTGTGATTTGAGGCACGCCCATCCCGGCAATAATTCTTGTTGTGCAGATAGATCCTGGACCCATTCCAATTTTAATTGCATCAGCGCCTGCATCCCTTAGAGCTATAGCCCCTTCAGGAGTGGCAACATTACCTCCCATCACATCAATATCTTTAAATTCTTTCTTAATAAGCTTGATTGTTTCAACAACATTTTTTGAATGGCCATGCGCGCTATCCACAACAAATAAGTCAACACCTGCAATTGATAGTGCTTTGGCTCTGTCAAGAGTATCTTCTCCAGTTCCAAGGGCTGCGCCAACTCGTAATTGACCCCTTAAATCCTTGGTTGCAAATGGGTGTTCAGCAGATTTTTCAATATCTTTCATAGTCACTAGGCCTGTTAAAGAACCAATAGAGTCAATAACAAGAATTTTTTCAATTCTATTGTTATACATCAATTTCTTTACTTCCTCTTGATCAGTGCCTTCTATGACCGTGATTAATTTATCTTTTGGTGTCATGATTGAGGAAACTGGATCCAATAGATTATCTGCATATCTAAAATCTCTGCTTGTAACAATGCCTATTAATTCTCCATCATCAACAACCGGCATTCCAGAGATACTCAATTCATTTGTTAGCTGCATTAACTCCTCTATGGTTTTCGTTGATTTGATAGTAGTTGGATCTCGAACAACACCACTCTCATATTTCTTAACTGCTTTGACTAATCGAGCCTGATCTTCGATAGAGTTATTCTTGTGAATTATCCCTATTCCACCATTCTCAGCAAGCGCTATAGCCATTCTGGCTTCAGTTACAGTATCCATAGCAGCTGATACCAAAGGTATTTTTAAAGCAATATTGCGAGAAATTTTCGTCGAAAGATCTGCTTCAGCAGGAAGGAAATCTGTATAACGAGGGAGAAGCAAGACGTCATCAAACGTTAGTGCTTTTAATTTGATCTTTTCCATAACAGATTATAGCCTAAGCTGAAATTGAAAAAAAGATATTTTATGGCATACCTATGAGCTTATGCTGCTGAATGCTGAGTTTCCACTCAGGATGCTCTAAACAATATTGAATAGTTTTGGCAGTATTTTCTTTTCCATCAATACCATCCATTGGTTGGAGGTATAGATGCTGAAAGTCTAAGGCTAAAAAACGATCTAAGTTCTGACCTTCTTGAGGAAAAACAGTTTTTAATTCATTCCCCTGTTTTACAACTAACTCTGATCCATGTTTTGGAGACACGCAAATCCAATCAATATCAAAATCTATAGAAATAGTCCCATTTGTTTCTATGGCTGTTTCAAAACCACAATTTTTGCATTCATTGATCAACTCTCCATCTAATTGAAGCATTGGCTCGCCGCCTGTAAATACAATGAGCTTATTCTCTGAAGCTCCCCATAAAGCGTTAAGTTTTAATACTAAATCTTTAGCGGAATAGCTTCCGCCATTCACGCCATTCGTTCCTACAAAATCTGTATCACAAAATTTACATATCGCGCTTGCCCGATGTTTTTCTTTTCCGGACCAAAGATTGCAGCCCGTAAATCTAACAAATATTGCAGTTCTGCCCACTTGAGCGCCCTCTCCTTGGATTGTTTTATAAATCTCTTTGATTGAGTACATTAATCTTGATAAAGAATCGGATCAATAAAATTATTTAGCGCAAAAGCTTCTAGCCTTTCATTGCAGGCTCCGCATTGGCCACATGCTCGTTCTTGGCCCTCATAGCAAGTCCATGTTTTGGAGTAGTCAACTCCCAGCTCTAACCCTTTTTTAATAATCTCTGCTTTTGACAAATTTAAAAAAGGTGCTTCCACACTAATTGGGAATGTATGGCATGTTTGAGCAACTGCATTCATTGCAGATAAAAAATCAGGCCTACAATCTGGATAGATAAAGTGGTCTCCAGCATGTGCGCCATACCAAACTCTATCTATATCTTGAGATATCGCGTATGCAATAGCATGAGAAATAAACAACATATTTCTATTTGGCACAATCGTTGTTTGCATGCTTTCCGCCTGATAACTTCCATGCGGCATTTTAATTTCATTAGAGGTTAATGCAGATTTAGCAAAAATAGATTCCACATTAGCTATCTCAATTGATAAGTTTTTTAGCTTATTTTCTTTGCATATTAAACGGGCACATTCTATTTCTTTGATATGCCTCTGACCATAGTCAAAGGTAATGCAATCAACATGATAGGCTTGGTCTAGAGCATGATGCAGTAATGTAAATGAATCCATTCCACCTGAAAGGATAAGGATAATTTTATCTTTCAAAGTGATTGAAATAATTCGTTAGATTTAGCGGCGCAAATAAAATCATTCATATGAAGTCCCTGAATTTTATGAGACCACCATTCCAAATGAACCAAGCCCCATTCTAAGGTTATTTTAGGGTGATGATCTTCGGATTCAGCCAAATCAACGATAAGATTTACAAATGTTGATGATTCCTTGTATGACAGAAATTTATATTTTTTAACTAATTTTGATATTTCAGTGCTGTCTATTTCCCACCCATCTAATCCTTCTAATAACTTTGCTTGATGACCCTCAGGTACAAGTGGAGCTCCAATCTCACAAGCTTCGCAAGTTTGATTTATTAGATTGCTCACACGCCACCTTTTGTTAGTTTTGAGGGATCTAGAAGAAGTTTTAATTTATTTATAGGCAACCCTGTTTCTTCATGAGCCACATCAATAATTGCTCTTTTCTCTTTATAAGCTTTTTTGGCAATTTGAGCAGCCTTTTCGTAGCCAATCTCTCTATTTAATGCGGTAACCAGTATTGGATTTTTACCAAGTGACTCAGAAATATTTACATCATTAACTTTAAAAGTTTTAATGGCTTTGTTTGCAAGAAGTGGCATAGAGGTTGCCATTAAATTAATACTTTTCAGTAGGTTGTAGGCAATCACTGGCAACATAACATTGAGTTGAAAATTTCCAGATTGGCTCCCGATAGATACGCTTACATCATTACCTATTACATCTGCGCAAGCCATTGCAACAGCCTCTGGAATAACCGGATTCACCTTGCCTGGCATAATGCTACTTCCAGGCTGCAAAGCTTCTAGCTCTATCTCTCCCAAACCAGTCAAAGGGCCGCTATTCATCCACCTGAGATCATTTGATA
>Ga0209709_10001311_pt1 | contig 23070 bp, 20 predicted proteins | sample ArcticOcean_MG_C_2_FD_187435 | JGI IMG/M metagenome (GOLD analysis project Ga0209709, IMG submission 187435) | Marine microbial communities from western Arctic Ocean - ArcticOcean_MG_CB4_136 (SPAdes) (version 2) | ecosystem: Environmental > Aquatic > Marine > Oceanic | place: Arctic Ocean...
TGGCGATGGCGGCGGCGGTGGCGGCGGCTGCGGCGGTAGCGGCGGCGGCGGGGACGGCGGCGGCGATGGCGACGGCGGTGGCGGGAGGCGTGGGCCACTTGAGGGCGGTGGTGGCGAAACTATCCGAGGCAAGTATTCTAAAGTCCCTTGAAATTTGGGGTCGTTGCGCATTTGATCCACGCCACCAGAGTAGATATTCGGCTCTGGCCAGGAATTGTATTCAACGATCTCCTTGAGTTTTCGATCGTAGACGTTGCACGCATGATGCGCGATTTCCGGGTGTGCATGTTCGGCACTAGAGTCCGTAAACCAGAGCTCGTTGTGGCACCACGACGTGGCCAGAGCCAGCGAGTCGTTTGTGACGAAGACGGCGCACTCCCAGTCGCACGGAACCAGCGGAGGTGAGGGTATCGGCGGCGGCGAGAGCGGCGGCGGCGGCGGCCGCGGCGGCGGCGGCGGCGGCGGTCCAAACGGCGGCTGCGGCGGCGGTGGCAGCAGCGGAGGCGGGTAGAAGGTGTATTGTGTGAAGTCGTTGCAAACGCAGCAAGCCAGTAGCGGCGTGACGCTCACTCCGTAGAGCTTTTGGGTCGAAAAGCAATTGGGGATGCTCGAGCAGTTCGAGGAAGAAGACGAGGTTTCCACGAATGAGAACCAGAAGTCGTCGTCGGCGCACGGTGAGTGCGGCGGCGGCGAGGGGAGAGGCGGCGAGGGCGGTGGCGAAGGCGGGGGCGGCGAGGGTGCTGGAGAGTGAGGGACTGGTGGACTCGATGGTGGCGTGGAGGGCGCAGCCTTGAAGGGTTCGGCGGTTCCCAGGTAGAGAAGTTCGATCGGCGGGCGTTCGTTGGTGTTTCCGAGTAGGATCGTGGGCCGAGTGACGAGAATCAGAAAGAGTCCGAGTACCACGACAAGCAGGCAGACCAGGCAGCCGATGTACGCACCGCTTCGTTTGAGAGCCCGTTTTCTATACGGCCCGGTCGGCACCGAGTTGTTGTCGTCGTCGTTTACTCGATCCCGTACGCCGCCTACCGCGACGCCGTTCCTGATGACCACGGCGGTTGCAAACGGTTTTTCAATGTCCATAAGCGGCAGGTTGGGGTTCTTTCGTGAATTGTTATTCATCCATGCGGAGCTCAAATTGAGCTGGCTCATGGAATAAAAACCGTCGGCAAGTCGCCCAACTAGACTGTTCGTGTGCGCGCTTATGTTACAGGTGCCCGCTTCACTTTAGCGACTGCCTCCAATCGGTGGCGACCTGTACGTTGGCAAGGATAAGAGACGGTCAATTCCAATGTAATTGAAAAGTGCCGATTAATTCCAATGCTTGAGTATGCACCCAGTTTCACCACGGGCTGTTCGCGCCATTCACGGATGAGGACTATTGCGATCGTGAATTCGACGTCGGTGGAGCAGCTGCCCGCTGCGATTTCGATGGCCGCGCGTGTGCTCAAGCCCGCCTCTCTTATTAATAATTCGGTCCATCTTGCGATTTTCGGCACGGGCCTGTCGGACGCGCGGCCGACTGCGGTCGAGAACGTCAAATTGCTCAAGTCGATTTCTGAAGCGGGTGAAAAGACCGAAGTGCGGCCGGGGTTGGTGGTCGACAAGGTACACTTGATCGTCGGTTCGCACGACCTGGCGCTGCTTCGTTTGGTTCCGCATGTCGAGTTGGGCGAGGTTTGCCACATACCGGGGTGCGATGCGCTTCTTGCGCAAGAGTGTGAGGTGTCGCCAAGCGTCGATCAGATGGGCGAGGACAACATTTCAAAGGCGATCGAGTGCATCCGCAGGCGGCCGGCGCTTGTTTTTCAGGACAAGCGCGATCTTCCGTTCAAGTGGAAGCAGCACGTCGACAATGTAAATTCCTTCGACTGGCTGCAGCGCCTGTGGTCCGAAACGGTCGAGGCACGGGCGGATGCGCGCGCCGCCAGCAAAAATGACGACGACGACGACGGCGGCGGCGGAACGAGCCCGTTTGACGTGCTGTCGCTTTGCATGTACGCAAAGATGGTGTCGATTTCTTCGCTCACGACCGAGATGGCGCTCGATACGCTTCGCCGGATCTCTTCGACGGTGGACGGTGCGATCGGCCTTGGGTTGATGCGAATCTTCCCGACGGACGACGGAGATGCCGTTCCCATACTTTCCTTCGTAGCGCAGTACCTGGAAGGCCACGATCGGCCGTGGCAGGTGTCGGCTCGGGGCCGTGCGGCCGCACAGAAGGCGCGGGTCATCGTGCGCAAGGTGTTTGCGCACACCGCCGTCGTTTTGAGCGTGCTGAAGAATGGAAAAGTGGCCGAAGTCGTAACCTCGGTCGATTCGCCCCAAACGTCGTCGGGCAATGCTGCTGCTGCTGCCGACACCAAGACGGACGGCGTGCTCTTAATACAGGGCGGGCCGGCCGGAAACATGGTGAAGCTCTTGCTCGGAAGGGTGCCCGTGTCCGTAGTCGCCGTGGATCGCGCGTTCGAGGTGGTGTTCACGGCGCCGTCGAAGAAGGGCTGGGTCGACGACGTCAATGGTCGACTGCAGGAAATCGTGGCCGCGCTCAGCAACAAGGACGGTGTGTTGGAGCGCGTGGCGTTCGAACGAGTCAGGCACCTCATATCGACCTACGCCGCGCTCGCGACGACGCATGTCAAGTACGACGTCGACGTCGAAGACAGGTCGTCGACGTCGATGCTGGCGTCGCAAATGACTCGATCGGTAACGACGTTTCCAACCGGGATCGCATCGCACGTGGCCCGCGAGCTCGTCATCAAGGAGAACGTCATCCAAACCGCCTCGACGAGCGCGTGCGTGTCGGTGCAGCAGGGGACGTCGGTTTCGTGCGTTTTCTGCACGTTTTGCCCGACGGTCGTCCAAATGCTGCAGAGCCCGCGATTCACAGCGCCGGTGATCACCGGCGAAGGGGTCCTGTCCACGCAAAGGACAGTCGACATGATTGCCAAATCAATCTCTCGGCCGTACCGTCCGCTTGGAATGTTGTCCGGTATCCTCGGCCCGGTCGTCAGGCTGTACGAGCAGCTGCACCGCGTCGTTTATTGGAAGAATCGCGGGGAAAACCGCGACTCGATCGTCACATTTTTCCCGACGGCCTACGTGGACATAATCTTCGCAGACTATGCGACGGGCAGTCGAAACATTCGCTTGTCGGACACCGACGACGAGACGAAGCCCCCATTCTTTGTATCGGAAAGCATTTTCTCGCTGTCGTCGACGTCTGCCCTCGACGGCTCGAATGGACTGGCTTACAGCTTGCCCACGCTTGACCGAATAGGCCTGCTCGGCACGGACGAATCCGAGTTGTACGCGGCATACACGGCGTCGCTGGACACGACCGATGTCGTGAACGCCGAACTCCGCTCGGCGCTCGACAAGTCGTTTACAACCATACACGTGCGGGAGACCGAGGACGACCACCTCGCCGGCATTCGCGTGCAATGGATGCGGCGTGGTGGCAGCGGCAGCCAAGGCGGCGAGAACCCGATGTTTGCACTGATTTCAGACAACAGCGCGCGCGAAAGTGTAATATACTGATTAATGAGCACCGGCCGCTAAATCAAACGTGCTGTCGATCGCATGGGCTTGAAACGTGTGCCAGTCGAATGCTCAGCCCGGTCATGCAATTTCACGACCCACCCAGCTACACGTTTGCAATGACAATTTTACGACGGCGTCGCGATGCGTACAAGGTAATTGTCGAAGAGAAAGTAAAACAAGGCAAGAAGATCGCCGACGTGTCGTTTTCGGGCGATTACGGGGTCGTTAACAGCCGAATGCCGCCAAGAAAATTCGCTCTTTCGAAACGGTTCTTTTATATTTTGTGTTGTTGTGCGATTGTCGCGCCGCCGGACGACGACGACGACGCGACTTGCCAGGACCGCGAAAAAAATCAAACACGCGAACGTGAAATTAGGGTTACCGGGCTAGTCGACACTATTCAAAAAATGGCAAATTTGCTAGAAGTCGGCAAAAGTGTAAAGGTACAAACGCCGATCGACAAGCTGCGCGAGGTGGCGTCCTCGGCAGACACACAGCGGCAGCAGCACAAACTCGTCGATTTCAGCACAGACGACGTGCTTCTATCGTCCACGACGCTGGCTCGAGACGGTCGTGTTCTTTGCACGCTTGCCGACGTCCTGTCGATCGCACAGGACGCGGAGCATGCAGCGCTTATCCCCGGTAGCGACGGCGATTTTGTCTCGCCGCTTATTAAAAAATCGAGGGCGCTGAAGAAGCCATTGCGGTTGTAGATACAGTCGGAACTACTTGGCCAGGAAGCTGCCATGTGTGTGTGTGTGTGTGTGTGAGAGAATATGAGGTTGTGTGGGGGGATGGCGGTGGTGGTAAAAAAAGCGCACTTGTACGTGACGTCGATCGTGGCCGAGAAGTTGTGCACCGTTGAGTCGACCTTGTGCTCGATCGAGCGCTCGCGCACAAGGAAACTGCGGCGGAGTTCGGAGATGTCCGTGCCCTCGGTGGCGGCCGCCAGCTCCGTTTCCAGCTCGGACCGAAGCGACACCTTCGCCTCCGCAATGAGCTCGGTGCGCACATCGCTCCAGGAAGTGTAGTCGGCCGGCTCGATCGAGACCTTCGCGGACGACATGTCGCGCACCTTGATCTGCGATTCGACCTGCTGCTTGACCATCGGGAGGATCGTCTTGTACCTGCGAAAAAACGCGAATGTGTTCAGGCCAACCGTCCGAGGATGAAACGGGCCAGGGGTCCGGTTCGAATGCTCCGAACGCACAGGTCCGTGCCAATCTTGACAAGCCCCCTTTAGCAAACGAGAATCGATGGGGATGGATATATGAGCTAAGGTTTCCGAATAGGAAGTCGTACATTGGACAAACAATCAACTTCAAGAGGAGAATGAACAGTTCGAGGCCTCCGAATCTCACTCGGGCATCATCCTGCGAATAAAACAAAAAAAGGCACGTTTGTAAGAGGAGCAGTCGGGGGCTTTGACGCGGAGCTGGGAACGTTCGAGAAAGGTGCAAATCTCACGAAATGTCGCCCATTTGCAGCTTCGACGAGTTCTCCGAGATGGCCGAAACGATTGGGTGGTCCGACGCAATCAGGCAGAAACGGCGCGCGCTTACCTCGTGAACGCCCTTCTCCGTGAGATTCTCGGCCGTGTAGCCCGGAAACTTTCGCGCGAACTCGTAGGCGAGTGCGACGTCGTCGGATTGCATGACGCGTGCGGTGTTCGTGCACGAATTGGGGCCCAGGACGGCCGAAAACGACTCGCCGGTCAGGCTGAATGTGGAGTTGTCGACGCCCGTCACACGCACCCCGATAGCTGCGCGCGTCGGGTTTCAATTTGTGTTTGAGCGTGTGGTCAAGTGTGTGTGTGTGTGTGCGCGGGCGTGTTCGATACGAAAATCGACGTACGAACGGAGAAGTCGGACGATGCAGCGCTCAAGGTCATGTCGTGGAGGACGATCGATTTGAGGTCGCCGACCGACTCGGACGTGCCCTCCAGGCTCGTAAACTTCTTTTGCCTGGCGACCGAACGTGTGTGTGTGTGTGTGCGTGCGTGCGTGTGTGCGTGCGTGCGGGCGGGCGTGCGTGTGTGTGTGCGTGCGGCACACTGCAGCATCGCGCGAAGCGCTTCGCCACTCGGCGCCCAGGTAGCCTTCTGCCGCCGAAGGCAGAGGTCCGAAAGAGACGCGCGAATGTTGCAAACGAGCGTACGACGAAGCGGGTGGTCGGGGTGGTTTGTGCTGATCGAGTTGGCCTCGCCGAGCGCCGAATCCGCCGTCTGGGCCGCCGAAATCGTGGCGTTGACATGGTCTGAGAGCACGCCCGTGTTGTTCGATTCGATCATATCGGTCGAGTGCATTGGTAGGCCGTCGAGGGCACGCTCGGATCGAACGGACATGGCGGTCGATCTATTCGCGTTTTCCAACAAGTGGGGTTACGACCAGGGTTATGTTTGAAGAAAACCATCAACATTGGATGTGCGCTAGTCGTGTCGTAAGAGACGGAGTCTGAAAGATAAGTGTGTTTAGACTGCTGTATAGTAAAAAGCGGAACTTTCATCGTCATGTCGCAGCCACTACCCCTTCTGAATCTCAAACAGGGCCGCAGCGACCCGGAAGCCGCAGCGAACAACAAATTTATGGAGTTGCCCGACGACGCGCTGAGGCATATTTTGTTGGCGATCGCCCAAGGAGGCGCCGAAAACGCCTGTCGGACGGTGCAGTCGTTTTGTCAAGCAACGCGGTGCACCGAAGAGATTTTCGAGTTCGTTCTCGGCGCCCTCGGCTGGTCGGCGGCGACCAACGGCCGAACCAACCGACAGACTTTTTTAGATATTTGCAACGACATGGTCAAGACGCTCGACGAGATCGCGACACTTCCCTTCGAACAAACATCGTTTCGTTTCCTCGACGGCCGCGATCCGACCAGCCACACATTCCTGCCCCTCTGGGATGCACTGCTTGATCATTTCGAGATGAAGCGGGTCCAGCCACCCCAACCCGTGACAGACGAAAACATTCATCTACTCGCACACCGTTGTTCTCGAACGTACGCGCTTGGTGCTGGCAGCAAGCCACATTATTTAGAGATCGTAGCCACACACGGGCCGATTGAACTTTGGGACGTCTCCAATGTATGGCACATGAAGAATCTCTTCAATGGATACGAAACTTTCAACTGCAATCTTAAATTATGGGATGTGAGCAATGTACGTTTTATGAACTCGATGTTTCATTCGTGCGAAAACTTCAACGCGCCGATTGGCAGTTGGAACACGTCGAAAGTCAGGGAAATGAATAACATGTTCTACAATTGCGAGCAATTCGATCATGATTTAAGCGCTTGGGACGTTTCAAGGGTGGAATCAACGGAAAACATGTTCTCTGGTTGTGAAAGGTTCAATCAACCCCTCCCTTGGAATACGCCCCGCTTGACGAGTACTGGGGGGATGTTTGCAAATTGCTACAATTTCGACCAAGACCTGAGCACGTTCGACACTTCGATGGTTACCGATATGAGCGAGATGTTTGCGAATTGCTTCAAATTCAATCGTGACCTGAGCACGTTTAACGTTGGCCGGGTGCGGCACATGGAACAAATGTTTTTGCATTGCGTATCTTTCAATGGGAATATATCCAACTGGGACGTCCGGTCACTGGAATCGGTGGTCGAAATGTTCATGGGCGCGAGCGTGTTTTCCGGAGATCTCAACGCGTGGGACGTCACTGGAGTAACCTCGTTTTCCAACGTCTTTGAAGATGCGGACGCAATGACCTCGGATTTGGTGGCGAATTGGTCGACTACCCATGTAGATCATTATGTCCAGCCGCCACCACCATGGTAGATGTGCGCTAGTAGTGTCGTAAGAGACAAGCCAGGGTGATGCAGGCCCGTCACCACCCATATTTGAAAGAAGACGCGGTGAACAGATTACCAGCAAAAGTGCACACGCGTGCAAAACCGTTGTCCATGAAGAAAGTGGAAGTGGTCCGTACAGCTGAGCAATTCACATTTAATGTCGAGACGACCACCGAGAAGTATGGATCAAATGGCCAGGTGGTTGGATCGACGAAGCTATCGATCGACCAGATGACAGGAGCGGTGACGGTCACGACTGTCACTGCACCAGGAAGGCAAATCATTCAACCAAGTACAAGCGCAGTGGAAAAGGCCGCCGCACGAGTACGCCTGAGAACTTCGCGCAATCTTGTGTTTGAGAATGTGGACTTGGTAGCACTGTTGCTCTCACACACCAAGCTAACCCCCAAGTCATTTGTCTGGGCTGGGAGGGTCTCGAAGACATGGCGAGCAGCGTGCAGAGTAGACTCGTCGCTCTTGCTCAAGGCAGCCAAGAGCCAGACGTATCTCACAAAGCGTGAGTTTGAGGGGCTCTTTTGCCTTGGTCCAAGCCATGGTGAGATGCTTCGGCGTGGTGCGTTTTGTTGGGGACTGTCCCGTGCACGTGGAGAAGACCTATACATCTACCCAGAACACGCGATCGATTCGGCGCTCTATATTTGGGCGGCACAGTTGGCGCGTAGAGCAGCCAATAAGAGACGGTGGTCTCGGATCGATTAGCACGGCACCGTCATCGGCGGCGGTGACGACGACGACGAGGAGTAGAGGCAGAGCTTGGCGCCGTCGTCGGTGGCCGTAGATAATTTAAACACGTGTCGTGTATAGTAGTAGAGTGAGAATGAGCGTGGACGACATCATCGACAAGTTCTTGTCGACGACCAAGTTTTCGACGACGACCAAGTTTTCGACGGGAGCGCCATCCTCTTACTTCAGCTGGGAGGACAGCACCGTTGCAAATTTAGTTTTCGAACGGCTCAAAAACTCAACTAATGGTAACAATGTCGAGCTTTGTGCCCTGGTACACAAGTATTTAGAAACCATCGGCGTCGATGGAAACATCAGCGCGGACGCGCTCCAAAACGAAAACAGCGTGTTTTGGTTCGAAATGCTTGAAAGCATGCACTGGCTCGGCGACTTTAACTACGATCGGGCGCGGGCTACGAGCGATTTGGATGAAATTGTGCGCACTTGGCAAACGCGCAATTCATGCTCGTTCAGGGATTTTTTCAATTTAATGTGCTTGCTGCAGACGGCCAAGAAAGACATGATCGAAGAAGCTGTTGAAATGACGGCTGATCGACTTATTCCACACGACATGGACAATTACACGCCGAACGACATTGTTTTTGGAATTGTGACCGAATTCGTCGACAAATTGTTCGATGAGCCGGGCCACGTCTTCGCGGGCGGTGTTTATTGGCAAAACGTGCAACGGATGATTTTGACAAATTGGCATGTTTTCCCCGGCGATGGTCGACTTAGCGAGCGAATACGGGGCCGGGAACAGCCGAGTTTAGTTAAATTGTACCTCGAGGGCTTCTACGCGACACTTATTTTATACAGCACTAATGTCGAGCCCGGCTTGCCCAACTTGCCAATTGGAAGCCTCCAGAAAGCGCTTTGGTTCGACCCCGACTTTACATCGCACATGGTTGGTGTCGACAGCGACAATTATCAGCACATACCGGAGGGTTTTCGCACGCAGACGCTCGCGGACATTGCTTGCAAAAAAGAGAGCTCGTTCAAGTTGATCGAGCCAGCGTTTAGAGGGTCGATCAAATATATGATTGCAGCATTTAAATTCGACATGGTCGACAATCTCCCGGAAAGCGCCCCGTTTTTGAACGAAGGCGTCGACAGCGCCGACGGCGACAGATTGTTTGAAAATATTTTGTTGGTCGCCGGGACGAACGGGTCGATTGATTTCACAGGAGACTCGTTTTGGACGGCGCCGGCTTGGACGGCTTGGTTCGATCGTCAGATTTCAAAACTCCGACAATCGCCGTTTGAGCGCCACGCGGCGGTTATGAAAGCAAATCCCAACGCCGTAATGTTCTTCCTCGACGTCGATTTCATTACTTCCGCATGGGATCCTTCTATCGTCGAAAACAGCCTTGTTGTGGAAGCGCTTCGCGGCGTGCTACTGTCGCCCAAAGAGTTTCGATTGTCGAGAGGTTTGTTCGCGGGGTTTGGGCCAGAGTCAAAGGCAAATAGGCTAATCTCGGACACCACATATTTGACGAATGAGGCTATAAGCGCCGTCTTCAGTATTATGACCATGATGGTCGACGCTTTTGAAATCCGCGTCGTTTTACCCAACCTATTCAAGCTTGTCGACGACGGTGACGTTGACGACGGATCGATGTTGCGGGTTATGAACGAAACGAGCTGCTACAGTCTTGAATTTTACGAAAAGAACAAAATTTACAATTCTGAGGATGGACACGTTTTGGATTACGCCAGTTTGATCGATATTTACGATCGTGGTTATTTGCCGCGCGAGGTTTTTATAAGTATCTTCGCCGAGTACATTCGAAAAGGTGGCAATTACAGCTGGTTCAACGATCTCGTCGAAGACGGCGAGATATTCTCAAGCGACGAAGTATCGCTTTTATTCGCCGCACGGCGCTTCGACGACGCAGATTACAAGCGCGCGACGTTTCAAATGTTGTACTTGGCCATGGGCCGTTCACCTGTCGACGTCGCACACGCAATTTCCAATTCGGTCGTCTTGGTTGCGCCTGACGACGACACAATAGCCGTTCCCGGCGCGATGGCTATATCCGGCGACGACTTTTCCAAACTATCTGATTATTATTTTGAGTTGACCGGGAAACGCCTTTAATCGGGCAGGATAAACAGTCGCTGTGGGATACTCATTGGGTGCGGTGATGGTGTTGCCCTTGCTCGCACTTGGCGCACGTCGACCCGAATGCAAGTCCTCTTCCGACGACTCGTCGTGCGGCACGAGCGACAGCGAGAGCGATTCGGACAGCTCTTCGAGCGGCGAAGGTGACAGCGTCTACACGTCCGCTCGACGTGGTCGGAGCCGCACGAGGCGTGGAAAACGCAGCAAGAGCACCAAGCCTAGCAAAAAGGCGTCGAAAACGAGAACAAACAAGGCGTCGAAAACGAGGACAAAAAAGGAGCGCAAGAAGCGTGAAAAGGAGCGCAAGACGCGTGAAAAGGAGCGTAAGAAGCGTGAACAGGATGCGTCCGAGGGTGAAAACGGTGCGCTGTCGGAGGGCGGTGGGGGCGGAGGCGGTTACGACGACGACATTCTCTGCCTGAACAAAAGAGAGGTCAAAAAATACCTAAAACGCGATGTTTACGACCTGCCCGACGAATCCGGCGGTGGAAATAAATCGTGCCTCGACCGCGATTCGTGGATTGAATTGCATGACAGATATACCTGAAGCGCAAAGCCTTTTGGTGTGTAATTGTTGTGTGTGCGTGTTTAATAACGCAAATGTTTGGCCGTTGGTCTCGGTCGTCGTCGTCGGAAGACGATGCGGACCCGATTTATCCAAGTGGCGTCGAAGAAGTGTTTTCGACGCCATTGCCACCAACGCTGCCGGTGGTGAAGGCGACCGTCGACTCTTTGACGTATTTGGCGGTCAAGCAGCGTATGTTTATCTCCACGCACGCGGATAAAATAAAATTGGAGCTGGTGAAGGAGAAACGCGACCCTTCGATCGCTATTGGTCAATGGTACTTGAATGGGTTTGCGTTTTTCGACGAAGACGCCGTCGACTTCGTTCGTCAGTGCCCCGACGCGCTTTCGAATTTAAAATATGTTCCGTTTTCGGACGGCACCGGGATTTGGTCGAGAATCACGAGCTGGCTGCGATTCGGGTCAAAGGGCGGTGACGTGGAAACGCTGAGCGTCGTCGACGATCTGGCGTTCGCGTTGACCGTCTCGGAAACGGTGGAAATTGCCGGGCACGTGTTGGGCGTCGTGAGCTACGCGATGGGGGAGCAGGTGGTCAAAAAGGGCAAGCCGTTGCGGCGCGAGTTGGCGTTCGAGCTCTCTTCGAGTGCCCATCGCGGTCGAACGCACTCAATTTACTTGATGGCGACGGTCGTTCATGCGGCTCAGCGTGTGGCGTCGGGAATGACGGCAAAAACGCTGCAGCTTGACCTCTCTCTTTACATTTACGATTCGATGCTGCTCGGTGGGCTTGCGGGCGTGGCCGTCAACATTTCGGGCACGCGCGTCGACGACATGCCGACGGCGGACGTCGACCAATACGAGTTGCGTTCGATCCTTGCGAAACGCGGCACGTTTGTTGCGTCGGCCGTCTCCGATTTTGTGTTGAAGTCGTCCGAAGACATCACATCTGAACGCACTGCGATCGTCACGCTGGCCGCCACCGACAAGCTCACCACGGCGGCGAACAAGGCAATGACCCAGTTTTTCGACGACGAGGCGAACGTTTTAGAGACGGGTCGCGAAGAACGGCGTCGTGAATTTGCGGTGCGCATGGCCGAGGAGCGCGAGGAGCGCCGCATTGAGAATTTGCGCGTGGTCGAAGACGAGCGCCGGCGTTTGGAAGCTGTAGATTCGGACTGAGCCCCGTGGCGTAAAACGCGCGCTGTGTGAACGCACGCGTGGTTCGCTAAGGTATCGTGCGTTTGAACTTGATCAAAAGTGTTAAAACCCCCCTCGTTTGGGTTCGATGAAAAGTGCGGAAGACGACGACGGCGGAAGTGTCGTAAGCGACCTTAGTGGCAGTTCGGTTGCTAAGTATTCCACCGGTCGAGAAGCTGTGTCTCGTGAACCACCGCAAATAAAAGCGATCTACGCGTTGCTCGCACACGACCGTTTCATTTCGACGCGCGACCACACGAAGGCCGCCGAGCATCTGTGCGCTCTCCAGGCAGCGCTGTGTGCGAGAAATCCGGTGAGCCGAGCTTCGCAGATTAAGCTAATCTGCGTGATCACGTCGTTGCTGCGGCGGATAACCAGGCTTCGGGCCGAGGCCGAAGCGTCGCTCCAGAGTGGGTACGTCGAGGGCGGCGTCGACACCGCCGACGTGTTCGTGGACACGCTGACGCTTGCTTTCGTATTGGTGGCGGTTGCGGACGTGTCGGCGCGCGGCGGCGTGCCGGTCGACTCGAATTCGGCAGAAGCCGAACTAAAGCAGACTATGGGACGAACGTTGTGGAGTGAACTGTCGCGCGTGAGCAACAAGCGGCGGGCAGAGCCGGGCGACGGCGTCGACGAGCTCGAACGGCAGCGACTTATAACCGAGGAGATCGTCGATCGAAGGTTCATAGTTTCGGAAGATTCGTCCTCGTGGTCGACGTTTCTGTTCCAGCCGGGAGCATGTGCGGGCGCCGCGCTGCGCGTTGCGGGTGGGTTGGTGGAGTCGGCGTCTTTGGACATGATGTTACTTTTCAGGGACCTCGCGTTCGTCTTCGCGCGCAATACCATCGCACAGATGCAAACACAGATGCTTAAGTCGTGCGACGACCGCGACTTTCTGACGCTCTCGACACAGCACGTGGTGTACGCAAGCTCGGACGAATGCAACGAAGATCTGATGACGATTATTCTTGCGGGCGAGTCGGAAGCGGGCCAATCTTGTTTGCGCGACATTATCGTGTCTTTCTTGTTGCCCAAGGACGTGATCGGCGTGCGGCGAACGCTGCTGCTTTCGCGTGAAATTTCCGCGCGCGTCGCCTCCGAATACCCATGGGTTGCTGGAATTGCGCACGAGACTGCCATGATAGGATGCGAAAATGTTTGGAAAACTAGCAAGAGCGAGTTGAAACGTGCGTGTGCGTTGCTCGCCGGCTTTGCGATGCTCTCGACGTCGGGGTGTGGCGACGACATGATTAGAAAGTCGACTGCGTTCGACGGCCGCGTCCAACTTCCGTTTTTGGAATGCGCGCCGCCTGCTGCTGCCGCATCGAGTGTCGGTGCACCGTGCAAGATGCTGGCGCTGGTGCCGTCGACGCGTTCGTGGGTAATTTACTCCATTTCGCACGATGGAAAGCCATTAGTTGACCTTTCGAATCGAGGCCTGGACGGCCTCTGTATGGCATTGTTGAGTTTTGTAAAATTAATTGCCCCTAGAAGGCATGGTGTGTAGTGCAGCGGATTGTGGTGTCGGTGCAGCTGTGTTCTCTTGCACCGAGTCTGAAAGCTTTTGAGATGCACATCGACGACGACGGTTACGAAAAGCTTTCGGACGACCCCAAGGTTGTGCAATGTGCAGAGCTTGCGAGCAAGTACAAGAAGGACGTTCAAAAACTGAGCGTTTTGAGTAAAATGCTGAAAGACGCACAGCCTACGTCGTTTGTAAACCTTTTCGATATCATGAAGTATCACGGCATCAGCGACAGCAGCCGAGTGGATTCGTATGCGTCTGCTCAGATAACAAAGGCGGTGGCTTCCTTTGTCGGCCGAGGCATTTACGACGAGCTTGACTCGTCCGCGTCGAAGAAGATATCGAGCTCGAAGCACGTGCAACACAAGATAGCCGCGTGCAAGTTCCAGCACGACGTTTCTACTTATATTACGAGAGCCACCGTCGACAGTGCAACGAGAGGCGTTGATGAGCATGCGTTGATGTGCATAAAAGAGGCGCTTTTGGCGCAAATGTTCGTCGTGTGGTCGTCCGTGTGCGTGCCGTTGATCGAAACCGAGCGAAAGGCGCTACAGGAAGACGTCGTTAGATGCAACAGCCTGCTTGCACTTGTCAGGAAGACGGTAAAGTCGTTCTCGGGCATCGAAATCGACGACGCCGAAGCCGAGGATGCAGCGTACCGATTATTCGTCAAGAAACTGTGCATGACGCATCACCACACGGTCGAACGCGTTCGATTCGACACGTGGTTCGTTTCGTCTGAGCTGATTTGGAAACCTGCCGCGCTTTGCGGTGTCGAGGCGTTCGTGGTCTGGATTCGCGCGAACGGGCAGCTGCTCCGAAACGCACTGTCGCAGGACATTGTCAGATTGCAGCGGCTGTGCAAGGAACCTTCGGACTCGTCTGCGTGGCACGGCATCGAGGTGGTGCATACGATCAATGATCCAATTGACGCGTTTCGTTTCCACCCGCCGAGTTACACCGGGCGGTTTGAAACCCCGTCCGGTCGCGTCTATGCCCAGTACACGAAGGTGCCGTGTGATTCGATCACGAGGGGATTGACGTTGGTTCAGACGTTTTGGGTGTTGCACGATATTATCCAACGCGACTGGCTCCCAATTCGATACGTCAGTGCGAACTACGCATTGGACCTCGTCGAGAGCGAGATTCAGCTGTACTCACACACCATGAATGGCATAAAACGAGAGCTGACGCAGGTCTGCCGGGACGCGGGGTACAACATCGAAGAGGAGCGCATCGACCAAGTCGTGTACGAAATCTGTTCAAAGTACACGGATCGTTCGTACACCGCATCGGATGTGCCCGGGGCATCATCGTCATCATCTTCACGCCGATCGTCGGCCTCTGCTGCGGCGCCGCCGACATCGTCGAGCTGTGTAGATTCGTGTGGGTCTTCTTCGTTGCTTTCGACGGGCTCCAAGGGCTGTCGCACCATGTGCATTCCGACAAAGCCGCCCAACGACACGCTGTGCGCTTCGCGCGACAAGTCGACGCCGTTCCTCCCATGCATGGTTCACTGGCACAACATCGTCGATTATATGGTGATTCACTGCTTGTCTGAAAACGTATCGGATGCCATCGACAGGGGGCGTGGCCGTGGCATCGTTTCCGATATCAAGATAAAAAACGACGACATTCTGGCGTACGTGGAAGCCGAGCTACTCAAGATGGCCACCTGCGAAGAGTGCTTGGAAATGCGACTGATCGTTGAGCAGCTCGCGAATAAGGACAGCCTTCGTCAGTGCATCCCATCGATTGTGAAAAACCTCGTCCACGAAGGAAGCAAAGGCTGCGTTGCTGCGAACGAGTCCGGCAACGGGCAGTGTGTCGACTGGCAGGCCAAGTACGAGCCGGAGAGGCTTAAGAAGAGCATGGTGCTCACCGTGGGGTATGGCACGCACGACCCAATGGCGTTCCTATTCTTCAACTTGTGTTCAAGAATCAAGGGATGCATGGACCAATCGTGGCCGCTCCCCGTCGGCGTGGAATGGAAGATTAAACGACACCGCGTGTCGTCGGGCGCGGCGTCGGCGGGCGCCGCGTCGCCGTGTCCTTGATGTGCACGCACGCGCGCGCGTGTGCTTTCAATGGAGTAGGGTTGTCACTCACCCGCTAAATCATAACTCGGGTAGCGTCGCCACTGATTAGGCGACCGTGGACACGCAGACACTGCATCTGTAAAGCAATTGCAACCCGTCTTCGGCGTTTTTAAAAAACCACCCCGATGGCAAACCCGGTGCAGTTTGGTGGGAATGGTGATCCGTTTCGAGGAGGTGTGCTTGGTGTGTTAACGCGCATCGGTGCATTGCAATGAACACAAATTTGAACACCCAGTCTTACATTTTCTCTTGGGCGGGTGTCTGTGTGCGACCGCAGGATCCTTCACGCCCGGAACCGTCCCAAACATCGGCGGTACGATCGGCGCGGCCTCGAATGGGTCGTCGCTGCAGGCGTCCGTTACGGCAGGAGAGCCAATGCTCGCGCGAAACAACCGCGGTTCCAACGTCACAATTCCGTATGCACGGGTGCGCGCTGCCACCACCCGTTTCCTTGCGCACACACACATGCACACGTGGTTCGCGCTCGTTTGACGCCACACCGCCCTTTTCTTGCATGTGCCAGGTCGTGACGCACCCTGCGGGTCGCACGGCTCTCCCGCCAACGCCATGGGAAACACTATCTGCACAAAACACGGGCGATATTACGTCGGGTGTCATGGCGTCGATGGGGCGCCCGGCCGAGGACTTGATCATCGAAACGGAAGCACTCTTTGCGGGGCGCCTCGCGTTCATACTCGGCCGGCGCAGCAAGGGCCACTCGGGGTATGACGCGGTTGCGAGAGACGCAGCCAATGCGGTAGTGCCGTTCCGCCAGGCAAGCCAACTCGCTGCCTTTGCCGTCGGCGGCTCCGACGTCAACACGATGCAGCGAATGTGCTCCTTCGAGTACTTGTCTAGGTACTTTTACCACGTGCTGAGAGACAAGATCATCACGGTCGGTGGTGTAAACGCACCTGGCACCGACCATGATTTCCCAGATACTTGGATTAACAACGACTTGCTGCTCGCACGTCAACGGATTATAGGTAGGGGGTCTATGACCAGTGTCAACGGTAGCGAGATTTTGACAGCGATTTCAGAGAACAGTCATAACCAGAGCGTTCTTACAGGAGCCACTGGATTGGCCAATCTGGAAAATTCGGGCATCTATTTGGCAGACCCGGGTCCGTTTCTGAGAGGAAAGACACTCGAGACGCAGGTGTTCAAGATAGGCAACAATCGAGCGATTCTCCCCGCGTCAATAGGAGATGTTGTTGCGTTCAGCCGTTTGCAGGAGCTGATTGCTTCCAGTGGCGCATGCGACTGGGTCCCCGACGGCATCGTGCACTCCAAGTTGTCGCAAGGCGATCAGATCCTCGACCAGGAGCTCGACTCGCGCGACGGGCAGCTGTACAACGTCACGGTGGGCGGGCCTGCGATCGCGTCGTCGTGGACGAACGACAAGTACTTGGAGGTGATGCCGCTCGACAAGGTTTTCGTGGTGATCGTGGCCGACGTGTGGCACCTCACAGCTGGGGCTAAAACCAAAGCGCAAGTTGAAGGTGATCGTGCCCGCGCTGCTGAAGCAGGAGCGTACGAGCAAGCACTTATTACCCAAATGAATTACGTCCCTGACGTCCGTACCCCGGCCTTAGAAAAGGCCTATTTCGACGCCGACGATAAACAGGCGGTCATCACCAACATGCGGGTTCGCCTTACCACGTCGTCGGAGATGGTCGGCTGCTCGGCCTTGAAGACCGGCAAGCACAACCGGCCCCCCCCGCACCCACTTCAAGTGGGTGCGAACGCCGTGGAGACCACAGCTGTTAGGGCAGCGGCACTTAAAACGTACTTTGGCGACTCCTACCGCGACCGTCACTCTCGGATGGGACTCGCCCTCGGCGGCGAAGGGGGGGCCTCTGAGTACATCATTGGAGGCTGGTGCATCGGCACGGTGCTCGACTCGGCGGCTTCGAGGGCGAGCATGGCAGGCGGTACGCTCGTCGGTGCCGTGAAACGCCAGCGCATCTCACACGCGTCGAACGTAAAGGTGGGGGTCGAATGGTGGTCGGCCGACCGCATGTATCGCTCTTTTATGAACGTCAAATCAGGAATTCGCACAAGGTACACCATTGAAAACAGCAATGTGGTACATAACAACCACACGGACGCGACGCTCTCGAAGGCGCTTTCGCGGCCGGTGGTGCCGTGAGCACGGTGGCTCTTGAGGGCGGCGGTGGTCGTCGTCGTCGACGTGGGTGTGTTTTGGGGGAAGGAGACGGCAGTTTGGCTGCTGCTTTGTGGTGGGGTGGGAGGGAATGGAGGCCGGAAGGGTGTAGAAATGGACGATGCTGTATTCGGAAAAGGAGCATGGTTGAGAAATGTACAGACTGTTCACGTGCATGCCTCGTGGCAACATTTTTAAATTCGTTTCACGCGGGTGCAAAACGTGTTGTGTGAGATGAGCGTGTCCGAACATTCTGGCCGTGTGTGTGCCAAGATGCTGCGAGGATAAACGCACAAACCAAGCTTTCCTGTTGAGAACAGTGCAAGTGTGCTGCAACCGCTAACGAATACGCCGAGCGAACGTAGTCTCAATACCACAACAACCTACAAAGTGCCACCCTCGACATCGCTGCAAATATGATGCTCTCTCCGATGCTCCAGGTATACACAGCAAACGTCCTCTGATTCTGTGTATTTGCACACGACAATCTCGACACAACACAACACCCTTCCGCTTCGCAGAGTTACCAGGGCCCCACCGACTCGGCGCTGCGAAGCAATGCCGTCGAAGGGTACACGCAAGTGTCGCGTATCGGCGAAAGTGTCATCAACGCTTTTGGTACGTGCGCCTTTCCCCTCGACACACTCTCTCTTTTTTCTCTGTTCAGCCAGGCAGCAAGCGTGCGTACACACCCATACACGCCCGCGCGCCCTCGCTCACAGTCGACCCATACGAGTTTGGCGTCGTGCCCGACACCTTTACGGACATGGAGCTCAAGGGCAAGGTGTACAAGAAACAGAACGACGTCTACGTAAAAACCTCAAACGGCCAGCCCTTTAACGTGACACAGCCAGCAATTAACGTAAATGACAATGTCAACGGCGTCCCCGCTGTGTTTGCCACGCCTGAAGACCCGGCCATCACCAAGACCCACGTCGAGAGCAAGCCGCATTTTTACGAGTGGGCCACCGCCTACGTGGGCATGATCGCGGTCCAGCGCAAGCAACGGTCCAACTTCCGCTCGTACGTCGCCGCCGAGACCGCGGCGCCGGTCCTCGTTTGCTGCGCTTGCAAAGGCCCCGTCGACGAGTTTGACTTCCAGTTCGCCGGCATCGTGCGGTCCAACTCCGTGCGCACCGTCGACGACGGAATGGGTCCGACCGTAGACGAATATTTCACGCTGACGATCGGCGGGCCCCAGACGATTCTGAACAACTCGTATGAAGTCATCCACCCAGGCGATCAGATCGCCTGGACCTTTTACTCGGAAGACCCCGCAAAGACCGGCATGAATACATCAAAGCGTTCGCGTAACGGTGGCCCGCGTCGCGTGGGAATCAAGCAGGCATCCTTCCACGACGAGCACGTCATCGGCCGTGCTCTGACGTTCGCGAAACGTAATTGCCGTCGATTCGAACCCCGTGTACCACACACACACACCCCCGCCCTTCCGTGCGCAACGCTTGCACGCGCTTACACACCCGATTTGTCTCGTGTGCTCGCAGCCGGCCAGATGTTCGACGTGAGTGCTAAAACGATGTCGTTATCAGCCCGCCCATGCCCCACGCCCGGACCCACACCTTGGTGGATGTCTTCCTTGCACCCACTCCACCCACTCCACCCACTCCGCCCCCACCCCCCCAAAAAACGCAGATTCTTGTTACGATGTAAATGTAGTACAACAACGACCACCATTTTTTATGGGTATGGGCGGTGCCCTGCTCTGGTCGGTGGATTTGGGGGGGGTGTGCGGGAGCTTTGCAAACAGCAGTCATGAATCACGCCGCTCGTGCTGCGTGGACATCAGCGGGGACCTGTAGAGTGTGACACACTCGCAACTCGTTTTAATTTTCACCACATGTACGCAAACGACGCAAATGGGTTGTCCGTGTCCAGAATCACGTCTTCTGGTCGCACCGCCACCGCCCGGTGGCGGTGTTTGGGTGGAGGCGGTGGTGTTTGCTGGTGCTTTTGAAGCTCCGTTAGCTTCAGCCGTGCCTTTTCGATCCGCAAAAGCCGCTCGGATTGACTTTTTAACGCGTGACAGTTGCTACACAGCGCCTGGGCATTTCGTTCGATTTCATCACACCCCCCATTTTCGAGGGCGACAATGTGGTCAATTTCGAACGCCGCGTTCAAAAGCTCGTTGCACGACGCACACCGCCACCCGTTGCGAGCCGCCACCTGCTTCTTTTGGTCGGAGTTCCAAGTTCGATTCATTTCACACCACACGCACACGCTTAAAAACGGGTATATTAACTGTCTAATTGTTAGCGAATGGTCGACAATCCTTGCAAATCAGGGTCGTTCGTGCGATTGGTAATTTGGACTCGCGCGAGTACGCCTGCTGCGAGCGCCGCCTCGATGCGCTGCCGCTTATTTAACGAGTGTTTTTTTAAGTGCAAGTGCACACACGGATTGTTGTCATAATCCCCAAGGTAGTCGTTCAGGCCGTTCAAGATTTCCAGATACTCCTGTTTTTTGTCAATGGTGTAGGTTTCATCATCGTTCGACAAGCGCAGTATTGCTTTGTCGACGGTTTTCTCGATTTCGCGGACGTGGTCGCATTCGGCGACGGCGGCCGCTTTGGCGGCGGCGGCCTCTTCCGTTCCAGTCGATGCCTCGAATGCGTCCAGCGCATTCGACGCCGATTCGAGCGCATCAATGATCCGGTGCGAAAGGGGCTCATGGAGTGTTGGGATCAGGTCGAACCTTGGCATATTCTCTGCCGTCATGGCGGTGAGCATGACGTCGAGGTCGACTTGGAGCATTTGCGACGCGTACTTCAGCGCCGTACCATCTTGCTTCACGGCGACCAGCACGACTTCGGGATCGGCCCGGAGGCCGGTCGACGCCCACACCAGCGCCGTGCCATTTTGCTTCACGGCGGCCAGCACGACGTTGCGATCGGCCTGGAAGTTGGCCGACGCCCATCGCAGCACCTGGCCATTTTGCTTCACGGCGGCGAGAACGAAGTCGCGATCGGCCTGGAAGTTGGCCGACGCGTACTTCAGCGCCATGCCATTTTGCTTCACGGCGGCGAGAACGAAGTCGCGGTCGTTCCGAAGCATGGCAGACGCGTACACCAGTGCCGTGCCATCTTGCTTCACGGCGGCGAGAACGAAGTCGCGATCGGCCTGGAAGTTGGCCGACGCGTACTTCAGCGCCATGCCATTTTGCTTCACGGCGGCGAGAACGAAGTCGCGGTCGTTCCGAAGCATGGCTGACGCCCATCGCATCACCCCACCATCTTGCGTCACGGCGGCGAGAACGACGTCGCGGTCGACCCGGAAGTTGTCCGACGCGTACATCAGTGCCATGCCATCTTGCTTCACGGCGGCGAGAACGACGTTGCGATCGGCCTGGAAGTTTGCCGACGCCCACACCAGCGCCGTGCCATTTTGCTTCACGGCGGCCAGCACGACGTTGCGATCGGCCTGGAAGTTGGCCGACGCCCATCGCAGCGCCTGGCCATTTTGCTTCACGGCGGCCAGCACGACGTCGGGATCGGCCTTGAGCCTGTCCGACGCGTACTCCAGCGCCCTGCCATCTTGCCTCACGGCGAGCAGCACGACGTCGCGGTCGTCCCGGAGCTCGGACACCGCGTCTTGCAGCGCCATGCCATTCTGCGCCACGGCGGCCAGTACATCGTCGCGGTTTCCATAAACACCCGTCGGTGGCGGTGTTAGATCGATGGGAAAGCCCGGCACCGCGGTGGCGGCCTTTGGGCGGCGGAGGCGCGCCGTTTCGAGCACGTCGTTGCGGTTTCCCGAAGCACCCGTCGCTGTGCTGCTGTCCTCGGGCGACAGTCGAAGCACCGAGAGATTCGGCAGCAGCGACAGCAACGGCGGCGGCGCGGCATCCGTCGGTGGCGGCACGGTGTGCGGGCGCCGGGACATGTCTTTGAATCCGTGCGTGTGTGTTTAACAGTAGAAGAATATTATTACTTTATGCCCGGATTCGGCGGACATCCGCTTCGAATACAGACACGTCGCCGACGCTGGACACCCCCAAAATGCACCCACCCACACGCCCACCCGCACGCCCACCCAAACCTCCCACCCGCGCCTACCCGCACACGCGCTTGAGCAGCAGCAGCAGCAGCAGCCACCACCGACTGTGCTGGCCCCTCTACGCGTCGTCGTCCTCGTCGTCGTCGCCGCCACCGCCGTCGACAACCTGCTCTTCCTCGGCCTCGACTGAGACCTTTGCCTTTTTGTGCACGCGAACGTAGCACCGGTCTCCTACGATTTCCATCTTAGGTGTCCCGCCCTCGAGTTCTGCGACCATGTCCCAGCAAATTCCCGGGAGCAGGTCTTTGGTTTTGAAGGTAACCCCGGTCGGAATGGCGTGTGCAGCGTCTGCACTGTCCTTCGCCGAGGTCGACTTGCGCTTGTTGACCGACGTCTTGGGCGGGCATAGGATTTTAAACATGTCGTCGTGCATCTTCTTTATCGACGGCGAGGTCGTCTGCAGTCCATTCGTCTGCGGGTTTGGGCGGCACGGTTTGAGCGTCTTGCTTTTGTTGTTACTACTTTGGCAATCGGTTGGCACCCAGCGCAGCGCGTCGATGCGATTCTTCGCCTTTTTAACCTTTGCCTCATCGACGCCGTTCAAGCGAAGGCCGAATCTCTCCGGGTCGAGCTCGACATCAACGAGAAGCTTGGGAAATATCTTCTGCGCGACTTCGATTGGGATCGGATTCGCGACGTACCGGCTGTTTTCGTGCCCTTCCACGTCAAAGAACGCGTACGGGAACCGGCCTTCTTCCAGCTCGAGGAGCAAAATGTTGCTGGGCCAAAGAAAGTCGCGCCACTTGGCATCTGACGACGAATCTCTAAAGCTCGTATATTCCTCGACGGTGCATTTATAGCAAGATTTCACGCTTGAAACCACCATGCCGCCGTCCTCGACGGATTTGGTGTCGAAGACGTAGAATTGCCGGTTGAAGGGTATGACACATGCCATGTCGGTACTGTCGGCGACGACGAGGGCATTCGACGGCATTTGTGTCGTTTGTGGTGTACGATGTGCGCTGGAATTTTTTAATACGAAAATTCCACCGTGCCGGTTGCCAGTGCATGTTAGCGTGACGATATCATCCTTTTCGTGCCAATTGCACGCATCTTTCGGACAGAAGCACGCGGCGAGCACGCGGCGAGCGGCGTCGGCGCACTCGCACCGACACCGCTATCTACTGGAATAAGTGCATCATTAAGACCAAAGTTTACCGTTTCAAACCAAAAAAACACAGAAGTGCCGCTCTGTGAAAAAAACCACCGCACACGCCAAGCTCTGCCTCTACTCCTCATCGTCGTCACCGCCGCCGAGGATGGTGCCGTGC
>Ga0209709_10001312_pt1 | contig 23056 bp, 21 predicted proteins | sample ArcticOcean_MG_C_2_FD_187435 | JGI IMG/M metagenome (GOLD analysis project Ga0209709, IMG submission 187435) | Marine microbial communities from western Arctic Ocean - ArcticOcean_MG_CB4_136 (SPAdes) (version 2) | ecosystem: Environmental > Aquatic > Marine > Oceanic | place: Arctic Ocean...
CGATCGCGCCGAACGCGGAACCGGCCAACTCAGCGGACTCGCCCAAGTCGGCGAAGACTTCGGCATGTCGACCTTTTCGATTGTCACTGTCCACGAGGTCATCGAACACCTGGCAGGCCGAGTGATCGAGGGCACGGTCGCACTCGACGAGCAGCGCGTCGATGCAATGCATGGCTACCTGTCCCAATGGGGCACTTCATGACAACCAGCGAGACCGATCGCGCCAAAATGGCGGCGACGGCATCTATTCAGTGCTCGTCGAAGATGAAAGAAGCACCGTTGTCGAGGCCGAGTGGCGTGGATGGCCGACCGGCTTTCGAGCAACATGGCTCACCATCATGGTGCATATCTCCATCGACGCAGCGGTTCTGACCGCAGTCATCTCGCGTGTCTGGACCAAGCGCAATATTGCATGCAATGTGCTGGCCGGTTATCACCACGATCATCTACTGGTGCCACTCGATCTCACCGAGCAGCTCATCGCAGCGCTCGACTTTCTGCGGGATTGACTCAGAACCAGCGACTACCCGCTGGCATTGACGAGGAGCCGAGGTGACACGGCGCATTATCAACTGTGCCTTTGACGAACTGCCCCGAAACCGGCTCGAGTTCGAAGTATTCGCGTCCAATCCGCGGCCATCGCTGTCTAGGAGCCCGTGGGCTTTCGAACCGTGGGCAACCATCGCTGTTGATCAGTCTCAGACGGCGGTCACCGACCATCGCCCTGCCTCCGCGACACCGAAGAGTCGCACCTGGTCTCCTGCCGCCGTTGTGATTAGCTCGACAACATCGTCCACCGGGCTTTGGTTCCGTACCAAACGAAGCTCATCGTCACTGGGTTCATGCCCATACCGCACGGCACCGTTCAGCGAAACAAATGCCGCCAGCTGATCGAGCGCATCGCAGTCGTAGAAGACTTCGGCCGTGACCTGGAGTCCGTACGGGGCATTGAAGATGCCGGCTTTGGCGACCCGAGCTTCTTTCTGCGACAACGGGTGAGGCGCAGAATCTGTACCAAGGAAGAACTTAGGGTTACCCGAGGTAGCTGCTGCGACAAGGGCTCGTCGGTTTTTGGCGGAGTTGATAACCGGCTTGCAGTACAACTCAGGTCGAAGTCCATTCGCCAAAATGTCGGAACGATCGCACGACAGATGATGGGGCGTAATCGACCCATAGGCCTGGTCGAACTCGTTCACGAGATCGATGCCCGCTGCGGTCGAAATATGTTCAACGGTGACGCTGAGCTCAGGCATATACGCCAGCAACGGCCCAACCTGTTGCTCGAGAAACGCGGCCTCACGATCGAAGATGTCAAGCGTTGGGTCGGTGGACTCAGCGTGTACCAATAGCGGAATGCCGAACTCGACCATTGTGGCCAGCGTCGCTTCGAAGTCGAGCAGATTGGTCCCGCCGGCATCGGAATTGGTGGTTGCGCCAGCCGGATAGAACTTGACCCCACCGATCACACCGTCCTTCCAGCCAGCAACTAAATCATCGACATCAATCGTGGGCGTGAGGTACAACGTCATCTGCGGCACGAACGTGTCAGCGCCTACCGATGCCGCATCAAGAATACGAACTCGATAGGCCTGTGCCTCTGCGGTCGATGTGACCGGCGGAGTGAGGTTCGGCATAACGAGCGCATGCCGGAACCAACGAGCCGTGTGGTCAACAACAGCGTCGAGCATCTCATCGTCTCGCAGGTGCACATGCCAATCATCTGGCCGAGGAATGACAATTTCTACCGAAGTCACGTGGCCGAGCGTACCGGCCGGAGCGCCGAGGTCTGGCCCAAAGATTTCCGCCAACGCTACTGAGACCATTGAGGCGATAGCTCCGATAGCCATTTCGAGTAGTCCGGATTCGCAGCGTTCATCTTGTCCACGGCGCACTATTCCACGATCACCGCAAGTGCTTTGGCGTCCCGCAAAGAGGGCTACCCCAGGGCCACGATGTCGCGCCAGAGAGCTTCAACATGAGTCCGATCAGTAGTGACCGACCCGATCGCTACCCGCAATGTGTATCGGCCGTTCAGAACCGTATGGGTCACATAGTGCGTTCCGGCGGCGTTGATCGCTTCCACAATTTCCTGGGTGCGGTCATCGCCTTCGACATGGGCGAAACACACCAGGCTGAACGGCGTAGGCGAGAGCCGCTCGAACGAGGAATGCTCATCAACCCAGCCGGATAGTTCCTGGGCAATCGCAACGTGGTCGCGGACAAAGGCCCGCAGCCCTTCGGCTCCATACCACCGGATAACCATCCACAGCTTGAGTGCCCGGAACCGGCGCCCAAGCGGAACCATCCAATCGCGATAGTCGATGACTTGACCCGATTCAGTGGCTGCGTTCTTCAAGTACTCAGGAACGATCGCCATCGCGCTCGTCAGGGAATGCTGATCGGCGACCCAATAGGCGGCCGCATCGAAATTGGTCAGCAGCCATTTGTGCGGGTTGAACGAGTAACTATCGACTGCCTCTAGCCCACTGTTCACCCGGGGTCGTAGTTCGGGAGCTACGGCGGCACTTCCGGCGAAGGCCGCATCGACGTGTATCCATGCACCGTGCTCGGTCGCAATGGTTGCGATCTCAGCGATTGGATCAATAGCGGTCGACGATGTGGTTCCAACCGTGCCAACAACGAAAAAGGGAACGTAACCGTCCGCCACGTCTTGGGTCATGGCTTCGGCCAACAGATCGGAGCGCATTGCGAACTCTGCGTCCACGTCGATGCTCCGCAACTGCTCGTCGGCAAAGCCGGCAACCCGCATGCCCTTGAGCACCGAAGAGTGCGCCTGGTTCGACGTGTACGCCCGCAGTTCTGGTGCTGAGCGATGTCCAACGGCTCGATAGCGAGCTGCAATCATCGAGGTCAGTACCGCCGACGAAGCGCTGTCGAGCATGACTCCCCCGCCATTGCTTGACGAGTGAAAGCCACCAGGCAACCCACACAGGTCAACGAGCCAATCCATCATCACGGTCTCGACCTCAGTGGCGGCGGGGCTCGTAGCCCACAACATTCCCTGCACACCAAAACCCGCGCTCACAAGCTCACCCAGGACCGATGGCAGCGACGCGTTCGCCGAGAAGTACGCAAAGAAGTTCGGCGACTGCCAGTGTGTCAGCCCCGGTGCGATCATGGATCGCAAATCTTCCACAAGACCGGAAAGGTCCTCGCCATGTTCTGGCGGCGTCGCGTTCAACTGCCCGGCGATCTCGCCCGGCTCGACCTGAGACAGCACTGGATAGTCGGCAATGTTGTCGCGATAGTCAGCAATGAAATCGATCAGCTCATGCCCGAGGGTACGAAACTGATCAGTTGTCATGTGATAATCACCGGCTGGAGGTATGGATGGCTCGTCAGTCACGACCCGAGCTTAGTGATCCTCCTTCAGAGCGATGCGCCGCCGCTGAGGCACAGCGTCTATCTCGGGTGACGACAAGTCCAGGTAGCTGGCGACTACCGCTGGTGGCCACGCAAATCAGGTAACTGGTAACCCTCGGCCTCAAGGTTGGCGCGCACGGCTTTTTTGTCCATCTTCCCGGTGCCGGTGTGTGGGATCGAATCGACAAACAACACCTCGTCGGGCAACTGCCATTTTGCGTAGTTCGACTCGCAATGGCTGATGATGTCGTTTGCTTCCACATCGGCTCCTTCGGCCAGTACCACCAGAGCGATCGGCCGCTCGTCCCATTTCGGGTGGGGTGCGGCGACCACACAGGCCTGGGCCACGCCCGGAACGCCCACGATGTGGTTCTCGAGATCCACTGAGCTAATCCATTCACCACCGCTCTTGATCAGATCCTTAGACCGATCAGCGATTATCAGATAAGCCTCGGGATCGATCTTCGCGACGTCACCCGTAATCAGCCAGCCATCGTGAAACTTCTCGGGCTGATCGTTGTTGTAGTACTCGCGGGCAATCCATGGTCCGCGGATCAGCATCTCACCGGCGGCCTCGCCATCCCATGGTAATTCGTTGAAGTCATCGTCGACGATCTTCATTTCAAGACCCGGCATGAGCTGACCAGCCTTGGCCTGGTTCTCAACGAGTGTCTGCGGGTCGGCGCCAAGTTGGTTGCGCTTCATGACGCGCCGCGATGTAGTGGCCAGCGGCGACGTCTCGGTCATGCCCCAGCCTTGGACCATCTCTACATGGTGCTCGTCCCAGTACCACGAGATCAGCGACAACGGCGGCGCCGATCCGCCGCATGTCAGGCGTTCGAGCTTGGACAAATCGTAGACGCCTGGCTGGGCTTCCATAATCGACTTAACGCCTTGCCAGATGGTCGGCACTCCCGCCGAAATTGTGACGCCCTCGTCAGACATGAGCTGGATCATTCGTTCAGGACTCATAAAGCGGTGCGGCATGACCTGCTTCATCCCAAGCATCGTCGCCGCCCAAGGAAGACCCCACCCCTGAGCGTGGAACATGGGCACCACGCCGCACAACGTGTCGGTCGCGCTCAAGCCCATGGTGTCGGTCAGGGACTGCACCAAGGTGTGCAGATACTGGGACCGGTGTTCATATTCGACGCCCTTTGGATCCCCTGTGGTACCGCTTGTGTAACAAAGGCCCAATGCGCTGCTATCGGGAATCTCTGGCCAGTCGTAGTGCTCGGGCTGGCCAGCGATGAAGTCCTCGTAGTCGATGGCGTTGGCCAGGGTGGTCGTCCAACCTTCGAACCCCGGTTCGGCCGCGACCACGATCTGGCGAACCTTGGGAATCGCCTCAGCGACGGTCTCAAGTGCTGGCAGCAAGTCGGCATCGACAATGATGATTTCGGCGCCAGCGTGACTGATGATGTACTCGAGATCCTTAGGACCAAGTCGAATATTGATGGTGTGCAACACGCAGCCCATGCCTGCCGAAGCCCAGTACGCCTCGAGATGGCGACTCCCGTTCCACATGAACGTGCCGACCCGATCGCCGATCCCAATTTTGGCTGCCGCCAGGGCGTGCGCCAACTGGTGTGATCGAGCTCGTGTCTCGCGGTACGTCTGGCGACGTACGCCGTCTGCAGTAGCGGTAACGACCTCTTCGTCTGGTGCGACGATGGCACTGCGCTCAATGAGCTTGTGCATGAGAAGTGGCGACTGTTGCATACCCATGGAAATCTCCCCCAGAACTGGTCGAGACGATACCGGCATGGGACCGTTGCATCTGCAGTTGGCTTGAGAGATGTACGAAGTGCGTGTCTCAAGACATACCAAACCGTTGATCACAAAGAGCTAGCCTGAGCTGGTGGAGATTGCAGATTCAGCGATAGACCTCATCGGAAACACGCCGATGGTCCGACTTAATGCTGTGACCGAGGGAGCAAAGTGTCCAATCGTCGCCAAGCTCGAGTTCACGAACCCAGGCGGCAGCGCCAAAGACCGGCCGGCATTGTGGATGATCAACAACGCGGAAGCCAAAGGACTATTGAAGCCCGGCGGCACCATCGTCGAGCCAACATCAGGAAACACCGGTGTCGGCCTGGCCATCGTGGCCAGCCAGCGTGGCTACAAGTGTGTCTTTGTCATGACCGACAAGGTGGCGCCTGAAAAGGTTGACTTGCTGCGGGCCTACGGCGCCGAAGTAGTGGTGTGCCCTGTCGCCGTGCCGCCCGAGGACCCAGAGTCGTACTACTCGGTTGCTGAGCGGCTCGTAAACGAAATCCCCGGTGCCTACCGGCCAAACCAGTACGACAACCCGTCGAACCCCGAGGCGCATTACGCGACCACCGGCCCCGAGATCTGGCGCCAAACTGATGGAAAGATCACGCACTTCGTTGCCGGTGCAGGCACAGGTGGAACGCTCAGCGGTGTGGCTCGATATCTCAAGGAACAGAATCCAAATATTCAGATCATCGCTGCGGACCCCGAGGGGTCGGTCTATAGCGGGGGATCCGGCCGCCCGTACCTGGTGGAAGGTGTCGGTGAAGATTTCTGGCCATCGACCTATGACCAGACTGTCGTCGATCGTGTGGTCGCCATTAGCGACGCTGACTCGTTCGCTATGGCACGCCGAGTGTCCGAAGAAGAAGGCCTGCTGATCGGTGGCTCGTGTGGAACCGCCGTCGCTGCTGCACGCGTCGTAGCCGCCGAGGCACAACCCGACGACCTTGTCGTGGTACTCGTGCCAGATTCAGGCCGTGGCTATCTGTCCAAGATCTTCAATAATGACTGGATGGCAGGCTTTGGTTTCCTCGAAGAAGCGGGCCCAACAGTGCGCGATGTCATCGCCTCGAACTCTAATGAGGTTCCCCCGTTGCTCTATGTGCAGCCCGGAGATAGTGCCCGCACAGCCTTCGCACTCATGCAAACCCATGGCGTCTCGCAGCTGCCGGTCGCCAAGGGCGCCATGCCTCTGTCGGCTGCCGAAGTCCAGGGTTCGGTAACCGAGCTGCGACTCATGCAGCTTGCCTATGACGACCAATCGACACTCGACATGTCTGTCGAAAAGATCATGGGACCCAAGCTGCCGACGCTGGGAGCCGGTCAGGCTGTGTCGCTAGCCGTCGAAATGCTCGATGGTGGTGGCGCCAGCCTTGTTCTCGATGGCGGTCGCCCGATCGCGGTCATCACACAGTCCGATATTCTCCACTTTCTTGCGCAGGGATCATGACAGGTTTCAACACCAAAGCAATTCACGCGGGACAAGAGCCCGACGAACAGACCGGTGCCGTCACGGTTCCGCTGCATCTGGCAACAACGTACGCTCAGCAGGGCGTCAACGTGCACAAAGGTTTCGAGTACAGCCGGACCGGTAACCCGACCCGGCTAGCACTCCAAACGTCGATCGCTGCGCTCGAAGGAGCGAAACACGGCTTCGCATTCGGTAGCGGCATGGCCGCCGAAGATGCCATCATGCGCATGCTCCAGCCTGGCGACAATGTCCTGCTTGGCAACGACGCCTACGGTGGAACCTTCCGTCTACTCGACAAGATCTATGGAAATATCGGTGTGAGCTGGACAGCGGTGGACCTGACTAAGCCTGAACTCGTCGCATCGATGTGGGCCGACAACACCAAGATGGTGTGGCTCGAGACGCCGACCAACCCCAACCTGACTTGCTTCGACATCGAAGCAATCGCCGCTGCGGCTCATGAGCAGGGTGGCATCTGCGTTGTCGACAACACGTTCGCGACGCCGTACCTGCAACAACCGCTGTCACTTGGTGCTGACATCGTCATTCACTCTGCTACCAAATACCTCGGCGGCCACAGCGACGTCGTTGGCGGCCTGGCTGTCACCAACAATGACGAGATCGCAGAACATCTCGCCTTCATTCAAAACGGTGTCGGCGCCATCATCAGCCCGTTCGACTGTTACTTCTTGCTGCGCGGGATCAAGACGCTGGGTGTCCGTATGGACCGCCACTGCCAAAACGCTCAGGCCATCGTCGAGATGCTCTCGACTAACTCGGCGATCAGCGAAATTCTGTATCCAGGACTGCCAGGACATCTGGGTCATGACACCGCTACCAAACAGATGCGTGACTATGGCGGCATGGTGTCGTTTATCCCTGCTGGCGGTGTCGAAGCAGCTCACAAGATCGTTACCTCGACCAAGCTGTTCACGCTGGCCGAATCGTTGGGAGCGGTCGAATCTCTGATCGAGGTGCCCGCCGGTATGACCCACGGGTCGACTGCTGGTTCGCCACTTGAAGTGAACCCTTCCCTGGTCCGCCTATCGGTTGGCATCGAAAATATCGAAGACCTCCTCGAGGATCTCACCCAAGCCCTTTCTTGAGCAGTAACGATCAACCTCTTGTGGCGGTTTAACGTGGGACTGCGCTCGACGCGTTAGCAGTACCTGAGTTCCGTCGTCTCTTTATCGGCACAGCACTATCCAACGCTGACAGGTGGACACAGACTGCAGCCCTTGGTGTTCTGGGATGGGAACTGACCGGCTCTAGCGCCTTCTTGGGCGCAATTATTTTAGCCCAGCTTCTTCCTCTCGGTGTTTTTAGCCTGTTGGCCGGTTCGCAAGCCGACACAGTTGACCGACGCAGGCTTCTGCTCATCTACCAAAGCTGGCAGATGGTATGGGCGTTCGTGCTTGCGGTCTTGCTGATCGACGGCGATATCGATCCTGCTGTTTTGCTATCCATCGTCTTCGTTATTGGACTAGGCCAAGGTCTGTACGAGCCTGCACCGACCTCTGTGATCCCTGCCATCGCAGGTGAACCCAACCTGTCGGCCGCTATTGCATTGAACTCGATGCAGACAAACGGCACCCGTATCGTGGCCCAGCGATTGGCGGGTTTCTGGTAACCAAGTGGGGTTATGCCGAGGTCTTTACGATCAAAGCCGCCAACTAGCTATTCGTGCTAATCGCTATCTATCGGGCCACCATCCCTCCGGGCACATGCACGACCCGTTCCTGGTGAGAACGTCTACCCGGTGGATTCACCGTCGCCTTCAAGGCTCCCCAAGTCAGTCGCCCCTTGCTGCTCATGGGTTTATTCACCTTCTTCTGCCTGCTGTTCATCGGCCAGCTTCCGGTCATCGCCGATGTCCACCTGGGTGTGGATCCCAAGAGCACGACCTACGGCTGGATATACGCCGTGTTTGATCTCGGCGGACTCACCGGTGCCTTTCTGATCGGGACAGCGTTTCTGCGGCCGCCTTCGCCTCGAATCGCCCCCGTCAATCTGGCAGCATTCTCGGCATCGCTTGCGTGGCTCACGCTCGTACGCAGCGTTGGCTGGGCCTTTGTCGCGATCTATCTGGTTGGCTTGTTCTATTTCTCGCTACCAACAGCGCTCGCGACCGCATGGCAAGAACATGTTGACTCATCGATCCTTGGTTGCGGCGTTGTGGGTGCTGGCATTTGGCGGAACGATTCCGTTTGCAAACATCATCGTGCGGTTTCTGAAAACCCGCCGGCCTGCTGGTTCCGCCGAGTGGTTTAGCGTAAATACCTGACTGGCGCGGCTCGGTAAAGAACATGGCGGAAGGCCAGCCGCCCCTACTACCCCAAACCCCAAAAGCCCCCGGGACCTCGGACCCATCGAACTCAAACAGGATGAGCAAAGCGAATCCGTACCACCCCAAACCCCAAAAGCCCCCGGGACCTCGGACCCATCGAACTCAAACAGGATGAGCAAAGCGAATCCGTACTACCCCAAACCCCAAAAGCCCCCGGGACCTCGGACCCATCGAACTCAAACAGGATGAGCAAAGCGAATCCGTACTACCCGGGATCGGTCGCCATGGTGAGCAGCTGACGGAGCATGTTGCCGGTGGCACCCCAAACGGTGTCACCGTAGAGCTCGAAGAACGTGACCGGCATAGCCTGCCCGTCGCGCACCCAAATCTCTTCGCGCCATACCTCGTCGAGAAGCAACTCTCGCAGGGTGACGGGCAGAATCACTTCGACCTCGCCAGGGTTAGGTACCAAATTCTGGGGCGGACCGTCGAGCATGCCTACGTAGGGGTGGACCAAGGACCCGCTGCCCCCGGTGACAAACCAGTCGAGCGCACCGACCACGGTGACAGAGGAGCGGTCGAGGCTGACTTCTTCTTCAGCCTCGCGCAGTGCCGTATCGATATGGTCAACGTCGGTTTCATCATGGCGGCCGCCGGGAAATGAGACCTCGTGAGTATGAGCCCGCAGCATTGGGCTGCGTCGAGTCAATAAGACCGTCGGTTCGCCATGATCGACAAACAACGGAACCAAAACTGCCGAAGTCTTGCCGGTACCTGGCAATCCACGATCAGCAAATGCCGGTTCGTACCGTGCAAGCCGTTCGCTGAGTACGCCGAGATCGACGTGCCGATCGCTCTCGGGCAAGTGGTTCCAAGGCGGAGGTCCACCTAGTCGCACATCCGCTGGGCGAGGGATCTGTTGAGGACCGCCGCGCCCATTCGGCACGGTGATCAACGGACTCGGATCATTCGCTGGTGTCGAGTGCCTCGACGATGTCGGCAAAACCATTTTCGGTAAGGCCGGCCAGCGCTACTTCGGGCGTCATCTTGCCCTTCTCCCAAGTCATCCAAATATCGAAGACTGGCATCAAAACTTCGTTATCGGCTGCAAGCGTTTCCAAGACCTTATCGATCCCGCCAATTTTAAGATCGGCCATGGAGCGACCTGGCAGCGCATCCTCGCCGCCTTCGGTCCAGACCCGCCAGGCTTCTGTAATCTTATTCAGATCGGGTGCAGGGCGCTCAAAGGTCGTCACAGGTCAAGGTTATCCACCGATCTTTGCGCATCAGCCTTTGCCTAGTCTTAAAGATCCAGCTATTAGCATGGGTGCCGTGGCAGGTAGAAGGACGGTAAAGGTTGCAGCACTCGTAGCCGGAATAATTCTTCTGCTGGCTACCTGCAGCACCGGTGATGTGCAACTTGGCACCACGGATGAGCCAGCAACCCCTCCAATCCAAACACCAGCAGTTACGCCTCAAGTACCAGAGCCCACGGCTTCGCCTGTACCCACGGCTACACCTTTATCCACGGCCGTCCCGCCAACACCTGAGGCAACCGCTACGCCTCTACCCACGGCCGTCCCGCCAACACCTGTACCCACGGCCACACCTATACCCCCGACGCCAGAACCGACACCTGAGGCAACCGCTACACCTGTACCCACAACCACACCTATACCCCCGGCGCCAGAACCCGGGATCGACGGTGCAACCATCTTCGCTGGCTCATGTGCATCCTGTCATGGCGCGGACGGAACAGGCATCAATAATTGGCCAGATATCAGTTCGATCGGACAGTTCTTCACCGACGATGCGTCACCACTGATCGGTCTAGTAACCAACGGCAGTAAAAACATGCCGTCGTTCGCTGCCTCGCTGACCGCCGACGAGATAGCTGCCGTCGTACAATACGTTGTGGCTACATTCCAGTAACCAGGAACCGGACAAAGACCATCGTCATGAATTGGGGCACCCTCTTCATTATCGCTCTGAGTCTTGGCCTTGTGTTCCACATGAATCGATCGAACAAGACGACGGCAGTTGTGACAACAGAACATCCAGCCCCTATTCCTGTAGATGCCATCGAAGCCATCGAATACTTCTGGCGGCCTGGTTGACCATTCTGCGCCAGGCTCAGTTCGGGCCTTGCATCAGCTGGTATACCGGTGAACGAACGCAACATCTGGGAGAACCCCGAAGATGCCGACATCGTTCGCTCGATCGCCGACGGTAACGAGACCGTTCCAACCGTCATTGTTGGCCCTATCGGCATGGTGAACCCCAGTGTCAAACAAGTACAAGACGCGCTGCACCAGCACGCTCCTCACCTGCTTTAACGGTCTGTTGCCCATCCCCCGCGATTAGACATCGAGGATTGCGCTGCTGGGCACTCACAAATACCAACTCCAAACCTGTGGGTGCTCTAACCCGCATAACCCGTCTGACGCATCACAGATTTCGAGTAGAAGCTAGAGAGCAGCGTGCTCAGGCGCTCCGACAAGCCATACTTTTCGGACAGGCATAAGCGCTCCAAATCAAGCGACCACAAGATCTGTGGGAGTGGCCGTTGACTCGCATTCTGGACAAGCTCGCTTTGTCGATGGCTTCCTGCTCACCAAGTTTTCTGTGCTGCAGAACGGGCACAACCTGCCCGACCTAGACCTGCGCAGACCGAAAACGACGGATGCCGGGCCCGAAGGCCCGGCATCCGGGGTAGTCCACATCGTTTCGCTCGGTAGTGCGAGCTAACGAGTCAACGGTCCCAGCAAGCCAGGACTGTTAGTGACCGCTTTGCAGCGGTCGTTACATCATGCCGCCCATGCCGCCCATGGGATCGCCGCCACCCATTGGCATAGCGCCAGCAGGTTCAGGCTTGTCAGCCACGAGTACTTCGGTAGTGAGGAGCAGGCTTGCGATTGACGCTGCATTCTGCAGTGCCGCACGGGTCACCTTGGCTGGATCGATGACGCCGGCCTTGACCATGTCAACCATCTCGCCGGTAGCAGCGTTGAAGCCAATAGGGCCCTTTGCCTTCTCGACCTGCTGGACGATGATCGCACCTTCGTGGCCAGCATTGTCAGCAATGAGCTTGCACGGAGCAGCGAGTGCGTTGTAGATCGACTGAGCACCAGTTGCTTCGTCGCCAGTCAGGCCAGCAATGACCTTGGCCACTTCAGCACGGGCCCGCACAAGTGCGGTACCGCCGCCAGCAACGACGCCTTCTTCAATGGCTGCTCGAGTAGCAGACAGCGCATCTTCGATGCGGTGCTTCTTCTCTTTGAGCTCAACCTCGGTGGCTGCGCCGACCTTGACCACGGCAACGCCGCCGCTGAGCTTGGCGAGACGCTCTTGCAGCTTCTCACGGTCCCAGTCGCTGTCGGTGTTTTCGACTTCGGCCTTGATCTGAGCGATACGACCTTTGACGTCGGACTTTTTGCCCGCACCTTCGATAATGGTGGTGTTGTCCTTGGTGATGACAACCTTGCGAGCCTGACCAAGCATGTCGAGGGTTACACCGTCGAGCTTGAGTCCAACTTCTTCGGCTACGACCTGGCCACCGGTAAGGATGGCCATGTCCTGCATCATTGCCTTGCGACGCTCGCCAAAGCCAGGAGCCTTGATAGCGACTGAGGTGAAGGTGCCACGGATCTTGTTCACAACGAGAGTTGCGAGAGCTTCACCCTCGACATCTTCAGCGATGATCAAAAGTGGTTTGCCGGCCTGCATGACCTTTTCGAGTACAGGAAGAATTTCTTGTACTGAACCGATCTTGCCCTGGTTGAACAGGATGTACGGCTCGTCGAAGACGGCCTCTTGGCGCTCTGGATCAGTGACGAAATATGGCGACAGGTAACCCTTGTCGAATTGCATACCCTCGACAAAGTCGAGATCCATACCGAACGTGTTGGACTCTTCGACGGTTACAACACCGTCTTTGCCAACCTTGTCGATGGCTTCGGCGATGGTCTCGCCGACGCTCTGATCTGCCGCCGAGATGGCAGCAACCTGAGCGATTTCTTCCTTGCCGCCGACCTTCTTGGACTGTTTGGCAATGGATGCGACCGCAGCCTTGACTGCTGCTTCGATACCGCGCTTGAGGCTCATCGGGTTCGCGCCGGCTGCTACATTGCGCAGTCCTTCTTGCACGATCGCCTGAGCGAGCACGGTTGCGGTGGTTGTGCCATCGCCAGCGACGTCATTGGTCTTGGTGGCGACCTCTTTGACGAGCTGGGCTCCCATATTCTCGAAAGGATCTTCGAGCTCGACTTCACGAGCGATGGACACGCCATCGTTTGTGATGGTCGGTGCACCGAACTTCTTGTCGAGAACAACGTTACGGCCCTTTGGGCCGAGGGTTACTTTGACGGCATCAGCGAGCTTGTTGACGCCCGCTTCAAGACTGCGACGAGCTGCGTCGTCGAACTTTAGAATCTTGGTCATCGTTGACTACTTGACGGTCGCGAGTACATCGCGAGCCGACAGGATCAACAGGTCTTCGCCATCGGAGCTAATTTCGGTGCCGCCGTACTTTGAGTACACAACGGTGTCACCAGCGGCGACGTCCATAGGGATTATTTCGCCGGTGGTGTCGCTGCGCTTGCCAGGACCCACTGCAAGGACTTCGCCCTGTTGTGGCTTTTCCTTGGCGCTATCTGGGATTACCAGACCACTTGCGGTCGTTGCTTCGCCCTCGCTTGGGCGAACAACGATGCGGTCCTCTAAAGGCTGAAGGTTCATCGAGGCTCTCCTAAAAATTAAGCTCGAGATGTGTCTTTATGGATGATTAGCGCTCTCTAAAAGCTCTAACCGGGTGACCTGACGAGAGTTAGCACTCTCGGCAGGCGACTGCTAACTCTAGTGGGGGGCACGCCGTAGTCAACCTCCGAAACAGAGGTTTTTGGGCCGACCACGAACGATCTAGGCGATCCAGTTCAGCTTCAGGTTCGGTTTAGCTCCCAAGTCGAGCCCGGATGGGCCATCAGCGTTCAGTCGCCACCACGCCGCGGTCGCGATCATCGCAGCATTGTCGGTACACATCGAGCGACTCGGAACATAAGCGCGGACACCGCTCTGCAGGGCGTAATCCTTCGTGCGTTCACGCAACTCGCTGTTTGCCGCAACGCCACCTGCAAGACAAATTGCGGTGGCACCGACTTCCTCGGCTGCCCGCTTCGCCTTGGCCAACAGCACGTCGACGACTGCAGCTTGGAAAGACGCCGAGACATCTTCGGCTGAAACATTAGGATTTTTCCGGACATGATTGATGACGGCAGTCTTGAGGCCGCTGAACGAGAAGTCGTAACCATCGTTGATCATCGGGCGGGGGAACTTGATAGCCGTCGGGTCGCCTTGGGTGGCAAGTTGATCGATAACTGGCCCGCCTGGATACCCCAGGTCCAGATAACGAGCGACCTTGTCGAAGGCCTCGCCTGCGGCATCGTCGACGGTCTGTCCAATCAGGCGGTACATCCCGTGACCCTGCATCTCAATCAGCATGGTGTGGCCCCCAGAAACAAGCAGCACCACAAGTGGGAACTCCAGGTCAGGCTCCTCCAGCAACCCTGCGTAGAGGTGTCCTTCGAGATGGTTAACGCCAATGAACGGAATACCCCATGTGAGCGCCAATGCCTTGGCTGCGCTCACGCCAACGAGTAGCGAACCAACAAGACCCGGTCCGTAGGTCGCTGCAACGGCCGTCAGTTCCTTGCCCGTCCGACCAGCTTCGACCAGCGACTGTGCAACCACGGGAGTGATTAGTTCGGTGTGTGCTCGGCTGGCGATCTCAGGCACGACGCCCCCGAAGCGTGCATGCAGGTCAATCTGGCTGCTCACGACCGACGACAAGATCGTCTTGCCATCGACAACGACCGAAGCTGCGGTCTCGTCGCACGAGGTCTCGATGCCAAGAATCGTCTGTCCTAGTGTCTCGGTCATGCTGCGGCTCCTGTGTCTCGGTCGGATTCGGTGTGGTCGTGGGCAACCTGTAGCTCTGCCAGCCGTTCACGCCACGTATCGGAAGACACATCAGCGATAGCCATGACAACAGCGTCGGTGCTCCCCTGTCCATCGCTGCGGTCATAGAAATTGCGCTCGACCCCCACAGGTACGAAACCGAAACGGCTGTACATCCGTTGAGCGCGCCTGTTGGCCGGTCGGACTTCGAGTTGGAGGTTTGCGACATGGGGTTGATCCAGAACCTTGTCGATCAACCTCAACATCATGGCCGTGGCATGGCCCTGCCCGTGCTGTTGCGCAGCGACAGCAACGTTGGTGACCCGACACGACGAAGCATCGATCCACGCCGATGCATGGCCGACGACACCAACGTCGGTCTGGGCGACCAGATGAACCCGGTCATTTTGTTCGACCTCGTCGAGGAATACGCGGTATGACCATGCCTGGCCGTGTGCTTCGACATCAATCATTTGGAGCCTTGCAATGTCGGCCTCTTGCAGTAGACGCAGCGTGCGCCCATTCATGGAAGCACGCATCCCTGGGTCAAAGCTCATTGGGCAGGCCTGGTCTGCCAGTTGATCTCGGCGTCGGGGCGTCGCAGGTAGAGCGGCTTAATTTCAGTCGGCTGCACGAACTCTTCGCGTAGTGCCCGAGCGTGTGCCAAAGCGACTAATGACGACGCCGACGGATACGCCAGACTCTCGTCCGCGATCTCAACCTTGGTCAGGCCTTCGAGCATGTCGCGATAACGGAGGGCGCCATCTCCCACGACCAAACACTCGGTGCTGGCGGCTTGAAGCTCGCCATAGAGATCGTCGGGAGTGACCACTTGAGGTTCACTCACTCGCTGCACGCCACCTGGCACTTGTCGATAGAAAGCGGTGAACAGTTCGCCTCGGCGTGCATCGATAGTGGCAGCGATCAGCCGGCGGGTGTGACGCACTGGGAAGGCAAGCAGGTCCAAACTGCTGACACCAATCATCGGCACGCTGAGCCCAAAGGCGATGGCCATCGCAGTCGATATGCCGACGCGAAGACCAGTAAAAAGGCCAGGGCCGACGTCGACAGCTACCACGCTAATTTCACTGATATCAATACACGCTTGTGACAACGTGAACTCGATCTGGGGTGCCAGCGACTCGGCATGGCGGCGCCCGCTTGCCGAATGGGCAGACGCGAGCACACCTTCGTGCCCGCCAATAGCGCAGCCGACCTGGGCCGTAGCGCTCTCTATTCCGAGTATGAGCATCAGGCATCCTGTCGGTCGGTGATCAGGCGATCTGCCAGTGCGTCACGAAGTACTGGAACTCGAGCCGTCCAGTCAGGCCCTACCGCTAGCAGCGAAATTTCTCGATCGTCATCACCATCACCGAACCCGAATGACAACAATGCGTATCCCGCCGGAAGCGCAGGGGCGATGGTGTCTCCCCATTCGATGACGACGGCGCCTTCGCTCTCGAACAGCTCAGGCAACGCCAGGTCGATGACTTCTTCGATCTGGTCGATCCGGTACACATCTAGATGGTGCAGCGTCAGTCGTCCACCTTCGTATTGCTGGTGCAGCGTGAATGTCGGACTCGTGATGTGTTCGACGATGCCCAGTTCAGCGCCAAGCGCTTTGGTAAACGTTGTCTTACCTGCGCCTAGGTCACCACCAAGAACGAGCACGTCGTTCGGTTTCAAGACGCGAGCGATGGCCTGCGCTATGGCGGCAGTGTCGTCAGGTCCAGATGAGAGGGCAGCGATATCGGCAAGGCGGTCCACCCTCGGAATTTACCGCCGCTGACGCCCCGCCCTGCATACAACTCGCCACAAAATGCATGCAGGTCTCAGTGCTCTGCGGTCAAGATCAGCCGATCCAGTGCTTCGTCGTGCGCTTGTGCCGATGCTGTTTCATCGAAGCGCTGCATCGATACCCGCAGACCCTCGACCCTGTCTCGAGCTGCATCGACATCTTCAAGCGCGGCGCACAGTGCGCTTCTCAATTCTCCATTCGGGTAGAGCGCTGCCTCGTGCCACTGGGGCTCAATGAGCTCGGGAAAGCTGAGCCGGGCCGGCAGAACGGGCACCGCACCAGCGGCGAGGGCCTCGACTATGGCGATGCCAAAAAACTCGTGATCGGCAGCGCTCACGACCACATCGCAGCTGAGCAGCAGCTGCTGGTACTCATCGTCTGGCAGGTAGCCGTGATGATCGATCCGGTCGCCCAGTTGTTCGTGGATCCATGCGAACTCCCGGTTGTCTGGGCGTTGATTCTGGCCCGCCAACGCGACGGTAAACAGCACACCTTGCTCAGCTAGCTGAGCAAGTGCCGAGAACACAGCTTGCGGGTTCTTGTCGTGATCCCAGCGTTGGTTCCACAACACACGCGGCACCAAGCGCTCGGTCCGCTCGCCGGCGATCAGGGTGGCGGCTTCGACTCCAGGCCAAAGCACCGACGCTCGCTCGAAAACCGTGTCGATCAGATGGCTGTGTGTCGGCACTGGTTGCGACCCGAGCAAACCAGGCAAGGCGTTGCGCAAGGCATCTCGGTGAAACGACGAGTTGAACCACACCGCATCGGACGCAACAAGGGATTGCCAATTAACCAATGCGGCCGACGTATCGGAGCGCTGGTTCGGCGCAAGCGGATACAGCAGTTGACTCTCGTGCACATAAACAGCTAGGGGCGTGTTTCCAAGTGAGCGGCGAGCATGTCCAGCAAATGCGGCAACGTCGACCAGTCCGCTGACCACCACGGCATCAGGCCGGCCCTGCTGCTTGACCGCAGCATTGAAGTCAGCGGCCAGAGTGACAGCGCCGCCACGCAAGCGCCACCGCCAGAACTCATCAGGATGCGTTACCAACGAGATGTCGTGGCGACTGTGACGGATCCAGGCATCAGCCCACGCTCGATGCGACCCGCCATAGAACGACTCGACCAAAACCACCCGAGCCATACGTGCCTGTCGCCCTTAGATGTAACGACGACGGACGCGTCGCCCGATGTCGCACACAATTTCGTAAGGAATGGTGTCTAGCCGCACCGCAATATCGTGCACACTGATCGACTCGGCGCCTTGTTTGCCAATGATCACCACAGGGTCGCCCTCGATGTTGCTAGCGCCCTGGCCGAGATCGATCATGGCTTGGTCCATGGTGACCACACCGATGATGGGGCACAGCTTGCCACCTACGATGACCTGGCCACCTCTGCGATAGGAATCGCGGCGTAGCCCGTCGGCGTAGCCCATTGGGATTGTCCCGACGACGGTCCCGGTGTCAAAGACGTGCTCGAACCCATACGAGATTGCTTCACCAGCAAAGACTCGCTTGACCATTGACAACTGCGTCGTCAGCGTCATGGCTGGCTCCAGACCAAGTTCGCTGCCAATACCAGCGGCTGGTTCAAGTCCATAGGCACCAATACCGACACGCACCATGTCAAATAGCGCGTCATGGCCTGCCAAAAGGCCAGCCGAGTTGGCAGCGTGAATAATCACCGAGTCGTCGATTTCGTCTCGCAGCACCTCGAGCAACGAACGGAATCGATCAAGCTGGATTGCCGTCTCGGGTCGGTCCGGCTCGTCGGCCACGGCAAGATGCGTCCACACGCCTCCCAGTCGGATGTCTGGCTTAGCGGCAATTGCCCGCACAGCCTCAAGGACATAACCTCCATCGGCTGACGCTCGTTCGCCTGCGGGACGAAGCCCAACTCGGTTCATGCCCGTGTCCAGGTTCAGATGAACATCGACAGGCTTAGTGCATTGCCGAGAGTCTGCTGCAGACACCAACGCCGCTAGCCCGGTAGAGGAGTACAGCGTTGCTGTCAGGTCAGACTCGACAACCTCGAACATCTCAGCCGGGCGGGGCTCGGACAGCAAAAGTATCGGAGCCGTGACGCCGGATTCTCGAAGCTCGATGCCCTCCTCGACCAACGCAACCGCGATCCATGTCGCACCGGCATCGAGGGCCGCTCGCGCCGTGGCCACGCTGCCATGGCCATACCCATCGGCCTTCGTAACAGCACAAACCTGGGCCGGCGCAGCACGGGCCACGAGCCGTTCGACATTACGGCCGATGGCGCCAAGGTCGACAGTTGCTTCGGTTGGGCGCATAACAATGCTCCGGGATGGATCAGGCAGCGAAACGAAGCGTCAAAGCGCACGTGTTGCTCAACAAGACGCTAGCAGCGTGTCGAAAAACACATACCGCACGACACGACACCGCCATTGTTCAGTCGCCTGCCAGTGTCCTGTCCACTACTTATAGTGTCGAGGCAACGGCCCTCTGCGTCCCAGCTGCGGTCCCGAAATGTAATGTCAACGCGAGGAGCAGCGATTCCCGCGGCCGTGTGGGCAGTCCTCCTGAAGCTTTACGAAGAACACAGGTTTAGTCGCAGATACGTCGATTTCGAGCGTCTATGACGTCCTGATGATCGAGACCGTGATGGACGCACGCTTAGACGTCGTTCGTTCGCCAGTGGTCGGCTATGAGAACCGCAGGTCGCACCAGCAGTTCGTCGAGCGGGATCACTGTCAATGGTGTCTCATCAAACGAGGCCTCGGTCTCCAATACCGCATCGCGAATCTGGTCGTAACGGCCGTGATATGCCTGCAGAACAGCCCTTACCAGATTCGGTGTTAGCGAATCGGCGAGCTTGATATAGAGCAGCGTAATGCCAACCGTTTCGGTGTCTTTTACCTCGGGCACAAAAACGATCAACCGTTGGTCTCGGCGCCCCCTTGTGATTAGCACCCGGCATTCCGTTGCGACTCGATGTTTTGTACCGCGCAGCACCGGATCGATGTCAACACGCGAGGCGATACCCACCGATATTCCGCCTCGATCAATGATGGAAATGGTCGCACCGTCACCGACCACATCGCCTTGTATCGAATAGCGAGTGAAGCCGAGCACTTCGACTACTGCAGCGTCGATGCCTGCGAGGGTGCGCAATGTGCTGTAGGTAAGAGCGTCACGAGATGCGCCGGCCTCGATTGTCCTGGCCACCAGTGGCACGTGCAAAAGGCTTTCATCGGTGCGGCTGATGCCGACCGTCACCGTCTTGGCCTGATGCTTGATGGCGTCGATAGGACGTGTCAGCTCGTCGATGGCCTTGGCTACTACCCTCGCCAGGTCATCAATCACGACCGCTGGGGTTCCGACCTTGCCGAAGTCAAGCCCGTAGGACCCAAGCTCGGCTACACCAGACGCATACCGCAAAAGAAGCGCCATATCGACAGCGGTCGAACTAGAAAGATGACCGTTATAGCGGTGTTTGCGCAGGCCGTCGCCAAATATCGAACGAGCCTGCGTAATCGCCGGCTGAATGCGAGCGAGCATGTCAGACCCGTAGCTATCGGGCTGCGATGCAACCTCAGCGTCGATGGCCGCACGAAGCTTGCGCAGCGGCATAGCGAGCGAGTCGATGGCCAAGGCGGCCTCGTAGCCGAATAGGTGACCAACAAGTGCCGAGAGCACGAAGCCAAGTTCAGGTTCAACTACCGGAACACTGATCACATCGGTTGTACCGAAGCGATTCTCGTCGGCAGCAGCAATCACGACCGGCGTGGCTTTGTGTGCCCGAAAAATCGCAACTTCCTTGACGGCATCGTCGGCAGTGCTGCCCTGCAGACCTGCCGCACAAACCAGGATCAGCGGCTCAGACGAAAGATCGATGTGCTTCTTGTCTTCGATGCTGTCGCATGCGATTGCCTTGTAACAAAGCTCGCTGAGCTTGACGCGAACTTCTTCGGCAGCAATGCGGTTGCTACCACTGCCAACAATTGCCCAGTACTGCTTACTGGGGGCAAGTCGAGCTGCGACTTCGCCGATGTGTTCGCGTGACGCAATGACAGACTCCATGGCCTGGGGAAGGTCCGCTAAGCCAGCCAGGACTCGTTGTGTCATAGCGTGGGCGCCGCTTGGTCGACCAATTTGATCAGCAATTGCGGTCGCGAGAAGGAAGCCCGCTGCGATCTGGCTATAGAAGGCCTTGGTCGATGCAACACTCATTTCGACGTCTCGGCCATCACTTGTATAAAGCACCCCATCTGCCTTGTCGGTCAGATCGCTTCCACGTCGATTGACGATGCCGATCACCGAGGCACCGCGCTCGCGGGCAAGGTCGACGGTCCGATTGGTGTCGGTCGTGGTCCCTGACTGGCTTACGGCAACGATGAGCACGTCGCTCATGTCAGATTCCAAACCAAAGCCAGACAGTTCGGTAGCCAGGTCATAGCTGACTTGCAGGCGCTTGCCATCGACTTGGGCTGCTAATGCCTCGGCAAACGAGCGAGCCGCAATAGCAGCGGTTCCTTGACCAATACCCAAAACACGTGTGATGGCGCCGCCGGCGAGCGACTGGCGAACAGCCGCTGGCAACGTCCCGTCGCTGACTTGGACCTGATAGTTGCCGTCAGTTTCGGTGAGCTTGCCGCTCAACGTGTTGCGGAACGAATTCGGCGCTTCGGAGATCTCTTTGAGAAGAAAGTGTGGATACCCGGCCCGGTCGATATCGCTAGTAGTGATCTCAGCCGTCACAACGTCGTGCTCAAGCATTGGCAGCGGTGTGCCGTCGTAACTCTGACGAGACAACCCGCGTAACGTGCCAGCTTCGTTCCGATCCAAAGTCAGGATCTGACCACGAGCAGATGCCGGGTTCGTCGGGTCAACCGGAGTTTCACCATCGAGCCGCACATAGTTCGACGTCAACTCAACCACGCCATAGGGCTCGCTAGCCACGACATAGGTGTCTTCGGCCAGGCCCACATAGAGGGCCTGCCCGCTGCCACGCTGAGCTAGCCGCAACATATCTGGTTCATGCGCTCCAGCCAAGGCAATAGCGACCGAGCCGTCAAACGAAGCGACGCAGGAGCGGAAGGCCTCGGTGGTGTCTTGTCCACCGCGGACTCGATCAGCTACCAGCGATGGGATGACCTTGGCATCAGTCGTGATCGTCGTGGGGTAGTTCAAGCCAGCTTCAGCGGCCAGATCGGCGTAGTTGTCAACGTCACCGTTCAGCGCCGCCACGAAATACGGGTCGTTCCCGTGTCCGTCGACGTCACTGTTTACCGGATGGGCATTTGCTTGGCTGATGATGCCAACGCTGGCCCACCGGGTGTGGCCCACGACCATGACCTGTGTGCCTTCGTTGCCGAGGAGTTGGGACAAAAGTTCGTCAGCAGCGATCGCCCTGCGCAGTGCATCTGTGTTGTCGCCCAGGTCACCGATCTCGGCCGATTCCTTATAAACGAAACTGACGACATCGCCGACGCGACGAACGGCATTGTTCACGAACGAGGGGTCACCGCTGCGCTCTGAGATTGCGCGAGCCAAAGCGGGTTCATCAAGGTTCTCGCCATGTCCGCTTACGAACAGGTGTAATCCGAGCGAATCTCGCCCACGAACTTCGAGCCGATCCAGTGCCGACAAGGCGTCGTGTACCGAACACAACGCCGCTATCTGGCTACGAGATCCGACGGAACCACCGAGTGTCTTGATTCCGTCGGGAACGCTGAGACGATCGCGCAACACGGCCCACAAAGTGTCCTTGACCGAGCGGCGAGCGGCGTTGAGGCCCTCAGCGATCACGATGCCGCGTTCGAAGGCTTTGTCGGCCGCCGAGGCCAACGCATCTACTAGCGGTTCCAATTGGGCAGTTACTTCAAATACAAGTCCTGGCAATTGCAAAAGTGCAATAGCGCCAGGGACACCCAGCAACAGAGCATTTAATTCTTGTAGCGACCGCCCGCACTCGTTCAAGGCTTCGACGCTGTCAGCATCGAAAGCCTTAGTCGCGCCGTTCGCCAGCGTCAACACTTGAGCTGCTGTCGGTACAGCACGAGTCGATGGTCGACGGATAATGGCAACAATTCCGCACATACGTCACGAATCCTAGGATGTCGACGAGCGAGGAAGTGTGCAGCTGCTCGTCATATCGCTAAAGGCTCTGCGGAACCCGCCCCCGAGGATGTCCTTGCTGCAGCGGGCCGAGGTAACAGCGCCAACCCCTGCGTGTCTCTCACGACACACCGTTTGGGTGTCACCATCTGTTCTGGCGCAGACGATGAGCAATGCCGCACTAGGCGAGTTCTTGGACCGCAGCGCACAGCTCATCACAGGCGCTCTGGGCAAGTGCTTTCTCGGAGGCCTCGACCATGACACGGACAACAGGCTCGGTACCTGACGCCCGGACCAGC
>Ga0209709_10001315_pt1 | contig 23032 bp, 25 predicted proteins | sample ArcticOcean_MG_C_2_FD_187435 | JGI IMG/M metagenome (GOLD analysis project Ga0209709, IMG submission 187435) | Marine microbial communities from western Arctic Ocean - ArcticOcean_MG_CB4_136 (SPAdes) (version 2) | ecosystem: Environmental > Aquatic > Marine > Oceanic | place: Arctic Ocean...
GTTTAATTTGAGCACATCTAGCTTCAATCTCAGATTTTTTACCACTACCACTAATGATAGTACTGTTATCTTTATCAACCTTTACTCTCTTACAAGAACCAAGGTCAGTAAGTTTAACATTTTCAAGCTTAACTCCGATGTCTTCAGAAATAACCTGACCACCAGTTAAGATTGCGATATCATCAAGCATTGATTTTCTTCTATCACCAAAACCTGGAGCTTTAACAGCAACAACTTTTAAACCACCTCTAAGTTTGTTTACAACAAGAGTTGCAAGAGCTTCGCCCTCAACATCTTCTGAAATAATCATTAGTGGTCTTCCAGCTTGAACAACAGCTTCTAAAAGTGGAACCATTGGTTGTAAGTTAGTTAATTTTTTTTCATGCAATAGAATAAAAGGATTTTCTAATTCAGTAGTCATTTTATCAGCATTAGTGATAAAGTATGGTGATAGATATCCTCTATCAAATTGCATACCCTCAACAACATCTAACTCAGTTTCTATTCCTTTTGCCTCTTCAACAGTGATAACACCTTCATTACCAACTTTTTGCATCGCTTTTGCAATCATGTTACCAATTTCTTTATCACCATTAGATGAAATAGTACCAACTTGAGCAATCTCATCACTATCTTTTACTTTTTTAGCTGAAGAAATTAGACTGCCTTTAACATGTTCTACTGCTGCATCAATCCCTCTTTTAACGTCCATAGGGTTCATGCCTGCAGTTACATATTTTACACCTTCTTTAACAATTGCTTGTGCTAAGATGGTTGCAGTAGTTGTTCCATCACCAGCTTCTTCATTTGTTTTGCTAGCAACTTCCTTAACCATTTGAGCACCCATATTTTCAAATTTATCTTCAAGATCAATTTCTTTAGCAACAGAAACACCATCTTTAGTAATTCTTGGCGCACCATAAGATTTGTCAATAACAACATTTCTACCTTTTGGTCCAAGTGTAACTTTTACTGTGTTTGCAAGGATATCAACACCTCTTATCATTGCAGCTCTTGCTTCAGAGTCAAATTTTATAACTTTTGCCATTTTATTTTCTCCTTTTAATTAAATTATTTTCCTGAAATACCCATAATGTCAGACTCTTTCATTATGCTGTATTCTTTACCATCGATTTTGATTTCAGTTCCTGACCACTTCCCAAAAAGAACTTTGTCTCCGACTTTAACATCCATTGGAATTAACTTCCCATCTTCAGTTTTTGCTCCACCACCAACAGCTATAACCTTACCTTCTTGAGGTTTTTCTTGTGCTGTATCAGGTATAATTATTCCTCCAGCAGTTTTTTCACTACTGTCTAAAACTTGTATTAAAACTCTGTCGTGTAACGGTTTAAACTTCATAAATTCTCCTTTTATTATGCGACTCATATAGCTACTAGCCTCACTATTTCAAGGTTTGGAAAAAAAATAAGTAGGTCAAAAAACCAGAGAAATTGTATTTTTTATAAGTTATACCTCCAATTATGACTAAGAATTTAGATAATAATGGATTAAAATCAATTGTTGAGAATTATGATATTTTTTATATCGATTTATGGGGCGTTGTTCATAATGGAATAAACCTTCATAAAAATGCAATTGAGACTTTAGAGAAAATTACTAAAACAAAAAAAGAATATGTTCTCTTAACTAATGCTCCAAGGCCAAATAAAACTGTAAAGTCATTTTTAGAAAAGATGGGAATGAATAAAGAGATCAGAGAAAATGTGTACTCATCTGGTGAAGCAGCATTTAACTATTTAAAAAAAAATCATCTAAATGAAAAATTTTATCACATAGGACCCATTAGGGATTTTGATTTATTTTTAGATTTTAAAAAAAATAAGACAGTAGAAATTAAAGAAAGTTCTTATTTACTGTGTACAGGTTTATTTGAAGAGCAAGGTAAAGATTTAAGTTATTATAAAGAATTATTTAAAGAACATGTTAATAAGAAAATGATATGCACTAATCCAGATTTAATTGTAGATAGAGGTGAAAAAAGAGAGCTGTGTGCAGGATCAGTAGCATTAGTTTTTGAAAAAATAGGAGGAGAAATTGTATATTTTGGAAAACCTTTTCCCGAAGTTTATAATCAATCAATTGATAATAAAGAAAAAAGAGTTTTATCTATTGGTGATAATTTGAACACAGATATAAAAGGAGCAAATCTTTTAAATTACGATTCATTATTGATATCAAATGGTGTTCATAAAGATGAAATTAAAAAAGAAGGAATAGATATAATCTCAAAAAAATATGAAGTTATTGTAAACTTTATTCAAACTGAACTTAAATGGTAAAAATGAAACTATACAAAAATTTTAATATCTCAAAAAATCACAAAGGATCAATAATTTTAATTGGAAATTTTGATGGTGTTCATATGGGTCATCAAAAATTATTTAGGTTAGCAAATAGCTATAAGGAAAAATTTAATTTAAATATTGGTGTTTTAACATTTGAGCCAATGCCGAAGATGTTTTTTAATAAAGATATAAAAAATTTTAGAATTTCAAATATTGTTCAAAAAAATATAATTCTAAAAAACCTGGGAGTTAATTTTGTAATTACTCAAAAGTTTGATAAAAAATTTTCTAAGATTAAATCCGGCTTTTTTATTAAAGAAATCTTATCTAAAAAATTAGAAGCAAAATATATCTTTGTTAGTAATAATTTTAAATTTGGTAATAAAAGAGAAGGAGATGTTAATCAATTAATTAAAAATGAAAAAATCTATAATTATAAAATCATAAAACCTCAGCCATTAATATTAAATCAAAAAGTTATTTCCTCTACATACATCAGGTCTCTTTTAGAGAATGGTAATTTAAAAAAAACAAATAAATTATTAGGAAAAAATTGGTCTATTGAAGGAATAGTTCAAAAGGGCAGACAGTTAGGAAAGAAGATTGGCTTTCCAACCTGTAATATAGACATCAAGGATTACGTTATTGCGATGCCAGGAGTGTATGCGGTCAAAGTAAAACGAAAAAACTCTAATAAATCCCTGAAAGCGATTGCAAACCTTGGTTATAGGCCAACTTTTAACCAAAAAAAAATCTTATTAGAGGTGCATATTTTTAATTTTTCTGGAAATCTTTATAATAAGTATTTATCAATTGAGTTTACTAAATTTATTAGAAAAGAAAAAAAATTCAAAAACATTAATCAATTAAGAAAACAAATTCAAAGCGACCTGAAAGTTGCTAAAAGAAGTTAAAATGAGCAAAGAAAATATAAATTTACCTAAAACATCTTTTTCCATGAAAGCAAATTTACAGAACAAAGAACCTGAAATTTTAGATTATTGGAAAAAAATTGATCTTTATAAAGAGTTAAGAAAATCTAACAAAGGTAAAGAAAAATTTATTCTCCATGATGGTCCTCCATATGCAAATGGAAACATTCATATGGGTACAGCACTAAATAAAATTTTAAAAGATATAATTGTTAAATTTCATCAAATGGATGGGAAAGATTCAGTTTATGTTCCGGGGTGGGATTGTCATGGATTACCTATTGAGTGGAAAATTGAAGAACAGTATAAAAAAAATAAAAGAAATAAAAATGAAGTTCCTATTACAGAATTTAGAAAAGAATGTAGAGATTTTGCACAAAAATGGATTGAAGTTCATAAAACTCAATTTAAAAGATTAGGTGTTGTAGGTGACTGGGATAATCACTATGCCACTATGAGTTTTAATGCAGAAGCACAAATTGTAAGAGAGCTGGGTAAGTTTTTAAAAGAAGGAAGTCTTTATAGAGGATTTAAACCTGTTCTTTGGTCTACAGTCGAAAAAACTGCATTAGCAGATGCTGAAGTAGAATATCAAGATCATAAATCAGACACGATCTATACTGCCTTTCCTGTTAAAAAAACAAATTTAAAAGAACTAGAGGGAGCAGAAGTTGTTATATGGACAACTACCCCATGGACAATTCCAGCAAACAAAGCTTTAGCTTACAATGAAGCCTTAGACTATTTGGTAATTCAATTAAATGATGAGGGGGATTTTAAAAACAAAAAAATTGTAATTGCTGAGGCATTATTAGATTCTGTAATCAAAGACTGTGATATCAAAAGTTATAAAGAAATTAAAAAATTTAAAGGAAAAGATTTTAAAGATACAATTTGTAATCACCCATTTCTAGAACTTGGTTATGATTATGAAGTTCCAATGCTTGAAGCAAGATTTGTTACAACTGAACAGGGAACAGGTATTGTTCACTGCGCACCTAGTCATGGCCCTGATGATTTTACTCTTTGTTTGAAACATGGCATTAAAGCAATTGAGACTGTTGATGGAGACGGTAAATATACTAAAAATCTTCCACTATTTGAGGGAACTCATATTTTTAAAGCAAACCCAATTGTTATTGAAAAATTAAAAGAACAAAAGAAATTGCTATCAAATGGAGAGTTAATTCACTCATATCCTCATTCTTGGAGGTCAAAAGCTCCACTTGTACATAGAGCAACACCACAATGGTTCATTTCCATGGAAAGTCATGGCCTGAGAAAAAAAGCACTAAAAGCTCTTGATGACACTACATTTTATCCCAATAAAGGAAGGGAGAGAATAAAGGCTATGATTGAGACACGACCTGACTGGTGTGTTTCAAGACAAAGAGTCTGGGGAGTACCGTTGCCTATATTTGTTCACAAAACTACTAAAGAGATTTTAGCAGATGATGAAGTTAATGAAAATATTGCAAGTATTTATGAAAAGGAAGGCTCTGACTGCTGGTTCTCTGATGACCCACAAAGATTTTTAGGAGATAAATATAAGGCAGAAGATTATGATAAAATAAGTGACATTGTTGAGGTATGGTTTGATAGTGGTTGTACGCACGCATTCGTTTTAGAAAAAAGAGAAGATCTTCAATGGCCTGCATCAATGTACCTAGAGGGGTCTGATCAGCATAGAGGCTGGTTTCATTCATCATTATTAGAGTCTTGTGGAACTAGGGGCAGAGCTCCCTATGAATCAATATTATCACATGGGTTTGTGGTAGATGGCAAAGGTCTCAAAATGTCTAAGTCTGTTGGGAATGTAATAGCACCAGAGGATATTTTAAAAAAATATGGTGCTGATATTTTAAGAATATGGGTTGCTTCATCAAATTATGCAGAAGACTTGAGAATTGATTATTCTATTTTAGAGCAGCATGCAGATTCTTATAGAAAAATTAGAAATACATTTAGATATTTACTAGGAAATCTAAATGATGATTTTAAGGAAATTGATATTGAAAAATTAGATTTAAATCACTTGCCAGAATTAGAGCAATATATGCTTCACAAAGTTTTTGAATTAAATGAAAATTATAAAAATTATTTTAAATCATATGACTTTCATAACCTTTACAAAGAACTTTTGAATTTTTGTACAGTAGATTTATCTGCATTTTATTTTGATATTAGAAAAGATGTTTTGTACTGTGATGCAAAAGATTCAGAGAAAAGAAAAAGTAGCATTATTGTTTTAAATATAATTCTAGAATCCCTAGTCAAATGGTTTGCACCTATACTTTCGTTTACTACAGAAGAAATTTTTAGATTAATAAGTAAAGATAAAAAAAGTATTCATTTAGAAAAATTTATGGAATTTCCAAAATTATTTAAAAATGAAAAATTAAATAAAAAATGGATTGAATTAAAAAAAATTAGAGATATTTGCAACATTAGTATTGAAGCTAAAAGAAGCAGCAAAGAAATTGGGTCAAGTCTTGAAGCAAATCTAACAATTAGTTTGAATGAAAAGTTATTTAAGCTTACAGAAAATACAAATTTTTCAGAATTGTGTATTACATCGGTTGCAAAAATTGAAAAAGTAGAATCAGAAGAAGTAATAGCTGTAACAAAAAAAGCTGAAGGAGAAAAGTGTTTAGTATGTTGGAAAATTAATAAAAATGGTTGTGAGAGACACCAAGTTTAAATGAGTTTTAATGTTACAAATTAGTTCAAAAAAAAGTATATTTAAATTAATAATTGTCCTAAGTATTTTTTTAGCCGATAGACTTTCTAAAATTTATATTCTTAAAATAGCTGAATTAGAAAATGTAGTTAACATTTATATAACACCGTACTTGAATTTTTACCTTATTTGGAACAAAGGGATAGCATTTGGATTATTTTCTTTTAACGATAGATTTATTTACAATATTATTACCTTGGTAATTATATTTGTATCCATAATAATATTCGTAATGATAACAAAAACAAATGGTTTTAAAAATTACTCTTTATTATGTGTATTTGGCGGCTCCATAGGCAATCTTTTTGATAGAATATATTATACGGCAGTTCCAGACTTTATTGATTTTCATATAAATGATTTTCACTGGTTTGTTTTTAATGTTGCAGACATATTTATAACATTGGGTATAGTGTGCCTTATTTTTGATGAAATATTTATTAATAATAAGAAAAATGAAAATACTTAATTATATATTTATTTGCGGGGGGATAATGTTTCTTTTAACAGGCTGTCAGTCTGTCAAAGAGGGCTTAACAGGCCAAAAGAAAAATAATAGTGATGAATTTTTAGTTGAAAAAAAAAATCCACTAACAATGCCACCTGATTACAATTCATTACCAACACCCCAAAATAAAAAAGAGAATAGTTTAGGAGAGAATCAAAAAGATATAGAATCACTTGTAAGCGGAGAATTTAACAAAGATGATAAAAAAAAATTATCAGAAAATAATAACGAAAGTATTGAAAATTCAATTCTAGAAAAAATTAATGCTAAGTAAAAATATTAATTTTAAAGGTTTCAAGTTAAAATTAAATGGATCTAAAATAAAAAAAGATTTAAAGCTGCTTTTGTTAGAAAACTTACCTCCACTAAATTCTTTAAAATCATCATATAAATATAGTTACAAAAAAAAATTAATATCAAGATTAAAAAGTTTTTCTAAAATAAGAATTATTGGTATGGGAGGGTCTATTTTAGGAACAGAGGCAATTCATGATTTTTTAAAAGAAAAAATTAATAAAAAAGTAGTTTTTATTAAAAATCTTAACAGTAGCTCGTATGTTGATAAAAAAAAAAGTATTTTGAATATTACAGTATCCAAATCTGGTAATACCTTAGAAACAATAATTAATAGTAATATATTTATAAAAAAAAATGATAAAAATATTTTTATTACAGAAAATAATAATAATTATATTTCAATTCTTGCAAAAAAATTAAAAGCTGAAATTATTGAACATAACAATTATATAGGTGGCAGATATTCTGTTTTATCTGAAGTGGGAATGTTACCAGCAGAACTGATGGGTTTAAATGAAAAAAAATTTAAACAAATTAACAATTTAATAAAAAGTAAAAAATTTATAAATTTATTAACAACAAATGTCAGCAATACTCTTTTTTTTTTAAAGCAGAAAAAATTCAACTCTATAATTCTTAATTATGATGAGAAATCTAATAATTTATTTAAATGGTATCAGCAACTAATTGCAGAAAGTTTAGGGAAAAAGGGCAAAGGAATTTTGCCAATTATATCCACTATGCCAAAAGATAATCATAGCTTAATGCAACTTTATTTGGATGGGCCAAAAAACAATTTTTTTACTTTTTTTTTTGTTAAAAACAAAAATTCTACTAAAATTTTTGATAATAAATTGATTGATTCACATTATTACCTGAAAAAGAAAAGTGTAGATGAAATTATATATATTCAGAAATTAGCAACAGAAAATGTATTTCTAAAAAAGAAAATACCTTTTCGAAGTTTTGAGGTTGTAAAAAGAGATGAAAAAACTTTAGGAGAGTTATTTTGTTTTTTTATCTTAGAAACCATTTTAATAGGAAGAGCGTTAAAAGTTGACCCATATAATCAACCATCTGTAGAGCTAATTAAGAAAGAAACAAAAAAAATACTAATTTAAATAATCTTTTCCAAATATAATTTTAGAAATACCATAAATTTTTTCTTCAATAATATTAAAATTAGATGGATACCGATCTTTTTCTCTCTTATTTCTGTGAATGATTATTATCCCATTTTTATTCAATATATTTGATTGAAGTATCTTTTCTAACAATTCTACTAAATTTTTCTCTTTATAAGGTGGGTCCATAAAAATAATATCAAATTTTTTAGAAAAAATATTAAAATTAAATTTTTCAAATAAATTTTTTTCAATTATTGAGGAAATGTTTTGACAATTTATGCTTGATATATTTTTTTTTAAAATAGGCAAAACATTTTTATAATTTTCTACAAATGTTAAAGACGATGCACCTCTAGATAAACATTCCAATCCAAATGACCCAATGCCTGAGAATAAATCTAAAACATTCGAATTTTGAACTTTAATATCAAATTTATTAGAGTGTAAAATAATATTAAAAATTGATTCTTTTGTTAAATCTTTAAGAGGTCTTGTAGCCTTATCCTTGGGTTCGAGTATCTTTTTTCCCTTAAAATTTCCAGATATTATTCTCATTAATTGATGACTTTGTATCCTATATCTTTTCGGTAGAATCCACCGTTCCAATCCAATGAGTTAATTAGATTATAAATTTTTTCTCTACTTTGTAAAAAATCTTCTGATACACATACAAAATTTAGAACCCTACCTCCTACTGCATATATATCTCCCTCAACCTTACTTGTTCCAGCGTGATAACAGTATTCATTTCTATTTAGTTTAACTTTATTAATATTCTTAATTAAAATATTTTTTTTAAATGTATCTGGGTATCCTTTTGAGCACAAAACAACACACAAACTCTTCATATTATTATGCCATTCTATTTCTATCTCATCTAATTTTTCAACACAGCATGCAACAAATATATCTAATAAATCTGATTTGAGTTTTGGTAAGATAGTTTGACACTCTGGGTCACCCATCCTAACATTATACTCAATTAAATATGGTTCATTATTTATGACCATAAGCCCCGCATATAAAAAACCTTTATAATTAGTTCCAATATCTTTTAATCCTTTTATCGTAGGATTTATTATTTTTTTTAAAATTTTATTTTCAAGCTCATTGTCAATTAATCTTGAAGGAGAATAAGCTCCCATTCCCCCAGTATTTTTACCCTTATCACCTTCTAAAACTCTTTTATGATCTTGAGCTGTTTCAAAACTTTTGATTGTTTTACCATCACTTATAATAAAATAACTCATTTCTTCTCCCTCAAGAAATTCTTCAATAAGTAAATTTTTAGCTTCTCCAAATTTACCATTAAATATTTCTTTTACAGCAAACTGGGCGTCGTCTACATTAGCACATATGTAAACACCTTTACCTGATGCTAGTCCATCTGCTTTTATTACTAAGGGATAATTATTCTGCCGAATGAAAATATTAGCCTCATCTTTGTTATTAAATATCCCAAATTTTGCAGTAGGAATATTATATTTTTCACAAAGTTTTTTTGTAAAAATTTTTGACCCTTCAAGCTGCGAGGCAATTTTATTTGGTCCAAATACTTTAATTTTATGTTTTTCTAAAAAATCGACTAAACCGTCTACTAAGGGCTTTTCTGGACCAACTATAATTAAATCAATTTTATTTAATTGTATAAAATTTTTGAGTTCATTAAAATCTTCTAAATTTAATAATATGTTTTTTGCTAATATTGAAGTTCCTGCATTACCAGGAAAACAGTATATTTGCTCTATCTTTTGAGATTTATTAAGCTCAAAACAAATAGCATGTTCGCGTCCACCACTTCCAATTATTCCAACTTTCATATAATAGTGTATAAACTAAAAATGAAAAAAAAATTAGCCAAATTAAAATATTTACCTAATAATTTTGAAATTATTCAACAAGGAGATCATGTAATTTGTGCAGTTTCTGAAAAAATAATAAAATTAGATGAATTAAATTATTGGAATGTTGATCTTCAGGAGCCCTATTATTCATACTTAGAAGCCTCAAAAATAAGAGAAAATAGTTAAAATAAAAATTACTTCCAGCGATTATGAGACCAAATCCATTGATCTGGGTTTTTTAATATCATTTTTTCAAGCCATCTATTTAAGTCTAGTGTTATAGCTTCTAAAGATACATCACTGGAATATCTTAAAGGGTTATGGATAGTAAGTTTAAAATTTATATCATTTATTCTTTCAATATGAATTGGAACCACACAACAATTAAATTTTTTTATAAATTGAGCGGGGATAGTTGTTGTATAAGCTTTATGTTTGAAAAAATCAGATTTGATACCTTGGGAAACTCTTTGATCAATCATCAAAGCAATAGAAACACCATTTTTAAAAAAAGAAAGCAATTGTTTTGTTCCTGAGATACCTTTTTTAATTTGATTCTTGCATATGTAGGTTTTTCTAATTTTTTCCATTATACGATTTAAAAATTTATTATTTAGAGGTCTGTAAACAGCTGCAACATTGATGCCTGATTTTTCAATATGCATAGCCATCAGTTCAAAATTATTAAAATGGCCAGAAATAAATATTACTGGTTTATTGTCTTTTTTTATTAACTCTAAAACTTCTTGACCTTCTATTATTAATTCATTTTTTAAACTAGAATTTCTAAAATTTTTCATAAAAACATAGTCAGATAGTATTTTTCCATAATTTTTCCACATATTATCAATGATTTTTTTTATTTTATATTTGTCAATATCTGGAATTGCTTTAAGGATATTATTTTCTATTAACTTTTTTGATCTAAAAAATGGTCCAATAAATGAAAAAAATTTACTAGAAAAACTCGATGCTAATTTAAATCCTAAAATCTTGAATATTAAAAAAAGAATTAAAATTATTAAAAATTGAAAAAAATATTTTATAAGTTTCATATATTAAGTTTTATAAAATCAATTAATTCACCTTCATCTTTTATAATCAGTTCAATTTCAAGAAATTCTATTCCATCAGAGTTCTTTTGATTAAGTTTTATATGATCCTTTTCAGTGGTTAAGATTTTAGCATTCATATTTTTAGCAAAAAATTTAATTTTATTAATATCTTTTTGTTTATATTGATAGTGGTCTGGAAATTTTATCTCTTTTATTACATTAATTTTATTCTTAATTAAGGTTTTCTTAAAACTATCTGGATTTCCAATTCCAGAAAAAATTATATATTTTTCAGTTTTATCAATTTTATTTATATTTGTTGGGGAGTAATATGTTTCAAAGATTTTAATATGTAAGTTGTGTTTTTTAATAGTTTTTTTTAGCTCTGAAGTATCTTCTTCATTACCATTTAAAAATATTGCATCATATCTTGATATACGTTTAATTTTTTCTCTTAGTGGTCCAGCAGGTATTAAACAACCATTACCTATCCAGCTTACATTGTTAAAACATACAAAAGTTAGGTTATGATTAATTGACTTATCCTGCAAGCCATCATCAAATATTGCAACATCAACCCCATCTTGAATGGCTCTATTAAGTGCTATTTTTCTTGAGGTGTGACTGTATAGTTTTGTTTTTTTGCCTAATATTTTTTGTTCATCTATTTGATCTTTATAAAATTTTTTTATTATTGCAGTTTTAAAATTTAAACTTGATAAAATTTTATCTATTTTAATCGACAAAGGTGTTTTAGCTGTACCACCAATATATATATTTCCTATACAAATAGTTTTAATGTTTTCATTATTTTTTTTATTTATATCTAGATCGGAAAAAAAATTTTTGATAATTATAGGGAGTGTTAAGGGAAATAGGAGGTATGATAAATAATTAGGTTTTTTATAATCCCAAAATTTAGGTTTTAGTAATTTCATTTTTTGCTATTAACAAGTTTACTTCTTTTAGAGTTGAATTTAAAATCTTATTACCTAATTTCTTGATTTTAAGTTTTATATTTTTAGAATTAGTTTTATTTTTGAACATTTTATCAACAGTGTAGATTAGTTTGTTTAAACTCTTTATTTCATGGGATACATTGAATTTATTTAAGAGATCATAAATTTCATAAAAATTTGAAATATTAGGTCCATTTAAAATTTTACAGCCATACCTTGCAGCCTCTAATGGATTTTGCCCACCGTGTTTAATAATTGATCCACCTAAAAAAACAACTTTGCTGATTTTAAAAAAAGATTTTGTTATACCGTATGAATCTACCAGATATATATCTGTATTAATGTTGATTTTTTTTTTGGAGCTATGAGTATGAACTTTAAGATTTAATTTCTCCATTTCTTTTATAATATTATCTGTTCTATTAATATGTCTTGGAATTATAATTGTTAAAAGGTTTTTATATTTCATTTTTAGTTTTTTGTGAGCAAGTCCACAAAAATTTTCCTCAGTCTCATGTGTACTAGCAGCGCACCAAATCTTTTTAGATAGAAACTTTTTTTTTAATTTACTACTTAAAAAATTATTATTTAATTCTGTTTGAGAAAATTTTAAATTTCCAATACTTTTTATTTTTTTTGCCCCAAGTAATTTTAAATATTTTTTTGATTCAACACTTGACGGAAGGCAAATATCAAATTTTTCAAATAACTTTTTTGCACTTTTGGAAAATATTTTCCATCTTTTAAATGATTTTTTTGTTATTCTTGCATTAAGCAGCATTAAAGGAATACCTTTTTTACTTATTTGCATTATCGTATTTGGCCATATTTCAGAGTCTATAAAAATTACCATATTAGGGTTCCAGTAACTTAAAAATTTTTTAATATGATAGTTTGTATCTATAGGAAAAAACTGATGAATAGTTTTTTTTAGTTTTAAGTTAGCCAAAATTTTTGATGAACTAAGAGTATTTGATGTTACTAAAATTTGATTAATTTTTTTATTATTTTCTAACTTTTCTATCAACGGAATTACGCTCAGTATTTCTCCTACACTTGCTCCATGAAACCAAACTAATTTTCCCCTCATTCTTTTTTTTGAAATAGAGCAAAATTTTTCTTTAAACCTTATTGGATCTTCTTTTTTTTTGAATAAACGAAAAATAATTATTAATGGTGAAATTATTATGATTAAATTAATTGCTATCCTATAAATTAATAACATTAAACTTTTCTTATTTGCTTTTCATAAAAATTTTTATAAATAGGTGAATTTTCTAACAACTCTTCGTGTGTCCCCTCAGAAATAAGTTGACCCTTATCGACTACAAAAATTTTTGCAGAATTCAATATAGTTGAAAGCCTGTGTGCAATTACTAAAGTGGTTTTATTTTTTGTTAAGAAGCTTAATCCTTTTTGTATTTTATTTTCTGTATCTGGGTCTAGAGAAGAAGTTGCTTCATCTAAAAGGATGATAGGAGTTTTTTTTAAAATAGCTCTTGCAATCGAAATTCTTTGTTTTTCTCCTCCTGATAATCTTACGCCATCTTCGCCAACTCTTGTATCATATTTATTTGGTAGTTCTTCTATAAACTCATGTGCAAAAGAGTTTTTTGCAGCTTCAATTATTTCTAAATCAGTTGCATCTGGATTTGCGTAAGAAATATTATTTTTAATAGTATCATCAAATAAAGTTATATCCTGGCTTACAAGTGATATGGCTTTCCTTAATGAGTAAATTTTTGTTTTATAAATTGATTGTTTATCAATTAAAATATCACCTTCAGTACAGTTAAAGAATCTTGGTATTAAATTTAATATTGTGGATTTACCAGCACCACTATGACCAACAAGTGCATTTGTTTTGCCTCCTATAATTTCAAGATTTAGATCTTTAAGTACATCTTGATTATTGCTTTTATATTTGAAGTACACATTTTGAAATTTTATATTTCCACTTGCAATCTTTAAATCAACACCATTTTCATTATCTATTACTTCATTTTTAATGTCTATAATTGGTAAAATTCTTCTTGCTGCTGATAGGCCTTGATTTATACCCATGTTAAGAGTTGCTAGAGATCTCACGGGTTGATAAGCCAACATCATGGCTGCTAAAAAAGAAAAAAAATTATTTACTTGAAGTTGATCATCTAAGATTAATTTAGCTGAATAAAAAATTAGTACTGCAATCATAATTCCCGTAAGGGCTTCCATAATTGGAGTGGCCCTGACAACAACAATAGCAATCTTTTTAGATTTATCTTTTAGTTTACCTATATATTCCAGTAATTTATTACTTTCTCTTCTCTCTTGTTGAAAAATTTTTATAATTTTATGATTTTTAAAAATTTCAATTAGATGTGTTGTTAGAAGACCTGACTGAATTTGAGCTTCTGTAGATACTTTTCCCATTCTTTTTCCTAAATTTTTTGCAGCAAAAGATGCCAATGGTATCATTATTATTGCAAGTAAAGCTAACTTCCAGTTTTGATAAAACATGACAGATAACAATCCTATTAAAGTTAAACTATCTTTAAAAAATGTTAATATTACATTGCTCACTAAATTGGTAATTAACAAAGTATCATAAGTGAGATTAGATATAAATTCTCCAGTATGTTTGCTGTCAACAAGGTCAGTATCTGCTTTAATTAGTGATTTAGCCATATCAAACTGGATAATAGCTTTTATTTCTTCAGCAACAGTTATCATAGTTGTTCTTGCCAAATAAAGTGAAAGACCCTTTGATGCGAAAGCTAAAATAATAAGACCAGGAATAATAAGTATTAATGTTTGATTCTTTTCAACAAATAATTTTTCCACTGCTGGATCCAATAAAAAAGCAATTGAAGATGTACTTCCAGCAACAATTAAACTAAAAAAAACTGAAAGTAATATCTTATGTCTGAACTTTTTTGTGTAATCTTTGTAAAGTCTTTTTAAAATATCAAAATTATTCATTAAATAAATATTTTTCCAATTAATAAATTAAGCAATGTCAAGAATCCTAAACTGTTATTACTTTTAAAAATTTTAAGACAATTTTTAGGATTTATAATATCTAAATTACGGATTTGATAAAAAAACAAATGAAATATTGGAATTAACATAAACAAATAAAACATATAATTAAATTTCATAAATAAACCAACAATAATTTGTGATACTATAAATAATAGATAGCATAAAAACAAAAATGAGTTTGGTTTTTTTTTGAATTTTATTGAGGTTGATTTTATTCCTATTATTTCATCATCTTTAATATCTTGAAACCCATATATTGTGTCAAATCCAAGTGTCCAAAATATGGCTCCAAAATAAAGTATTAATGGAATTATATCAAATTGGCCTTTGATACAAACCCACCCAAGTATTATGCCATAGTTAAAAGTGATACCTAGAAAAAGTTGAGGCCAATATGTATATCTCTTCATTAGAGGATAAGTAAATGCCAATGGCATTGAAATTAGTGCCATCATTATTGTGTATTTATTAAAATTTATTAATATCGATAATGCACAAAGACAAAGTATAGAAGTATAAAAAAATCCGAGCTTTATGGATATTTCCCCTGAAGCAATTGGTCTATTTTTTGTTCTTGAGACTTTCTTATCAAACTCTTTATCCCAAATATCATTTACTATGCACCCAGCTGATCTCATTAAAACTGAGCCTAAAAAAAATAAAGTTAGATAAAAAAAATATTGATTAAGACTATTTGAAAAATCATAAACTAAAGTTAATCCCCAAGCACATGGCCAAAATAAAAGCATAAAACCAATTGGTTTTTTTAATCTTGTTAATTCAATAAAGAGATTTAATTGTTTCATAATAATTTACTTGTAAATAGCAAAGGCTAGTTTCATAATCAAATTGATTCGTATGAATATAGATTACACAGTTACAGCATTGATGTTTCCAGCAATACCCTTACTTATGAACATCTATAGTAATAGATTTCACTCGTTAAGTAAGCTTATTAGACAGCTTCATGACGAGCATGTGTATGAAAATCATATTCCTCCTGAGTGGAAAAAACAGTTTATAAATTTAAGTGGAAGAATTGTGTTATTGAAGTGGACTATCATGTTCGCAGCTTTTGGTCTTTTATTTAATTTGCTAACTGTATTTGCTCTTTACTTAAATGAAATTTTTGTAGCAAGGATAATTTTTGGATCTTGTTGTTTATCAATGATGATTTCAATTTTAGTTTTCTTAAGAGAAATTCATATATCAACAAACGCATTAAAATTACATATGTCTGATATGGATGTTGATTTAGATTAGTTAGGAATAATAACTGCAGGACCAGTTAATAGTCTTGATTCTAATTCTTTATGAGCTTTTTTAGCATCATCAAGTGAATATCTTTTTGAAATTTCAACTTTAAATTTTCTAGATAAGATTGCATCAAAAACTTTTTTTGCAGACTCAACTAATTCTTCTCTTGTCATTGTATAGTGTGCAATAGAAGGACGAGTAAAAAATAATCCTTTTGCATTAATATGTTTTTTAACATCTATAGTATCAACGTAGCCTGAAGCATTACCAAAAGCAACCATCATGCCTCTAACTTTTAAGGTTTCTATTGACCCATCAAATGTTTTAATACCAACACCATCATAGACAACATCAACTCCATTTTTACCTACAATCTTTTCTACCTCTTCAACAAAGTTTGTATCAGTATAATTTATTACGTGATGACAGCCATTTTTTTTAGCAACAGCTTCTTTTTCTTTAGAGCCAACTGTTCCAATAACTTCAGCTCCTAATGCATTGGCCCATTGACATAAAATTTGACCCACACCTCCAGCCGCTGCATGGTATAAAACCTTGTCACCTTTTTTAATTGGGTAAGCTCTGTGTAATAAATATTCAGCTGTAATTCCTTTAAGCATAATACAAGATGCAATTTCATCTGTAATTCCCCCTGGAACTAAAACTAATTTTTCTTGAGGAAATAATTGTTTTTCAGAATAACTGCCAATTGGCATTGAAGAGTGAGCCACTCTGTCACCAACTTTAAATAGATCTACTTCGGAACCTATTTCTTCAATTATCCCACATGCTTCTAAACCGATCCCACTTGGAAGAGGAATGGGGTACAAGCCTGTTCGATGATAAACATCAATATAGTTAAGACCAATTGATAAATTTTTTATAAGAACTTCTTTTGGACCTGGTTTGCCGATCTCAATATCTTTAAGTTCTAAAGTTTCAGGACCACCAAATTTTTCTATTTTAATTATTTTCACTATTTTACAAATGTGCCATTATGATAATCTTGTACTGCTTGCAAGATCTCTGCTTTAGTATTCATAACAAATGGACCACCTCTTGCAATAGGTTCTCCAATAGGTTTACCAGATATCAATAAAAACTTAGATTTGGTTAAGCTGGATACTTTTAATTTATCACCTCTAGTTAGAATAATTAAAGTAGAGTCTTTAGCCTGATCATGGTTTTGATCTCCAACCTTAATTTCTCCGCCTATTAAGTAAATTAAAGAGTTGTGTGTTGAAGGAATATCAAAATTAAACTCCTTACCTTCTCCAATCTCTACGTCAAAGTAAACTGGCTCAACATTATGGCCCTTAACTGGTCCTTCTGCATTCTCAAATTTTCCAGCAATTACTTTAACTGTTTTATCATCATCTTTGTGAGTACTCATTTTATCTGCATCAATATAAATATACTCAGGCTTGTTCATTTTTAATTTAGCAGGCATATTTACCCACAATTGAAAACCATGCAGTTTACCTTCGGTCATTGCAGGCATTTCAGAGTGAATTATTCCGCCACCAGTTTTCATCCACTGAACATCCCCTGAAGACATTCTACCTTTAGCACCAGTGCTATCCTCATGTTCAAACTCTCCACTTAACATATAAGTAACTGTCTCAATTCCTCTGTGAGGGTGGGGAGGAAAGCCTCCAATATAATCATTTTTATTTTCAGAACCAAACTCATCTAACATTAAAAAAGGATCATGATAATCAATAAGATGAGTACCAATACTTCTTTTTAATTTAACTCCAGCACCATCGGATGCAGCAACTGGTTCTATTATTTTTTCTACTTCTATTTGACTCATGATTATGTTCGATTACCTTTAATTAAAAAATAAACTCCACCAATTAAAAGAAATATTTGCTCACTAGTAAATAGTTTTGTTGTGATGAACCAGTCTGGGTGTGCAATAGCAAATATATTAATCATCATAATAACAATCATTAATCCAGCTAGCTTTGTCAGTAAGTTTCCAAAAGGATTTTTAATAAAGCCACCAATGATTAATATTAATCCCGCTAATAACTCTGACAATGCAACAAAAGATGCTAGTGCAGGTGATAAATTAAAATAATCAATTAATCCTTGAGGAGGTAAGGGAAATTTACCCAAACCATGAATTATAAAAGCTATTCCTATTCCAAATCTAAAAATTAAAGAGGCTAATGCATCTATATTTGAAAAAAAATTATTAACCTTATTATTTAAATTTTGCATTCTATTTTTTATTATGTGATCCATCACAAAATGGCTGATTGTTAGTTTGTTTACAAGCACAAAAAAACATTTTTTTAGTTTCTTCGGCCTTGTATGCAAGTGGAGTAAACTCAGTGCCCTTATGTGATCCATCACAAAAAGGTTGTTTTGCACTTTTTCCACACGAACACCAATAATACGATTTATCTTTTACAACTTCAACAGCGATTGCGCTATCGCCTGCTCTTTCTCCTTTAGTCATATTTACCCTTTCAATTTATTTGACTTGTACATAATGCTTTGCTATCAATAATGCAATAACGCATAATAATCATACTAGTATATAAAAACATACCATGAAAAACTTAATAGATTGTCCAGCAGAAAGAGCAGTTTACTTCCTTGGAGGTAAATGGAAAATTAGGATCTTATTTGGCTTACTACAAAGAAAAAAGATGAGATTTGGTGAGTTTAAAAAAGCATTGAAAACCATTACACAACAAATGCTATCTAAACAGCTTAAAGAGTTAGAGGCTGATGGAATAGTTAATAGAAAAGTCATTCAAATAATGCCACCAAATGTTGAGTATTCACTTACAGAATTTGGCCTTTCGGTTATGCCAATATTAAAATCTTTTTCAGAATGGAATAAAAAAAATACCCGAAGTATTTCAATAAAATTAAATAAGAATTTTGAAGAAAACAGAATTAGATAATATCAAGTAACTGTTTTAAGTTTTTAACTTCTTCTTTGGGTTTGTAATCAAGATTATCAAAAATATTATTATTTCTATTTACCCAAATAGAACTGTAACCATAATTTCCACCACCAGATACATCCCAAGTATTTGCACTTAAAAATACAACTTCTTCTTTTTGTATTTTATATTTTTTAATTGGCATATCGTAAACTTTTGAATCTGGTTTGTAAATTCCAACTTCTTCAATTGAAAAAATATCATTAAAGATATTTTCTAATTTATTACTTTTAACTAATTCGTTAAGAAGAGCAGGTGTCCCATTAGAAAGAATACCTAGTTTATAATTTTTTTCTTTTAATATTTTTAAAACCTCAGGCACTTCTGGAAAGGATGAGAGTATCTTATAAAGGTTTAATAATTCATTTTTCATTGAAGCGTCTATCTCAAATGCTTTCATTGATTTATCTAAACTGTCTTCTGTGATTTGCCAAAAGTCTTTATGTCTATTCATTAAACTTCTAAGCCAAGTATACTCTAATTGAGTGGTTCGCCAGTAATTTGCAAAACCCTCCCACTTATCACCAATTTTATCTTTGCATTTTTTAGCTGCAGAATTGACATCAAATAAAGTGCCATATGCATCAAAAATTATTGCTTTAATATTTTTCATAAATTAAATTAAAATTAATGAGTAATATTAGATTATTTTTCAAAGAAAGTTTATCACTTAATTTAATTGCTAAACTTGATAAATCACAATCACATTATGTAAGCAAAGTAATGAGAATTAAAGTGAGTGAAGTTTTCTCTTTATTTAATAGCAGTGGAGAGTGGGAAGCAAAAATTTTAAGTATATCAAAAAGTATAGTTGAATTTAATATTACAAAACAATTAAGACAAAAAGAAAGTACTAAAGAATTGTGGTTAGCTTTTTCACCTATTAAATCAAATTATTTGAATTTTATGATTCAAAAAGCAACAGAGCTTGGGGTTACAAAATTTATACCCATTATATTTGATAGAACGATAGTCAGAAAAATTAATAAAGAAAGATTAGAAAAAGTAATTATAGAGGCTGCTGAACAATCTAATCGAATAAATGTACCATCTATTGAAAAGCCACAATCTTTAAATTTTTTTTTAAGTATTGAAAAAATGGACCTAATATTCACTGATCTAAACTCTAAAAATAAAAAAATAGATTTAGAAAAATTAACCAGTAATCCAACGTGTGTTATAATTGGTCCTGAAGGTGACTTTTCGGAAGAGGAACGAGAGCAGATTCTTGCCTTTAAGGGTGTTCAGCCAATCAAAATAAATGAAAATATATTAAGATCTGAAACTGCTGTAATTTCAGCGTTATCAATTGTTAATTACATGGTTAATTGATATTTTGTCGCGATAACTAAAGTTTAATTTTTTGAAAGACACTTTATATAGTGGGTGACTTATGAAAAAAATTTTATTTATTTTATTAACAACTATTTATGCTACTGGCTCATTAGCCGATCAGCCTAAGCAGTGGCAATTAGGTTTTCAAGATGCGGCCTCTCAAAGCATGAGAGATATTGTTAGTTTTCATAACAACCTTCTGCTTCCAGTAATTATTGCTATTAGTGTTTTTGTCTTATTCCTTATGATTTACACTTGCATAAGATTTAGAGCATCAAAAAATCCAGTCCCGTCAAAAACTACTCATAATGTTGCTGTAGAGGTTTTGTGGACATTAATTCCATGTTTAATTTTAATAGTGATGGCAGTTCCGTCATTTCAGATTTTATATAAACAAGACACAATCCCAAAAGTTGACCTTACAATTAAAGCTGTTGGTTACCAATGGTACTGGGGATATGAATATCCTGACGAAAATATTATCTTTGAATCATATATGATTAAAGAAGAAGAATTAAAAGAAAACCAACCAAGATTATTAACCGTTGATAATGAACTTGTTGTTCCAGTTAATAAGGTTGTTAAAGTTTTGATCACAGCAAATGATGTATTACATGCTTGGGCGCTACCATCTTTTGGAGTTAAAAGAGACGCAGTACCTGGAAGAATAAATGAAACTTGGTTTAAAGCTGAAAAAGTTGGAACTTACTACGGTCAATGTTCTGAGCTATGTGGAATACAGCATGCATTTATGCCAATCACAGTTAGAGTTGTAACTGATGAAGAGTATGCTGAATGGTTATCAGAAGCCAAAATGAAATTCGCTAATGAGCCAATTACAGAAAATGAATATAAAAAACTAGCGAGTAAATAAAAATGTATACACAAACAGCATCACACGACGATCATCACACACCAACAGGTTGGAAACGTTGGGCTTATTCAACTAATCATAAAGATATTGGAACAATGTATTTAATTTTTGCAATTGTTGCAGGAATTATAGGTACAGCCTTTTCAGTATTAATGAGAATTGAATTAATGCACCCTGGTGATGGAATTTTAGGTGGTAACTATCATTTATACAATGTGTTGGTTACTGGTCATGGTCTGATAATGATTTTCTTTATGGTAATGCCAGCAATGATTGGTGGCTTTGGTAACTGGTTTGTTCCAATCATGATTGGTGCACCTGATATGGCTTTTCCAAGAATGAACAATATTTCATTTTGGTTATTGCCTGCTTCATTTATTTTATTATTACTTTCAATATTTGTAGATGGCCCCCCAGGTCAACAAGGAGTAGGGGGAGGATGGACTTTATATCCGCCGCTATCTTCGAAAGCTGGACAGCCAGGCCCTGCAATGGATTTTGCAATTTTAAGTCTACATTTAGCTGGAGCTTCCTCAATTTTAGGAGCGATTAACTTTATTACAACAATTTTGAATATGAGAACACCGGGTATGACTTTGCACAAAATGCCTTTATTTGCTTGGTCTGTTTTAGTTACAGCGTTTTTATTGCTATTATCATTACCAGTTTTAGCTGGTGCAATTACAATGCTTTTAACGGACAGAAATTTTGGGACTGCATTTTTTGATGCTCAAACAGGTGGAGATCCTGTTTTGTATCAGCATTTATTTTGGTTCTTTGGCCATCCAGAAGTTTATATTTTAATCCTTCCTGGTTTTGGAATGATAAGTCATATCGTTTCAACATTTTCTAGAAAACCTGTATTTGGATATTTAGGAATGGCTTATGCAATGGTTTCAATTGGTATTGTTGGTTTTGTTGTTTGGGCTCACCACATGTACACCGTGGGTTTGAGCACTGATACTAAAGCATATTTTATAGCCGCAACAATGATTATTGCAGTACCAACAGGAATTAAAATATTTTCATGGATTGCAACAATGTGGGGTGGATCAATTTCCTTTAAAACACCGATGATGTGGGCGTTAGGCTTTATATTTTTATTTACCGTAGGTGGTGTAACAGGTGTTGTTCTTGCAAACGCAGGTGTTGATACCGCAATGCATGATACTTATTATGTGGTTGCTCATTTTCATTATGTTTTATCTTTAGGGGCAGTGTTTGCAATTTTTGCAGGATTTTATTACTGGTTTGGAAAAATGTCTGGCTATGAATATTCTGAAACTTTAGGACAAATACATTTTTGGTTAACATTCATTGGTGTTAACTTGGTATTTTTCCCTCAACACTTTTTAGGTTTAGCTGGTATGCCAAGAAGGTATGCCGATTATCCAGATGCATTTGCTGGATGGAACTATGTATCATCAGTTGGTTCATTTATAGCTGTTGCTGGTTTATTGGTATTTTTTGTTAACTTGATTTATTCTTTTTATAAGAAAAAAGCTGCAGCCCAAAACCCTTGGGGTGAAGGTGCAACAACTTTAGAATGGACTATACCATCGCCACCAAATTTCCATACCTTTGATGAGTTGCCGAAGTTTGAGGATGATCAAGATACTGAAAAATCTAATACTCATTAAATTTTAAAAAAGTATTTTTAACAGATAAGATATTATTATGCTGACACCAGACAAAAAAACTAAAAAAAAAAACATCTTTACTGCGTTTGGAATAATAGCCTTCATGATATTTCTATTTTTTTTTACTCTCTATAATGTGGGAGTCTTTGACAGACAGTTATG
>Ga0209709_10001316_pt1 | contig 23030 bp, 11 predicted proteins | sample ArcticOcean_MG_C_2_FD_187435 | JGI IMG/M metagenome (GOLD analysis project Ga0209709, IMG submission 187435) | Marine microbial communities from western Arctic Ocean - ArcticOcean_MG_CB4_136 (SPAdes) (version 2) | ecosystem: Environmental > Aquatic > Marine > Oceanic | place: Arctic Ocean...
CGCACGGCGATCGCAAGCCCAAGTGCGAGAGCGGCAAGATTGACGACACGTTCCAATCGGTGCAGACGCTGCTCGCCAAGGAGGGCGCCGCGCGCGGCGCCAAGGACCGCGCGGGCTCGACCATGGTCCCTTGCGTCATCTTCCGCATCAACCCGAACGCGTACGACGGCCCGCGCACCAGTCTGAAACGACGCGTTGTGGAGCTTGCCGACTGGATCAACACGTACGTGCAGATGGGCGACGAGGCCATCTCGTCGCTGCAGACGCACGCGCCCATCGTGCACGTCTTCTACTACCACTCCAAGGAGGGCGCGGCCAACCTCGCGCACTACGCCGCAACGGCCGCCGCCGCGGGATGGGAGTACACTGTACATTTAAATTGTAAACTCGTACCTACCTACACACCCCACGCGCGCGGCGAATAAAAAACCTTGCCGTCTGCAAACTCGGGTATTGGCTTCCTGGTTTCCGTGCGCCCCAAACTCCCCGAACCCTTGAGTGTTGGCCAATGCTACGCGGTAAGAACCTCGACTAGTACCCTGCGCTCCTCGCCCTTGACACCCTCGAAGAATTCTTTTTGGCCGTTTGGGAGCTCGACTCGCACCCTGTGCTCCTCGTCCACGGGTCCCTCGAAGAATGCCTTTTCGCCATCTGCAAACTCCATTCGAACTGTGCGTTCCTCGCCTTTGGGTCCCTCAAAGAATGCTTTTTGGCCGCTTGGAAGCTCGACACGCACCAGGCGCTCATCGTCCATGGGCCCCTTGTAGAATTGAAGTTGACCGCTTGGAAGCTCTGCTCGCACCATGCGCTCCTTGCCCTTGGGCCCTTCAAAAAATTGTATTTCGCCATCTGGGTGTTGGGTTCGCACCTTGCGCTCCTCGCCTACGGGTCCCTCGAAGAATTCACGGACGCCCGGGTCGTATCGGTCGTGCAATGCCTCCATGTCCTCGGCTGACCACGGCTTGCGCAACGGGTCGAGTTCGTGGTCCTGCGCCCACTCCCAAAGCTGGATGCCATCGTACCAGTTGTAGTCGTTCACAACGCCCGGTTTGGCGTTGCGGTGCTTGGCAATTCGGAACGTGTCCTTGTTGTGGGCCTCGGGCGTCTCCTGTGAGTATATTTCCACTTGGCCTTCTTGCTCCAGGGCGATCATCTCTTCATCTTTGAGCGTGTAGAACTCGGCCGTCGGCGCGGCCTTGTGCGCCTCGAGCGCAAGCCCCGCCAGGTTGGGCAGCATGGCGGGACGGAAGCGCGCGCGCGTGTGTCGAGATCCTCTCCTCTACGTGGCAAAGGCAATGCTTATAAAGAAGCGGGCAAAAAATGGGCCAAGCTTGTACGCTTGTACCTGCACACATGGACGCCGAGGTCCGCGCGCAGCTGCAGACGCACGCGCCCTGACCGCATCGGTGGTTGGGGACGCATTTAATTGCTGAACGTGACCACGTTGTGTTTCTTCTAATGTAGGAGCCACATTCGCTCCTTAATTAAAGATCGCAACTCGAAAAAAAGGAACATTTTGCTCACTGAGCCCTTACTTAATTAGAGATCTCGCGCGGAGATCCATTTGCTGTGAAAACTTTATGAGCACTTGGCCCAAGAGCAAGGTGCTCATAAAGTATTTTAATTAATTAGAGTAAAAGGAGGATTTGCTCGAAACCAGGGAGACTTCAGAAGGAACATTTTGCTCACTGAGCCCTTACTGAATTAGAAATCTCGCGCGGAGATCCATTTGCTGTGAAAACTTTATGAGCACTTGGCCCAAGAGCAAAGTGCTCATAAAATATTTTATTGAATTAGAGTAAAAGGAGGATTTGGGTGAAACGGGGGAGACTTCAAAAGGAACATTCGGATCGCCAAACCCTTACTTAATTAGAAGAGTTACTTCCCCGGGTTTTTTTTGGAAGCAAGCTGCTTTTTGGCGACAACAAATTGTTTCTCGACCGCACGTCGCGCGCGGCTGCCCGCTGGCGGAAACGCGATTGATAGCGCTTTGTCATACTCCTTGCGCACTTTTTCGTTGAGGTCGCGCAGCGCATTCAGAACGCCCTGTGCCGTATCACCAACCTCGAGTGCTGCAACTGCGGCTTCAAGTTTCTCGCGCCACTTAGCCAGCAGCTCTGGTCCGTGGATGTTCAAAATCAGCTTGTTGTATGCGTTTGCTAGGTTGATTTGCTCTTCAAGGAGCAGCACAGCCTCCTCTTGAAGAGGGCCCGGCGGTGCTACAGTTTCTGTCGACGCGCTTCTAACGGGCGCGTCACCTTGCGGCATGGGCTCGTCTACGGGCTCTTCGGGTGTTTGTGTGCCCGCCAAAGCGTCTTGCACGTCCATGTCGCTGTCGTTGTTGGCGTCGGCGTCGGAGTCGCTCAGCACGACCACTTCGTGATCTTCAGCCACGTATAGCTCGCGATTGACGATCTCGCTCAGCATTCGCTTGCGAAACAGCTGCATGTCGCGCTTGCCAAAGTCCATAAAAGCTCCGCGGGAATAGTACTCGGCCGTCTTGCAGAGATACACGCCACAGTTGTACCCATCCGTCTGTTTTGGCACTCCTGCGCTGTTTGGATCCCACGAATGGAACGTCCAGCCCTCATCGTCCCACGGTTCGTCGAATTTGGTAACGTGCTCGTACTTGAGCCATTGATAGACCATTGTAAGCTCCTCTAGGCCCTTTCCACCCCTTGGGTCGAAGTACTCTATGCGGCGGTCCAGGAAGTTGACCACGACGAGCGTCCAGTGCTGAGGCAACGAAACTGGGACGAAGAGCATGTCCATTGAGAATACGTCGAAATTCTTCGTGAACCCCTTTGCTTTTAAGTAGAAGAAGCCCGTCTTCACCGCAGTCGACTTCTTGTCCTTGCGTTTCTCAGGAAACGCGTTTGCCAAGTCTGCCGCTGCCGGGACAAAGGTTCGGTAGAACCACGAGCTGAAGAAGTGGCAGTTCAGCACCGCGTTGTCCTCTGCGTTGTCCTTCACGCGTTTGCTGCGCTGCAGTAGAAGTTCCATGTAGACGTTGATGAGATCATCGTTCAGCCACTCTGTGTTCTCGAGCCTGCGTAGTCCTTCATAACTTACCCATGTCTGGAAAATGCTGCGCGGGTCGTTGTCGGACGCTACGGCAACTTGTTCTGCGGGCATCTCCCTGGCGTCGTTGTCCGTGATCCACTGGGCCCATGATGCCTCCTCGTCCTCCGTCAGCGGCGCGATCACCGTCGGCCTTCCTGGACGCAGCGTCTGGCCGTCACTCGTGAGCTCGATATTTTTTAGGGGCGCCGGGTAGTCTGCCGCCGTAAGCTTCTTTTGCACCTGTTTCTGTTTCGGAACCGTCGCTGGTTTGTTTACGTCGTTGCCGTCGCCGTTGTCGCCGTCGTTGCCGTCGTCCTTACCACCCTTGTCGTCGTTGTCCTTGTCCTTACCACCGTCGCCGTCGCCGTCGCCGTCGTCGTCGTCGTCGTGCGTCACGACCATCTTCGGATTCGGTGCGCGGAGGCGGATGGCCACATTGAAAACCACGTTTCTTGGAATGATTTTCTCCAGCTTTTCAACAAAATCGCGCCACGTCGTCGGATCGACCCATTCCGCTGCAAGCGCGTCAAGGGCCGCGAGGACGCGCCTGTCGTCGGAACGGTCCGTGGACGTGTAGTGGTCTTCTGCCAGTAACTTTCTGAACTTTGCAGCGTCTTCTTCGGCGAGCACGCCGCCAGTCGCTGCAGCACGCAGCTTGCTCCAACGAGACTCGTCTTCTTCGGAGGGTGCGCCTACAAGCTCGCTGCGGTAGTGGATCCACTGCGCGTTGCGTGCCGTCTCTGGGCCGTGCTCGAGGTCCAAAAGGTACTCCTTCACGAATTTGCAGAGCGAGATTACCCATGGTGTGGTCTGTGTGAGCACCTGTCGGTGCGCGTTTTCCACGCGCTGCATGTAGCGCATGACGTGAACGTCACGTGCGTTCTCGATAGCAGGCGGAGTATCGCGGTCCCTAGGCATTTTTGCCAGGTGGGTGCGCTTGCCGGTCATTGTGTACTCCTTCTCTTCAAACGCGCGCAGTTCGCTGAGGTACCAGTCGAAGAGGCCCTCGTATCGACCTTTTTCTGAGACGATGGCATTGGCAATGTCCTTTTGCGTGTACTTGTAGTCGCGGTCGTGCTCTCGTATCCAGAAGCGCATCCACAGGTTGCGACCGTCTAACACATCCATGTCCGCGTTATCCGCGACATTGCTAGCCCGTTTTGCTGCGCGCTTTGCCGCCTTGGCGAGGCGCGCGTTGAGCGTCGCCACGTTGGCCTCGTCGTAGTACCACGCTGGCTCTATGGCGTAATAGTCGCGTGTGTCCGTTGGTGAATGAACGCCGTTGTCACCAATGGGCGTTTGCGATGGCGCCTCCGCAGCGCAATGGGCAAAGTCGTCGTCAAGGCCAATCTCCGCCTTGCCCGTCAACAGCGACTCGCCCGTGTCCAACTCGTGGCGCTTGAGTTTGACCGGTGTGTCGTGGTCGTATATTTTGCCACCCTCGAAGGCCCCATCCCGGTTCTCGAGCCGCCGCTCACTCTTCGTAAGCCACGCGCGATTTGCAGGGCGGTGCGCGCCAACCAAGCACTCGCGCACCTGGGCAAAGATGCGGTGGTGCAGCACGCTCCGGCTCGGCAAGGCGTCGGAGAAGAGCACCTTTAGCAGCGTGTTACTGGCGTCGTCGCCCTTCAGGCGTTTTGTACCGTAGTTTTCGGCCACGTCCATTTGGTTGTTGGCGGTCCACAGCGTAGCGCCCAGCGTCATGAGGCGACCCTGAAGGCTCTCGTTGTGCACCATGCTTCCAATGATCTCCGCGTCGCCGTACTGCTTGATGAGCTCCAGGAATCCGTCCTGACCAAGAAACTCCAACTTCCAGTTTTCGGGCAGGATGCGCTTCTTCATATCGACGAAGCCGCGCCCAACGAACTGGTACAGGTGCGAAAGGTCGGGCCCCTTGTGCTGCTCGTTCATCCACACGCACATGGACCTCGGAACGAACATGTGATACCGCCCCTCGTGCTCAAACGACGCCTGCAGGGTCAGCCCCGCCGAAAACATGGCGTACCCAAGCGCGGCGACCCTGACTATGCTGCATTGCTTGACGACAACGGCGATCGCGTCCTGCGCGTTCGGGTGCCGGGACACGCAAAGCCGCAGCGCAATCGCGTTGACGTTGACAATCGCCACGGGTTCGATATTAGGCCCGTTACCGTCGTCGTCTTTTGTGGGTGGCTGGCTTGTCATGGGGTCGGAGGAGGAGTTTTCGCTCCCCTCCTCGTCCACATCTGTGACGTCGTCCGTCTGCGCATTGGCGGATGGAACATCCTTTTCCCCCACGTCGTAGTACGCGCTGTCGTTGAACGTGTAGGTTGCAAGCCTAAACTGGTTGCGGTTGCGCAGGTAATCATTGGCGTGCACGGACGTCGCAGACTTCCCGTCATCTGACAGCACCTTTGCCGCCTCAACCGCTGCGGGGTAGGCCGCAAAGTCGGCCTCGCTCAGCTCGGGCACAAGGATGCTCTGCAGCATGACACCACCCGCACTGTCCCAGTCGAATTCGTGCATGGGCAGACGGTTCTCGCGCAGGGTCGGGTCGAACACGATGCAGATGACAAGGTTCTCCTTGTCCCTCGTCGTCTTGCTGCTGTCAAAGTCCTTTGATTGGCAGACAACTCCGACGTAGTCCTCCTTGTCGCGATTGGAGGCGTAAACCAGCACGTTGATGCCGTACTCTTGCCGGAGCTTTGTCTTACCATCCTCGCCATGGTATGTGGATCGCATGTTCTCTGGGTCAGCAGTGTACGCCTTGTGCATGCGCAGCCACGCCATCTTGCACAGCATCACGGCCCACTCCTGTCGGCCGTTTCGGAGGTCCTTTTCGCGCACGGGAGCCAGGATGTACATTGGGTGAAACAGGCCCTCTGGCAACATTGTGACATTGGCGTCGGCCGGGTGGACCGCCTCCAGCCAGTCCTGTGCCTGCTTGAGCGCGTGCGAGGCATCGAAGGTCAGCTTCGTGATCGGTGGGTTGGCGATGCGCGGCATCGCTCCGTTACTCCACCTGCCTGCATTCGGGTCAAAGTATCGCTGGTTGCACTCGTTGAAGGCCTTCAGGTACTCAAAGTATCCATGCTCAAGCTTGTACTCGTTTGTAAATCCCCTTTTCTTGCCAAACTTTTCTCGCGCCTCGGCGTTGCACTCCCTGCTCCAGGCATGCTGGGTGGCATCGAGCATCAGCTTGCCCTGCGAGGAAAGGAACGGCCCCTCCCGCGTTTGCATGTAAAAGTGTGTGCCGTAGTAGTGCGTACTGCGCGGAATCGAGACTCCCGACTGCGACTGCTCGTAGTAGTCCTTGTACCACTGCTGGTCATCGACGTTGGGACTGAGCGGGTACGCGCCGCGTGGTGGCGTCAGGTAGTCGGGCGCAATGGGAAAGCTCCAGTGCTGCAACACGACGTTCTTCTCGAGCGCGCCGCGCCGCGTCATTGCGTACGTCTTGTCATCGTCGAGGCTTTTGTACCCCTTGTTGAAGAGCTGCTGAATGGAGTCGGTGCTACCCACCACCTCGGTCTCCGCATAGACGGGAAGCAGTGTGGCGGAGATGCACATGGACAGTCCATAAAATGTGGGATACGAGTCCTGCAAAGCGAGGCGGAGCTTGTCCTGCGCCTTGTTCTTACCGCCCTTGACCAGGGCCTGCGCCTCGTCGCGCACGTGGAAGGTCCACCCATCGACGTTGTGTGCCACGGCATGGACGCGTTCGTTCATCTGCTCGATGTCCGTCAAGAAGTCCTCGGAGTAGATGCTGATGAGTTGTTTCTTGAATTTCCGAATGTCTTTGATTTCCAGCGCTCGTGCGGTCCCCTTCTCCGCTCCCCTTGGGGGCACCCCGGCCTCGGGCATGCCTTGCGCCTTCCACTCGGTGTTGTCAAACTTATTCTTAACGTCTGCCACCGGGATCTTCTTGTTTGGAGCAACGCCGTACTCGACGCTGGCGCCCAGCTTGACAGCAAAGGATACCATGAGCAGGGCAAGCGCTGACTTACCCGAGCGCGGGGGAGCAGAGCACATGAGCGGTGCGATTGGTGGGTTGGTGTAGTGGCGTTCGGCCAACATCAACTGCTGCTCGGCGTCCGCGTCTGCGTAGACCTGTGAGGTAGACGCGTCGTTTTGGTCGTGCCAGTAGTAGTGCACGTAGTTGGAAACGTGCGCTTGTCTGATAATACGCCGCGCAATGCCTGTCTCTGTGCTGCTCTCGTCTTGGTGGTGGTGCGCGTGCTGCACGTTGAGTAGCCTGGCGCGGTACTGCTCGTGGAGCGAGTGCATGCCCACGTTTGTGTACAGGCACTTAGCTTTGCGAATACACCTCCGGTACTTGAGCATGTGTGCTACGTTGTCGACCAACGCGTCCATCTCGAAGGATGTGGTCACCGGAAGCATCTCGTTGCATCCCATCACGCGGAGCGCGCGCAGGTGCACCACCACAAGGCGCCACGTAAAGACACGGCCGATGTCGTGTTGCTCGCGCTCTTCCTGGTGCGCGTCGAGCGTTGCGCTTCGCAGCACGTCCAGCTTTTCAAGTGACCACGCGTCCGACTTGCTCGGGTTAAAGTACGCTTGCTCCTCGGCAACAAGGCGCATCTCGTTCTCATAAAACGCCTGCCACGCACCTTTGTCGCTCCGGTTGTACGTGTCGCTACCCCCCAAAAAGTTGACCGTGTAGACGTCCTCCCGCTCGTCTGTCGGAAGCACATTCTCTGGGTCACCGTGCAAGTCCAACGCGTTGTCGCCCACGTACCAGCTGTCGTTGGACAACCGCTCCGTCTTCTGCACGTAGGGCTTCACGTGTGCCGCAACGGCAAGGTTTGTGCCCGTTAATGGCGCGTTCATTGCATCCGCAAGCGTCACAGGAAACACCTTCTCGCAGTGCGCCTTACGAGTACCACACTCCAGTGGCTCATTGATGCAATCGGCGTCGCCCACAACCTCGTCCGGGTCGTCCTCGTCGTCGTCACCCAGTTTGAACGAAGGTGTGTCCTCGTCGTTCTTCTCCCCGTCGGAATAGTCGTCCTCGTCAGGGTCGTCGTCCTCGTCGGTGTCGTCGTTCTCGTCGTTCTCGTCGTCCCTGTCCCTGCCACCGTCACCGTTATCGCTACCGGAGTCGGAACCGGAGTCTGATTCTGGGTATTCTGGGATCTGTGGCGCCTCTTCAGCCAACCTACGTTGCAGCGCTTCTTTGGCGTCCTTCCACGACCCTGTTTCGACGAACACGTTTGCGACGTCAACCTCCACACGATTGTTGACGTTCTTGGGTATCGTTCCAGCATTCTTGCGCTTGAGCACTTCAAGTACCAAGTAATAGCACTCTGAGCGCAGTATGGCACCTTTCACACTTTGATTGGCGTAATCGTAGTGTATAAGTGCCCGGCTGTTGATATCCATCTTCGTTGGCGTACGTGTGGGGTTCCGTTGTATCAACTCATTGTTCACTGCTGTCGTAAGCTGTGGATCGGCCGCCTTCTTTGCCCGCCGCAGGAGCTTGGCATTTGTCGCGTCCTGGATACGCTTGGCCTCGCGTGCAATGCTCAACTTGTTTGTTGCCGCCGCCATCAACCCTTTTGAGTCCATGGGGCCAAACCGCATCGTCATCTGATGGGAAATCTCGGCGTCGATGTCCTGCTCGCTGTTGGATTTGCCCTGAACCCGAAGGTACCGTTGCACACGCTCCCTCACTTTAAGCATGTGGTCGTCGTCGGCGGGTGCCTCTGCCTGCGCCTGCGCCTGCGCCTGCGCCGCTGCTTTACTTGCGTTCTCAGGCGAGCGCTTTGCGATTTCGCCCCGAAGCCACTCGATGGGTTCGAGCCCCTTTGCCACCGCCATCTCTTCGACCTCCGCAAGGCGCGCCCCAATGACCAAGTCGTTCTTACTCGTATCGTCGCCGAGGTGGTTTCCGTCTTGGCCGTCGTCGTCGTGTTCGTCGTTTTCTTCGAGAAGGATGAGTTCGCCAACAAGCTTTCGTACCTCGGTGTTCATGCGGTTGGCGTCTTCCTTCTGCTCTTGCATAGCCAGCTGCAACTCCTCTAGCCGTTCTTGTTGCCGCAAAGCCGCGTGGATTGCCCTAGTAATCACACCACCGCTCTCTTTCAAGAGGGTGCGTGCGTCTCGAATATAGGCGGGTACGTTGTTGGTTGACACAATCGCGTCAGCTAACGTGTTACTCATCTGGTACTTCGCCAGCACCATTCTGCACAGTGTCGCAAACGACGTGGCCTCGGCTATAATCGGCTTTGCGCCACGCACCTCATTTTTAAACATCGTCCGGAGCGCACTGATCCGGTTGTTTAACTGCGCGCTGTTTAGCCCTTGCATCTTTTCAGCCGACTGCAGCAACTGTTCGACTATCAGCAGCTCGTTGTTGAACTGTGTGTTTGCCAATTTCTCGGCTTTGGCCGGCGCCACCGCTGCCGGGGTGGCGGCGGGGTTGGGGTTGGGGTTGGTGTTGGAGGCGGAGGCGGCATCAGGTGGCGTATTGTCCCAAAAGTCTCCAAAGCCACCATCGTAGTCTACCGCCGCCGCCGCCGCCGCCGCCGCCGCCGCCGCTGCTGTGGCCTCTGCCTCTTTCTTGGCGGCCTTCACGCTCTCCTCAAGCGCCGCCGCCTTCTCTTGAGCAATCTTGACCCGCCGTGCGTAATCTTGCGTGTTTTGGCCCATTGCGGTCTCGACTTCTGCCCTGTACTTGTCACGATCGACTTGCTTGTTGAGGTTCGTTGCAAGCAGTGGGTTCAGGTCTCGATTGGCGTTTATAATGCGCTCAATGGCAATGAGGTAGTCCAACTCGAGTGCAATGGCCCTCATGTCGTCACTATTTGCCTTTCGGAATGCTTGGTGGTCCTTCTCTACGGCCTCTTCTGATCCAGTGTCCCCGCAGCAAAGCAAACGCCACTTACGAACTTGCTGCTTGGTGTGGATGATGGCTACGAGTTTGTCGATCTGGTCTTCGATGGCATCCGGGTCGCCATTGAACTGCTGGTGTAATTTCTTGAATTCATTGGCCTTCCAGTCATCTGACGCTGGTTTTTTGCTGTACGCCACGTGCCATGCCTCCAGCTTCCGCTCGATGCCCCGTTTACGGTCGGAGTTCATGAGGGTAAAATGACGTGCCCCCCCCCCTTCCTGCACCGGGATCTTCACACTCTCTCATGTGCTACACATTGTATATGTACGACAAACCACCCAACGCATCTAGCTTGCACGCAAGCAAACGCGCCAACCGCACACACGACGCCATAGGTAGGGAGACGCGCGCCTCCTGTCGCAACGCAATACGGAGCGTCACGTCCTCGAGCGGCGCCGTGCTCAGCTCCGGCGCAACCACGGCGCGCACAAGCGAGCACAGCAACTTTGTAATTTGCTCGGTGTCGTCTGCATCGTACGCCTGCTGCAGCTTGGACTGCACCACCTCCACCTGCCAGCGCTCGTCGATCTCCACCACTTTACAACTCATCAGCAATTCAATCTCCATTGGCAGCAACGAGTGCGCGCTGGCAAGCCCGCCCCAGTGCTCGGTCTCCGAGTGGCCCATGAGCCACTTTGTAATGGCACGCGCACACATTGCGCACGAGTTGCAAGCCTGCTCGCTCGCTATCCCGGAGCGTCAGGGTAGGCAACCATCGACCCATGCGTCCGCCTCCACCGCCATGGTCAAGCAGCGACGCTTCTCCGACCTGGGCGACGAGGCCAAGGAGCACGCGCGCCGCGCCGTACGCCGCTTTACCAAGGGCGTCTGCTCGGAGAGCAGCGCGTCCGGTCTGGGCTTGCTGCGCATGCGCGACGCACACGGCAAGGCACGCGCGCTCTACACACACCAGGTGATCGCTGCGCAGCGGTTGTTGCAGAAGGAGGGGCGTGCGCCGTGGGGGCAGCGCAAGGCCAGCCTGCTTGCGATCCACGAGGTGGGATCGGGCAAGACCGTCACCGCCATCCTCGTGCTTGCAGCAATTCACGCCATTAATCCGCACCGCTCCGATACAAAAACGCTCATCGTCTGCCCACTGAGCGTACTCGAGATGTGGCACGAGACCGTGCTTGCGTGGACCACACTCGGCGAGCAGGTGCTTGCGGCGCCCAAGCAGACAGCGCTTACCGCGGCGGCAATTGCGCGTGCAAGTGTCATCATCACGACGCCCGAGACGCTCGTGGCCGCCTTCAAGACCTTCGTCTACGTGGGCACGGACCCGGAGGACGTCAAGAAACCACGCATGCAGCGCTTCAAACACGGCGTTGCACCCACGGACACCAAGCGACGCGAGCAACTCAAAGGAGCGCCGCCGCCGATGCACCCACTCTTCTTGCTGCTGGCGCAGCCGCTGCCACAATTTGCCCTGGCGATTGTCGACGAAATCCACCGCGTCTCGAACCCACTGACGCTCGCCGGGCACGTAGTGGGCATGTTCACTGGCGCGGCCACCTACAAGTTAGGGCTCACGGGAACTCCCGTCACCAGCAAGCCCTCGCAAATCGCCAACCTTGCGCGCGCCATCGACGGCCGCCCCGAGTGGTTGCAGAAGGCGCGGCACTTCTTCACGCCCAAGGGTGGCAACGACCGCTCGCTGCAACGCACTTCGGTCGCGGCCTTCCACGAGCACTTGGTGGACCGCGTCGATGCGAGCTTCATCGACCTCCCCGAGAAGCGCTGCTTACTCTTGGAATACGACCCACATGTGGGCCTACACCCCGACGGTACGACCAACGCTGAGGCCATTGCGCACCACAACAATATACTGGCGTCGGCGCAGCAGATGGCGGCCGCCGGTGGCGAGACAATCCAGTGGGGCGACGAGCAGCGCGCCGCCTTTTCGGCCATTGTTGCCCTTGCCAACTTTGAGTTCTCGGCGCTGCTCGGCATGCGCGGCGCCAAGGCGTTCGAGAACGACCCATCGCTCTACGCTGAGGCGGCCGCCGTGCCGAGCCAGACCATGAGATTGATCGAGCGCGTTGTAGCCTCGCGCCAAGCCGCAGGGCATGCGCGTATTGTCATTTTTTGCGAGTCGACTACACAGCTCAAGATCCTGCTGTGCTACCTCGAGAAGCAGAACGGCGCCGGCAAACTCTTGCTTTTTGATGGCACGCTCACAGCAGCGCAGCGCGCTGACGTTGTAAGGAGATTCCTTGCGTGCGACAAGGGCGTCCTGTTGCTCTCGGGCGCGGGGTCCATCGGCATCACGCTCTGCCCCGGGTGCGAGGTGTTGCTGTCGGTCGGCTCGCTCCCGTGGAACGCGTCGACGATCGATCAAGCCTATGGGCGCATCTACCGTATCGGGCAGGACAAGCCAGTCGAGATCATCCAATTCGCCGCGCGGCGTTCGGTGACGTTTGCAAAGCTTGGGCTACACGCCGACAAGCGCGACCGGCTGGCGCGCGCGGCAACCGACGAAGATTACTCACAGTTTGTAGACGGTGACAAGTGGCGCGAGACGCAGCGCATTCTAGGTGCATGTGTCGCGCTCGATACGCGCGGTAACTATGTGATAACCGAGGAGCAGGCATTCAAGCTCCGTCATTACAAGCGCTTGGTCGAGCGGTGCGACGCCAACGGCGTGCCAAGACCCGCGCCACCACCCGACCTGCCGCAGCCGCCCGTGCTCGCCGACCGGGCCGAGCTGCCACAAGTGTCGTTTGGTGGACCAACAGCCTAGAATGCAGGGGTGCCTTATTTGATCAAAATGTTCCTTTTGAAGTCTCCCCGATTTCGCCCGAATCCTCCTTTTACTCTAATTCAATAAAATATTTTATGAGCACCTTGCTCTTGGGCCAAGTGCTCATAAAGTTTTCACAGCAAATGGATCTCCCCGCGAGATTTCTAATTCAGTAAGGTATTTGCGATCAGAATGTTACTTATGTAGTCTCCCCGATTTCGCCCCAATCCTCCTTTTACTCTACTTAATTAAGATATTTTATGAGCACCTTGCTCTTGGACCAAGTGCTCATAAAGTTTTCACAGCAAATGGATCTCCCCGCGAGATTCCTAATTCAGTAAGGGTTCAGCGATCAAAATGTTCCTTTTTCTCGAGTTGCTTGTTCTAATTAAGTAAGAACCACTTCTTCTTAATTATAGAAACGCAACCGGGCAACACGAACACAGCACAACACCCTACTCGTCGTCGCCGCGCTCGTCGTCGGAGGGCGCAAAGGCCGCGTCGAGCATATCCGCCTCCTCGAGCACGTGAATGCTGAGCCTGAGCGCGCGGAAGATGTCGTACGAATTCTTGTTGAGCGGCGCGTCGTCGATGGTCTGCCTCCGTACGACCTTGGCCTGTGCGGTGGCCAACTGTTGCTGCTTCTTTGCCTTGCCAATCTCCTGCAACATCTTCGTTCTCATGAGCGCGTTCGTGGCCCGTGCGTGCTTTTCCTCCAGTCGCCGGACCTCGCCGCTGTGCGGCACTTTGGCCTTGGCCACGGCGGCGTTCGCCTCCACGCACACGCCCTTCAACGCGTTGTATCGCAGCACCTCCTTGAGGAGGACCATCTGCTCACCGAGCGAGACGTACGGAAGCGTCGCGTCGCACGCCTGCGCGTCGCTCAGCAAGCCCTCGGTCGTGATGGCAATCTCCTCGCCGTAGCCCTCTGCGACAAAGAATTGGTGGCGCCTCGCGGCGGCCGCCTCGTCCTCAGTGCCGCGCGTGACAAAGTCGTAGTACCACGCCTCCTTTTGTTTGTCGAGGCGGCGCGCCAGCAGCTCGGCCGCGCTCTCGTCCGGCTTGGGGTGCACGCGCGGTGTGCGCGCAACGCGCCCGTGCCGTTGCTCGGTGTTAGCCCTGCCGCCGTCGGTGTCCAGGTCGACCGCAAATGCGCACTCGGGGATATCCATGGCGCCCGCCGCCACGTTTGTGCAGATCAGGCCTTTAAGCTGGCCGTCGTTGAAGCGGTCGACGATTGCGGCGTTTTGGTCCGCTGTGTGCGTCGCCTCTTCGCCGTGCGCGCTGCCGCCCGAGAGCACCTCCCACCCCTCTCCAAAGCAACGCTGAAGTAAGCGCTGGACCACTGTGGCCGTAACCAGGTGCGTGACAAAGACGATGCCGCCGTGGTTCATCGCCCCGTGGATGGCGCACACCGCCACGAGCGCCGAGAGCTTGACGGGGTTGAGCGCGGCAATGTACCGCTTCTGCGAGCCCATGGCCATCTCGTACGCCGTGCGGAACTCCGCGGTCAGCTCGACGTCCAAGCGCGCGCGGCCAATCTTGGCGATGAGCCCGGCTGCCTCCACCTCGCGCCACGAAATGCGCACGAGCACCGGTCCAAACCAGCCGAACGCGTTATCCACGTGCGCATCGCGGTCCTGAGTTGCCGAGAAGAGCTCGCTGCGATAGGGCGTTGCGGTGAAGCCGAGCTTCCGCTTGGCCTTGAGCTTCTCGATCATCGGTTGGTACGTGTCGGCACCCATGTGGTGCGCCTCGTCGCAGCAGACGAGGTCCCACTCGGTGTTGAAGACAAAGTCGCGCACGTCGCGCGACGCCGCGTTTCGCCTCGCTTCCGGACCGGCGAACATGCCGTACGTGGTCACCAGGTAGCAGAAGCGAGAATTCAGCTTCTTCTTGTGCTTGCCAGTAAACAAGCAGATCTGAGCATCCATGAGCGTCGTGTGTTCTCGAAGATCCTTCGCGATCTGCTTCACGCCCTGCGACTCGTAACAGAAGATTAACACCATTGTGCCCGCCTCCATCGCAGCCTCAAGGAGCACGGCGCTCTTGCCGCTGCCGCACGGCGCCACGATGAGCCCACTTTTACCGTTGGCGTCTTTAATTGCACGAATCATGCGCTCCTGTGGTTCGCTCTTCACCTTGAACGGCGAGTGCTCTTTGAAATTGAACGACGGCTTCCACATTTGCTTCCTGTAGTACCAATTGCTCGTCCGATGCACCCAAGCAACCAAGGGAAGAAATCCTGTGGTTTCGGTTGCTGCTTGTAACCGAACGATAAAAGGGGGAAGCAATCCGCCTTTGTGCTCAAGCAGTCTCACACCAGTCTCCTACCAGTTGCAAGACCACATCAAAGTATAAATTTGCTTGCCTCTAAATTACCGCTATTTTTTTGCTCCCGATCATTTTTCAACCTTGCAACAGGTGCGCGGTTGTGTCACTACTAACGCGCGTTTGCTTCCTATCGTGTGGATCGACACCACATCTTTTTTGCATGCCTCCGTACAACAGCGGCAACGACCCCGTCGAGTGGGTCAAAGGGTTGACCACCCATCGCGCCGGGCGGCTGTTGAGCAACCACTTGGCGTGCGTCGAGGTGCAGACGAGGCGGAACAGCGCAGACTGCGCATTCACCGAGGCGCTCAACAACGAACGCGTGTTCATCCACTCGCTGGCGCGCAGCTTGTCGCACAACACGTCGCTCCCGTGCGGCCTTCCGTCACCTTTGCCGCGGTTCATCGCCGTCCTCAACCTGTCGGGCGAGCGAATGCTCGCGTACTCGGACAACGCCTCTCTCATCCGGTGCCTGTGCACACAGTCACGTCTCCGCGGAAATGAGCTGGACCAAGCAATCGATGCGTTTGCGTACTTTCCACTCGAGCGAAGCTGCATGTCCGCGCGCTTTGTCGTACTAGTGTACAGCATACCTTGGCAGGCGGGCACGGGTGGTGCGTTCTGGCACCTCTCGGCGTGTGAGTTGGGGGTGACAGAGGACGGCAAGGATCGGACGCTGCGCGACCGCATGTTGCAATTCTCGAGCGTGGCGCCGTCGCCGTTCCAAGGCAAGTCGGTGCGCGACGCGTCCGACCACCACATCGCCGTGCGCGGGACGGACAAGCCAATGCTGCCGGTGGTGGGCACCAAGCAGATTGCCGACTTTGCGGAGTCGTACAGCGCGGTTGGCCTAGACATCGTGGCGCCCGTCGCGGATGTCAAGCCGCAGGGGCAGGACGAGCGCCTGCTCGAGCTGGTGCAGGTGCTCAAGCGGGAGCGGCAGAGCGATCAGAAAGAGCTGCGGTACGCGAGGCAGCAGCTGAAGACGCTGGAGGCGACGATGGAAACCGCCTTGCGCACGTGTGAGAGCAACGCAAAGGACGCACAGCAGGATCACGAGCGCGCGATGGATATTGCGGTGAAGACGAAAGAGGACATGCTCGGTGTGAGCCGGCAGCAGAACGACGCGCTTGCAGCGGAGGTCTTGGTCATGCGCGAGTCGGCGCACAAGACGTCGGGCGACACCCAGAAGTCGATCAAGGATCACAAGAAGCTCGTCGAAAAGTTCAAAGAGATGCAGCGACAGACCGAGGCCAAGGACGCGCTCAACAACGCGGCGCGTTCCAAGCACGTGGGGACCATCTCGCGACTGGAGGGGCTTGTCGAGTCGAGCGACGAGCGGCTTGCCGCAACGACGAGCGAGCTCGAGTGTGCGCACGTCGCCGCCATCGCAAAGCTCGTGCGAAAGCACGACGAGGAAACGATGCGGCTGACGAGTACGCTCGAGAGCAAGAAAAGGATAATCAATCAATTGAGTGAGAACAATGACCGCAAAGACGTTGAGAATGCATCTCTGCAGACGCATACAGACGAACAAACCGTTCGGATTGAAGACCTCGAGGGGGAGCTTAAGAAGAGGTCCGAGGAGTGCACACGGCTGGAGGCGGAGCTCAAGAAACGGTCCGAAGAGGCTGTGGCGCCACCGCCGCCGCCTAGGACACGCTCCAAGGCGGTGGGAACGCACACGCGCAACGCTTCGACAACCACACACCACTGCGCGTCAACGCAGACGGCCATTTGGAAAGAAACCAACACGCCCGGGCCGGTGCCCGCGCCCGCGCCCGCGCCCGCGCCCGCTCCGGCGCCGACAGTCGGCCTTCAAGTCGCGTCCGAGGCGCAGGCCTCGATGCCCTGTTCGTACCAAGCGGCTATCGACATGCTGCAAGGGCTCGTCACCTTCACGACACCAACGCAGCACGTGGCGCCCGTGCACCCCGCACCAAATCCATACAACCGCCCGCTGCCGTATCCACATTTCAACCCAATCGCAACGTACCACCCGCACCCGCACCCGCACCACCCGCACCACCCGCACCATCACCCACATCACCAGCAGCAGCACCCACACGTCAACCCCAAGGCGTACTTGCACCCTCAGTACTAGGGGTCGTCGTTGTCAAGGTTAGGAGGTGTTCCCGCTAGACGTGAGGATTCTAAATAGAGTTGAAGGCCAATTGCGACCGCGGAAAAGGTTGCGTTCAGCTCCACTTTGCAACGCGTTGATATCTCCAGAAACTCTTTTCTCTGCCTAGGGGTGAACGACTCGGGGACGTCGCGCTCCTCCAATGCCGCCGGCTCTGCGATCAAAGAGAAAGCAGGTGTCAGACGGTGAGTGCACGTGCCCAATCTGCATGGAGAGCTGCACCGAAGAAAATAGAGTCTGCTTCCCTTGCGGCCATTGGATATGCGCGCCGTGCGACGGGAGGATGCTTGCAAACGGATTCCTGGCCTGTGCCACCTGCCGCACGCCGCGAGAGGGTGTGAATCAAAGCGATGTCGAGGCGGCCAACCGCGCGCGGACGGAGCGGCACGCGGAGCAGGAGGGGCCGCGGACGCTTCTGCTGCGCGCGGGCGGTCGTCAACTACAAGTTTTATTCTTCCCGGACGAGGCAAACGGTGCAAACCCATTTGGGCCACTCGGAATGCCACTCCCCCAACGCGACCCGACCACCAACGACCACATGCTGGCGCAAGCGCTCGAGGCGGCATCGGTTGTGCGTGCTGTATTACCGCACCTGCCCGAGTCGTCTGGCCCTATGCTGCGGCTCGAGGGACCGGTACGTGATCTGGTGAATCAACTGCTGACGCCAGGGACGATCGGCGCGTTTCTAGCGCAACGAGAGGTGGTCCGCAGCCACAGACGCACTCGCCGAAGCGCGCGCACGGAGCCCTAGCACTGGACACGTGTGTGTGTGTGTGTGTGTGTGTGTGTGTGTGTCGGGGCGTGTCCATAAAAAGATGAATCTGTTTCAACCAAACGACAGCGCATACTCCCGACTAACACACGTCAACCCCGCTGAGAGCAGCGCCACAATGTGCCACACCGCATGGCTGTTCAGTACCGCGCCGCACGCGGGTGATCCATTGGAAGGGCACGCCAAGCACGTCATAGAGCCCTCTACAAGCTGGCCGTCTGGCCATTGGAAGACGCGATCGATTGCCATGCCAAGAGAGACCGTAACAAAGCCACAGATTTGCAGCGCAAGCACAACGCGCGCCACGCCACCGCCGAGTACGGCGAAGGCAGCAGGTACCGATAAAAAGTAGTTTGCAAATAAGAGAAGAGAAGTAGCTTGTCGCATTTGAATGTGTGCGAGGTCTCGATGGCCGAAGGAGAAGAGTCCACGTCCCAGCAGACAGCCGTCCTTGGCGCGACTCGTGATCTCATGCGGGGTCCACGTCGATTCGCCCGATATCATACCGCGCCGCCAGATGAAGAAGATGATTAGCAGGCATGCGGAGGCGGGCAGGTCGAGGATTGTTTGGTATGGCACGTTCTGGAAACCTTTTGTTGCCACCGCAATGTCCGCCGTTGTTGTTACTGTGATGCCCGCGTAGATGCCCGCGTAGTCGAGGACGCGGGTCACCATGGCGAATTTCAGGTCGGGTGCAGTTGCGTGGTATACACTTGAACTTAAGAAAACCGCGGCGATCGTCCACGCCGCCGCGCTTGTGAGCCCACCCGCAACCCGCGCGTCGTCGCGCACAAGCACCTGTCGGATGATGGCGTAGATTGCAAAGAGGAACGTGCCTACAAAGTGCGTCCAGAAACTGAGGCGCTCGTAGTGCCCCGTGTCTCCCAGCAACTTGGACACGGTTCCCGTCCGACCCGCGATGTCGTTTGAAATTGCCACACCGTAGCAGAGCTCCCAGAACCGCGCGCATCCGCTCTTAGGCGGATAGTTCTCATTTCCGACCGTATATTGATCCATGTACGTGCAAGCCTCGGGTGGAACGCTTGCGGGCGCGATCTTCCGCTGCAGCATGCGGGCTGCATCGGAAATGGGCGCCGGTGCGACTCTGGCCACACCACCGAGCATGGCACCCGCGCCCGCCACGCTCGCGGCGCGCGCGTTACCCAGTGTGAAGGTGAACGAGGACGCCGACAGTGGTGTTGGTGGCGGCGCCATTGCGGGAGCGTCGGTGAGCACGCGGTGCGGTCCGTGCGGAAGCTGCGCGAGCGTGCACGCCGTGTCCTGGCAGAATGTAAGCGTGCCGTCCCGCTTCATTGCTTGGCGCACCACCAGCGGTTCCAAGTTAAAAGTGATGGCCTTCATGGAAAACACACGGGGCCACGCACACACGCACACACCGGCCCCTTACCAACCACGCAACCCAAACCGTCATATCCCACGAGAGTGCTCAAAGGCCAGTCGCAAATCACGCCAGCGTTTTCACGAGCAGCCAATTGCCCTCGCTGCACCGCAGGACGGTAAAGACCTCGTTTGCTGCGCACTGCAGCTTTGCATAGTGGAATCCGAGGTCCTTGTCGGTGAACGCCTTGAACAGTGCGTCGCTGTCAATACCGGGACCGGCACCGACACCCTGCTTCTCAGCAATCTCTTCTGGCACCGCAGAGGTGGCGGCGGCGGCCGACGACCCACCCGACACCTTGGCAACCTTCTTCCCGTCCGCTTTGCTTCCGTTTGCGCCATCCTCGTTGGATCGCTTACCGGCACGCTTGGTGTTCTCGATGATCCCGATCCAGGCGAAGTTGTTGTCGATGTCCTTGTGCTCCTCCAACTTGGTCGGCACCTTGTACTTGTTGCCATTGTGGGTGTTGGGGTTGTAGATGCCGGGCAGGTTAGAGTTCGCCACCTTGAACACGCGCTTCACGACATCGTGGTCCAGTGCAACGAGCATCACGATCGGCGTAATGGGGTCGTAGTCCTTCATGCGCGAGATCAGGTCATCGAGCTGCTGGTCGTGCAGGGGGAGTTCGACTGGGATTGCGCCCATCAGGTTGGTCATGCCGGGCCCGCTGCCGCTGCCCGACCCGTCGACCTTCACCTTGCCGATGCACATGGTCTTGTGGATGGTTGACATCGACTCGTCGGCAAGCTTGTTTTGCATTACGATGCGCTCCTTCTTGCTGGAGATTGTGAGCTCCTCCATGCTCAACTCGAACAGCTCGCCGCACTCGGGTGCGTACTCCAGCCCCTCCGCCAAGAACTCGCACCACTTTTTTGCCTTCTCGTTCTTCATCACGTACCTGCGCTTCTTCGCCGACTCGTGCACGCATGGCGGCGCGGCACCTTGCGCGTCGTCTCCCCCAACCACCGCCGCGCTGGAGGGCGTCTTTGCGGCCTCAGCCCGCATTGCGTCCTCGTACTCCTGCTCTGCGTCGATCGACGCGGTGGACGCGCCGTACCCGGCGTTCTTGGGCATGGTCACCGCACTCAGTGTGTCATCGTCCTCCTCGGAGTCGTTGTTGAATGAGAAGCCGGAGGCCCCCGCCACAGAGTTTGTGGGCTTAGTAGCCACCGCGCTCGGCTTCGGCTTGGTGGGCTGGACCGTTGCTTTGCGCACCGACTCCTTCGGCTCCTTCGGCTCCTTCGGCTCCTTCGGTTCCTTTGGCTCCGTTGGCTCCGTTGGCTCCGTTGGCTCCTTGCGCGCCGCCGCCTTTGCACCGCCCTTTGCACCGCCCTTCAAACGGCTCGCACCGATAGGAAACACGCGCTGAACGGCCTTAATAGGCGCGGGCGCCCGCGACGACGATGTTGCCTCCGCAGGCTCCTTGCTTCCACCCACCTGCTTGGCGTTGAAGAACTGCGTGATGATTCCAGCGCCACCCTTGCCCTTCTTTGGTGGCGCCTCCTCCACGACGTCCTCGTCCTCGTCCCCTTCCTCGTCCTCAGCCTCGGCCTCTGGCACTTCAAAGTCGTCGTCCTGCCCGTTTGTGTCACTCTCGTCCGGGTCGTCGCCGTTTGTGTACTCGTTCTCCTTTAGGAAGGCCGGGTCGCCGTATTCGCTACCGGCCGCGTCGTCGTCCACGCCCAGCACCGAATCGTCGTCGCTCATGTCGTTGGAGACCATTGGAGCCACTGCTTGCTTGTGTGCAATTAGTTGCGCACGCAATGGATGATAGCGGCTTTTCGTAAGTCGTTCGAGCAAAAGTCGCAAGGCGCAAAATGATAAAAAAAATGATGCAAAACAACCACGTGTGTCGGTGCAAACCACTACATCAGGTTTTTGCGGCCACGCTCGTGACGAGCAAAATGGTCGCGTTGCCAAAGAGTGACGCCGCCTGCGCCTCCTTCGAGAGGGGCAATTCGAGCTTGCCGATGCCGTGCAGCGTGGGCTGCGTCGTCAGAAGGCCGTCGGCCCAACACGCACCCAAGCAATTCCGCAGCGCGTCGACGCGCATCGCGATGCCGGCGTTGAGTCGCGCGGCGATCACGACGCGCTGGCGCGTGTCGTCGGGCGCCAGCTTCTTTGCCAGCATGGCGGTGGACTGCACCACGACCTCTCCCGAGGGCCCGCGCAGCTCGTTGACCAGCTTGGTGATCGCCCGCTGCGCGACGTCCAACTCGTCGCTCTGCAGATCGGGAACTGACTTTTCGAGGCGCGCGCGCGCCGCCGCAAGCTCACGGCTATTGTGCTCCGCGTTCTCGTCTCGGTCGCTGCGCCTGCGCTTCTTGGGACGATGCTCCTGCTCCTTCTCATCGTCCTCGTCCTTGACCTGCACAGACGTTGCAAGGTGCGCCGAAAACACGAGGTCGCTCGCCGACGTGCCAACGTACGTCGGCACGTCGGTGGCTTTTGCAAGTGCGTCGACGTTGGAAAATGACGCCGTCTCCGGAAGCGTGTGCATCGACACGCGACCGTCCACAAGGGACGACGTGGTGCAGTTTTGCGCTTCGGCCACGGCCGCAAGCGCGACGTGTTGCTTCTCAATAACCGTGTCCATTTATTGCATGTAAATCTGCTTACGTTTCTACACTGCACACACAACGCCTATCCGCCCTAGCGCGCCACCACCACCAGAGTGCCTTACCTAGAGCGCTGCGCCAGCGTCGTGAAGAGCTTGCGCTCGTCCCTGTTGAGTGAAAAAGAGGCCGCGCCCTTCCCGTACAGCTCCTCATGCTCCGACATTGCTCGCATACGAGCGGCCGGCGGCGCCGGTGGCGGAGGCGATGTGACCATCTTTTCCTTGTGGTGATCGCCCTCGTTGATCACGCTCGCAACGATGCCGCCTATGATACTACCGGACACCACGAGGGCGGCAATGCCACCCCACACCGCAAAGGTGACGTAGGCAGCCATTGTGCCCTCCCCCTCTAGCAGCACACGTGGCTGGCTTAATAAGAAAGAGCAATGGCTGCCCCGCCGCAACCGACAGCACGAAAATAAGCCACCGTTGGTGGGCATTTAGGCAAGGGCTCGCATGAAGTTCAACAAGATCGGCGACGGGTCGTTGCTTGTGCGGCCGTCCTCAGACCCGCACTACGGGCCTGACGCCAACGGCGCACGCCTACCAACCAGTCGGGGTAAGCGGATCCCGACGATTGTGGCCGTCTTACTCAGCGCGCTCTGCAACTTCATCATCCTGCACGCGGCCATCGAGCACGACAAGGATAACGCGCGGCCGCCGCCGCCACCACCACCCAGCCCACCCTCGCCACCGCCACCGCTGCCGCCGCCGCCCTCTCCACCCTCGCCACCGGCTCCGCCATCGCTGCCACCTCCACCGCCCTCGCCCCCCTCGCCGCCCGCGCCGCCCACCTCGCCGCCGCCACCCTCGCCGCCAACACCCTCGCCGCCCCCACCCGAGCAGCCGCCACCCTCGCCGCTCTCGCCGCCGCACCCGCCCACGTCGCCCCCGTTGCCGCCACCCCCAACGCCGCCGCCGCTCAGCCCCGCGCCGCCCTCACCGCCGCCGCTGCCCGACCCGCCGCCGCCGCCACCCTCGCCACCGCCCTCGCCACCAAGCCCGCCCTCGCCGCCGCCCTCGCCGCCTCCGCCCTCGCCCCCGCCTTCCTCGCCACCCGGGCCGAC
>Ga0209709_10001317_pt1 | contig 23026 bp, 19 predicted proteins | sample ArcticOcean_MG_C_2_FD_187435 | JGI IMG/M metagenome (GOLD analysis project Ga0209709, IMG submission 187435) | Marine microbial communities from western Arctic Ocean - ArcticOcean_MG_CB4_136 (SPAdes) (version 2) | ecosystem: Environmental > Aquatic > Marine > Oceanic | place: Arctic Ocean...
TCATCATCTTCCTTATCAAGGTCGAATACATTGTCATCCTCTTTCTTTGCCGCTTTCTTTGCAGGTGCTTTCTTTGCAGGTGCTTTCTTTGCCACAGGCTTCTCTTCCTCGACTGGTTGTTGTTCAGCCTCAGCGTTTGCGTCAGCCTCAGCGTTTGCGTCAGCTTCTTCTTGTTCACGAGCAGCCATTGCTACTGGTGTAATTCCGGTTTGAGCAGCAAGTGCTCGACGACGGTCTTCACGGGCTTTGCGTTCGAGTTGTCGGTGGCGTGATTTTTCGATGCTTTGTGACATATACATTGCATCGTGTTCCAAGAGCGGGGAATCCGAGATGAGGGTAATGTCAAGCCATCCACCGTCTTCAACAATGAAATCAGCAAGTGGCTCGAAGTTCAAATCAGACTTCTTGATTTGTGTGTAGTGCATAGCGTTACCAGAACGGTGTTCTACACCAGAGAAGTGGCAGTAAAATTCCTTTGTTCCAATCGTTTCACGGACTTGGTCGAATAATTCGCCATAATCTTCCGAAGTTCGCATTTTCCCATGACCTCTCGCGTGGATATGGGCTATGTTGAGCACAGGGATGGTTCCCTCGACGTGATTGACAACTTCCAAAACTTCGTCGAGGCTACCCCATAATTCTTGACGACCTGAAGTTTCAACCCCGATTTTTGATGGTGTTCCATCTTTAATCCAAGGGAATACTGGGAATTCCTCCTCATCATCATGCCAAATCTCATGGACACGATCAACGATACTTGCGAAGACATTCGCAACCTGTTCATTTGCAGCACTTCCAGGTTGCATACCTCCATAGTGTCCAGCGTGAAGAGTGACATGGCGGGCGTTAATGGTTCGAGCAGCCTGTAGCGTTGTTTCAATTTTGGTCATTGAACGTCCACGTTCAACTCTGTTCCCAAGGAGTTCAGAGTAATAGGGTCCGTGAATATTCATTTCGAAATCAGTTTTGTTGGCCAGAACACCGGCTTGCCAATATTGTTCAAAGTGCTGTGGAGCGACCATTCGGACGGTTTGAACCTCCATGGTTTCCAATCCGAGAGATATAATATCGTCCATTCCTTCAACAATGGTACGTCCTTTACATGACAAAGGCACGCCCGCAGGTCCGAGTTTAATTGGCATAATTCACATCCCCGCAGGAACGACCCAAGGGTCTTCCTATGATAATCCCTTTCCGTTGGCTGTCCGCCAAAATTGTGTTTTTTTGCCCTGTCATCGTTATGATTTTGCATACGACCATTGATGAACTCCTGCGGCAGGGGGTGGTTCATGGACGAAGAAGTTGAAGCCGCAGTCCGCGCTTTCCAGAACGGAATGCCGGTGTGTTTGTTTGATTCTGAAAAAAGGGAAGGCGAAACTGATTTGTTGTTTCCCGGACAAAGTGCAGTCCCAGCAACAATGCGCCAGTTGAGAATGGATTGTGGCGGCCTCTTGTTTCTCGCCATCGGCCATGAAATCGGAGAGTTGTTTTCTCTACCGTTTCTTCAAGACCTCCATACTCAAAAATCGCTCACCGAACAATTTCCAGTGCTCAATCACTTAGTAACCAATGATTTGCAATACGATACACGCTCTGCTTTCACCTTATCTTTGAATCATCGCGAGACATATACCGGCATCACCGACCATGACCGTGCACTCACAACACGTCGGTTCGCGGAGTTGTCTTTCGAGTTAACCGAAGCAGGAATTTCAGGAAATGAGGCTCAATCTGCTTTGGGTGAAGAATTCCGTACTCCTGGCCATATTCCGGTTTGCCGTGAGACGGAAGGTGGACTTACACGAAGACAGGGCCACACCGAATTAGCCGTTGGACTTGCACGCCTTGCTGGAATGACACCTGTCGTCATCGGAGCAGAGATGCTCCAAAGCGATGGCGACGATGCCCTCTCAGTTGCTGATGCACGAGTTTGGGCACAAAAGCGAGGCATTCCATTCCTTGAAGGTGCTCAGTTGATTGAAGCCTTGAATTCATGAAGAAAGAAAGATGGTCCGTGCCGGAAAAACCTTGAGGGACTATACTTTCACAACAACAGGTGAGCAGATGAAGCGAGTCATGGCAGTCGGAGTTTTTGACTTACTTCATGCGGGTCATTTGCATTATTTGGAACAAGCTAAAGCGCTTGGAAACCATCTTACTGTTGTCGTTGCTCACGACGACACTGTTCGTATGCGTAAGCATGAACCGGTAACCGGCCAAGAACTTCGCCGAAGGATGGTTGAAGGGTTGAAACCTGTCGATGAAGCCATCATTGGGAATTCACCCGATGTGCCTATTTTCGATATTCTACCTCATGTTCAACCCGATGTAATCGCTTTAGGATACGACCAAGAGCATGCAGAAGACCGAATCCGTTCAAAATTAGATCAACTCGGGTTGAATGCGATTGAGGTGACTCGTGTTGAAGGGTTATCCGATGATTTGGATGGGACACGCAAAATTATTGCTCGAATTCTTCAACTTTCCTCTCAGTCGAATGAGGAGGAGGATGCTTGATGTTTACTGGCATTATCCAAGGTACTGGAACTGTGCTTAGCATTGTTCAAAAGCAGAGTATTCATACTTTACAACTCGAATTACCAAATACAACACATTTGAAAACCGGTGCGAGTGTCTCGATTGATGGTGTGTGTCTTACGGCGGTTCAGATTCAAGAATCAGTTGTCGACTTCGATGTTATTACAGAAACTCTCGCCCGAACTACGCTTGGCCATCTTACAGTCGGTCAACATGTCAACGTTGAACGTTCTTTGAAATTTGGTGATGAAATCGGTGGCCATTTACTTTCAGGCCACATCATGGCTTCGGGAATCCTGCATTCCAAAACACAACACGCTGAGGGAGTTGACTACACCGTACTTGTTCCCCTCGACCTCCGAAAATATGTAATGGAGAAGGGGTACATTGCTGTTGATGGCATCTCGTTAACCGTTGGTGAAGTTCATGAAGGCACATTTTCAATACACCTTATCCCAGAAACGCTTCGTTTGACAACGCTGCTCGACAAAGAGGTTGGTGATGCAGTGAACCTAGAAATCGATTCAACAACACAAACTATTGTAGCTACAGTCGAACGTGTTCTTGAGGAAAAAAGGAGTTAACCATTATGCCAAATATCGCCCTTGTCTGTGGATCATTCCACCGCGCTGAAATCGAACGTATGCTTACATGGGCTCGCGAAGAAGCAACTCTGCACGAACTCGACGTCCTCGATGTGGTATGGGTGCCTGGTGCAATGGAGATTCCACTCGCTGTTGACCGTCTGTTATCCAATGACGAAATCGATGGTGTTGCATGCCTCGGCATCATCGAAAAAGGACAGACTCAACATGGTCTTGCGATGGGGCAAGCAGTCATCAAGACCATCATCGAATTACAACTCGTTCACGAAAAACCAGTAGGTTTGGGAATCATTGGACCTGGTGCTGAAACCGAACATATCGAGCCTCGCCTTGAGCCACATGCTCGGGCTGCGGTTGCTGCAGTTTCTTCAATGCTTGAATAACTCACTCGTCTGAGGTTTCAAAATGCAGGCTTCGAAATTTCAGCAATTACTTGGAAATCGAATGTTCCGCTCATTCATTGCGTTCTCTATTTTTCGAGCCTTCTATGGTGTTGGCATTCTCGCAGCCACCTACTTTTTATCGACCTCCGCCGAAGCACCATGGCCTGTTTCGGTCGGTTTTCTCCTGTGCTCAATGGTCTTTTCTCGCTGGCTCTTTAAACGGATAAAAGGTCGGAAAAATACGAATGGGGATTCCGAACCGACCAATGAACTCTAGCGGTTCGATGTCAATGTTCAAGTGATGAATCTCCTTGAACAAGATTGTAGGAGATTCATCCCATGACAAAAGTACACAACGTCATCATCATCGGCTCAGGGCCTGCTGGATATACTGCAGGTCTGTACGCGGCTCGTGCAATGCTTGAACCGCTTATGTTCGCAGGCTATATGTCTGGAGGTCAGTTGATGCTTACTTCCGATGTAGAGAACTTTCCAGGATACCCAAAGGGAATTGGTGGCCCCGAGATGATGGTGGAATTAAGAGAACAGGCAGAACGATTTGGACTCAAAGTCAACGACCAAAATGTCGAATCTGTCGACCTCTCTGAGCAACCCTACAAAGTGGTTGTTGAAGGCGAAACATTCCTTACTCAAGCCATCATTGTTTCAACCGGTGCAGAATCAATTTGGTTGAACGCACCTGGTGAAGAAGCGCAGAAAGGCAGAGGCATCTCGACCTGCGCCACTTGCGATGGTGCTTTTTTCAAAGATGAAGAAGTGTTGGTGATTGGTGGTGGCGATTCGGCTTGTGAAGAGGCGACATTCCTCACACGCTTTGCTACCAAAGTCACCCTCGTTCATCGTAGAGATACCTTCCGAGCCTCAACCATCATGTATGACCGAGTCGTCAAAAATGAGAAAATCGAAATCAAAACATTCCGTCAAGTAAAGGAATGGCTTTCAGACCAAAAAGGTTTGACAGGTGCAGTACTTGAAGATCCGAGAGATGGAACCACAGAGAACATCAACGTCACAGGTGCGTTTATCGCCATCGGTCACAAACCGATTACAGGATTCCTTGAAGGGCAAGTCGAGGTCGATGAAGAAGGCTATATTCTTCACAAGAAACACACGATGACTTCGGTTGAGGGCGTTTTTGCAGCTGGTGATGTGGTTGATACCCGTTACAAGCAGGCGATTACTGCTGCTGGCATGGGTTGTCAAGCCGCTATGGATGTTGAAAAGTGGCTTGAAGATCAACATTGACCTCTCAATGAGTTTATGTCCGAGCCCTGCTTGGACAGTTTGGGATTGCTTGTGGATATTGATGTACAACGTTATGCGCGTCACATCACCTTACCTCAAGTTGGCCTTGAAGGGCAACGACTGCTTTGTCAATCAAGTGTATTAGTTATCGGCGCGGGAGGATTGGGTAGTCCAGTTCTTCTCTATCTGGCAGCGGCTGGAATCGGCCATATTGGAATTGTTGATGATGACACCGTCGATCTTTCGAACCTTCAACGCCAAGTGATTCATTCGACTTCCGCTGTCGGTCAACCAAAAGTAGAATCTGCTCGTAATCGTCTTCTCGAGTTGAATCCCGATTTGAAGATTTCCACTTTCGAAATTCGTTTGTCGCCTGAACATATTGAATCGGTCTTTGCTGAAGGCTGGGATGTTGTCATCGATGGAACAGATAACCTTCCAACTCGCTACCTCATTGACGATGCCTGCTTCTTGAATGATACACCTTGGGTCTACGGTTCTATATATCGTTTTGAAGGCCAAGTGAGTGTTTTCAATTTCAATAAAAGTCCTTCGTATCGTGACTTGTTTTCCGAAGCCCCTCCTCCTCAATCTGTTCCTTCGTGTGAACAAGGTGGTGTACTCGGAGTATTGCCAGGTGTTATCGGCTCCTTGCAAGCCAATGAAGCCATCAAAATAATTCTTGGACTTGGTGAAGTACTCAGCGGTCGTCTTCTCATCTATGATGCTGAAATGATGACCTTTGACACGCTTCGTTACTCTCATAATCCTGAACGTCAAGTCATTACGGATTTGTCATTGAGTACAGCCATGTTTGACGATGAAGCATGGTGTATGCGAGTGACTCGGAAGAGTGATATTGATGAAGGAGAAACTTCCGCCCTTGAAGCAATGTTCAACTCAATTTCTATGACTGATTTTGTCGAACGCCGAAAGACTGGCTGGAAACCCTTTCTTCTCGATGTTCGGTCAGAAGGTGAATTTCAACAAGCACATGTGGTTTCCACTGACTTGCAAATCACCCACGAATCTGTACTCTCTATGGTTGATTCAATCCCAAATGATCGAGACCTGTTGGTTTTTTGTCGCAGTGGGATGCGTTCTCAAATGGTAGCGATGTTTTTGATACGTGCAGGCTATGATGCATCATCATTGTATAACCTCGAAGGAGGCATTATCTCTTGGCAATCAATCGCTCCTGAAGAAATTATTCGCGGTTAAACCGGCTTTGCTTTTCAAACTCGTGAACTGCTGGTTCACCTCCTTTGTCAAGGGTGAGGTTCAAGTCTCTACAGCCATCCCTGCAATTGAAGGGAGGAGTTTCATGGCCAAAGTCATCGTTGCGGACGAAAATGAAGGTCGCCGTTCACTCCTCGCCAATACACTTGAGCGTGAAGGATTCGATATCACTCGTGCTGCTACGCTTCGACAGGCTGAAGGAACTGCTCTTGCCATTATGCCAGAAGTGGTGTTAATCGACAGTGAATGGAAAAACGGCGATGCGATCGATGCTGCCCAACGTTTGATGGGGGACCCTGAGTTTGCTTTCAAGTGCCGTGTCGTGGTTCTCGCACGAAACGTCACACAAGAATATCGAGTGAGTGCAGCCCAATCCGGAGTCTCAGAAGTCATTTCAAAACCGGTTGATATGAAGGTCTTAATTCAACAATTACACAAACATACTCGGAAACAATTTGTTCCACCTCCTGCAGATGTTGCAACTGGTCAAAGTGGTGGAGGGAGTTTCGATGTTTCAATGACCATGGGTGATAGCACATGGGCCCTTCCTATGCTCAAAGGGCTCGTTGGGCCAGAAAAAATCAATACTGGTTTTATCGATGAGATTCTTTCTCAAATGAATGAAGAAGGTTTGGAGGTCAACACTGAAATCGATTCTTCGGCCATGTCTTCAATGCTTCGTTTAGCCCTCAACAAACTCGTTGACCAAGCGAGTGCAGATGGTGGACTTATTCCTCCAAATCAAATGATTGGAGAAGATGGTGCACAGGAGCAAAACCCAGCAAGCCTGTCCTCTCCAAGCCAAGCCAAACAGGGTGAGGCGCTTGATGCTAACATTGCTCAGGAAATGAAACTGGGAATATCTTCATCGATGGGAGGAATTCTTGAAGATCAAGCACAAGGAATTGCAGATAAAGTCGAAGGATTGATGGATTCCATTCTCGATGAACAACCCGACCTTATAGCTTTACACAGTTTTGACACGATGGTCCCCATCGACCCACAGGTTCTTGAATTGACTCGATTGACGACGGAAGTTGTATCTGACCTTATGTGGAATTTAGGCCGGCCTGGTGCTGTTTCCGATCTGACTCTCATTACACAAATTGAAGATGCTGCACAGATGCTTAGCGATGTATTAATGGCTTTGCCCGAAGCCGAAGAAGAGGAATAGATATGGCAAAATATCCAATCCCTCGACCCAATGAATTGAGGCTTGTCGACAGAAAGTCTGACTTAGAGGAACTCAAGAAAACTCAACCTGAAATCTATCGTTGGCGTGCTTTCTTTGGTTTGTTGTTACTCGCCTTCTGCGCAGTATGTGGATTTTTTTTGTTCAAAGATGCTCAAAACATTCTGTTCTGGTTTGAAGAATTAGGGCCTATGGGTCCAATTGTATTCACGTTGGGTTTGTCCCTTGCCATTGTCATCATGCTTCCTACACCACTCATCAAAGTGGCTGCTGGAGCGATATTCCCCTTTTGGATTGCAACTGCGGCTAATTTTGTAGCCTCTTTACTGGGAGGGTTTGTTGCCTTTGTCCTTGGTAGATGGTTGTTTCGAGAGGGTATCCAGAGGTCAATTGTCAACGATGAACGTTTGCAGAACATCGAATATGCATTAACCGTTGATGCGATGAAAATTTCTATTCTTGTCCGGTTGTCACCCCTTATTCCCGATGAATGGCTCAATTATTTGATGTCGGCAACACCTGTCAGTCTTCGTGTTTTCATGATTTCAAATTGTTCAAGCATCGTTTATTCTTTGGCGTATGCTTACTATGGCCATGCTTTAGGACGTTTTGCTCTTAACTCGTCAGGCATAGGTGGAATGAGTTCAACACCGATGGGGAATGCAATGCTTGTGCTCGGGATTTTGGCATCAATATTGGCTACGGTTCTGGTCACTCGTTCTTCGATGAAGGCACTCAAGGATGTAATTCCGGAAGAAGAATGAAACTCTTTTTTGATGGAACGCCTCGTACCATCCAGCCGTCGCGTTTGTATGGGGGTGACCTATCGCCAAACCATGACCCAAGGAGATTTACCGGCAATCTATGGAACCGGTTGGGCTCCAAAAGAGCCAATGATTTTCTCTCAACCCTTGCTTGCAGATGCTGCGCGAAGGGAAATTTTACGCTTTGTCGCTCAGCGGCATGACGGTCACCTTTTCCTTGTGGCGAATGTTTGGGATGTTTTGATTGAGAACGAATCGAAACAATTTGAAGGCCCTTCATGGCACCAATTTAGTCAACGGTTTGTCGACGCTGTCCAACGAGGTTTAGTTGCTCAAGTCGATGCTAAAATGAAAGATGATACTGATGTCGAAGTCATACCTCGTCGAAGTTTAACCATGTTCTTGGATCGCAGGTCCCAACACTTTTTGCTTGATTTACGCTTGGTATTCCGCCGTTTATCTCATTATATGTCCGTGACCATGGAACAACGTATTGAATGGCAAACCATGATGACTCGAACTCGAATGTTGGATACGGAATTGAAATCCATTTTTTCGGAGGGTCTTGAAACTCCAGATGGTTCTTCATTTGGTGGCAAAGGATTCCGTTCAACTTGGCAAGAAGGGGTCGTCGCAGTTGCCACAGCCCTTGCCCGTCAACCGGATGCACCTCGTGATGCTCGACCTGGAAAAGGCTACGATGGTGACCTTGTCGCTCCAATGATTCGAGATATCGGCCTTGGATTAGCAATGGGAGATACCCCTTTGGATGTCATGGCTGCAAATTTAGGCAAAGTAGGTTCGAACCAAAATGGTGGCTGGGATGATGCAGGTGGTCGCGACCTGCACGTTGGAGCATGGCATGTTGGTGTTTTACCACCGACTGCACCCCTACCGATTGCCAGCGTTACGATGACTGGTCTTGCTTTTGCTGCATGGCACCAAAAACTCAACCGGTTCCAAGTGGCTTGTATCGGCGAAGGTGCCTCTTCTTCTGGAGAGTTTTGGGAAGCGATGAATCTTGCTGGAGCGCGCGGCCTACCGATCACTTATATTCTTCAAAATAATCAAATTGCTTTAGATACTTCTCCTGTCAAACAATCTGGTGTCGAAATTTGGGCTGATAAAGCCGATGCAATGGGTTTCCCAGCGTGGACTATCGATGGTTCCGACCCTGCTGCATGGTATGCAAGCACTGCTTGTGCCAGAGAATTTGCTTTGAACGGCGGCGGCCCAACACTCATTCATGTTGAAACGATGCGGGGGTGTGGGCATGCTCACCACCACGATGACTTGTATCTCGGAAATGAATCAGGAACGCCTCCTGGGTATGTCGACCGAGATTTACTTGCCTATTGGGCTGCAAAAGACCCGATTCCAACCCACCGCCAATTGCTTCTCGACCTCGGACTTGATGAATCCATATTGCTTGAAATGGAGGCACAAGAACAACATGATGTGGAAACTGCTCGAGAAAAACTTGAGAAAATGCCATGGCCAGAACCTGAAACGGTTACCAAAGGCGTGACGTTGTTGAATGATGCTGAATCGCATGAGCAGCGTTTCAATCGTTTGTCACTTAGCCAAGAAGTCGAATTGATTGAACCTTCACTCGACGTTGGTGAAACCACCCTTACCTATGCTGAAAAGGGTGGCTGGACCTATGCCCGTTCAATTCAACAAGCCATGGTCGACATCGCAACACGTCATGGCGATGATTGTATTTTCATTGGTGAAGACATGGAAGTTGCTGGTGCTTTTGGAATGAATATGGCATTGAAAAATGCAGGCCATTCAGAAAAACTTCTTGACATGCCTTTGTGTGAAGCAGCGATTGTTCACACCGGAGTCGGAACCGCTCTTTCCGGTATGCGCCCAATGGTTGAAATTCAATTCGGCGGGTTTGCAGCGCTTGGATTCAATGCTTTGCTCAATAATGCTGCCATGCTTCGATGGCGATGGGGTGCTGACTGTCCAATGACCATTCGTATTCCTTTAGGTGGCCGCACTCGTTCAGGACCATTCCATGCCAACATGATTGAATCTTGGTTTGCCAATGACCCAGGATTAGTTGTTGTTGCTGCGGGAACGCCTCAAGATGCGTATGACCTCCTGATGGAAGGTGCAGAATTGAATGACCCCGTGTTATTCTTGGAACACATTGGCTTGTATGGACTGCGTGGTGGATTAACTGGGTGGGGTCAAAACATCAACCAAGAGGTCGACACAGAAACGGTCAAACAAGCAATCGCTAATGGAGAGCGATACAAACTCGGTAAGGCCGCTGTGGTCCGTGGTGGTCGTGATGTGACTCTCGTGACGTGGGGTTCAATGCTTCATGTTGCCCAACAAGCTGCTGAACAACTTGCTTCTGAAGACATTGAGGTCGAAATCGTCGATCTGCGAACACTCCTTCCTTTTGATGCACAAACTTGTATTGAATCTGTTCAACGAACCGGTCGTCTGGTGGTTCTTCAAGAAGGGCAATGGTGCGGTGGATTAGGGCACAGCATCCAAAGTCGAATATTGGAATCATGCTTCTATACACTTGAAGCAGCACCTCTCGTCATCGGTGCCTTGGATACACCAGTTCCATTCTCACCACCACTTGAAGACTTCACCATACCTTCACTTGAACATGTTGTCAAGGTATTGCGTTTGACCGTTCAATCTTGAGACTCAGTCGCATCGTTTCCAAGTTTCATTCGGACAAATATTTCGGCTGCAATCCAAGCACCAAGTGCAGTAGTAAAACTATAGAAGGCGATACTTGAAGTCTCTCCTGCAAAAAGATTTGGCCCAAATGTCCGAGCAGGATTCATAGATGCGCCTGTTAAAGGTCCAAACAAAAGTGCCAGTAAGCCTACGACAAAACCGACAAATATGGCAATGGATACATGAGTTTGAGAACGAATAACAATCCAATATATGCTCGCCATCAGTGAAAATGTAATGAACACTTCAATCAAACCAGCAGCAGGGAGTGAAACATCAGCGGCTATTTTCGTCGGTCCAGCGCCTTGAAGAAGAAACGCAGCAACGCTTGCCCCACTTAACTGAGCAACGATGTAAGGGAGTAACGCCTCTCTTTCGAGCTGTCCACTTCGGAAAAAAGCAAGTGAGACGGCTGGATTAATGTGTGCTCCACTGATCGGCTGGAATATCAAAATAGCAACTGTAACTGCGATTCCAAAGGAAAGCGAAACCACAGCATCGGACGCGCCGAAGGCTATGCTGGCACAACCACCACCGACCATCAACGCGGTGCCGAAGAATTCGGCCAACGCTCGACGCCACATGTTGACCGCTTCAGCAACCATGTTATGTTCTTTACGAACACGCTCTATTGATGAAAATCATAAGGCAAGCGTGAAGAAGTAAAGACTGTTCGTCCAACACATGGGGTCGGAGGAGAAAGTAATGGGAATCCCCCAGCTTATCCATTTTCAGACCTTGGTCACTACAGGTTCTTTGTTTCTGGCAATTGTTGCAATCCGTTTTCTTTCGCGAGAAATGGGATATGACAGCCTTCTCATTACTTTTGTTATCGTTTGTTTAGCACTCGGCTTGCTCATATACTCTGCAGATTTTTTCATTGAAGGGGCTAAGGGGCTGGCTCGGCGAGGTGGATTACCAGAAGTGGTGATTGGCTTGACCGTTGTCTCAATCGGAACTTCGTTACCAGAAATCATGGTGACAACTGCCTCAGCCGCTGATGGCCTTGGAGATTTAGCGATTAGTGGAATCCTCGGTTCAGTCCTTGTTCAAATCACCCTCATCATGGGTATTGTAGTGGTTAACAAAGGACTCAAAATACGAGAGTCATGGTTGAAGCGTGATGGTCTCATCATGTTGTTGGCAGTTCTTATTCTCACCTTTTTTTTACTCACAGATCTCACCTTAGAACGTTGGGAATCTGGAATTTTAGTGATGCTGTATGTCGCGTACATTACTTGGTTATTGATGCATCGTAAAGTGATACAACTGGAGGAAGATGAAAACAAAGAGGAGGTCGGTGTGCATGGTTCAAGATGGACGAATGCTGCGAATGTCAACATGGTGATCTTTGGCCTTGCATTTGCTGTTTTTGCGGCTGACCAATTGGTCAAATATGCTGAACTCCTTGCATTGGACCTCAATGTTCCTCATGCCATTATTGGAGTTACTGCTTCGGGAATTGGGACTTCGTTACCTGAGTTAACCATCGCTTTAATGGCAGCTAAAAGGAGTCAGGGTGTGGCGATTGGAACGCTTATTGGCTCCAATATCACCGACCCGTTACTTTCCATTGGTGTGGCTGGTTTAGTTCGCCCTCTTGCGATTCAAGAGGCTGGATTTGAACTGATTGTTTACATCATCATACCGTTCACAATTCTGGGATGTATGATGGCTTTGATCATGATGCGAACCTCATATGAGTTCAAGAAATGGGAGGGGTATACATTGATTCTCGTGTATATCCTGTTCTTAGTTACCCTTGAGGCATACAACCGTTCTTGGATAACCTTCTGAAACAATGAAGACATAAGGGGCGACTTCTTCGCCTTCTTCATGGTGAACTTCCAACTCGACGAAATGCAAGAGATGTTGAAGGAACTGGCACATGAGTTTGCAATCGATGAAATCCGCCCGAATGCTGAGCATTGGGATACAGAATCGATTTACCCGAAAGAAGCAATCCAAGTGGCTCATGAAATGGGGTTGCTTAATCTCCACATTCCTGAAGACTATGGAGGTCCAGGATTGGGTTCGATGGAAGAAGTACTTGTCAATGAAGAACTGGCTTGGGGAGACCCGGGTTTTGCTACAGCTGCGTATGCCACTTCGCTTGCATGTGCGCCAATTCTTACCGGTGGTACCGAGGAACAGAAGCAAAAGTGGCTCCGGATGGTAGCAGAAGAGGGGGCATTGGCGTCGTATGCCGTAACCGAGCCTGACGCAGGTTCTGACCTTGCAGCATGTAAAACAAGTGCAGTTCGAGACGGTGATGACTACATCATCAATGGTTCTAAAATGTGGATTACCGGTGCAGGTTATGCTGATTTCTTCTTCGTATTAGCAAAGACTGATGTCGATGCTGGATACAAAGGCATGTCCGGTTTCATTGTCGAGAAAGATGCAAATGGTTTCTCGCTTGGTAAGAAAGAAACCAACATGGGCCAACGTTGTTCAGATACCCGTTCGATTCAGTTTGATGATGTTCGCGTCCCAGCGAATCAATTGATTGGGGGTTCTGAGTCAGGTGGCTGGATGAACGCTATGAAAGCCTTTGACATGAGTCGCCCAAACATTGCCGCCCATGCGACGGGTCTTGCCCGTGCCGCCTACGAACATGCACTGCAATACTCTGGTGAAAGATCGACTTTTGGTAAACCTCTTCACCGTCACCAGGCCATCCAATTCATGTTGGCTGATATGAAAACAAAAGTCGAAGCCTCACGGTTGTTGACTTGGAAATCCGCTGCTGATTCCGATGCTGGACTTCCAAACACGGAATCCGCCGCTCACGCAAAACGATTCGCAGCAGACACTGCCATGGAAGTTTCAACCGATGCTGTGCAAGTCTATGGTGGATATGGATATTCAGAAGAATATCCAGTCGCTCGTCTTATGCGGGCGGCAAAGGTCATGCAAATCTATGAAGGTTCTTCGCAAGTTCAACGAATGATTATCGGTCGAGAAATTACCAAAGACCTGTGATTATTTCTCGTGCAATTTATCGGCCATGATTTCCCAGAAGTCAATTAACTCCTGTTCTTCTTTTTCTTTCTTTTCGGTATCGATTTCGACTTCTTCTACCTGAGCCTCAATAAGACCATCGATCTCTTCCTCCCAAGCCTGTTGTAAGTCAGACATTTGATCGCTTGATACTTCAAAGTCTTCTCTTTCAAAAGCACCATACATGTCCATCTCTTCTTCCTCATCCTCTTCATCCTCATCCATTTGATGGTATGGGAAATCATCTTCATCAATCATATTTTGAGTGACAATCATCGTGTCCTGAAAGATAACAATTCCCTTTAACATCTCACGTTGACACACGATGAATTGTGCCAGCATGGGTATTTTGAGGGCTGTTTTTAGGTCGTTGTAGAGTGCCAAAACAAGTGAAACTATTCTGTCACCAATCGGTAAGCGGTGATTTTTTGAATGCAAACAAAGTTCGACTGAGAATTGATTCTCTGAGATGACATCATTTTGCCAGCGTCCGGCTGTTACCGAAAGCGACCATTCCGGTTGAGAGGGTTGGGAGGGGTGAGCGATACTGGTATTCATACCTTGAAATTCCGAGACGATTTGGTACCACCTTTGTGATTCACCCCGTACTCGTACTTTGATGGATTCATTGGTCAACATGATAATTTCAACTGCGGGAGTATTGCTGCTAACAGACAGTAACATCTCAATTGAACGAAGTTCAGGTTCGGACATCCGATACTTCCCTTTCGACATAAGCATCGAACACATCGAGTCTATATCAAGAGCAAAGAACAAAACCCTCGGCCCTTGAAGTGAGAGTATGGCCAAACCTTGCCCTGCCGTAATACTCGCTGCGGGGGCCAGTCAGCGGCTTGGTCAGCCGAAATCGCTGGTCGCAATTGGAGATACAACCTTGGTTGGGCTTGCCTATCAAAAGTTGATTGAAGCTGGTTGTTCACCAATTCTTATTGTCACGCGAAGCGAACTTTCAGTTCAAATTATGCAAGCAACTATCGGTTCGACAATCATTGTAAATTCAGCGCCGGAAGAAGGGCGAACTGGAAGTATTCAATGTGGAATCTTGTCTCTTGCTGGAGAGAAAGGACGAATGCCAAGACGAGTTATCATCGCCCCTGTTGACCGGCCTGGATGGACGGTTGAACATGTCAAATCTTTGCTCTTGGCAGAAAGCAGTTCAACACTTGCATCAAATGGGCGCCGAGGTCATCCTTTACTTTTGACTGAAGATGCCATTCAATCTGTTCTTGCAGCACCCACCCAGTCATCCTTACGCGATTTAGTTTCGTTTGATGAAGTGGTCGTCGATGGGCCTCTTCTTGGATTAAATATCGACCTTCCTGATGATTTGATTGTATTGAAGCAACACGAATCATCCTTGCTCTAAATGGGCTGAAACCTGTAGGGCAAAGGGTATGTGTCACCTCCCCGAGCGGTAAACATGACTGCGACAGTGATGGCTTGGGCCCTTTCTCGTCTTGCAGCAGGACAACGCGTTATACTGGCCAGCGTCGTGGAAACGGCAGGTAGCGTACCTGGAAAAGTCGGTGCTCGTTTGGCGATGACGCCTGATGAGCAATGGATTGGAACGGTTGGCGGCGCAGGATTGGAACTGAAAGTCCTTCAACGCTGCAAAGAGCACCTTCAGACTCAACATCGGCCATTTGGAGAGGTCTTGCGATACGGCTTGAACAAAGGTGCGAAGGGCTATGAAGTGACACCACTTGATTCTCTTTGCGGCGGTCAAGTTACGCTTGCAATCGAGGTGATGATTCCAATGCCACATGTGTTGTTGATGGGAGGAGGTCACTGTGGTCAAGCGATTGCCAAGTCGTTGGATGCATTGGGCTGGCACCATTCAGTTCATGATACTCGAACTGAATTTTCCACCGAGGCAATGTACCCCAATGCAGAACAGCGTTCTTCAAACTCAGTTGAATCTTTTCTTCGGAATGAAAACCTCGACAGTCTACGTCGGTTTTCAGATGTTTTACTCCTGGGCCATGACTGGCTAGAAGACCAAGAGCGTTTGTTAGGACTCCTTCATCTTTACCATGATGCAAAAGCAACCCCCGACGGCAACCAAGGCCCTCGAATTGGCGTCATAGGTAGCCGTTCAAAATGGCAAACGTTTGAGAAAATATGCCTTGAGCAAGGCATTGAACAATCGATTCTCGATGCGGTGGTCTGTCCGATTGGTTTGAACATTGGTGCAGAATCCCCTGAAGAAATTGCAGTTGCGGTCGTAGCTCAAATTATGGCTTCATTCAAGGGCGTCGATGCTGAAGCACCGACCTGGCGAGGCTAACTCACTTTTGAAGAAAGATCCGCTCTCTAAAATAACGAAGTTCTTCAATTGATTCAAGGATGTCGTCCAGTGCAAGATGAGCCCCTTTCTTTTCGTAGCGGCTGGTTTCAGGATACCATCTACGGGCTAATTCTTTGACCGTTGAAACATCGATCATTCGATAATGCAGGTAATCGACAAGCAGAGGCATTTCTTTTTCCATGAACTTTTTATCGTTCCATACACTGTTTCCGCACAGTGGTGCACTACCTTGTGGCACCCACTTTTTCAGGAACTCCAGAGTATCTATTTCGGCTTGTTCACATGAAACGCTCATAGTACGGACACGGTCAACCAATCCACTTGCAGTATGATGGGAAGTATTCCATTCATCCATTCCCGCCAAGAGTTCTTCGGAGACTGAAACAGCGAGATTCGGTCCAGTTGCGAGAATATTGAGTTGACCATCGGTCACAACCGTTGCAATTTCGATGATGGATTCCCGTCCAATATCCAGCCCAGTCATTTCAAGGTCAATCCAAACCAAGTGTTCATCGCTTTCACCCATGATTTCTCCAAGAGGCTGGGGTTTTTGAATTGGGCGTAGGGTTATGAAGCACCCATTGGAGGGGCTACTATGGCGGAAGATGCAGAGAGAGGGGCCTCTCAAGGCTCTTTAGATACCGCTTCTTTGTTCGAACCTAAAGCCCTCGTTGCTGTTGGAATTCTCACTTTTTTACTTATTTGTTCTTTCTTTGCGCTGGCGTTAACTGGTGATTCATCTTCCCCATCTACTGCACAAGATGCGAGTGGAAGTGATGACTGGAGAGCCTTTTCAGTCGTTGCTCCAATCGATACTGGCATCAATGTCTACCATGACCATTTCCGAACCAACGAAACCTATCCCTCTTGGCTCTTGGATGGACTTGGTGTAAACAAAATCTGTCAATTGACATTCAATGGAACTTGGCAAGAGCGTTATGATGCCGACAAAGAATCATGCTGGAATACGTTGAATGCAAGCGATATAGTTTACTTCCCAGGAACCAAGATTATTGGTTCATCACCCGATGGTGACAGTGATATCTTGATTTTAGATGACCCAAGTGATGGCCATGGTTCGGCAGTTACAGGGTCCGTTTTGAATGCAAACCCCAATGCCGTGATTTTCTTTGTTGAAGGATTCAGTACCGAAGCGGTGCTTGCGGCAGCCAATCAGCCTCTTGTCGATGTCATTACGACGTCTTTTGGAGCACCGGGTTCTGTGCCCGTCTCCGGAATCGAACGTGGTACTGAAATCGCGGTGGTTGAGCAAGGAAAGATGCATACTGGTGCTGCCGACAACAGTCCCTCTCCTGCTGTCCAAGATTCAACTGCAGGCCCTCCTTGGTCGATTGGTATCGCAGGATACGCGGAGGAAGGTGATGACCAAAAAGAGATTATGTCAGGATCCTATCCAGATATCTCTGCCGATTGGACACAGTACCTGCCAAATCATGATGATATCGATGGTTACCACGAAACATCAGGAACTTCATTTGCCACACCTCGAACTGCAGGGATTCTTTCCTTTGTATTGGAATCTCTTCGCTTTGAATTCCATGACGCTGGTGCTGGTGCCTCTCCTGAACAACGTCAAGGGATGTTGGTGAATGGAACGGATGATGACGGTAACCCCTTTGTTATTTCAAACGCCGATGTACGTGAAGCACTCAATCGCTCAGCATGGTATCCGGATGTGGGATGGGACCCAACTTCAGGGACGATGCCAATTTCACCTGTAGCACCTTGTACACAAACGGGTTGGGGTTTGGTTAATCTTTCGAATATTGAACCTATGATTGCTCACCTCAATCAATCCTCAGACCTCCCTCAAAGGGCAGGTGATGTCGTGGCGTGTATGAATGCAAATCAACAGATGCGTGAAGCGTATTGGGATGCTTACCCATCGGGACCCGATGCTGCGAGAGAACTGTTTGTTACAGGTTCTCAAGGTGCTGAACGCCGATTGGTTTGAAGAATCAAACACTGACCCAATCGATAATGATTTGGCCGTTCGGAGTGAAACCAACAACCGGTTTGTATCCTTCGTGAGGTGTTGAATCAATAGACTTGAGAATCGCTTTCAATTTCCCAGGTGGAAGACGAACCTCAAATCCTTGCGTAGTTTCGATTGTTTCTGGCATTGGCAGTTGTACCTGCTCAACGACTTGAGGGATGTGTTCGGCTCTTTGCTCAACCACTTCCGGAACCTCTTCGATTCTTTCCTCGACAACTTCAGGAAGATCTTGGTCTTCTTTCTTAACAGGCTCAGGAATATGTAGAGACTTTTCCTGTACTCTGTCCAAGAGAGAGTCTTGTTGAAGAATTGCTGGAATGCTTTGCTGTTGGTTTTCATCCACTTCATAAATGCCTTCATCATCATCTAATCTTTGCATTGTAAGGAATCCCCAACCCAATGCAATCAATCCGACGCCAACAAAGGAGAGCGCTTGCATGGTGGTACTCTCTACCTCCATACTGAAGGCAACAAAGGATAGAATTGAACCGTAACCTCCGAAGATACGCCTCCAGCGGGCTTCATAATCTGGTGCGTATCCTTGAATTCCAACTGTGATGAGAATCACTGTTGTAAGCAGCCAAGCAAAAGACCATTGGTCGATTTCACCAAACACAAAGAATACACCTGCGAGTGCACTGAGCACTCCTGCCATTCCTAAGCGGTCAAGGAAATCCAGGAATACATCATCGTTTTCCCATTCAAAGAATTCAAGTTCATACATCTTGTCATTTTGCAGAGAAAGCCAAGAGATTCCAAGCCCTTCGAGCATCAGGAATATCCCGATTGGTATTCCTATATCGATAGAGTCGATATCCAATTGTATGATGAGATTTGCCAAAGCCAACGCATGGATTGCAGGCACAAAGAAGATCGCATTTGAATAGCCCTTAAACAGAATATCTCGCGTCAGTAATATCGCACCAAACAGTGTCCCGATACCAACCAATGCCTCAAAACTCAGAATAAAAGAGACATATGTGGTAATGTAAAGTGTATTGACAATTCCATCTCTTGTCTCTTGAAGGGTTACATGCCCGTCTTCATTTGAAGCATATTTGAAAAGCATGTCTTTGTTGTTCATGATTACAAACGTGAGAGCAGAACATGCTGTAAGCAATGCACTCCAAGAGAATGCTTGCCCGAATGTTTCGAAAACGTCTTCAATACCCATACCGATGAGAAGACTAATCAGTAATCCAATATGAAGGATAACAATTGATTCGAGTTTGCCTGAAGTCCATGAATTGATAATGAGGTACGCACACATGATTGCTGGAATCCAACCAACGCTTGAACTTGCACCAAGCACACCGACAAGAGCCCAACCCCAAACGCCAAACCAAGGCAATGGTTCTCGTCCAGTTTGACTTTGTTTGACATATTTATTATCCATGATAAGGACGTACGCCATTTGCAAAGTGATGAGGATACCACCCAATCGAGTGAGCGATAAAAATCCAAACTCAGTGAAATTATAGTTGGTAGAATCGATCGTTTCGATAAGGAATCGTCCAATTCCTGCCGACTCAAGCCAATGTGAGTTGAGTAAGAAGAATGCAATCGGAGAAAGCATCAACGGCCAAACATGGCGATGTTGAACACATCGAACAGTGACCAATGCCAACATTGAGATCAACAACAATCCACCCGAGGTATCAAGGCAAGCCAAACCTAACAGTCCAAGCATGGCCCAAGCATCAGCATTGACTGAAAGGTGGTCTTCATCAATGCCGCGTTTAGTAATGAGCCAGTTGACATAAAGAGGAGCACTCAGAAGAATAACGTCGAGTAGAACAGCGTATGGAATAATTGAAGCCTCTCGGTATTCATCCATATCCTGCATTTTATTTCGAATCAGATTGTAACTGATACAAAGAGGGAGAGCGATTGTGAACAATACCCACACACCTGCTGAACGAACAGTCGACGAAATGACATCCATATTTTTTATTTCAAGAACCAATCCACCAACTGGCACAAGGAGAAGCAAAACCCAAGGGTTGCGAACCAACGATTCTGCACCATCCCAATCGAATTCATTACCCCATGGATTGACCATTGTAACAAGGCTAAAACTCATCATGAAAAATGGAATAAGAAGAGATATACGTGTTAATTGGCTCCAGCTGTTCTTTTCGGCCCAGTCTACATTTTCTTTCACTGTGGTATCACTTGTAAGTATCCAAGAGTTCGTTTCGACGTTATACACTGGTGCGTTAACAGCGAATCTTTTTGTCCAGTTGAATAAGAGCCCAACATCCAATTCAATATTACGGGCCGGATAAAGCACCCAATAACTGACTGCTCCGAGAATGAAGATTTGATAATTAAAATATTCAGGCAAGGGTAAGGTTTCCAAAAATGCAGGTAAATCGAGTCGGTCGAGTATTGCGAGAAGAATCATTGATGCATTGGCAATCAAAACCACAAGAGTGGCTTGCATTTTCTCTTCCAACGAACTTTCTGTGGTTAGGTGACTAAAGGAATTTCGTGCGAGATAAAGCATGTAGCCAATGAAAATCCACGGCATGAACCAATCTTCTGCTTGTAGAATTGTTCGTGAAAGAACAATCGAACCCAACATCACCAAGTGCGTCCAAGTCGAGATTTTGTCCTTTTGCCGAGCAAATTCGGAGATGCAAAACAGAGCAAGTGGGATAATCACTTGCATGCCGTCAAATCCAAACGTTTCAGAAAGTGGAATTTCTGCAATATTTGCGAACACATCGGTGAAAAAGTAAGACAATGCTAGTGCAGTAACAGTGAAATCTGCAACCCAACGACGAGTTGCTTTTGCAATAAACAACATATAAGGTATCATCAAGAGCGTAAGAATCCAAGGGAATGAACTTCCGTCATTTGGTAACATCACGAGAGCCGCTGCCAAACCAATTGGCATCCATGGGACTCGGCGTTGTTGTACTGCAGGGAAGTAAAATACCAACACAGCAATCCAAAGAGCGACACTTAAGCCAAAGATATGGTCAATTCCTAAATCAGTGGACTTTAACGGTCCAAGATGGAGGTTTAGGCCTTCAATACGTGCGATGTACATCGCTAATACGATTTCACCGACCAGCACAATCGAAGCCTTTTGTATTAATTCAGAACGGAGTTCTTGTCGAGACGCATAGTAGCCTTGGATCGCAATAATGAAAATAAGCAATGACAATGCACCACCTGCGCCGTCGGTATTGGCACCCGTGTTGAACACTTCAAAGATGATTGGAGTCAGTCCAGATACCACTGCAACAACAACAAAATTTAGCGCTTTATTTGAGCGGAGGGCCATTTCCATGGCAGCAAAACACAGCAAAATGAGAGAAAGTCCCATTTCATACGAAATGGTGTTCTCCGTCCATTTCATCCAAGGCCCCATACCTGCAGCAACCAGCACCAATATTGGTGAATATGCAGCAACGGCACGTCCGAAGCCGGTTGCACCTTTGAAGCGTTTCAAGAGTTGAACTTCACCAAAGATCAATGCCAGCATAGCCGCTGTTTGAACATAGATCCCCTTTGCATTTGGGTGCCATTCTTCGCCAGTGTTTAACAATCTACCAGCATCGAATTCAGCGGCTGTGCCAAAAAGTTCAGTCCAACCTTGCCCAGTCACGAAGCCAATCAGCCAGCGTGAACCCCAAATCGTACCTATTGTCGCAAAAAAGAATCCAATTCCAAGCATATAATCTTGAACTTCATACAGGACATGGCCATTCTTTTTACTTTGAACCTCAATCCATCCAATGGCAATCGTAGCAGATAAAAATCCACCCAAAAACAATATTAAGAAATCAGAATTTGTCGCATCGTCTGCAAATGCAATTTGGTATAAGCCCCCCCAAATGGCTGCTAAAGCGATGCACATCATGATGAGTTGTGAAAATTTCATCATTGAACGGTTTGTGTTGGAAATCAAATCGCCCGGTGCTCGAATAACCATCGCCTGTTCAGTTGGTGTGGAGTCAGTGAAAATTGCACCGGTTGACGATGGAATACTGGATTTCGCCAATAAACCTTGATTCGATACATTCATTCTTCGAGGTGCAGAACGTCTTGGAGCCGCCATAACAATCATGCTAACTATTCCCTAATAGGCTTTAACGATTGACCCGTTCCTATGGTTGATATAACGAATACAGGTGTCGAGTAATAGAGTCATATTCTTTCACACTATATTTCAATGGGTTCAAAAGTCGGGGGCGGTTGGGTTGAATTGGTGAAATGATGTTTGCATCACGAAAAGCAATAACTTTACTCTGTTTGAGTATTATGGTTCTTCCAACTTTGGCTATGGCTGTACCGGTTACTGCTCAACAAGAGGACGTTGAAGAAATAGGCTGGTGGATTGATACAACGGTTGACCGGAACGGAAACGGTATTGGAGATATGATCGAAGTTCACAAAGACAGCCCACTTTTCCTTGATGAAGCGAATACTCTTCCTTTAATCATTGATTTCGACCATACGCCTGGTGCAGACGAAATCGCCATGCTCGAGCGTGAAATTGAATTTCAACACCAATGGACCTTGAAAGGAATTGATGCCTTAGCAGGCCGAGTTCCTGTTGACCGTATTCTCGATACTGCCATTCTTCCAGGCGTGATTATGCTCGAATTGGATGGCATTCTTTCAGTGAATAACGGTGATGCAGCAGTTCTTCACGGCGTTGATACCGTGTGGGCAGATACTGGCTATGACGGTGCAGGGTCTGCAGTCGCTATTATCGATACTGGAATCGACGGTGCTCACGCAAGTCTTGACGATCTTGATGATGACAATTCGACCAATGATCCGAAAGTCATCGCCTTCTATGACCCGGTAAATAATCCAACCTTAGTCAATGGAACTGAAGTGTTCCCTTACGATGACCAAGGACATGGCTCCCATTGTGCAGGTACTACTGCAGGTACTGGCGCTCCGAATTATGAGCATGTTGGAATGGCCCCTCAAGCCTTCTTAGTTGGTGTTA
>Ga0209709_10001319_pt1 | contig 23023 bp, 21 predicted proteins | sample ArcticOcean_MG_C_2_FD_187435 | JGI IMG/M metagenome (GOLD analysis project Ga0209709, IMG submission 187435) | Marine microbial communities from western Arctic Ocean - ArcticOcean_MG_CB4_136 (SPAdes) (version 2) | ecosystem: Environmental > Aquatic > Marine > Oceanic | place: Arctic Ocean...
AAACTTTAAGTGAAAAAAAAAAAAGTAAAACACAATTAATTTTAACAAAACAAATTAAAGTTGGTTTAAAAGGCATAAAAAATAAATCTAATATCTTTGTAGCATATGAGCCTGTTTGGGCCATAGGCACAGGAATTGTTCCAAGATCAAAAGACCTTTTTAAAACAATTGATTTTATTAAAAACAAATTTAAAGGTAAAATACCAAAAGTTTTATACGGTGGTTCTGTTAATCCTCATAATATTAAATATTTAAAAGAAATTAATAATATTGATGGTTTTTTGATTGGTGGTGCTTCTCAGAATGCCAAAAAATTTATTGATATAGTCAAAAAAACATATAGTTAACACTCATGGAAAATATTTTATTAGTAGTCAACTTGGTAATAGCTGTAATACTTGTACTTTTGATACTCATTCAAAAATCAGAAGGTGGCGCTCTTGGAATTGGTGTTTCTCAGGACAATTTTATGCTTTCTAGATCTGCTGGAAATTTTATGAGCAAGGCTACCGCTGTAGTTGCAACACTATTTATAGTTTGTAGTTTAGCATTAACGATAATATCTAGGGAAGAGCTTAAACCCACATCTTCAGTATTGGATAAGATAGAGGAAAAAAATGATGATGCTCCTTCAATTCCAGAAAATAATAATTAATTCTTTCCATTTTTTTAAATAATCGCTATAACATAATTCCATGGCGCGATATATTTTTGTCACCGGCGGCGTGGTCTCATCTTTAGGAAAAGGTCTTTCCTCAGCTTCCCTTGCATACTTGCTTCAATCCAGAGGTTTTAAAGTCCGTTTAAGAAAATTAGATCCATATTTAAATGTTGACCCAGGCACAATGAGTCCTTTTCAGCACGGAGAAGTTTTTGTAACTAATGATGGAGCTGAAACAGATTTAGACTTAGGTCATTACGAAAGGTTTTCTGGAATATCTGCAAAAAAATCTGACAATATAACAACTGGAAAAATTTATAGTGATGTTTTAAAAAGGGAACGTAAAGGTGGTTATCTAGGAAAGACAGTTCAAGTTATTCCTCATATAACAGATCGGATTAAAGATTTTATAAAAAATGATACATCGAAAGAAGACTTTGTAATTTGTGAAATTGGTGGAATAGTTGGGGATATCGAAAGCCTTCCATTCGTTGAAGCTATTAGACAATTTGCAAATGATGTAGGTAAAAAAAATGCTTTATTTGTTCATTTAACTTTAGTCCCATACCTTAAGGCATCAGATGAAATTAAAACTAAACCCACTCAACATTCAGTTAAAGAGCTAAGAAGTCTTGGTATTCAGCCCGATATTATTATTTGCAGATCTGAAAGATCTATACCTATAGAGCACAGAAAAAAAATATCTTTATTTTGTAATGTTGATATTGAAAATGTAATTCAAACTGTTGATGTTAAAACTATCTATGAAGCACCAATTAGCTTTAATAGAGAAAACTTAGACAAACAAGTTCTTGGATATTTCAAAATTAAATCAAAGAAAAAAGTTAATTTAAGTCCTTGGAAAAAAATTACAAAGATTATTCTTCATACAAAAAAAACAATCAACATTGCAATTATTGGTAAATATGTTGATCTTAAGGATGCATACAAATCGTTAGATGAAGCATTAACACATGGTGGAATTGCTAACAATCTAAAAGTTAATTTAGTAAGAATTGACTCTGAAAATTTAAAAATTTTAGAAATAAAAAAAAAATTAAAAGATGTTTCTGGGATTTTAATACCTGGGGGATTTGGAAAAAGAGGAACAGATGGTAAAATTGAAGCAATTAAATTCGCAAGAGAAAAAAAAATTCCCTTCTTTGGAATTTGTTTTGGAATGCAAATGGCAATTTTAGAATTTGCTAGAAATAAATTAAACATAACTAAAGCTACATCAAGTGAGTTTGGAAATGGTGGTATACCAATCGTTGGTTTAATTAATGAGTGGAATAAAGAAGGTAAGGTAATTAAAGGAACTGATAAAGATCTTGGTGGAACTATGAGACTGGGGCTTTATGAGGCTAAATTAGCTGAAAATTCATTAGTTAAAAAAATTTATAAATCAAAAACAATTCAAGAAAGACACAGACACAGATATGAAGTTAATATTAGCTATAAAAAAAAATTTGAAGAAAGTGGTATGATTTTTTCAGGATTATCTCCTGATAATAAGTTACCTGAGATAATTGAGTTAAAAAATCACCCCTGGTTTCTAGCTGTTCAATTCCACCCTGAATTTAAATCTAGACCTTTGGCACCACATCCTTTATTCTCTTCTTTTATCAAGGCTGCTAAAAATCATAAATGAAGAATATAAAAGTTAATTGTGGAAATATAGAAATTTCAAATAATAACAGTATTTGTATTATTGCAGGACCATGTCAGCTTGAAACTGAGCAACATGCTATGGATATGGCAAGTCAAATCAAAGAAATTACTTCTAAATTTAATATGGGGTTTATTTACAAAACCTCTTTTGACAAAGCGAACAGAACTAGCCTAAAGGGCAAAAGAGGAGCTGGTCTTGAACAGTCTTTACCTATTTTTGATAAAATTAAAAAAGAATTAGATGTTCCAATATTAACAGACATACATAACGCAAAACAATGTTCAGAAGTGGCACCTCATGTTGATATCTTACAAATACCAGCATTCTTATGTAGACAAACAGATTTACTAATTGCTGCTGCTAAAACTAGAAAAATAATTAATGTTAAAAAAGGTCAATTCCTTGCGCCTTGGGATATGATTAATGTTACTAAAAAAATTGCAGACTCTGGTAATAATAATATTTTAGTTACTGAAAGAGGAGCTTGTTTTGGCTACAACACTTTAGTTTCTGACATGAGATCATTGCCCATAATGGCAAAAAATGGTTACCCTGTTATTTTTGATGCTACTCATTCAGTCCAACAACCTGGTGGATTAGGAGAAACCAGTGGTGGACAAAGAGAATTTGTTGAATACTTGGCAAGGGCAGCTGTTGCAGTTGGTGTAGCAGGTGTTTTTATAGAAACACATCAAGATCCAGACAATGCTCCATCTGATGGACCTAATATGGTGCCACTAGATAAGTTAGAAAAATTATTATCTCAATTATTTGAAATAGATAATTTAATTAAAAAATAAATGAGTAAGATTTTAAAGATAAGAGCTCGTCAAGTTTTTGATAGCAGAGGAACTCCAACTATCGAAGCAGAAGTTTATTCAAAAAATTTAAGTGCATCAGCTATTTGTCCTTCAGGGGCATCAACTGGAACATATGAGGCTTTTGAGAAAAGAGATAAAAAAAATAAAAAATATTTAGGTAAAAGTGTTTTAACTGCAGTCAATTTGGTTAATACAAAAATTTCTAAAAAACTAAAAGGTGCGAATATTCATGATCAAACACGTATAGACACAATTTTAATTAACCTTGATGGCACGAGAAAAAAAACAAGCTTAGGTGCTAATGCTATTTTAGCTGTATCGATGGCAGTAAAAAAACTTTCTGCAAAGATTAAGAAGGTGCCTTTATACAAAACATTTTTATTAAAAAATAATTATAAATTACCATACCCTTTAATGAATGTTATTAATGGAGGAGCACACGCTAATAACGGATTAAGAATTCAAGAATTTATGATTAGACCTGATAAAGCTAAGAGTTTTTCAGAAGCCATGAGAATATGTTTTGTAGTAATTAATAATTTAAGAAATTTAATTACAAAGAAGGGTTTATCGACATCTGTAGGAGATGAAGGAGGTTTTGCTCCAATGATTAGTAGTAATGAAAAAGCTTTAGATTTAGTTGTAGCTGCAATTAATAAGTCAGGCTTTAAGAATGGTAAAGACGTTTCAATCTGTTTGGATGTGGCAGCAAATGAATTAATTAAAAAAAATAAATATTCAATTCATTCAAAAAAATTTATTTCTGTAGATCAATCCATTAAAAAATATAAAAGAATAATAGATAAATACAAAATTAAATCTATTGAAGACCCATTTGGAGAAAATGATTGGCTGGCATGGAATAAAATGATGAAAAATACAAGTAATGTTCAAATAGTTGGAGATGATCTTTATGTCACTAATTTAGAGAGACTTAAAAAGGGTTTTTTAAATAACTCATCAAATTCTATATTAATTAAACTTAATCAAATTGGTACAGTTTCAGAAACACTTGAAGTTATTAAGTTTGCACAAATTATTGGATATAAAACAATAATTTCTCATAGGTCAGGAGATAGTGAGGATACTTTTATTGCAGATCTTGCAGTTGGAACAAATTCAAACCAAATAAAAACAGGGTCATTAGCCAGATCTGAGCGTGTTGCTAAATATAATCAATTATTACGCATAGAAGAAGAGCTTGGAAAGAAAGCTATAATGAATAAGATTCATTAATGTTGGGTAAATTAAAAAAAAATTATTTATTACTAATCTCTATATTTTTAATACTTTATTTTTTTTTTAATCTTTTGGGTGGTGAAAGAGGTCTCATTTCCTATTTTAAAAAAAAAGAAATCCTAATAAATTTAAAAACTGAAGAAGCAAATTTATCTAACAAAATTAAAGATTTAGAATTTAAAAACTCTTTATTAAGTAATAAATTAGATCTAGATTATGTCGAAACATTAATTAGGGAAAAATTTTTGTTTGGCAAAGAAGGTGAGACCCTTTATATAATTAAAAAAAATGACAATTAAACCAAGACATCCAGAAAAAGTTAACAAACCGATTAATCCAATCAAAAAAAAACCAGATTGGATAAGATCTAAATTAACAAATAGCAAAGAATTCTTTTTAACAAAAACTATTGTTAATCAAAACAATTTAGTAACAGTCTGCCAGGAGGCTAACTGTCCGAATATTACAGAGTGTTGGAGTAAGCGTCATGCAACATTCATGATAATGGGAGATACTTGTACTAGAGCTTGTGCTTTCTGCGATGTTAAAACAGGAAAACCTGAAAATTTAGACCCATTTGAGGCATATAAAATTTCGAATGCTGTCCACAAACTGAATCTTAAACATGTTGTTATAACCTCTGTTGACAGAGATGACTTAGAAGATGGAGGTTCTAATCATTTCTTTGATGTGATCACTGCTATAAGAAAAAAAACACCTCAAACCTCAATAGAAGTTTTAACTCCTGATTTTTTAAGAAAGGGAGAGTCTTATAAAAAAATTTTAGAAGCAGACTTAGATGTTTTTAATCATAATATTGAAACAGTTCCAAGACTTTATTTAAAAGTAAGACCAGGTGCAAGATATTTTGGTTCATTAGAACTTTTAAAAAATGTAAAAAAAATTAATAAAAAAGTTTTTACTAAATCGGGCCTAATGGTCGGTTTAGGAGAAAGTAAAGATGAGCTTATTCAGGTGATGGACGACTTAAGATCTGCTGATGTAGACTTTTTAACAATTGGTCAATATTTGCAGCCTTCTGTAAAACACCACCCACTTGAGAGATATTATCATCCAGATGAATTTAAAGATCTAGAAAATATTGCAAAATCTAAAGGTTTTTTATTAGTTTCATCTTCACCATTAACCAGATCTTCCTACCATGCAGATGAAGACTTTGCTCAATTAAAAAAAAATAGAATAGAAAAGTATAATGCCCAAAGCCTCAGTTAAGAGATTAATTGAATGTAATAAAGAACAACTGGTTGATCTTGTTCTAGATATTGAAAGTTACCCAAAGTTCATACCTTATTGCTTAGGTGCAAAAATTTATGAAAAAAAAGAAGAAAAAAATTTAATATTAATAATTGCAGATCTTACAATAGGCAAAGGTCCGTTTAAAGCGACTTATAAAAGCGATGTTAGATTTAATAAAGATACAGACACTATTCAAGTAATCAATATTGAAGGACCTCTAAAACATTTAGATAATAAATGGGTTTTTCTTAAAAAAAATAACTCTACTGAGATATCTTTTGATATTGATTTTGAGATTGAAAATAAATTTTTAAATGTTGTAATGAATAAATCTTTTCAGTATGGTTTAGATAAAATAGCCGACTCTTTTCAAAAAAGAGCTAACGATTTATTTAAGTGTAAATAAATAACTAAACAATCATATGTGTTGAAATGTAATTATCACTGCAGGCACTAAAAAAAACAATGTAGATCGGGAAAAAAATTAACAAAATGATATTTACTCATAAAAAGTTTTCAGCAACTAACTGTAAACTTTAAATAATTTTACTAATTATTTGTAATGAAGATTTAACGGTAGCCTTTTGAATTGATATTCTATTTTTATTTTTAAAAATACTTTCTCTAATTATTATCTTATTTCCTTTTTTAATACCAATATAGACTAAACCAACTGGTTTTGATTTAGTTCCACCATTGGGGCCAGCAATACCTGTTATTGATACAGCTATATTAGCTTTACTAATTTTACTTAAGTTTTTTACCATTGATAGGCAGCATTCTTTGCTAACTGCACCATTCTTAGCTATTATTTTTTTTGGTACTTTTAGAATATTTATCTTTGATTTATTTGAATAAGTAATAAGACCTAAATTGAATACTTTGGATGAACCACTTATCGATGTTATTGAGCTTGATAAAAGTCCCCCAGTACAAGATTCAACAAATGAAATTTTAAGTTTTTTTTTAATTAATTTTTTAACAACTTTATTAGCTAAATTTTTCATTATAAAACATAACTTTTAATTATCATAAAACAAACTAGAGTTAACACCACATAAAATCCAGCACAAATATCATCCATAATTACACCAAAGCTATTTTTAAAATTTTTATCAAAAAAGCTTACAGGAAATGGTTTCATAATATCAAAATATCTAAAAAGAATAAAAAATAGAGCATAGTAAATAATTGCTTCGCTTGAATCTTTTGTTGTACCATGCGAAATTTCATATAAATAAATAGGTATCGATTGACCCAAAAATTCATCAATAATAATTTCGCCAGGATCTTTATTTTCATAATTTTCTATATGACTTGAAACAGCATAAAATGAGTAAATAAATATTATTATTAAGCCAATTAAAATTATATTGGATGAAACATTTAAAGTATGAAATAGATGATAGAGAATAATTGTAGTTGCTAAAGACCCAAAAGTTCCAGGTAAGAACTTAATTTTACCAAGACCAAACATTGTAACAAATAATGAGTTGAATGTTTTAATCATTTTTAATTACTGAGGCTATCACCTCACAAGCTATAGCTTTTTCTTTGCCAATTACACCTAATTTTTCTGTTGTTTTACCTTTTATATTAATTTGTGAAGAAGAAACGTTACAAATATTTGCAATACAATACGTGATTTGTTTTTTATATTTTTGAATTTTAGGTTTCTGGGTAATGATATTAATATCAAGATTATTAATTAAATAACCATTATCTTCAATTTGTTTAATTATTTTACCTAAAAGTATTGTGGATCTAATATTTTTAAATTTCTTATTTTTATCAGAAAATTTTTCACCAATATCCCCCATTGAACAAGCACCAAGAATTGCATCTGTCACAGCATGCAAAACTGGATCACCATCTGAATGGCCTAACGTACCTAGAGGCGAGGGTATCTTAATGCCACCCAGGTAAAGTTTCTTCCCAGGTACTAATCTATGAACATCAAAGCCTAATCCATATTTAATTGCATTATTAACTTGAATATCAGAACTTAATGTAATTTTCTTGTTTTCAATCTCACCCTTAATGATCAAAATTTTTTTACCAGCTTTTACAAATAAGTTTGCATCATCAGTAACCTCAACACCTTTATAATTTTGAAGTGCATATAATTTTTTATAATTAAATGCTTGTGGTGTTTGAATTAAATAAACATTTTCTCTCTTTAAGTTTTTAACTAAAGTTGAAGTTTTTTCTTTAATAGAATCTGATGTTTGAATAGCTGGTATAATACAATCATTTAATTTGAGTTTCTTATTTAATCTATCTAAAAGTTTTATAGAAAAATTAGGTCTTGCGGCATCATGAATTAATACATTTTTAATATTAGTATTTTTAATACTTTTTAGAGCTTTGTATGCAGATTCAGCTCTTGTGTTTCCTCCGATGACAATTTTTATATCTTTAATTTTTAGTTTTTTAATATGAGCTTTATGTTTTTTATTAATAACCAATACAATTTTACTAAATTTTCTATATTTTTTAGCCCTATCTATTGAATGCAATAATAAAGGTTTACCCTTATATGGATAGTAAGGCTTTGGGATCTTAGAATTAAATCTTTTACTTTCTCCTCCAGCAAGTATTATAAAGCATAAACTCATGATAAAAATATATATTACGTTATTTATCGCACAATGATTGAATTTATCAAAAAAAATATATTTATCGGATTAGTATTTTTAATAACACTTGCACTGGGTTTTATAACATTTTTAACATTTATAGATAAAAGTTTTCTTAAGCTAACAGATCAAAATCTTCAGTATCTTTTGTCTGCAAACATATTTTTACTTCTTTTGCTATTTTATATGATTTTCAAGGAAGTTAATAATTCATTAAAAGTTGATGTTGATGTTAGTGGGTCGAAAGCAAATAGAAAATATATAACTTTTTTTGCTTTATTCACATTAATACCATCAATATTAATTGCCTTATTTTCACTGTTTCTATTATCATTTGCTCTTGATAAATATTTAGACAAAAAAATTACAACAGCAGTTAATAACTCTTATGAAATTGCAAAAAGTTATACAGAAGAAGTTAGAACCAAGACACAATCTGAGATTATACTAATTGCCTATGATTTGAATAAAAGTATTAATTTTTTAAATACAAATATTAATCAATTCAAAAGTTTTATTAATACTCAAAAATTAATAAGAGATATGGATGAAGTTCACATCATTGAAGCTGATGGAAGCCTTTTTTTAACAACATTAGAAAATATTTCATTATACAAACCACCTTTACCAGAGGCTCTTGAAATGGTTTTAAATGATAAAAGACCACTTAAGATTATTGATGCATATAAAAATCAATCAGCATCAATTATTAAATTAGAAAATTTTGAAAATAAATATTTATATATAGTAAAATATCTAGATAAGAAGATCTCTCAATATCTACTGGAGTCTCAAGAGGCACTTAATTTTTATTATACTGTTTTGAATAAACAGACAGGAATTAAAATTTCATTTGTATTTATCTACCTCGTTATAGTGTCTCTATTATTATTTTTATCGATATCGATAGCAATAAGATTTTCATCACGATTTTTTAGATCAATTAATAATTTGATTATTGCCTCATCAAATATAGGTAAAGGTAATTTGAATATCAAAGTTCCAGAAATAAAAGCAGATAAAGATATGGAAATTTTAAACCAAAATTTTAATTTAATGATTGACCAATTAAAAACACAACAAGAGAAGTTAATTATTAATGAAAGACATGAAGCATGGGAAAGCTTAGCTAGAAAGTTAGCCCATGAAATTAAAAATCCTCTTACACCAATTCAATTAACTATAGATCAGTTAAAAATTAAATATGCAAATAAATTAGAAATAGAGGAAAAAAATGATTTTACTAAAAATTTAAAAATTATTGGTAAACAAATAAAACTAATTGAAAACTTAGTAAATGAATTTTCTGATTTTGCAAGAATGCCAAAACCAATATTCCAAGATAATAATTTAATACCTTTAATTAAAGATAACATTAATTTAATTAGTGAATTAGATAGTGGTATTTTAATTAATTTAAATATTAGTAGTGAAAACATATTTCTTAATTCAGATAATGAACAATTAAGCAGAGTTTTTTTCAATATAATTAAAAATTCTATTGAAAGTATTCAGGAAAAACAAAGTAATAATGAGAATTTTAAAGGTAAAATTGAAATTATTATAAATGATAATTTATCAAAAATAGATTTTACGATAATTGATAATGGTTTGGGCTTTGGAGGGCTCTCAGGAAGTATAAAAAATGTTCTAAATCCGTATTTTACTACCAAGGAAAAAGGAACAGGCTTAGGTTTAGCGATTGTTAACAAAATAATAAATGACCATAATGGCTCAATTGAGTTTATACCAATTGAAAATGGAGCTAAGATAAAAATTGAGTTTATAAAGTAATGAGTACAGAAATATTAATAATTGATGACAATGCAGATATAAGAAATATTATAAATGATTTAATTATTGATGCAGGTTACAAAACACGACTTGCAGCTAATTACAACCAAGCTTTAATCGAAATAGATAAAAAACTTCCAGATGTAGCAATTATTGATGTTAAGTTAGATAAAGGTGACAATGATGGATTAGAATTATTATCTCATATTAAAACAAAAGATAAAAATATTCCTGTAATCATAATTACAGGTCATGCAAATGTTGAAATGGCAATTAAAGCACTTAAGTCAGGTGCTTTTGAATTTATTGAAAAACCATTTAATAAAGAAAGGTTATTAAACTTTATTAATCGTGCAGTTGAAAATATAAATCTAAAAAACAAAAATAAAGAATTTGAAAATAAACTCTTTTATTCTTATGAGTTAATAGGAAATAGCGTTAATATTAAAAATATTAAGAATCAAATCAATAAGATTGCAGTTTCCGAAAGCAGAATTTTTATCAATGGTCCAACAGGCTCAGGTAAGGAATTGATTGCAAGAAAAATACATAAAGAATCTAAAAGACAAAAAAAGCCATTTATAATTTTAAATGGTGCCTTATTAGATATAAAAAAGTATGAATTAGAACTTTTTGGAGAAGAGAAAAATAATGGTGCAATCTCCTATGGTGCTCTAGAAAAATCATCTAAAGGAATTCTTTTAATAGATGAAATTTCAGAAATTCCTTTAGAAACACAAGCTAAAATTTTACGTGTTTTAATAGATCAAAAATTTAAGAGAATTAATGGTAATCATGATGTTAATGTTGATGTTAGAATAATATGTTCAACGAGCAAGGATATTAAAAAAGAAATAGAAATTGGTAACTTCAGAGAAGACCTGTATCATCGGCTGAATGTTTTTGAGATAAATTTAGAACCTCTTAAAAACAGAATATCAGATATTCCTTTATTAGTTGAGTATTTTTCAGAAAAAATTTCCTCAAATTATAATCTTAAAAAATTAAATATAGACACAAATAATAATTATTTACTTAATTATGACTGGCCTGGTAATGTAAGGGAGTTAAGAAATCTAATTGAAAGAATTGCGATACTATCACCTGATAATACTGATAAAATTTCAAATATAATCAAGGAATCATTAAAAAATCCTGAATCTAGTGGTGAAAAGTTAGAAAACTCTTCATCTGTGCCCTTAAAAGAGGCTAGAGAAAACTTTGAAAAGGAGTATTTAACTACACAATTAAAAAAATTTAATGGCAATATATCAAAAACAGCTGACTTTATAGGCATGGAAAGGTCTGCTTTACATAGAAAAATTAAAGGCTTAGGCATTAAGGAATTAAATTAAATGAATATCATTATTTGTGGTGCGGGCAGAGTTGGATTCACCATAGCAAAAATTTTAAGTGAGCAAAGTCACTCAATAACAGTAATTGATCAATCTAGTGAAGATATCCAAAAAATAGATGATGCACTTGATGTAAAGTCTATTGTTGGTAAAGCAACATATCCATCAATCCTGGAAAAAGCAAATGCATCAGATGCCGACATGATTATTGCTGTAACTCGTAATGATGAAATTAATATGCTTATATGTCAAATTGCATTTTCAATTTTTAATGTCCAAAAAAAAATAGCAAGAATAAGATCTCAAGATTATTTAAATCCAAAATTTACAAAGGTTTATAGTAAAGAAAATTTACCAATTGATGTGATTATTTCACCAGAAATTGAAATTGCTAAATCTTTACAAAGAAAACTTGAAGCACCTGGTGCGCTAGATAATGTTCCATTTGCTAATAATAAAATTAGACTACTTGAAATTTTAATTGATGAAAAATGTTCTTTAAAAGACATTAAGCTAAATGAACTCACAAAAAAATTTCCTAAATTAAATGCCAATATCATGGGCGTTATTAGAGATGATAAGTTTGTTGCACTCAAAAAAGATGACATTATGGTACTTGATGACAGAGCCTACGTTGTAATTAATGCCTCCCAGATGAAAGATACATTGAATGCCTTTGGACATAATGAAAAAATTTCAAATAAAATTTTGATAATAGGAGGTGGAAATATAGGTTTTAATTTAGCTAAAAACCTTGAAGAAAGTTTTGACTCAGCGAGAGTAAAAATTATTGAAAAAAATAAAGAGAGAGCAGAACTTATTGCAAGTGAACTTAACAATACGATTGTTATTAATGGCGATGCATTAGACGAGGAAGTTTTGATGGAAGCTAACATAGATGAAGTCCAAACAGTACTTGCTCTTACGAATGATGATGAAGATAATTTGATGGTAAGTATATTAGTTGAAAAATTTGTTAAAGATAATAGTGAATCAAGTAAGAAGAGAACAATGGCACTAACAAATAAGCCTAATTATTCTTTACTTCAATCGTCTCTAAAGATTGATGATTTTATTGATCCAAGAATGAATACTGTATCAAGTATACTAAAACACATTCACAAAGGCACAATAGAAAACGCATATAGCATTTTGAATGGTGAATATGAAATTATAGAAGCTGAAATAATAGAAACCTCTGAACTAATTAATAAAGAGTTAAAAAATTCAAACTTACCTGATGAGATACGAGTTGGAGCAATTTTAAGAGGAGAAGAAGTAATTATACCCAGATCAAACTTTGTGTTCAAGAAAGAAGATATTGTTATTTTATTAGCTAAAAAAGATTTTTTGCATATAGTTGAAAATATTTTTCGTATAAGCTCTATTTAATTAAATGAATTATATTAAACTCATTTATTTGAGTGTTTTTTGTGGAATAATTTCTATTCTCTCTTTTTTTAATATTGTTTATTCATATTACTTAAATCTATACCTTAACCTAAATACATATGTTTATACTTTTGTATTATCTATTTTATTAACATTATTATTTTATATATCTAAAAATAATGATGTTAAGAAAACAACAATTTATGAAAAGATACTCACAATACTCCTTGGTTATTTTTTATTACCACTAATAATTGCCATACCTTTTTATTTTAGTATTTATAACTTAACCTTTGTTAATTCGTACTTTGAGGCAATTTCAGGCTTTACTTCAACTGGCTTTACAATTTTTGACAACATCAACCATATTGATCAAAGCCTGATCCTATGGAGATCGGCATCACAGTGGGTTGGTGGCCTTTATTTCTTATTCTCTATTATACTGTTAATAGATATTTTTGATCATAGTTTTAAAAAATCTTTAACTAACTTTATATCATTCAATAAATCAGAAACTTTAAAACAAGGTTTAAAAATTTTCCTTTTATATTCGATAATAACATTGGGTATTTTCGTTATTTTGAATATTTTTGAAATTAGAATGTTTAACTCTTTAAATCTTGCTATGACCGTTATTTCATCGGGAGGTTTTCTGCCATCAAATAATTTGGCAAATATTTTGATCAATAACACACAAACAATAGTGATCTCTCTACTTATGTTGACTTCATTTTTTAGTATATTTTTATCATATAATTTAATCTTTACAAAAAACCATAACTTAAATTTCTTCAATGAAGATATACACCTATTATTTTATCTTCTAATATTATTATTTACTTCTCTTATTTTTTTTAATTTTGATAATAATTTTAGTCAGTTGCTTTTATCCTTAACAAGTAGCGTTTCCAATATAGGTTTTTCACTTAATAATAATTCAACAAATTTATCATTTATTTTTTTGATATTAGTTATGATTGGAGGTTCTTTCTTTTCTACAAGCTCAGGTATTAGATTTTTAAAAATTTATTCTTTATTTAAATATTCGATAAATGAAATACTATCCTATAGTAGACCAAAAAATATTTATATTAATAAGCACTTATTTTCTAAAGAATTTTTTCAATTAAATGAAATTTATAAATATTTTTTAACAGTAATAGTTTTTATCATAACTTTATTATTCTTAACTTTTTTACTTACCTTAAGTGGTATTGAATTTGAAAATTCATTTAAACTGTCGATTTTAACCTTGATGAACACAGTTAACTCTTCCATGTATGGCCTTAGTGATTTCAGCTTTTATAATTTGCATTTTTTCACAAAATATTACCTAATTTTCTTTATGATTATTGGTCGCTTAGAGCTTGTAACTTTATTAATTATTTGTAAAAAATTTCTTTTTAAAAATTAAATTCGTACTATAAATATATTTAATATTATTATATGCACTCTTAGCTCAGCTGGATAGAGCATCTGTTTTCTAAACCGAGGGTCGGTGGTTCGAGTCCACCAGAGTGCACCAACACAATATATGATAATAAAATACAGAATTTTACCATATATAGTTAGAACAGTTCTAAGCTAATCAATTTTTGTTTGATCACCTTCATATAATGATAAACAATTACCTTAATTCAAATTTATTTGAATTATTTGTTAACAAATAAATAAATAAAAACAGAGGAATAAAATATGTTTAAATACGTAAAACAATTAACTTCTCTAGTTGCTATGGTTGCGGTTCTGTTTGCTTTTACGACTGAAACGATGGCTGCTAAGAAATCAAAAACTCTTAAAAACACTCAGAAAAAAGGTTTTGTAAGATGTGGTGTATCTCAAGGTTTACCAGGATTTTCAAATGCTGATGCAGCTGGAAATTGGACTGGTGTTGACGTTGATGTATGTAGAGCAGTTGCTGCTGCAGTATTAGGTGATGCGAACAAAGTTAAGTTCACTCCACTAAGTGCTAAAGAAAGATTTACAGCTCTAACTTCTGGTGAGATTGATATCTTATCAAGAAACACAACTTGGACACTTTCAAGAGATGCTGACATTGGTCTAACTTTCGTTGGAGTAAACTTCTACGATGGCCAAGGTTTCATGGTAAGAAAAGACTCAGGAATAACTTCTACGAGTCAATTCAAAAATGGAATTTCCGCGTGTACTAACATTGGAACTACTACAGAACTAAACATGAGAGACTTTTTTAATTCAAAAGGAATTTCTTATGAACCAGTAGCTTTCGAAAAAGCTGATGAAGTTGTTGCAGCTTATGACTCAGGCAGATGTGATACTTACACAACTGACAAATCTGGTCTAGCAGCACAAAGAACTAAAATGAGTAACCCTGATGATCACATCGTGTTACCAGAGACTATTTCTAAAGAGCCTCTAGGACCTGTTGTACGTCAAGGTGATGCAGTATGGGAAGACATCGTAAGATGGTCTCTAAACGTAATGATCGAAGCTGAAGAATATGGTATTACATCTGCAAACGCTGACATGATGAAAACATCTGAAAACCCACAAATTAAAAGACTTGTTGGTTCAGAAGGTGAATTAGGTGCAGCATTTGGTTTAGATAACGATTGGAGCTTAAGAATTATCAAACAAGTTGGTAATTACGGAGAAAGCTACAAGAGAAATATCGCTGATACTGGTATTTTACCTGATAGAGGTCCAAACCAATTATGGACTAAAGGTGGAATTCTATACGTACCACCAGCAAGATAATTACTATCTAATAAAACTTAGAAAGGGCTAGATTTATCTAGCCCTTTTTTTATAATATCAATCAAATGAAATTAAAAAAAATTTTACCTCAATTATTAACATTACTATTCATAGTTTTAATATTTGGTTTCTTTACCATGAATGCTCAAGAGAACATGGATACAAGAGGTATTGAATTTGGTTTTGGTTTTTTAAGTCAAGAAGCTTCATTCGATATACAATTTTCTTTAATTGATTATGATGGCTCGCACTCTTATGCTAGAGCATATCTTGTTGGATTGTTAAATACTCTTCTCGTTGCTTTCATTGGAATTATTCTAGCTACATTGTTGGGCCTTGTTGTTGGTGTTGCAAGACTATCACCAAATTATTTGATTAGAAAAACAGCTTCATTTTACATAGAATTTTTTAGAAATATTCCATTGCTATTACAGATTTTCTTTTGGTATTTTGCTGCACTTAGAGCACTGCCAATGCCTCAAGATGCTACATTGTTACTAGGATCATCTTTTATGACTATAAAAGGTTTTTTTACACCAGCTCCAATTTGGACAAATTTTGATGTTTTTTTTACAACGTTAATTGTGGCAATGATTTTAGTTTTCTTTTTTGTAAAATTTGCAAAAAAAAAACAAGAACAAGAAGGTAAACAGTTACCAGTATTAATTATCTCATTAGCAATTTTTATAGGTTTGCCACTTTTAACATTTTTAGTAGGTGGTGTTGATTTATCCTTTAGTTTTCCAGAATTAAGAAAAATGTCCCAATCTTCTTACACATTTGATGGTGGTATGGGTATACCACCAGAACTAATTGCATTAACTTTAGCCTTAACTCTTTATACAGCAACATTTATTGCGGAAAATGTTAGGGCAGGTATTCAAGGTATTGGAAAAGGGCAAAAAGAAGCTGCTGCATCAATTGGCTTAACACCAAGCCAAGTTTTAAAATTAGTAATTATGCCTCAAGCATTAAGAATAATTATACCACCAACTACCAATCAATACTTAAATTTAACTAAAAACTCTTCTTTAGCTGCTGCTATTGCATACCCAGATTTAGTTTTGGTTTTTGCAGGAACTGCAATGATGCAAACAGGAAAAGCAATTGAAATTGTTGGTATTACAATGGCTACATATTTAACTATTAGTATTGCAATTTCATTATTAATGAATTGGTATAACCAAAGAATAGCGATAAAGGAAAAATAATGAGTATAAAAAATTTTAATTTATTAGAATCTAAACATCAAAAAAATAGAAATACTTCATTGATTATAGGAACTTTATTCTTTTTCTTAGGTATTTTGGATTTTTGTTTAAATAATTTCTTAGGCACAAATATTACCTCTTTCTTGCCTAGGTTTATCAACTTCTTTACCCCTTTAATCTTTGGAGTAATTGGACTGCATTTTATTAGAATTGAATTTTCGGGGTTTAAAATCCTAGATAGTCTTAATAAAAATATTAATCCAAGTAATTTCAATGCTATTTTAAGTTTGTGTATTATTTTTCTTATAATATTTGCACTTCCTCCATTATTAAATTGGTTCATTTTTGATGCTAATATTTCTGGTAATACTAAAGAAGCGTGTACAGGTGGAGGTGCTTGCTGGGTTTATATTAAAGTTTGGTTTAATAGATTTATGTATGGAATGTATCCTAATGCTGAACAATGGAGAATTAATGTAACATTTATTTCTGTATTAGCCTTCATGGCAGCTGGATTCTTTACACCAGCTAAATTTAGAAACTACCTTACACTTTACTACACACTTATTTTGCCAATTATTTCTTTTATCTTAATCTACTATTTGATTTCAGGAGGTTCTTTTGGACTTGTATGGGTTGAAACAGGTGCGTGGGGTGGTTTATCTTTAACTTTTATTGTTGCTTTCTTCTCTTTAATTTTTTGTTTTCCAATAGGTATGATGTTAGCTCTCGGTAGAAGGTCTGATTTACCCATTGTTAAATACTCATCTCTTTCGTTTATAGAATTTTGGAGAGGAGTTCCTTTAATTACAGTTTTATTTATGTCAGCAGTAATGTTTCCAATGTTTCTACCTGATGGAACATATATAGATAAACTAATTAGAGTAGTTGTAGCAATCACTTTATTTGAAGCAGCTTATACAGCGGAAGTTATAAGGGGAGGGCTACAAGCACTACCAAGAGGTCAATATGATGCAGCTAAATCTTTAGGGATGGGATATTGGAAATTACACATTTTTGTTATTCTTCCTCAGGCATTAAAATTGGTAATCCCAGGTATTGCAAACACATTCTTAGCACTCGTTAAAGATACGCCATTAATTTTTGTTGTGGGTCTTTTAGAGGTTGTTGGAATGTTGAATTTAGCTAAAACAAATCCTAAATGGCTTGGTTTTTCAATGGAAGGATATGTATTTGCTGGAATAATATTCTGGATTATTTGTTACAGTATGAGTAAATATAGTCAAAAATTAGAATTAAAATATAAAACGGATAGATAAAATATGTCAGATTCAATCATTCAAATTCAAAATGTAAATAAATGGTTTGGTGACTTTCAAGTGTTAAAAGAAATAAACCTTGAAGTTAAACCAAAAGAAAAAATTGTTGTTTGTGGACCATCTGGATCTGGAAAATCTACATTAATTAGATGTATTAATAGACTAGAAGAGCATCAAAAGGGATCAATCATCGTTGATGGTACTGAAATTTCAGAAGATACAAAAAATATAGAACAAGTTAGAGCCGAAGTTGGCATGGTTTTTCAGCAATTTAATTTATTTCCTCATTTATCAATATTAGATAATTGCACGTTGGCTCCAATTTGGGTTAAAAAACTTCCTAAAAAAAAAGCAGAAGAATTAGCTCTAAAACATTTGGAAAGAGTTCAAATTTTAGACCAAGCGCAAAAATTTCCAGGACAGCTTTCTGGTGGTCAACAACAAAGAGTTGCTATTGCTAGAGCTCTTTGTATGGAGCCAAAAATCATGTTATTTGATGAACCAACTTCTGCACTAGATCCTGAAATGATAAAAGAAGTACTTGATGTAATGGTTAATTTAGCAAAACAAGGAATGACAATGATTGTTGTTACCCACGAAATGGGATTTGCTAAGGAGGTTGCAGATCAAATGATTTTTATGGATGAAGGAATGATCGTTGAAAAAGCTAACACAAAAGAATTTTTCTCCAATCCTAAGAGTGACAGAACAAAACTTTTTTTAAGTCAAATTCTTTAGTCAGTAAATAGTCAAAAAACAAGTAACAAAAGTAGATTTATTTAATTATACTTGTTGACTTGATTGTTTTACTTACCTTAAATTTTTAAAAAAAAAAAAATTTTTCTATTGTCTTTATAGAAAAAAACTAGTTCAATATGTTTTTTTAACTTTTAAGAGGGGTCTTAATGGAAAACGATTTTAATAAACACTTAGGAAACAAATTAAAAATAAGAAGATTAGCTTTAGGCTTAACGCAAACTAAAGTAGCTAAAGCAATAAATGTTACTTTTCAACAAATTCAAAAATATGAAAAAGGAACTAACGGAGTTAGTTCTATAAGATTATTACAACTAGCAAATTATTTAAAAGTGCCAGTTAATTATTTTTTTGAAGATTTTTCAGAATATCTAATAAATCTTGAAAAATCTCAACAAGGACATATGAACATTAACTATAATTTTTTAGCTAAGGTATATTCAGAACTTAACGAAGATCAGAAATTAAAATTCAGTAAAATTATAGATACATCTATCGTTAAAATTTCTAAAGTAAGCTAGATAAAAAAATTTTTAAAAAATTAAAATCAATTATATAAATTTTTAATTTATTAGGGTTACAATTAAATATTATAAATATTTGTTAGAAGTGTTGTTGGCTCCTCGGGCAGGACTCGAACCTGCGACCAATTGATTAACAGTCAACTGCTCTACCAACTGAGCTACCGAGGATTATCAAAAAACTCAACTTACTTTTTTTTTAAACTAAAACAAGCTTTAAAGATAGAATTTCAATAAATATATTTATAATTGAAACTAATAATTTTTACCATTTATCATTAATGATGTACTTTCTAATGATTTTATAAACATCTTTTTATTAAATGTTTTTTTATTATCGGAATGATCAAGGAAGTAATGGATACTTTCTTCAAGAGAGTTTTGGTAATCTTTTGTTTGGTTTAACTTGTATTGTTTAATAATTTTAGGTTTTTTAAAAAGCCCATTTTTGTCTAAATTTTTTGCTGGACCATAAATAAAAATTTTATTTTCTATTTGTTCAATATACCCATTAGTAAATAAAATTAAAAACTTCTTATAAAGAGGAGAAGAATATGTAGCATAAAAATCAGCTACTAAGTTTTTTCCAATCTCAAAACTTAATTTACAGGTATCATAACTTGTTCCATTCTGTGAAATGTTTATCATTTTTAGATTTTTAATTTTTTTAACTTTATAAAAATAATTAATCAAGTCTAGATAATGTATTAGAACCATTTCAAAGATTCCATATTGATTACTCATTTTATTTGATCGCCAATTTTTTTTATAATCATCTTTTAATGCAAGGCCATGTGTGACTATTTTGTTGATATATATCAATTTTCCTAAATTATAATTTTTGATATTGGCAATAATTTTAGCAATCATTGAAAACCTAAAATTAAAATTAAAATATATTTTTTTATGACTTAAAGACTTCAAAAATATTAATTCATTTTTTTTGACAACTGGTGGTTTTTCACAAAATAAATAACGATTTAGCCATAATTTTTTTATGTAAAAATAGTGAGTTTTATTTGGAGAAGTTATAAATATTGTCTTACACTTTTTTATCTTATCAAATTCTTTTTTATCAAAATAATTGGGAGCTTTTGGCTTATAAATTATAAAAATTTTTTTTTTATTTTTTAAAATTTTCTGAATTCTTTTAGAGTGATTGCCATTTCCAATGATTCCAATTATCATACAAAAGAAACACCACATCTATTACAAGGATTTTTTTTCTTTCTTTGTGTATTCAAATGTTCCTCTCTTAATTTTTTAATAACATCTGTATTCCATACATTTTTAATAGTATCATCTTTGACGTTTCCAAAGGTCAAATAACTCTTATAGTCAGCATCACATGGATTAACCTTCCCATCATACCAAACATACATTCTATCCCACAGGTTTTCGCACGGATCATTTATATCTTCATGTATTTTATTGTTATATGTATCCCATCTTTCCAAAGGAAAGCTTGCAGTTACATGGTCTGATCTTTTTATCCAGAAATCTTTAAATTTTTGTCGATTTAGATCCTTATCATTATCAATACCTGATATTCTTATTTCAGTAGTTGAATTTGGGTAAACTGCATTTCTTATATTATAAAGATTATCTACATTTTTTACTATAGTTTCAAAATTACTATTTTTTCTTAATCTTTCATATTCTTCTTTTAGATAATGATCACCTGAGATAACTATTTGAGAAATATTATTTCGAAATATGGAGTGACAAATTTTATCAGATAAGAAACTCGCATTAGTGTTTAATTTTACTTCAAAAATATTTTTTTTATTTGCTACGTAATCTAACATTTCATTTAATTTCTTATGTAAAGTTGGCTCACCTCTGCTAGCCATAGTTATCGCACCGATACCAAGCATATCAGCCTCATCTACAATTTTTTTAAATAAATCAAAATCCATAACACCCATATAAGGTTTTTTTGTAAATGTTTTATCTACTTGAAAGCAAAAGGGGCATCGAAAATTACATGTCGAGACTGGTTCTATCAACAGGTATGGTGGGTATCCTATATTTAACTTTTTTTTACCACACATCAAAAACTTGAATCTAAAAACTACATATCGAAAAATTTTATCTAAATTATTCTTGTTATTAAGGATATAGAGCTCAAGGTGTTTATTAATTGCAAATGGCAAACTTTTCGTTTCTATTAAACTTTTGTAAATATCTTTTGAAAAGTCATCATTTTCAAATTCTACTATCTTTTTTAATTTATCAAGATTTTTTAAAAAAATATCTTCTATAAATTTCTGGTCAACATTTTCTGATATTGACATTTGTCGTATTTTTCCAGCACCAAGGCCAATTGTAGTTAAAGAGTTTTTCATTTAAAAACATTATATAGATTTAACTATCAAAAAAAACCAATAATTAATAATAGACAAATTCTCATTTAGACTTTAAAAGTATGAATGTTCATTTTAAAAGCACTTAAAATGTTTATTAGAAAATTTTTTTGGGCAATTTTTAAAAAAATCTAGTAGTTCTTTTCTCTAAAAGTTAGGTAAATAAAGAAGTTTTTGGAGGCAACGCCCAGAATCGAACTGGGATACAAGGATTTGCAATCCTCTGCGTAACCATTCCGCCACGTTGCCCTTACATCTACTTATAAAACACATAGAGAACCTTTTATATATAAAATATTAATAATTAGTCTACCAAATAAGGTATCAAATTGATTATTGTTAATTCATATTATTAAATTATAAACTTAGGAATACCAATGAGTAATGACAAATATATACATACAGATGTTGAGAATAAGATTTACTCTTATTGGGAAAAAAATAATTTGTTTAAACCTACTGCTAATAAAAAAAAATTTTCAGTAGTTATACCACCTCCAAATGTAACCGGCAGTCTTCACATGGGACATGCTCTAAATAATTCAATTCAAGATCTGTTGGTTAGGTATCACCGTATGAATAACTATGAAACGTTATGGCAACCCGGAACCGATCATGCTGGTATTGCTACACAGGCTCTAGTTGAGAAAAAATTAACTGCTGATGGCATTAATAAAAATGAGATTGGTAGAGAAAAATTCATTGAAAAAGTTTGGGAATGGAAAGAAGAATATGGTGACATCATAATCAATCAATTAAAGAAATTAGGTTGTTCTTGTGATTGGTCTAGAAATGCTTTTACGATGGATGAAAACCTTTCTAAATCAGTATTAAAAGTTTTTGTTGAACTTCATAAAAAAGGTTTGATTTATAAAGCAGAAAAACTTGTTAATTGGGACACCGTATTAAAAACTGCTATTTCAGATTTAGAAGTTGATCAAAGAGAGGTTAATTCTAAGATTTATTATATTAAATACGCCATTGATGGTTCTAGTGATTTTATAACTATAGCAACAACTAGACCTGAAACTATGTTGGGTGATACTGCAATTGCCGTAAATCCGAAAGATGATCGATTTAAACATTTGGTTGGTAAATTTGTTACAGTTCCAATTGTTGGAAGAAAAATTAAAATTATTGAAGATGATTATGCTGATCCAGAGATGGGAACTGGTGCTTTAAAAATAACGCCTGCACATGATTTTAATGACTATGATGTGGGACTAAGAAATAATTTAGAAATCATAAATATCTTTACTGAAGGTGGTAAAGTAAATGATAATGCTCCTAAAGAATATATTGGACTAGATAGATTTGAAGCTA